>Ga0247832_1003983_pt1 | contig 19200 bp, 5 predicted proteins | sample LaCruzMarch2015__10_FD_192407 | JGI IMG/M metagenome (GOLD analysis project Ga0247832, IMG submission 192407) | Freshwater microbial communities from meromictic Lake La Cruz, Castile-La Mancha, Spain - LaCruzMarch2015_4m | ecosystem: Environmental > Aquatic > Freshwater > Lake | place: Spain... | reverse complement strand
GCTCCTTGATCCGCAACGACAGAGGGGCGGGCATCGCAGGGGACATCCAATCGGCGCCCCGTTGTCGCGTCTTGAGACCCGCCTATGTAGTTGCGCGGACCCGCCTACCTAATCGTCGCCGAACAGTAACGCGTTGAGCGGTGATGCCGACGCCCGTAAGTGCGGTCGAGCTGTTGAGCTGGAAGAATTCCCTGAGTGCCGAAGGGGCGGTGTCAACATTCGCTTTTATCAGTTTTTGGTTGACATTGTCTGAGGTGACACCAAGGGCTCCGGCCTGCCTGAGAATGCCAATCACGGAGTTCACCATGTCGAGGAGCTTGGATTGGTTTTCATCGACAACAGCAGCGATGGGCTCGTAGCTCAGCTGGCCATTGAGCAAGGTGGTTGCAATGGGACTGGAGTCGTTGGTGAGCTGTTGCTGGAAGCCAGCGAGGAGTGCGCCGTCTAGGGCAATGGCCTCGATGGCGCCTGAGCGGAAGGCTTCGTACAGCTCTGTGTCGCTTGCATAGGGGAGGATGCGGGCGGATCCACCGGTTTTGCTGAGGGCCAGGTTGAGGTTCTGGGCGGCGGTGGCGCCAGAGATGACGCCAATGGTGCTGCCATTGGGCTTCCCCCGATTTTGTGGACAGTTGCTTAGGAAACCTGCTCATTAATAATACTGTTTTTTAGGGCCCGATTTTCGTAGTCAATCGGGCTTAGGTAGTCGTTGTTTGAATGTCGTCTATTTAGATTGTAATATTCCTCAATCCAACTAGTGGTTTCACTTTGTAATTGCAATGGTGTTAGCAGAATTTTACTGTTATCATCTAGATTGTTTTCTAATTTATAAGTAGAAAAGAAGCTTTCCATTGCCGCATTATCCCAGCAGTTGCCTTTGCGAGACATGCTGCAGTTGATTTTATTCTCTATTAATAGTTTCTGGTATTTATTTCCAGTATATTGACTACCTTGATCGGTATGAATAACTAATTTACTTGGATTTGTTCTTCTTAAAATTAAAGCCCTATTTAATGCTTTTGTTACTAGTTCTGCTTCCATATTACTTCCAATTTTCCAGCCTATAATCCGCCTTGAATATAAATCCATCCATACGGCAAGATAACGCCAGCCTTCTGTGGTGCGTATGTAGGTAATATCACCACACCAGTATCGGTTTGGTTCTGTTGGATTAAATTTACGCAACAAGATATTTGTTGCAATTTTATTTCCTTCTTCTTGTTTTGGGCAACACCTAAAGCGTCTGCGCTGCAGTGCTTGGATGCCTTGCCGCTTCATTAGCCTCTCAACCCGTTTGCGGCCTATATGGCGGCCGTTACCACGTAGTTCCTGATGAATACGTGGCGATCCATAGCGGCTGCGATGGGTTTTAAATACCACCTCAATATCTGCGGCAATTTCGTCATCTTGTTTAGCTCGTTTACCTGGGTTGCTTTGTCTTTGCAGCCAGCTGTAATAACCGCTACGGGCTACCTGCAGTTTTTTTACTAACCAAAGCACTGGAAAGCGATCTTGTAATTGCTGAATTAACCGAAACCTTTCTGCGGCAGCTGATCTTTTGCAAAATGCGCTGCCGCCAGCTTGAAAAAATCTTTTTCCCGCCGTAATTCACGGTTCTCCTTTCGGAGTTTAATTAGTTCATCTCGTTCACTTGTATTTAGCAAGCCACGATCAACAGGTAGTGCTTCTCCTTGATCAATGCGATATTGCCGCAACCAACGGGAAAGGATGCTTGGATGCAAGCCAAGCCGTTGAGCTGCTTTAGCGCAAGAGAGGTTTTCCTTTAGGCAGAAATCAATAGCCTCTGCTTTTTGTTCATCGCTGTAACGGCGTGGCGTAGAAGGGGCATTCATTGTGATCATTGGTTTTCATGGGGTCAGTGTAAAAGCAACTCTCTAAACACTGTCCTTGAAAACGGGGGAGGCTCAGTTTGCCCTTGGCGCCATCTGCAGTTGGGCAAGCGACAACCGATCACAGCGGCGCAGGGCTTCCTGCCGGTCGCCCTCGCTGGGCCACCTGTGCTCGGAGCAAGCACCAGTACCACGGTAGAGAGATGCGCACAGGCTCGGCCCAGATCGCCGCGGGCGGAGGCGCTAATGAGCCCCAGCGATCGATACGGGTTGCTCTAAGCAGGCTCGTAATAAATGCAGGCATAGGGGAGGCCCTGACGCGAGATCCCTGCTGATAAGTGGGAGAGCCACGACTGGAGCGAATGTCCCCCGAGGGCATCCTGCAGGCTTACGGTTGGCCCCAGGCATGAACGAAGCATTGGCTGCAGCAGGTTTGCCACATCGACCAGCCTCAACCCATAGCGGTGCACACAGAGATCAAAGGAACGGCGTGGGCTGCCTGGTTCGTCGACTTCCAGAAACACCGGAGAAATTGTGGTCCTGCTGGCCAGGATGTACTGCATCAGAGCCAGAACGGCTCCTGCTACAGCATCGCCACCAGTCAAATGCTGGCCGACGAGCAGCTGTCGGGCCCGTTCCAGGATCTGCAGGGGCTCCAGCAACGGGCGCACGCCGTAGCGGGTGATGCACAGACGATGGATGTCGTCATCGGGCCATTTGTAGCCCACCCCCATGGACCAAAGGGGTGGCTCGCTGCCCTGCCAGGCCTGGATATCGGCCGCAGGTGTCTTGCGAAGGCGCCTTACCACCTCATCCCAGTACTCGAGGTAGAGCCTTAGGTTGCCGCCGTTCTGCCGCTGCTCGAAGCCCAGATAAACCGTGGACGCCTGCTGGAAGTTTGCCGCCAGCGTGGCCATGAGGCCGGGATGGTGCTCGGGAAGCTGCAGGTCGTGCAACAGGGCATTCCAGGTGTGCGGTGCGATCGATTCCCTGGCGATGCCGAGCACGTAGCGAGAAGAGAGCAGACCCGTTCCGATCTCAACCTTGAAAGAATGCTCAAGGCGCCAGCTGAGCTGGTGCCGGTCACACAGCAGGTAGGGCAGCTGATCCGCAGGCAGCAGGTCTTGGCGAGGTGGCACAGCGGTGACGCAGGGTGGATAGAAATCGGGGTGATGCGCGTCAGTCGAGGGCCGTGAGCAGCAGGCGTTGAATCTGGGAGGAACTGAGAACCCCATCGCGGCCACGGTTGCCGTCGGGATCGAAGACCTTTTGTAGTGCCGGGGCAGCACTGCCCTCCTGCACCTGGCGGTAGGCGTCCTCGACCTGGCTGCGCTGCAGCCCAAGGTCGCGGGCGCGACCAAGCACGATCGTGACGGCTTGGAGCGTGTCGCGCAGGGGCGACTGGTCAGCGGCCACCAGCCACTGGCTCGTGCCGGAATACACCGGGTCGGGCAATGGCATGGTGTCGATGCCCAGGTTCACCAGCCGGCGCTGGGCGTCGCTGACGACACTGCGGCGCAGGACCACCCCATCCAGACGCCCCCGCTGCAGTGCCTGCAATGCATCCTCGCTGTTGGAGAAAGACACCAGTGAGGCCTGCACGCCGACTTGGCTGAGCTGCATGCTCAGGGCCGTGGCCACCTGGCTGCCGCCACTCAGGCCCAGGCGGCTGCCGTCGAGGTCGCTGAAGCCCTTGATTCCGCTGGAACGGGTGACGAGCAGCACGGCCGAATCGTCGGCATCGCCGGCGATGCTGTCAACGCCGACGACCCCATCGAACCAGAGGGTACTAAAGGCATCGGGCAGCAGCAGATCCACGGCACCGCTGACCAACAGGTCGAGTCCTTCATTCGCGGAGCCCATCGTCACGAACTTCAGCGGCAGGGGGTTGCCCTCACGGCCAAGGGCGGCCACCAGCTGCAGCAGCTGACGCTGCTGCTGGGCGCTGAGGTTGGGCTGGCCGCTGCTATCGGCGGCAACAGCGAGCCGCAGTTCGCCCCGTTTGAGCAGGGTCGCCAGGGCGTCATCCTTCCGCCAGTCGAGCGCCGTCGACTGGAGGGCCGGCCCGGCCAGCGGCAGATCAAGGGGAGTGGAGGCAGGATCAATGGTGCGGCCGGCAGGGGCATCGGGGCCGAAGAAGCGTTGCCAGAGCTGGGAGGCATTTCCGAGGCGGTTGAGCACCTTCCGCACGAAGCCCTGCTGAAGAGGCAGGCCGGCGCCGGCATCTGAGCTGGAGGGGGGGGCGACCAGATCGAGGAAACGGCGCACCTGGGTCGGCAGCTCCGGGGCGTCGGCAACGGGAAGATTGGATGAACTGAGGCCCAGCCGCAGGGCCTGCAGGGGCGTCTGCAACAGGCGATTGATGGTCTGCCGGAAGCGGGTCTCGTTCTCGGGGAGGAGGAAGGTGAGTGGTCCGGCGGGACCGGCAGCGGGAAGGGTCCAGCTGCGGTCGGCATCACCGGCTAGATCGGCGGCAATGCCATCACCATCAATCAGGGCCAGATCGATGTGGCCGTTGCGAAGAGAGGTCAGCCGTTCGGCATCGCCAACGGGTTCGGCGAAGAGAACCAGGGCGGGGTTGCCAAACAGCTGTTCAGCCATCGCCCGCACAAAGTCAACGGCATAGCCGCTCCAGATGCCGTCGGCACTGCGTTGGCTGAGGCCAGGGCGGTCGGCTGGAAGGGACACGGTGAGCACGCCGCGCTGAGCCAGGCGATCGATACGATCCCCGGGGGATTGCCGCTCGAGACTGATCGCCGCGTCCAACTGCTGCCGGTCGTGGATCCCCTCCAGCAGCAGGACAGGCTGACCATCAAGGCTGACCATCAGGCCGCTGCTGCTGTCCAGCACCGTGAGAGCGGCGTTGCCCACCACCAGGATCCGATCGTCCGCAGGATTGAAGTCGGTGATGCGATCCGGGGAACCATGGTTGGAGGTCAGGGTGCCGGCGCCGATGATCACCCGATCGCGACCGGCCCCCAGGCGCATCGTGCCGCCGCCACCCTGGCGTCCCAGCACAAGCACGTCGTCGTCCGCTCCCATGAAGATGCTGTCGGCCTGGTGTCCCTGGCGCAGCACCATGTCGCTGCCAGCTCCGAGTTGAAGCTGGTTGGCGCGCAGCCCGGATGTGCGCACCACCTGTCGTTGGGAGTCACCCAACAGCGTGTTGATCGGCCCGGCAAGCTCAAACGTGCCCGCTCCGGAGGCCAGCACCACATCGCCGCTGACGTTCATGGTCGCGTTGTTGTTCCGACGCAGAATGAAAACCGCGTCGTTGTAGTCAAAGTCGCTGCCCTGATCAGCCGCCAGGTCCTCAAAGGCGTAGGCGCCGTCGCCGATCCCCTTGAGGTGCACCCGTTGGTCGCGGTTGAAGGCAGCGCCGAGAACAAAGATTTCGCCCCGCCCGGAGAGCATTACCGGGCTGTAGAAACCGGTGCCGGAACTCACGGTCCAGACATGGCTGGACCTCATATGCCCCCCCTGGGACACCCTCAGGCCGGGATCAAGGTGTTCAAGGACAACTTGGCGGAAGGCGTCGTCATTGGAGACGGGCCGTCCGGCGACACTGATACGCGGCTGAGCAGGATCGCTGCTATCGATGTCAACCTTGACGAAGCCAAGCGTGTTGGTGAGCGCGCAGTTGGAGAGAAGGTCAAGGGTCACCTGCTCGCCGTCATTGAGGAAGAGCAGGCCGTTGAGGCCGATGCGGCTAGCGATTTCCAGCTGAAGATCAACAGTTTCGGCCATACCAATGCTGGCCTGAAGAATGAGATCAGGACGGTCAATCGGGCCGAGGTGCAGGCGTAGTCCCTGGCCGTCGGCAATCACCTTCATGGGCGTCAGAATCTGCACAGGGGCATTGCGTCTGGAGACCAGGGCGCTGAGCTGCTGCCCGGGCTTGAGCAGCATGCTGGTGCTACCCCCAAACAGAATCTTGCCGGCATCGTCGGGCACGCAACCGACCTGGGCGATCACCGCGGCCTGGGCAGAAGCCGCCAGGCTCACACCATCAGGGGCCAGAGGTCGGCCCATCGCATCGCTGAGATAGAGCTGGATCGAAATCTGCTCCTGTGCCAGTGACTCGCCCGCCAGCGCCTGGAGGGTGATCAGCCGCGCTCCGCTGACGGAGGCCCCAAGCACCAGACCATTGCCGTTCCAGACCAGGGCATCGTTTGCTGACGGCGTTGCAGCCGAGTCGGAGACGAGGGTGACACGGTTATCGCTGGCGTTGGCGTTGACGAGCCCGAGACTGCCGGCGAGGACCGATTGCAACCGGGTGCCGGGCTCCGGTCGGACTGGCAATGGAGCCGGAGGTGCAGGTGCATTTTCCAATTCGACGAGATTGCTCACATCGAGCACGAACGGGTAGGAGGTGGCCTGTGGACTCCGTAACCCGGCGAGGGGACGGTCTCCCAGCATCAACTGGTTTTGCACAATGGCCAGATCGTTGAGGGAAACACCTGGAAAATCTGAGCGCAGCAGCACCAGACGATCGCCTTGGGCTGGATCAAAATCAAGCACCTGATCGGGGCTGCCCGATGGTGGCTTGATGACGATCCGATCACGCCCAGGCCCCGAAAAGAAGCTTGTTTCAGACTCGGCACTTGAGAGCAGATCATCACCGACAGTTCCCTGCACGAGCAACGGCGGTTCGGTCGGCGTCACGCCGGAGAGCGCTGCAGGCGGTTTCACGGACACCCGGGCGGCGCCTTGGCCTGGGCTGATCCGGTAACCGTTAGGCGCTTCCATGAGTTGCAGCACCACTGAGCCATTCGTCTTAGGGGAATCAGCCCCAACGGAGACGCTCACCAGCGCGGAACTCTCGCCTTCAGGGATGACCACCTGGCCTTGCGTGTTCTGGAGACCCGTGATGCGGTAGTTGACCTGGAGGCCTCCGCTCGGGGCAGTCACCGGCAGACGCACCTCAAAATGAACCTGGCCGCTGGAGAGGGCCGAACGACCAAAGGGGACCACGCTGATCTGCGGATCGGTTGCCGTGGCAGGAGCTGGGGCTCCCATGCTCAGCCATCTGGCCAGATCAGGAAGCAGATCACCGGCGGACTGGCGACCGTCGAACAGGCTGTCGAGCTGGGCCGGCAGGCGCTGCAGCACGGCGTCGGCCAAGGCAGACGAAGCGGCGAGCAGATCGGCATCAGAGCCGAACCTGCCGCGAGAGGCCTGCAGGCCACTCCACACCCGTTGCAGCTGCGGCATCCAGGCAGCCAGCACGGCAGGCAACAGGGAGAGCTGGTGAACGGCGGCGGCAGGAGCCGCCTGGATCACGCCCGCCAGCAGCTCCCGGGCCAGGGCGCCCCAATCCTGCTGATGCGATCCGTTCTTGGCCTGCGCTGCAACGGCAGAGGCCAGAACCTCGTAGAGCTTCAGCCGCGAAAGGCCGAATCGGTCAGCCAAGCTGCAAGCCAAATGCAGGGCAAGCCTCTGCTGGACCCCGGCCAGGGGCGCCGTCAGGGGGTCGCTGCCACCGGAAAGGGGATCGAACCAGCCCAGGCTTGCCGCTACGGCAGGCTGCGCGAGACCAAGGCGACGGAGCAGAAGCTCAAGGCTGCCCTGGTCGCTGAAGGAGGGCCTGTCGGGGGTGGCCAACAGCGTCAGCGACGCACCGTTGAGGCTGGTTTCAAGGGCCAGCAGAACGTCGGGAGCCGGCGCCGAATCGAGCGCCAGCCTGAGGAGACCAGCGCTTGACACCACAGCACTCACCTTCTGAGGAGTGCTAAGGCCGTCGCTGGTGAAGGGGGCCCCGCTGGCAGGCTCCAGGGAGCGATCAACAGAGCGAGCACTGCTGGAGAGCAAGGCACGAGAATTCGCGCTGCTGGGATCGCTGACAACGTCGACTGACACGCTGGCCCCGGCCAGGGATGGATCCACACTGGCGACGATGATGACCGCTGGCTGCTGGATCAGCCGAGACAACACGGCCGTGGGTTGCAGTGAACCAAACTGCGAATCTTGAAGCGCCACTGCCTTATTTTCCTCACCGAGGGTCAGCAGTGCCGTGGCCTTGGGCGTTCCTGTGGTTTGCATGGCGTGCAGGCTGGTGCTGGCAACAGGCTGGGTCTGCAGGATCGGCTGGATGGTGGCAGGGTCGATCTCGCTGGCACTGATGCCCCAGAGATTGGCCTGGCTGAGATTGTTGAGGGTGAGTAATTTCTGGTCACTGCGAAACTGCACCACCAGATCGCTCGAGTTGGATGAAACGAAAGCCTGGGAAGCGCGCAGGGCCTGGTAGCGGTAGGGCAAGCCAGGGGCCAGCGTGTCATCGGGCTGATAGTGGGTCTGGGGAACTGGAGCTGCACCGTTTGAACCGCCAGAGTCTGACTTGAGGACATAAGGGATGCCGCTCTCATCCTCCAAGATCTGTGTGACGAGGACCCTCTCATAGGGCCAGTAAACCGGCACGCTGATTGCCCCTAAAGACTTGGTTTCTAGATTCCCAGAAAGAAGCCCAGCCGAAACAGGGCCAGAACCAGAAGGAATCGCCGAGAAAAGCAAGCTATGTAAGGGCACTTGATTTTGGTTAGCACCAAAGCTCGTATCGGTAAGACGCATGCCACCCTCGCCTCTAAGCTGCACGTGGCCCGTACTCAATAGCGGCAGAGTGGGAAGAGCGTCAGCCAGGGCGAGCTGGGAGAAGTAGATCTGCACAGATCCCTGAGGATTTTCTGTCTCCAGACTGAGCTTGGTGGGATCACCCTGGAGATCCCTGAAACCAAGATAGATTCGATCCCTTGCCTTCAAGGTGCTTAGCTGTCGGTCGTTGATGAGCAGGCCCTGGTTAGTGCTCAAGCTGAGGTTGACCGCCTGGATCTGGTCGGGATTCAGCAGGCTGACTGCAGCCAAGCCAGCGTTGAGAATGACATCACCCGACGGGGCTCGCAGGGATTCCAGATTCATCAGATCCGCAGGGGCCCCAGCTAAGCTGAAGTGGATGTTGCCCGCCTCGCTGGTGGCATTCAGCCGGTTCAGGCCTTGCAGATCGAGATTGACATCAGCCGCGGCATAGACCCACAGTGCACCCAACTGACGTTGATCTTGTTGCACCTGGCTGAGATTTCCGATCTGTCCGTTAGCCGCGATCAGGGTTAGGGAACCCGCGGTGGACTGGTGAACCGAGCCAAGCCACAGATCGCCAGAATCCACAGCAATCGTGACGTCGCCGAAGCCGGTGTTCAGGCCGTCCAGCACCAGCTCACTCCGGACGCTGAACTGTTGGGTGCCGGCTCCACTCACCGCCAGACGGCTGCGATTGGTGCTCAGGTTCTGGATCTTCACGGCGCCGGCTCCACTCACCTTGAGATCCGCTGTGTTGACCTGCAGGTCAAGATCACCGCCACTGCTGAGGGCCAGGCTGGGCGCGACGACAACGAGATCGTTTGAACTGAGCCGGGAATCACCTTGCTGGTCGAGAATCAGGCTCTCGCTGGCCTCCAGGCTGGTGACCGTGGAAAGCACAAGATTCCGAGCCTCGAGATCAAGGATCCTGCCGCTGATCGATCCGGCGAGATCAAGCGAGCCTGCGTCGTCCACGGTTACGGGGAGGGTGGCCTGCAGGTGCTTGATGCGCAGACTGCCGGCGGGATCTGGTTGGGTGAGTCGTATGCCGTTGTCCACCCCTGTTGGGGCATTGCCGAGCTCCAGCAGCAGGGGTGAAGCCATGGCGTTTGCCTGGCTGGCCTGAAGGTTGAGCAGGGACCCGAAATCAAGGTTGATGGACTGGGCCTGCAGGGGCCTGGTGCCCCCCAAGGGCAGGGAGAGATCGACACCGGCCAGGCTGAGCTGGGTGGTGGGAGCGATCAGGGCCTCGCTCTGCAGGCTTGAGGAGCCAGCAGCGAGCACGATGGAGCGATTGGGCTGATCACCGTTGCCGGCCAGGAGTAGTCCGGAGCCCAGCGTGAGACCGTTGGCGGCATTCAGCTGAATCTCGGCAGCCGCGATCGTGCTGATCGGTGTGGAGGGATCGACCGGCGCGGGGGCCTGGGTGGCGCTAAAGCCCAGGGAACCATCGCTGGAGATCGTGACCTTGCCTTCAGCAGAGGCTGTGAGGTTGCCGGCAAATTGGCTACGACTACCGGTGCTGACATTGACGGAGCGTCCCCGCAGGCTGTCGAAACGCACCGCCGCGCCGCGGATGTCCACGGACTGGGTTTGCACCTGCACGCCGTTATTCCGCGTTTCGCTGACGTAAACAGGTCGCAGGGTCTGATTGGGATCCAGTTGCGCGATGGTGCGCGTTGTGGTGATGTCGTACTGCTGATAGACAGGCTCCAGCGTGGTGATCGCCTCAGGCCGGCTGGTGGCACTGAAGCTGAGGTTCTGGCGCTGATCCGTGTTTTCAAACGGGATTGACTGCCAGTTGTAGTTGTAGCTGTTCCAGATCTCCTGGAGGGTTCTTGATGGCCCCCAAACTGGCCAGGTGGTGGTCTGATTATATTGAGGAGTGGCAAAGAAGCTGCTTCCGTACGACGGCATCGAGAAAAAGTTGTAACCAGTGCCATTGCCGGTCGACACGGTTAGATCGACATCCTTAGGACTGTCAAATGCCGCATTCCAGATATTGAGGGCATTGTTATTGGTGATTGTGCTGGTCAGCAACCGCGATTCCGCTGAACCCGCAAGGCCAAGCAGGCTGAAGGTGGTGGCGCCACTGGGACTAACGAGTGAGGTGCCGGAAACGGACTTCAACGTTGCAAAGGGATTCCACGTGGAGCCGCCATTGCTGCTTTGGTTGAGGCTGAAGATGACGGACCCCGTCGCATCCAGATCGGCATAGCCGATCACCAGGCTGGACTGGTTTCGGGCCAGAGCAACGCCAGCGTGATTGCTTGTATTCGGCTGCGGCACCCCAGTGAGGAGCCAGGAAGAAGACAATGCTTGATTATTGCTTTTTGTGAGATAAATGGTGTTTTTGATATTGGAAGAATCTCCACCCTGATAGGCAAGGTAGGTGGTGCCGTCCAGGGAGGCAACCGCTAGCTGACCAGAGGACGTCTGGCTCGCAGTGTCAGGGCCAGTGCCAATCTTGTACTCGATAGGATTCAGCTGCCAGCTGCCGGAGGAATCCGGATTGGATGTGGAGGTGCGATAAATCTGATCATTCAGACCCTGGTAATAGACAGCAAGGTTGCTACCCTCAGCGAGCATGCAGATTGTCTTGGCTCCCTGATTGGGAATCTGGTAAAGATTCCCCCAGCTATTGCTTGTAGAATTGTATTTGGTAATATTGATCTTCTTGTCTCGATCTTGGCCGACATAGGCGAGATAGAGCGCGCCATTGAAGCTGGCAAGGGCTGGCGGGCTGGAGCTTGTCATGTCAGCTGGCAGCATGATCCACCCCCCCCAGTTGAGGCCGCCATTGACACTCGAGGAGTAAAAGAGGTGATTGTCAGTCCCTAGGACAGCTTGGTAGCGCGTACTGCCAACATCGGCAAAGACGGAGGCACTCGGCGATTGGCCTTGAACGTATTGCCATGCTGGAGAGGGGGTGGCAGCCCAGTTGCTATCCACAGGATTGGGGCTGGCAATCGATCCCACCTCCTTGATCATGGGGTCGGAAACAGCCCCTCCAGTCAGGGAAGCCGTGCTGTTGATGTAATCAAGCTTGAGGTCAGGGCTGCTGGCGGCTTGGAGGCTGGCTGGCCGGTCTGGCAAGGCAAGACGAATGTTGTTGACTACAAACTGCGGATAAAATCCATTTCTAATGGCTGGTCCAGCCGTTATCACGAGATTGCCTGCAGGCACCCCAGCCCCTAACGTCACCTGAACATCGAAGCTTTGCTCATTGGTATTCTCAGGGGATTTGGGATCGCCATAAAGGTCACCAAAGAAGGGCCTAGGAATGAGGTCGACAAAAACTTTATTGTCAGAGATCATGAACTCTTGGTGGCTCAATTCAACTGTTGCAGCCTTCGCTGATGGCAGTGCCTTGGAAAAAATCAGCGCAGGTGTTGTTGTGCCGTCTTGAAGGTAATAGAGCCTGATCTCGCTGTTGCTATCCCAGCGGTCCAGTCGGTTAAAGGTAAAACTCAGGCGACTTCCCTGGAGGCCTGGATCCAGATGGGTTGCCAGACCAACGGCTTGAGGATTTTCCCAGGTAGAGGCCAAAACCGGGCCATAATGTTCAAGCATATTAATCGGAGCATTACCGGGGTTAATTGCGATTTTCGGGCCCGTTGACGGATAGGAAACGTTGGCCGTTTGCCAGGTGGCGAGATTCGCTGGAGCGGTGCTGAGCGTGCTCTCCGGCAAACCGGCGGGGTAGCCCTTGTTCAACAGCTCGCTGGCGATTCCTTTGCCAGACAGCAATGTTGCACCACTCCCCAGAATAAGAGAATTGAGTTGGGCTGAATATATTGTTTTTACAATCTGAGAGCTGGTGTTCAAGATCTGCAGTCCGCCTTGAGATGTCAGAATTAGACGGGCGCCGGATGTTATTGTTCCAGTCGACCAGATGGCTGCATCGGATCGCCCATTGCCATCCAGAGGCTGCATTGTTTTGTACAGCACGAAGTTGCCATCCGGTTGCATCAGCGCTTGGACGCCACCCTGCACTGGCTTGCCATTGGCATCGGTGGCTTGCCAGAGAATGGCACCATCCGGGCCATAGAGCGCCAGACCGCCAGCTGCGGTGAGCGAGAGCGTGTAGGCCAGCCCAGGTGGTGACAGCACTGGTGTGGCGGTGCCTCCTTGCAGGAACGGTGCCAGCCCTTTGCCAATGCCGTACACCTGGGAATTGTTGGCGTCATAGGAGCTGATCGACTGGTTGCTGTTGTCGACCCAGTAGGGCTTGCGCTGCTGATCGCCCGTGAGGCTGATGGGCGTGCTTGTGCTGAAGCTGCCGGCGTTCTGCACCGTGCGATTGCGCTCCAGGGTGATGCTTTCCAGGCCATTGCCTTTGTAACTCACTTTATAAAGGGGACCGTTCTGATTCGTGCTCACCACATCGGCCTTCAGCGACAGGGTCTTTGTGGGATCGCTGGGGTTCTGAACCATCTGCGTCAGCGCGGTGCTCTTGAGCGCTGCGCCGACTTGGACATACTGAACAGACGCATTGAAAACCGAATCGCCCACCGCTTCCTGCCATAGACCCAGGGGATCGGGGGCGTTGATGCCGTGGGCATCGAGGAAGGTGGCACCGGCCGCCAGCGTTGCCGCTGGCCGATCGGGGATGCCGCTCTCAGCGGTGCCGTCCAGGGGGAACCAATAGGCGATGGCGGTGAGGTCTCCGTAGGGCGGCTGGGTCATGTCTTCCACCACCTGGGCCGACGTACGGGTCTGGCCCCACACTTTCACTTCGCGAATCGATCCGCTGAGGGAAGCTGTCGCGGCTGCCGGGGAAATCGAAAGCTTCTGGAAGTGTGCGCTGGAGTCAAGCGTGACCTGATTGGCTGTTGGGGTGTCTTCGACTCCATTGATGAACAAGCTGGCCGTGCCCTTGGATCCGCCAAGGCCAGGCGTGACTGCCGCCGCCAGATGCAGCCATTGCCCTTTGGCAAGGGTTTCTTTGCCGATCACGGTGGATGGGCTGATCAGCACGCTGCCGGCGTCGTTGACCAGGGCCAGATGACCATTGGCCACCTCCAGATTGAACGAAGGTGTGGTTGCACTGCCACCGTCAACTGAACTCAGCTGGCTGGAAAGAATCACGCCATTACTGCTGCTGGTCGGATCGAGATACACCCAGGCTTCCAGGGTCAGGCCATTGAGGGGTTGGCTCAGCGGACCGGCAGTCGCCACGCTGGTCATCATGGCCAATCCTTGGGTGGCTCCAGGGTCACGACTCACCAGGCTGTAGGGATCGCTGAACGCTGCCGCCGGTCCCACGATTGCCTTGCCGGCCAGAGCACCGGAGCTGGGCACCACCAGCACCTGGGGATCGTTAAACCAGGGATTGGTGACCGGTGTGCTGCTTAGCTGGCCATCTTTACTGGCCAGTTTGACGACGTTTTCGACATCGATGGCATAAAATGGCAGATAACCAAGGCTGTCGAGAACGGCCTGACGCTGGCTGGGTGTATAGGTATTCCAAGGGAGATCAGCGGCAGGCGTTCCTGCGCTGCCCCAGATGACGTTGTTGATCTGGAAATCTATTCCAGGGGTGAAGGCTTCAACTATCTTCTGACTAGTTGGACTGTAGAAGGCATCCTGCAGGAGATTGAGTCCGTAGGTGTACCAGGAGTAGCCCGTTACCACGGCGGTAGTGCCGATTTGGCGGGTTTCGGTGGTGGTGCTGCTCACCTCGCGGCTGTTGACCACTAGGCCATCCAGAGCGTCGCCGTCGAGGAATGGCGCGGCCGTGAGGGGCACGATGGCGTTCTGACGTCTTAGCTGGAAGGTGGTGGCGTCCAGTACCAGAACGTCGTAACGGGTGCCCAGACTTGGATCGGTGGTGCTGGGGCTGGTGTTGATCAATCCCGCCCCACCGACTGCTCCATTGGCGAGGCCGCTGCTCTGGTAGTACAGCGGAGTGGCATCCTGCAGGCCGTGGCGCAGGGGTTCACCGTTCAGGCCCACCAGTTGCAGGGTGTTGGTGGGGATGTTCACCTGCAGATGGGCGACAGCCCCAGCATCAAAGGGCAGCCGCAGATCCTGCATCGCGCTGCCGCTCTGCACCGTGGCGGTGGTCGTGATCGGCGTCACGCCGGTGATCACGGTGCCCTTCTCCCATCCCGCCCGGGTGGCGTCGGCCGCCACCTGTACGGATTCGGCTTTGATGGTGAGCTCGCCTTCGCTTTCGATGCTGCCGGCCCCGATGATCGCCAGGTGGCCGGGGGTGGTGATCTGCAGGTCAGCCTGGGCCGTGAGTTCACCGCTGATCGTGAGCTCGCGCTGGAAGGCCAGGGTGGTGGCGTTGGATCCCGTGAGATCCAGATAGCCATCCAGTAACAGTCCGCCAGCACTGATGAGCGTGAGTACCTCGGTCTGCAGAAGGGCGCGGCGCAGATCGCTGCGGCTGCGGCCGATATGTAGATCGGCGCTGGTCGAATAATCCAGGGTGGTGCGATCCGCCAGCAGCCAGGCCTCGCCCAGCAGGTCGATCGCGCCGGCGCTGGTCAGCGTCAGATTGGACGCCTGCAGAGTGGCCGACTGGGTCATGCCGATCGATCCACCACGCAGAGCGGCCTGGCTGCCCTGGGATTGGGGCGCTTGCAGCAGCTGACCCACCGCCGCCGCGCCCACCAGGTTGGCGGCGAGGCTGAGGGCGATCACCTGGCCGCTGGCCGCATCACTGGCGCTGCGAGCGAGCTGCAACAGGCCGGGGGCAGAGGCCGATCGCACCACCCAGTAGGTCCCACCATCCTTCAGGTTGCTGAGGGCGCCGGCCTGCACGCCGTAGAAGCGCACGGCCGTGCCATTGGCGGGCACCGCTCCTGCCAGCGCAAAGCCGTGATCGGCTGCGCGGAAGGCGGACGCCATGAGGGTGGTGCTGCTGACCCCCGCAGGCGTGATGGAGTTCTGCAGCAGCAAGGTGCCGCTGCCCGCATCCAGGCGGAGATCAGGAGCCTGGATGGCACCGCCGCTCAGCACCGCCGCCGGTGGACCGGCGTAAATGGGTGCCTGATCGGGCGACAGTGGCCCGCCGGATTCATCGACGAAGACCCCCTGGTTGTCGACTCGGTAACCGAGCGGATCCACCAAGTCTCCAGCCGCGTTGGTGTACAGCTGGGGATCGGTGCGCAGGAGGCCACTGGTGGTCGCCATCTGCAGGGAGGCGGCGGTGATGGCGGCGCTCGATATCAGGCCGGTACCGGCCTGCAGGCTGATGCTTGGAGCCGAGTCGCTGTCGGAGTTGCCGCCGGTGGAGCCAAGCGCCATGGCCTGCAACAGATGGTCGCTGGCGGTAAAGGTCTGGTCACCCCGCAGGCCGGTGAGGTTGAAGCCAACGCTGCGGCTCACGCTGCCGGGCTGGAGGTTCACGTCGCCGGCGCTGGCCGTGACGGTGGTGGTGATCGCACTGGAACTGGTGATGCTGCCGCTGATGGTCACCGATGCTCCGTTCAGGGTGAGGCCCTTCACCGGGGAGGGGGACCCATTCGGCTTGAGTTGCAGTTGCAGGCCATCGCCGAGCAGCAGGTGGCCGCCGGCGGTGGCCTGCAGGGCCGGCAGCTCCAGCGCAACGGGGCCATCGGCAACGGCCGCATCGCGCTTAATGCTCAGGACCGTGGCGGCCTGGAGTTCAATCGGCTTGGAACTGCTGAGCTGGCGCTGGTCTGGAAGGGCACCGATCTCCAGCGTCAGGGAACCCTCGATGGAGCGGTAGCGCACCAGTTCCAGCTGGGGGGCCGAACTGGTGTTCACCAGGCTGGTGAGGGTGAAGCTGCCGGTGGAGTCGATCTCCAGTTCCCGAGTGCGACCGGTTGGGTGCGCGTCAGCAAAGATGTCCGGATTCTCCGGCAGCTTGGCGGCCTGATCTGCTGTGAACTTCAGCACCGGCACGTCCACCGCCGCCGTAATGGCGGTGCTGGCGTTGGCAGCCAGATGCAGGGTCCCACCCAGGCTGGTCTGCTCACTGGCGGCATCGGCGCGCACACCACCGCCCCAGTCGAGGTGGTCGTAGGGCTGGGCGGCGCTGCCGGCATTGATGCTGGTAGCCAGGGCATGGCTGAACACGGTGGCGGGGATCACGCCCTGTCGGTTGGTTCTCGATGCGATGTAGCCCAGCTGCTCAAGGCCGCTGCTGAGCGCCCCCTCGAGCCCAAAGGCCAGTTGCTCGGGCGAGTCGCCGAACAGTCCAAGCTGGAAACGGAGATAGGCGCCCCGCAGACCGAGGCTGGGAATGGAGGTGAGGGGCAGTCCGGCAGATCCGGCAGCCGTAGCCAGGGCATCGTTGATGGCAACAAGCAGTTCGTCCAGGGAGTTGCGTTGACCGGCGACCACCGCGGCGCTGAAGGCAGCGCTCTGCCCACCGGGGGTGGTGACGGTGAACGCCAGGGTGAGTGGTTCGCGGAGATTGCCGGTCAGGAACGCCTGAGGTGCGCTGGTCTCGGCCTCGATCACCAGATCGGCAACATCGTGGCTCAGGTTGATCGACGGTGCCGTCAACTCCAGACTGGCCTCGGGAGTGGTCGCCCCTGAATCTGAGGGATTCGGCGAACCGAGATTGAGCACGGCAATCGGCCGCAGATTCAGCTCCGTGTCGCTGTGGATCGTCAGCCGGTCGCGGGCGATCAAATCGTGCAGAAGTGTGGGGCGATCGACGCTGCTGATCGAGAGCTCCGGGGCGGCCAGCCAGGCACACGCCACCACGGTGTCATTGGTTCCATCGCTGTAGCCACCGATCACGGCGGAACTGGCGCTGCTCAGTTGCAGCACCGCCTTGGAGGCTGGATCGAGCTGAATGTCGCCGCGTTGCAGCGTCTGATCCGTGCTTTCGATGGCGGCCTGGCCGTCGAGGGGCACCCGGGTGCTCGTGCGGCGTCCCGACGTGGCTGCCAGGGCAGCAGGCGCGATGTTGCCGCCGGCCAGCAGCAGGCCGGCAAGCTGCAGGCCGCTGTCTGGGCCCGTACCGATGGCGGCAAGGGAAACGTCGTCCAGGGAGACAATGCCGCCGCTGGCGGCTAGGGCGATCACCGCTGCCTGCGCCGCGACCGGCCCCTGGGAGCTGGTGGCCCCCGTCAGGGTGAGCCGTCCGCCGACCTGCAGCTTGACGCCTCCGCTGCCGGCCTCGATCGGGCCGTTGAGGGTGGCGCTGGCGGCCTTGATGCTGAGGGACCCGGTGCCGCTGGTGCGGATCTGGCTCGGGATACCCGTGTAGAGGGGCCCATCAAGGGCCTGGAGGCTGAGGTCACCGCCAGAGGCCAGGGAGTTGCCCAGGAACAACAAGCCATCGCTGCTGCTGGTCTGCAACTGCAGCGACGCTCCTGCTGCAGTGGTTTCGATTGCACCGAGCAAGGCCAGCAGGCGATCGCTCTGGAGGCTGAAGCCCGCGGCGTAGCGGCTGGTAAGGCTGCCCGCCAGGATCAGGTTGCTGGTGAGCGTGGCCGGATCGATGCCGGCGTCTTGCAGCTCCTGCTTCTGTCCATCAGTGAGGTAGGGCAGCAGGGAGATGGAGGCGGAGCCGCCCTCAAGGGAGAGGTCGCCGCCGGTGTTGAGGCTGCCCTGCAGCACCATTCCGTTGCCCGCGAGCTGCAGGTTTCCTTGATCGACGGTGATGGTGGACCCCGCCTGGCTGCTGAGCTGGCCCCCGGTGGCCTGCAGGGTGGCGGAGGCCGCGTCAACCAATCTGACCTGGGCCTGCTGGCGCAGTTGCAGTTGATCGGCCGCCTGCAGGCTGAGAGTTCCGGCAGCGTTTTGGAGTAGACCCTCCAGGGTGAGGCTGACGTCACTGCTGATCGATCCACCCTGGGCCAGGCTCAATCCCGGGTAAGCGTGGCTGCCACTGCGATCGGCCGCCAGCGTGATGGCCAGATCCCCCAGGTTGGCGATGTAGAGGCCATCGCGACCCACCGCACCGGCAAGGGCATGGACACGGGTGTGGATCGGATCGCCTTCCTCCCCAAAGCCCGTCAGCCCATCGAGCACCAGTTCGCCAGCCTGCACGAGGGGATCGGCGGCGGAAGCCGCGGCGCTGAATCCCACGCCACTGAGCCACAGCTCAGCTTCTCCTCCGCCGGCATTGAGGACTTGCAGGGGCACCGCGGTGCCCACCGCCCGTAGGGCCATCAACCCGTCGGCACCAGTGGCGAGGCCGCTGCTGGCCTGCAGGCCCTGGGTGGCAGCCACCAACACCGGCGAGACAGCCGTGCCGATCTGCGCGCCGACATCGAGGCGCACCGAGTTGGCCTGCAGGTTGGCAGTGGCTGGGGCCACCTCGCTGCTCAGCCGGCCGCCATCAAAGAGGCTGCCGGCGCTGGTGAGGGAGAGCATGCCGTTGGCTTGCAACGAGCCGAGGGCCAGATCGCCCGGGCTGCGGATGGTTGCATCGCCGGCACTGGAGAGATTGAGGGTGGCGACCCCTCCCAGCTGCACCAACAAAGGCCTGTCGTTCTGGCCGATGGCGCCCGTGGTGGAGCGCAGCTGCAGGGAACCCTGGCGGGAAAGCAGCCCTTCACCATCCGCCTGGGAGATCTCGGCGGCCGTGATGCCCACCACCCCCTCGCCGGTGATGGTGGCTAAGTGGAGGGGATCCAGGGATCGCAGCCGGATGTCGCTGCCACTGGCTGAGAGCGAGCCGCTGAGCTGCAGCGACAAGGGCTGCCGCAGCTGGATGGACACCGAGGAGAGCCGGCTGGGGTCGGTGATCAGCGCCCCAGGCAACACGATGCCGCTCGCCGGCGGCTTCTGGGGTGTGAGTGGAGCCTGCTGGGTGCCCTCCAGCATTTCGCTCCACGGCGAAGGG
>Ga0247832_1003980_pt1 | contig 19205 bp, 21 predicted proteins | sample LaCruzMarch2015__10_FD_192407 | JGI IMG/M metagenome (GOLD analysis project Ga0247832, IMG submission 192407) | Freshwater microbial communities from meromictic Lake La Cruz, Castile-La Mancha, Spain - LaCruzMarch2015_4m | ecosystem: Environmental > Aquatic > Freshwater > Lake | place: Spain... | reverse complement strand
CATTTCACAATATGGTTCTTGTTCACCGTGACCCGCACTTTGAATCCATTCCACGCAAATTACTGCGGCAGGTCTCACTTTGCCCGCCCACGGCATCGTAATCACAAAATGTTCCGCCGTTTGCATCCTTTTATCGCCGCCAACCTGGCCCGTGCCGCCGGTCTCTCCGTTTGGAAAGGCAAAAATGCCCAGCACGCCTGAAACCAAGCCTGCCCGGCCGTAAAGCGCTCAGGAGCGCCAACGTCCCCGTTGGCTCCCTGCCGAGGAGGACCTTAGCATTCCCAGCATTGTAGCGGCTGTCTATGACTGCCGAGCACGGTGGGGCGATTTCTCTGAAAGCGCAGAAGGTCAGCAAAATCATTGTTTGGAAGAGTGCTGCATCGCCCCCACCATCAAGCACCTGCACCTTGAGGTGGCTTTTACAGCCTGTAGCCTGCAGCCTCGGAGTCGCGGGCGAACATCTTCACGGTTTCCAAAGCGAATTCGTCGAGGTTTTTACCGAGGAGGGGGATTTTGGCGATGAGGTCGTTGGTCATGGTGATGATGTGGCATCCCATGGCGTCGGCTTGGATAAGGTTGAAAAGCTCGCGCGGGCTGGCCCAGAGGAGTTCCACATTCGGGGCGGATTTCAAAAGCCCGAGGCATTCTTGCATGAGCGGCACGGGGTCGCGTCCGCTGTCGGCCACGCGGCCGGCAAAGATCGAGGCTATGGCTGGCGGACCGCCTGCGAGGGCGGGGAGCATGCGGGCGACATGCGCCGGGGTCGTCATGGCGGTGACATTCAGCTTTACGCCGGCTTGAGCGAGACGGGCGGCCATTTCGTGAGTGGATTCGCCATGCGTGTTGGTGGACGGGATTTTGACATACACATTGTCGCCCCAAGAGGCGATTTTTAGGGCTTGGCGTTCCATCTCGCGGAGTTCGTCGCTGAAGACCTCGAAGGAAATCGGCAGCGTGGTGACCACTTGCAATGCCTCGCGGGCGAAGGCTTCGTAGTCGCTGATGCCGGCCTTGCGCATGAGGGTGGGATTTGTGGTGAAGCCGGAAATGAGGGGATTGCGGCTCATTTCGAGAATGCCAGGAAGGCTCGCGCCGTCGGCGAAGATTTTGATTTGGAGAGAGGATGTCATTTTGTGGTTTCCCATTTGGCGCCGCTTTTTTGAATGAGTGGATGTGAGACGAGGAGATGCCAAACGACGGCCTGATAAGCCTCGGTGAGGGGAGTCACGAGGGCATGATCGACGGTTGGCACAATGGCGCAGGCGTCGGCATGCGCTGCGGTGAAGCCGCCGTCGCGTCCGACGACACCGAGCACGGCGGCGCCAACAGACTTTGCGGCGCGCACCGCGTTGACCAGATTCGCGGAAATGTTTTTCTCCTCGCTGCCGCCTCCCACCGAGAAAACAAACACAGCGTCTCGAGCGCAGAGTCCGCTACATTTGAGGCTCTCGGCGATCGATGTTTCCCAGCCCTCGTCGTTGATGCGGGCGGTGAGTTCGGAGACATTGTCCGTGGGGCAGATGGCCTGAATCCCGCCGAGTTTGCGGAAGTCGCACACGGCATGCGAGGCGTGGCCGGCGCCACCGCCGGATCCCACGAAAAATACACGCCCGCCGCGTTCGCGAACCTCGGCGAGCAGGGCGGCCATTTTTTCGATGGATGCCACATCAAGCGTTTCGGCAACAAGGGCGGTTTTTTTGAGAAAATCTTGAGTGAAGCTCATGAGGCGCGCTGGTTTTTGAGGTTGGATATGAAACTGGCTATCTCTCCGAGGGTTGGAAAGCAGAAATCGGCCGTGGGCTGCGCCTCGGTGTTGTAGTGCGTGGCGAGCAGGATGCTTCTCACGCCGGCGCTTCGGCCTGCCTGCACATCCTTCCATGTGTCGCCGACGATCCAGGAGTTTTTGAGATCCACTCCGAGCTGCGCGGCCGCATCCAGCAGCATGCCGGGATTGGGCTTCTTGCGGCGATCGGCATTGGATGAGGCTTCGCAGGCTTCGAACCCATCTGGCTGCAGCGTTTCGCGAACGAGCGTTTGCATGGCCTCGTATTCGTGACGCGGAATCTGCCCGCGCTCCACATCGGGTTGGTTGGTGACGATGATTCGCAGGAAACCTGCATCCCGCGCGGCTTGGAAGGCTTCTCGAATGCCGGGCTTGAAGCGAAATGCCGATGCCTCACGAGGGGAACAGGCGGCATGGTCGCGCATGACTACTTCGTTGATAATGCCGTCGCGGTCGAAGAAAATGGCGGGCCGGCGATTCTCCGGGAGTAAATACCCATCGAGGTCGGCAATGCCCGCAGTCGAGCCGATTTCGTAGAACCGCTCGGCGACTTCAAAGGCGGCCATCTCTTTTTTTGCAACCAATTCGCGCATCACCTCGGCGAGGTCGAATGCCTCCGCGCTACGTTGGGAGAAGACCTCCGCGCGAAAGGCCGTGAGCCCATAGTCGATGTGCTGCATCTCAGGCAGGCGGACCTTTTTGTCGTAAAGACGAAGCTCTCCGGCATCCATCCACACATTGCACGAGTCCCAGCGGCCCTCGTTTTTCAACACAGTCATCAGTCCTAGCTTGCCGGATTTCAAAAACACCTCCGTTACCGCAGCGTAGTCGATTGGCAAATACGAGTCGCCGTAGAGCACTAGAAATTCCTCACCCAACAGTGGTAGAGCCTGCCGGAGAGCTCCACCGGTGCCAAGAAGCGTCGGCCCATCGTAGGAATACGCCACCTCCAATCCGAACCGCGCCCCGTCGCCCACATGCGCTTCGATCATCTCGCCGAGATATCCGACACAGAAAACCACGCGCTTGATGCCCGCCGACGCCAGCAACTCAAGCTGCCAATCCACAAATGGCCGCCCAGCGACCTCGACAAGAGCTTTGGGAATCCGCTCTGTGAGAGGGCGCAGGCGTGTGGCCAACCCACCAGCGAGAATCGCGATAGGGAGCATCTTAACTGGCAATGGATTTGGGACAGAATGAACAGAATTCACAGAATTGGAGACAGAGAACTGGGCATTGCTGGATTTGAAGTCATCACATTTGGTAATTCTGAAATTGATTCGCTGCGCTCACCCTTCGGGCTTCCGAAGGCAGTCTTTCTCCGCTTCGCTCCGATTTTGTCTAAAAATCCCATCTCAATCCATCGTGAGGATTTTTGTGCCTTCGAAGTCGAAGCGGAAGCGCACTTCTTGCAGGCCGGCTTCTCGCATGGTTTTGCGTAGGCAGGTGCGGTCGGTGGCGTAGAACATGAGGAATCCACCGCCGCCGGCGCCGATGAGCTTGCCGCCGAGGGCGCCGTTGGCCATGGCCAGGCCATACCATTCGTTAATCTTATCGTTGCTCATGCCGGTGGATCGGGCTCGCTTACCGAGCCAGTGCTCGTGCATGAGGGCAGCGAAGCCCGGTGTATCCCCCGCTTCAAGGCACGCAAGGCTGCGGAGGCCGAGATCCTTCGTGCGGTGGAGGTTTTCGATCATGGCGGAGTCTGCCTGTTCGCTGCGGGTTTTCTGGTCTTTTAAAATCGCCGAGGCTGAGCGCGAGTAGCCGGTGAAGAAGAGGAGGAGGTTGTCCTCGAGGTCGTGGATCGTATCCTCGCTGAGCGCCGCCTTGCGGGCCTCCACGCGTCCGTCCTTATGGAAGGTGAATGCCGTGATGCCACCATACGCGGCGATGAATTGATCCTGTTTGCCAATCGGCTCGCACAATCGCTCGATCTCGATTTCACACGCCTGCTCGGCCAGTTCGTGAGGATGCACGATATCTCGTTTCCAGGCTTGCAGGGCCTTGAGCAATGCGGTTGTGAAGCTGCCCGAGGAGCCGAGGCCCGTGCCTGCCGGGATGTCGGCCATGGAAGTCATTTCCAAATTGGTGCGCTCGATGCCCAGCATGGCGAAGGCTTCTCGGATGATGGGGTGCTCGATTTGCGAGGCACTGGTGACGCGTTCGAGCTTGGAGTATTTGATAATGAGTTCCTCGATGAATGTCTCGTGGAGCGTGATGTAGATGTATTTGTCAATCGCACCAGCGATGAGGAATCCCCCATGCTCGCCGTAATAGCTGGCGAGATCGGTGCCTCCACCGCCGAGGCTAATACGAAGTGGGGAGCGGGTAATGATCATGGAGCGGGTTTGCTGGATTTGAGGCAGATGGTTCGGACGATTTCGAGCGCTTTGGCAGCGTCGGTGAGGCTGGGCGTAGGGATGCGGTCCTCTGCGATGTCGCGCAGGAACTCGCGAATCTCGCAGGCCCAGGATTCATCGCCACGGGGATATTCCCAACTGGTGGTTTCCGGCGGCCCCATCTGTGGAAGCATTTTGTAAAAGGTCAGGCGTTCGGTGCCGTAGCTTCCGCCGAGCCCGTCGATCTGGAGCTTCCCGTTACGGCCGAAAATCTCGAAGGAGAAAAGATTCTTCCACTCTGTGCAGCTCGCATGCAGCCATGCAGTCTGGCCCGTTGCCGTGCGCAGGCTCAGGAATGCGTTGTCATCCACCTCCATGTCCCAAAAGCTTGTCGTCGCGTGACCTTCGACCGAGGCAAAATCGCCGAGGAACCAACGCGAGAGGTCGATGAGATGCACGCCTTGGTCGATCAGCTCGCCGCCGCCAGAGAGCGCCGGATTCGCCCGCCACTCGCGGTCGTAGCCAGTGCGCCCACCGTGTCCGTATCGGGCGCGGATGTGCATGAGCGGTCCCAGAATGCCGGAGTCAAAAATCTCCCGCGCCTTGAAAAAGGCCGGGTGGTAGCGGTGATTGAAACCCACGCGCGCCTTGAGATTGGCTGCCTGCGCAGTGAGGGCAAGTTCCTCGACCTCTTCGAGACAAATGCCGGCGGGCTTTTCCACAAGGATATGTTTCCCGTGTCGCAAGGCCTCCAGGCCAATGGATCCCAGTAGATGGTTCGGCGTGCAAATCAGAGCGGCCCCGACATCATCTCGGCTCAAGGCGGCGAGGAGGTCGGTGGTCGCAGCGCATCTGGGAAACCTCTTGGCGAGAGCCTCCGCTCGAGAAATATCTGCGTCGCATGCCACAGCCAGCGCGCCTTCGGGTATGGTCGCCGCTCGTTTGTTGCCGATCAATCCACAGCCTATGATTGCAAATTTCATTTTTTTGAGGAGCCGGTTTTTTTGGGCAGTTTTAGAAACTCGGCCACTGAAACAACTTTGACTTTGGGAGTGGATTGGAAGTCGTCCAAGTTGCCTGTCACAAGCAGCGGAATGGCGTTTTCTTCGGCCACTGCGATTTGAAGGGCGTCCTCGAAATCTTCCAAGCCCAGTGCCACGGCCCTATCTACGGAAAATTGCGTGAGGGCTCCGAGCTGGAATTTTTTTCTCATGTATTCCAAAGGGCTCGCGATTTTATCCCTCCGAGAGCGTCCGATGATGTAGCAAATGTTGGCTAATGAGAGCGTCGAAAGCCAAGGCTCTTGGGACTCTGCCACGGCAATTGCGCAATCCGAATATCCGGGGCGTTTCAGCAAAATATCCAGAACGATATTAGCATCGAAAAGGGCCTTCATCGCAGGTGTTTTTCCGCCAATGCTCGCCAGCGTGCATCCTCCCAGTGCTCTTCCAGAGGCAGGGCGCAGCCCACTGCGGCTGCTGTTTCCGGGTCGATAGCAGCAATCTCATCAATTGCCACCTCCTCCATCTCCCTTGCCACTTGATGGCGGAACCAAGAGGAAAGCGTTTCACCTCTGCGGGCAGCAACCAGCTTGGCCTTTGCCGCAATTTCCTCGGGAACGGAAAGCGTGATATTCATATGTGAAGTCTTCGACTGTTCACATATTTTGTCAACTACCCAATTACAAATCCGCCTTCGGGTCCCATGTCATACCGCGATCCTTCGGCGTAATGCGGCGCAGTGTGTAAACATCGGTTTTTTGAAGGTCTTCGATGTGCTCGTGAAGAGACTCCCACGGATCCCATGGGGCGCTTATCAACTTACCAGTGATGCCATCGCTGGCTTGCGAGGCCAGATAAATACAAAGGCGTGCCGCCAGCTCTGGCGGTGTGCCACCGATTTCAGCACTGCGCTTGACAGTCTCGATTTGCTTTTGGCCTGCGCGTTCCGGTCCCGCTTCTAACATTTGGTCCATCATTCGGGTCTTTAACAATCCCGGCGCGACCGCGTTGATCTCCAAACCGGTTCCTGCCAATTCCATAGCCAGCGTTTCCGTGTAGCGCACCACAGCCGCTTTTGAAGCAGCATAGGCCGAAAATGCCGGCATTGGCGATGTCGCACCGCCGCCAGAAAGATTAATGATTTTTCCCCGCCCTGCGGTTGACATTTTTGGAATTACAGCACGACACATTCGGGCAGTTCCCAAGACATTAATATTGAAAGTCTCTTGCCATTCGTCCCACGAGACTTCTGCGGCAGGACCGATTGGCCCCAAGACTCCTGCGTTATTTACAAGAATCTCCACGCCACCGAGCCATTCCAGCACCCCCTCAGCAAATGATGACACATCCGCGTCCAAACCCACATCACATTTAAATCCCCGAACTTTACCAGGGTAGCTCGCATTCAAATCCTCTTCGGTTTTTCTCACCAAATCCACCGAGCGTCCACAAAAGGCCACATTAGCTCCTTCCCGAAGAAATTCTTCCGCAATCACGCGCCCGAGTCCTTGGGTAGCGCCCGTAATGATCGCACGGAGGCCACCCAGTTTATTTCCAATAATTCGGTTCATTCAGTCAATTCTGTCTAAAAACCCTTCTCCTGGAACCACCGCACCGTCGCGCGCACTGCTTGTTCAATGGTCAGCTCAGGTTTCCAGCCGGCGGAGCAGATTTTTTTCGTATCGAGGTAGATAAAGGGATTATCTCCCACCCAGCCACGATCGCCGCCCGAGTAGCGGATTTCGGGTTTCAGACCCATTTCGTCGCAAATCCATCGGATCGAGTCATTCACCTGACAAAACTCATCCGTGCCGAGGTTGTATATTTGAACCCCATGCTTGGCGTCTTCGGCTGTCGCGCTGTTTACGACATGGGAAACCGCGTTAATGCAATCCTGCACATACAGATAGGATTTTCGCTGAGATCCATCGCCGAGCACATTTAAAAACTCCGGATGCTCTTGAAGTTGACGATAAAAATCGATCACATGGCCGTGCGTATAGCGCTCACCAAGAATGGATACGAAACGAAAAATATATCCCTCAAAGCCATAGCCTTCGCAATAAGATTGGATCAATCCCTCGCAGGCCAGTTTCGACGCGCCATAGAGCGAGGTCTGAATGGGAAAAGGGGCGTCCTCTGGCGTGGGGATTAGCTCTGCCTCGCCATAAACACTTCCGGTGGAGCTAAACGCAATGCGTTTGATTTCATTCGCCCGCATGGCCTCCAGCACATGGAATGTCGCGATCGTATTCTGCTGCAAGTCCCTCTCCGGATGGTTCAGTCCAAAACGCACATCCGCATTCGCAGCAAGATGATAAACCATTTCGCAACCAGCCATTCCCGCCGTGAGCGCACCCCAATCACTATTATCCCCGCGCAGGAGGCAGAAATGGGGATTCGTCTCCGCATCCGCCAAAAACTCCCGGCGTCCAGTGGAAAAATTGTCCCATCCGAAAACCTCATGTCCATCGGCCAAAAGCCTGTCGCAGAGATTGCTGCCAATGAATCCCGCCGCACCTGTGATGAAAACTTTCATTTATCCAATTACTGCAATATTAGAGTGAAATACGGAGAAACCAATACCTGTGTAAAACATGCCCGCATCGCCGCGATTGGGGCAGAGATTTACTATTTGTTTGCCTGATATGTAATTGAGGTTCTCTTCATGAGACCACAAGTCATATTTGGTTCCACGCAGGAGATATCGAAAAACATTCTTCGGCAGATAATTTATCAAAGGTATGCAGGTGTGGTGTTCTACTGGAAAAAGACGATTAGGGACACAAGGAAAACGGCGTTTTCCCACGCGCCACATTTCTTCAATAAATTTTTTTTGACTTTCGCGTGCTCCCGCATGCTCCAGCACCGCATTGGAGTAAACAATATCGAACTCTTGGTCTCCAAAAGGAAGGGGTTGCCCGGCCTCAATTTTTATGTGCCGAACAGCGGGATACGCTTTTAAAATCGCCGTTCCATCCGTGAGGCTTGCGCAGGTAAGTTGCTCTTTCCAGGGATATAGTTGCTCGAGCATATTGGATTCTTTTTCCGTCTCATCACTTGTGCCAATATCAAGGATCCGCTCATTTGCAAGCGGTCGCATTTCATTCATGAAGAGGTTGTGAACTCTCAGTCGCGCGACATGTGATACTCGTCGCGCTATTCCGATGCTTCCGGCATGGCGATAGTATCTGTCATCAAAAGTTTCAGCCTTCATTTCCCCAAAATCGCATATTTCCACCACGCCTTGATCCAAGTCGGTGGATCTTTCCAGATGCTCACTTTTTTCCCCTCCTTGAAATCGCGCGATTTATAGGTCACCGGGATTTCCAGTGGCCTGAAGCCAGCGCGCACGAGTTTGATCACGATTTCCCAGTCCAGATCGAAGCGGTTGCACTCCAGTGTGAAGTTATCCAAACACGAGCGGCGGAAAACTTTGAACATCGTAAACGGATCGGTCATCCGCGTCCCAAGGCTTATGTTCAGCAAAGCGGTGAATCCCCAGTGCGCGAGATTGAAAAGCGTGGCGACCTGTTTGCCCGTTGTAAATTGCCGCATCTGCCAACTTCCCTCTGTATGCCGCGTCCCCAGAATAAAATCCGCCCGCCCCTCAAGCAAGGGCGCCACAAGCTTCTCGTAGTCATCCATCGAATACTCCATGTCCGCATCCTGGATCAAAATAATGTCCCCCCTTGCAGCAGTCAGCCCAGCCCTCACGGCATGGCCCTTTCCTTTAGGAGTCTCTTCCCATATGATCCTCACGCGAGGGTGGTCTTCAAAAGAACGAACGATTTCGCGTGTGCCATCTGTCGAGTTGCTTTCGATCAGGATAATCTCGATGGCAAGCTCTGGAATGGCTTTGGTGGTCAGCGCGGAGAGGACTTCCAGCGCGGAACTCGCCTCGTTGAACAATGGCACGATGACCGAAAGTTTCGTGTTTTGGGATTGTTCTATAGTGCTCAGGTTGGTATCAATAATGTAGTCTTTTACCAAGATTCAAGACCAAACCCGATGTCCAACAGCAAAAAATCAAAAAGAATCGCTGAGCCACCGTTGATGGATTCTACGATGAATTGGCGTCTCTTGGGCATTCTTTTGGGACTGCTGGCTGTTGTCTCGATCATCAGGTTGGCCTTTCCCGAATTGGGCCATGGGGATGAATGGTCCGATTCTTCTGTAATGATAGCAGGAGAAAATTTCGACAGGCTGGGCTTTGGGCCATCTCATGGCCTGCCGATTTTTTATCCGCAAGCCCTGACGCCCCCTCCCTCCATCCGACCGGATTCTGCGGATTGGAATGAATTAAGCGTCTTCGGCACATACACGCGCCTTCCACCACTTTTTCATTGGATCAATGGCTCTTTACAGCCGGTATTTGGATACGAAAGCCTTTTGCCCTACCGTTGCGTTACTGTGCTGGCGAGTTGGGTCGCCGTGCTTGGCTTCTTCGGATTGGTTCAAATTCTTTTTCGTTCGGCAAGGTTCTCCTTTTTTTGCGCCGTTATCTATATTTCGAATCCCTATTTCATCGCAAACTTCGATGCCCTTCACGAGCACGCCTATATGGACTGCTTCCGCAACCTTGCGTTGTTCGCGTTGGCTTGGCTTGCATTGAAAGACGAGTGCCAAGTCGGCAGATCGTGGATTCTTTGCTGGCTTGCGCTATTTTTTCTCTCAATCACCACTTACGAGTATCTGCCATGGATGACCCTTGCGGTTCTGGGGGTGGCTGGATTTCAAGTTTATTGCAAGAATTGGCGCGGTGCGGCCATAGTCACTCTTCTCGGCTCTGGCATTGCCGCTGGCCTCGTGCTGCACTTTGGATTGGTCGCTTGGCACTACGGGAGCATCAGGGAAGCGTTTGCCGACCGGTTGGCAAACGCCACTCAGCGCGTGTTGGGCAATGAGAACCTGCTTGGGAGCATGGGCGGCTTGGATTGGGGAGTTTGGCTGGAGGTGGTTGCTTGGAAATTCCCGGCTCAAGTCAGCGTGGTAGGTTGGGCATGGTTGATGGTTTTTATCGGCCTGGGCATCGCGCTGCCGATGTTCCTCAGTGGTCAGAGTAAAAAAACGCTCCTACTGGCTTTCGGACTCGGGCTTTTTTTCATCCTCTGTGCCTTTAGTTGGTATGCACTCATGCCGGCGCATTGCATCGACCATTCCGGTTTGTCGTTTCTGCAAAAATTCCTGATTCCCGGGATGTGCATTATCTTGGCAGTGCCGATCGAAGCTGCGTTCCGCATTCTGGAAACGAAGGGTGTTCCCGTGCTCCCGCGAAGTCTGCTGTGTTACGCTCCATTGGCGGTAATCGCCACGCTGGGCATCCTGCAGAGTGAGCTGCCAGTTACCCCGCAGAAAATCGCTCATGAGGAAGAGTTCCTCAAGGTCGCCGATTGCCTGAGGAAGATCCGGCCGCTGGCAACGCCGCAAGATTTCCTGGCCTGCAATCTCATGCGCCCAACCTGGATGATGATGTATTACACGAAGACCCGCGCAGTCGGCGTTTCCACGGTCGAGGAATTTGAAAAGCTGAAGGAAAAACCAAAATTCTTCTTGCTCGTTCCTATCAACAATCCCGAAACTCAGCGACTCGCGCAGCGCTTGGAACAAAGCTACCGTGTGCGCTCCGTTTGCGACAACAAGCGGCTGCCATTTTATGTCATGGAGAGGATTTGAGGTCTTGGAAGTTCCTCAGGTCTCGGTCTTGCTAAGTCCTGTGGCAGTGATGAGGGAATGCTCTTGGTAATTGTCATAATCCGTGTTGATAGCCCAAAGATCGTGGTTCGCGCCTTTAGCAATATTTTCTGCCGCCTGTAGGCCCATGAGAATGCTGTGATCCTGATTGTTGTATTTAAAGGAACCGTAGCGTCCAATGACTTGGATGCCTTCGAATTGCTGAAGGTGCTTGGCGATAGTGGCGACATGCTCTTGGTATCCACTGCGATAAATAGGATAGCACTTGGGAATGCGAATAACCTTGGTATCGAGAACAGTAATTTGATTTGCCAAACGGGATTGTTGGATTTCCGCGCGGGCGAGGTCGGCCATTGCCGAATCGGGACCAGTCCACTCGGCGTCGTCCGCGTTACACCAGTATTCCATCGCAAGTATCGAGTGGATCTGGTTTCCATAAAGTTCAGGAACCCAGTTGCGGAAATTCGTGATGCGGCCGCACCGCAGGTCTGGTGCGTGGATGTAGACCCAGTTGTCTGGGAATAGGTCGCATTCCTCAACGCGCAGATAAACGATGATTGTATTCCGAAAACGCAGGGAGCGGCAGGCATTGTCCACATGCGGGGGATTGTCGGGTAGCCGTTCTACAAGCTGCGTGAGGGGCATCGTAGAAATGACTTGACTATGGTAGTGGGCGATGCAGTCCGCCGTGACGAGACCGACGACCTTCTTGCCATCCATGAGGAGTTTTTCTACTGGCGAGGAGAGGTGGATTGAGCCGCCGAGTTCCCGGATCCGCGCGGCCATACGATCGTAAACGATGCCGGTGCCTTCTAGCGGGTAGGCAAACTGATCGACGAGAGTTTTATGCCGCTGACGGCTGATTTTCAGCATGCTGAGAAGAACCTCGCCGAGAGAGAGCTTCTTGATGCGTTGAGATGCGAAATCCGAATCGAGTTCGTCGCATGGAATGCCCCAAAGTTTTTCGCTGTAGCTTTTGAAGAAAATCTCAAAGAGCCGTCGACCGAAGCGGGATTCCACCCAGGATTCAAAAGTGCGGCCAGACGATTTTCGAGCGATTTCCTTTTTGCCTGTATCTGGCCCGTGTGGAAGTTGCTGGCTGAGCTTGAGATTCCGGTCACCGCTCGGTGGTTGACGGTCGCGATTTTTTTCTCTGTGCCTCTCCACTTGTATTGGGGAAGGTCGTTTCTCATCGAAACGATGGGATTGTTCCTGTCGCTTTCCATGGTCTCTTGCACCTTTACTGGATACCGGAGCAAAGACTGGCGCTGGCTCGCGGTTGGCCTCGTATTCGGAATTCTCGCCGCGCTCTGCAAAATCACAACATGGGCTGTTGCCTGCGGCGTGACGGGGTTACTTGTGCTTTTTTCGGATGGTTTGCCGAGGCGCAAAGACCTCTCCTGGCTCATCCTCACCGGCGCGGTGGCCATCTTGCCGATTGTTCCAGGAAAACTCTGGCTTGCTTATGGAGACGATGTGAAAGCCGCCAACCCCTTTGCTCGCGAAATCATCACCGCCTCCTCGGACAAGCAATCCATATGGACTTTCGGCTCATGGGAGCAAAAAACCAGCCCTGCCGTGTGGGAGCGCATAGGCAATCACATGGGGGATCAACTCGCCACTCCCGTTCCATTTTTTGGCCATTGGTTCGTGCCTTTGCTTCTTATTGCCGGTGCACTGGCGAATACCAAGCGCCTGCCGCTTTTGTTGATTTTCCTTGTCGGTTTCGCTGCGGCCCCGCTGATTTTCACGAACCTGTATTTCGAACACAACTATTACTGGGTTGCTAACGGCACGTGGCTCGTCTTGGCGCTCGGTGTAGCCCTGGCCTCGATCTCGGAATTCCGCCCGAAGCAAGTCTGGCCGCAATACACCGCCACCGCACTTTCTGCCGTGCTTTGCATCGCGGGCTTGGCTGCTTGGCACTCGAAGTTCCTGCCGCTTTTGCAAAATCTTCCCGATCGGGAAAAATTGGCAGAGGCATGGATCGGGCCCATTCAAAAACTCGTGCCGCCTGAGAGGTCCATTTTGATTCTTGGCAATGACTGGAATCCGAATGCCCTTTATTACGCCGAACGAAAGGGCATTGGCTATCCGAGCGTCGCAGGGGTGCCTTTTCCCTCGCCTTTGTTCGAGGAGTCACTCACAAAATTCACCAAAGAGGATCGGCTCGGCGCGGTGGTGGTCAGTGAGCAAATCTTGACTGGTCTTGACAAGCCGCTGTTGATGGCTCAACTGGAAAGGCTGGGAATGTCTCCCAAAGCAACTCGGACGGGGTTCGGCGTGGCTTTTCCAGCTAAAGATTTGAGTCAATGAATCATTAGTTCTAAGTGAAAAAATTTCTGATTTTCATCGTTTCCTTTAATGCCGAGCGGCACATCGCTTCGGTTTTTTCCAGAGTCCCATACGGTCGCTTGCCCGAGGGAACGGAGCTACTTTTAATCGACGATGCCTCGAAAGACGCCACATTCGCCGTATCCCAAGAGGCTGCCAAGAATTGTCCGATTAAATACACCTTACTCAAAAACCCCGTAAACTTGGGCTATGGCGGCAACCAGAAATTGGGTTATGAATTTGCGATCACGCAGGGTTTCGACGCGGTGGTGTTGATTCACGGGGACGGCCAGTATGCCCCGGAGTTGATTCCCGAAATGTTCTCACCCATTGCCGAGGGGAAGGCAAATCTTGTGCTGGGATCGAGAATGATGAGGAAGCAGGATGCGATCAAGGGCGGCATGCCGCTCTACAAGTGGATTGGCAACCAGGTTCTGACTTGGCTTGAAAACCGGATTCTTGGAATGAATCTTACGGAGTTCCACACCGGCCTGCGCGCTTACGCCACGGCCACACTTAAATCGATCCCATTCCAACTGAACACCGATGATTTCCACTTCGACACGGACATTCTGATCCAGTGTCATCGCATTGGGGCGCGTTTTTTTGAGATTCCAATTCCGACCCGCTACGGCGATGAGGTGTGTCATGTCGATGGTTGGAAGTATTTTTTCGGGTGCCTGCGCAGTTGTGTCCGGGATTGGATGACGCAGAAGGGCATTTTTTATTGTCGCCGCTTTGACATCGCGCCGCCTCAGACGCGCTATGAGTCGAAGTTGGGCTTGGAGGGTTCCTCGCATGCACAAGTGCTGGATATAGTGGCACAAGGAGCCAAGGTGCTGGATGTGGGAGGAGGAAATGGTTGGATCGCGGATGAAATCCACGCAAAAAAAAATGGGGAGGTTACCATTGTGGACCAGTTTTTCAGACCAGAGCCTCCCTTGCGGCATCGGACAGTTCTGCTGAATCTCGCCAGCGAAGTTCCTCAGGGCCTGGGGACTTTCGATTCGGTTTTGATGTTGGATATTTTGGAGCACCTGCCCAGAGCCCAGCAAACGCGCCTTTTAGATGGATTGCGCCAGGAGCAGGATGAAAATACACAATTTATCATTTCAGTTCCTAACACAGCTTTCCTCCCACTGCGTGCCGTTTTTTTCTTTCTTGGCCAGCTCAACTATGGTCGCCGAGGGATTTTGGACGATACGCACGCCTTTCTTTTTACTCGAAAAAGCCTGCGTGAACTTTTAGCCGACTGCGGATTTCGGATTCTGAGTGTGCGATACACTCCGCCTCCCTATGAATTGGCCCTTGGTGCGGGGAACCCTTGGCGGGCACTGACGCGAGCGCACGCCTTCCTCGCCCGGCTTTCCCCGTCGCTTTTCGCTTATCAGATTGTATTAGAGGCAAAGCCATTGCCAACTGTGGGGCGCCTGCTCGCGCAAAGCATCCGTCATAGCGAAAGCCTGCAAAAGCAAGCTTGATATCATTTTCCGAGGTCGAACAATCGAAGGTTCCCACTCCGCGCGATCACTTTGCCTTGGCGGTCCCACTCATCGATGTTATCCATCATATCCAAAAAACGCGGGCGCCAGATTTGTGGGTAGAACCATTCGGGGCGTGTGTTCGTAGTCCAGAGGCGCCGTGTGTAGAGAAGCACGGCGTTGTTGAAATCCACAGCGATCATGTATTTAAAACCGAGTTGTCGGAAGTAATCCAATAAAGCTTGAGATCCTTCGTGAAAGGGGATACCGGGCGGGGGGCTCGATCCACCGACCGCGTTGATGGAATACATTGGGTTTCGGGAGTAGTCCAACCAGTAACTTGCATCCACCATTGTGATCACTTTGTCGCCCTTCGGTATGGCGTCTTGAATGCTCTTGTAAGAATTGCGAAGTCTTGGGTCTAAAAATGCGTTGTTTTCTACCACTTGCGCAGGCAGTGATTGGGCCTGCACTCTTAATTCTAACCAAGCCTGATTAAAATTCGGCCAAAGGAACAATCCCAATGCGATGATGCTTGCTGCAGAGATGGTTGCTGGCTTTCTAAGGAACCCTGCAGAGGTTGCGGATGAACCCTGATACTTTAAGGCCATCGCCAAAAACCACAAAAAGACTGGCACCAAAATCGGATAGATGTAACGATACAAATCTAAATATGCCAGTGCTCCAAAACGAATTATGATAATAGCGCATGCGAGTGCAATGCCTCCGAGCATCCAAAAGCGATTTTTAACCCCAGCAAAAAGAACTACAGGAAAAAATAGTGAAAGAATCGCCAAGGTATTAGGAACCGAAAGAAAAGCGATCAAGGCCTCGACATTTCGGCTGAATTCTGGGTGGTCATATGTCTGGTAGGCTTTGGACACAAATCCGCTGAATGGTGGAATGACTGGGGTTCCGTTGGATTCATAAAGCACAGTCATGAAGGGAATGAGCATCGCAGTGCATAGTATTCCAATAATAAACAGTTGCTTAATATCGTTCCACCGTTCAATCCAAGATTTGTTGTGAATCAGGCAAGCTGCCATTAAGGCCATGAAAATGCAGGCAATCACAACGGCATAGGTCGGTCGGACGCTGCAGGCTCCCGTTATCAGAAGTGCGCTTGGAATAAGGCTGCGCCATGTGGAGCGAGTCGCGCTTTGACGCAAACGGTTTAGGCTATCGAGCAGAGCGACGAGGAGGCATCCCCCCGTCATGGCTCCATTTGTGCTGATTCGAGGGACAGGCACGAACCAAAAACTGAACAGTAAAATAAAGGCTACCAAAGCATAAGGCATCTTGAGACCGCGCACCACTCCCAGAAGAATGCCGAAAATCACTAACATTGCCAGCCCGCGGTCAGGAACATGGCCGCTCGTTTCGTTACCAACGATCATGACCATGGCCTGCAGTAAGGCTTGGCCACCAAATGTGCCTGCGCGTTGAAAACTGAAGGGCTCGATCAAAGTCCCTGTGGCTAGGATCTTTTGTGGAAGCATCAAGTAGCACACCAAATCATCGTTCGGATCGATTTGGTGCGGCCAGACAATGGAGGAGGCGAAAGCCAGCGCGGCGAGGCCCCAGATCAGGATGTTCGCTATTACGGTTGGGTAGCCAGCATTCGTGACTTGCGTAGGGGGCGAGGTTCTCTCCTCTGTGGCTTTTCCCTTCTTGAATTTGGATTTTTTTGAAGCAGGCTGCGGAGCCGTTGCGCTGGTAAGACGCTGCGTAAAAAAGTAAAGAGCAAATGCGGCGCCAATAAGAACGACCCCGGTCAGCATCGGCGCCTTTGCCAGTGAGAGCATCATCAAAAAGCCGCCGATTGCGAGCGTCACCGCCATGCCCCAGGCGGCGGTAAGACCCCAGCCGAGGTCTTCAAATTCCGGGCGCTTGAGCGCGCGGCGGAGGGCTTCGCCATAACCCCAAAACGAGGCAAAAATCACAAGGCTCCAAAGCAGGACGGGGAAATACACGGCAGCGGGTCAGTTTTTCTTAGCAGGCTTCTCGTCGAGGCCGAGGTAGCTGAAGACGAGGCTGAAGAGGAAGGTTTGGAGGCCGATGGAAATAAGGGTGCGGCCGGCAATGACGGGGCGGGTGCTGGCGAGGGGGTCGAGGTTGCCGAAGCCGCTGGATGCCCAGTCGGCGAGTGTAATGCCAATCAGGGCGATACCTCCGAGCATGGCGGCGAGTCCGGCGAGGAGGCCTTTTTCCAAAGTGAAAAATCCGAAGGCGTGAGAGAGGAAGTGGTTCGGCGGCAGGAAGCCGCGCGTGTAGGCGAAGATTCGGACGAAACACGCGAGCAGGATCATTTGGTAGCCAAAGAGCACGACAAAGCCTGAGATGTCGAGGGTGTTCAGGTCGAACTTAATGCCGCCGAGGGTGATCGGTGCAAACATCAGCCGGACAAAAAACACCGCGCCCACAAGAAAAAGCAGAACCCCTGGATAGAGGAGCAGCCATCGCGGGGAAAAAAGGACCATGAAGCGAAGGTGCCGCCAGCCGTCGCGCCAACTGCGGAGGTGAGGGGGGCGGGAGCGTCCGTCCTTATGCAGAGTGATGGGCACTTCTTCGATGCGAAGTCCGCGCAGTGAGGCTTTGATCACCATCTCACTGGCAAATTCCATGCCGGTGGTGCGGAGGTCCATTTTGTTGAAGGCTTCCTTGGTGAGAGCACGGAGGCCGCAGTGGAAATCATGCGCGGGACAGCGGAAAAGGAGGCGCCCGATGAAGGTAAGGGCGGGATTGCCGATCCAGCGATGTTTCCATGGCATGGCGCCGGGATCGATTTTTCCGCCACCGGCGGGCATGCGGCAGCCCATGACGAGATCGGCTCCGGCGCGGAGTTTGTCGATGAAGGGCTTGATCTCGCCGAAGTCGTAGCTGCGGTCGGAATCGCCCATGATGAGGTATTTTCCCTCGGCGGCCTCCATGCCGTGGCGAAGGGCGTTGCCGTAGCCTTTTTCAGGAACATCGACAACGCGTGCGCCGAGCTTGCGGGCGATGTCTTGCGAGCCGTCGGTGCTGCCGTTGTCGGCGATGAGGATTTCGCCATCGACTCCCGCCGAGGCGAGTCCATGCTTCGCGGCGGCGATGCAGTCTGCCAGTGTCTCCGCCTCGTTCAGGCAGGGCATAATGATGGTGACTTCAGTCATGAGTGGGCTTGCGGCGGTTCATTTCAAAAAAACTAGGCAGAAATGGATTGTGATTTCCAATCGATGCCTTTGCGTTGTATGTGTTCACGAAGTGAATCTTGCTTAATTGATTCGTAAGATTTGACATCGAAACGGTAGGGAAGTGGGAGTTCGTCAAGCTCTGCAGCGATGGATTCGGCTTGTAGGGCATCGACTCCCCAGAGGGCGAGGTCAATATCCGATGCAGGCGTATGACAACCCTTGGCCCGTGACCCAAAAAGTTTCACTTGCGAAACTTCGGGGTGCTGGCTGAGCACGGAACCGATGAGTAAGGTTTCTTGATCGGTGAGAGTGGTCATTTTGTCAGTTCCTTGAATAAAAACTGATGAAGTGACTGAAGGGTTGGAAGGTAGCGATCTTCCGTGGCTCGGATGGCTTCCTCAAAAACGGCGAAGTCGTAGGCGTGCGAGAGGAGGTTGCGGTGATTGAGCATATCGATCCAAGTTTGCCCGTCTGTGATGATTTTTGCAACAAAAGCCTCTTTAATCACTTGGCGCGGTGTTGCAGGTGAGATCGTCACTCCACTGTCTTCAAGATAATCCTTCATGCATTTCCATGACAGCTCGAGAGTGTATTCCAGTCGGTGAGCGGTTCCTTCTTGCTCCAATGGAGAGAGGTTCTCTTGACCATTCGCAAGAGCTTCGCGCAAAAGGTCAAAAGCGCGATCAAAATTTTCAAATCGTTGCCGCCAGCGGATATCTTGATTCATACGACAGAACCGTAATTAGACAGACTGGTGAAAAGTTTGAAAGCAATTTCTACTCTCCAGGATTGTCTTGAATAACATGATAGGAGGAAATGCCGCCTTGCAATAGAGATGGGGCGATTCTTTGGTCGAAAGTGACAAGTTTTCCTCCATTTTTGATCGCGAGGGCGAGGAGGTAGTAGTCTGTGAGATTTTTTGAACCGGGTAGCGCTGGGAATTTCCGCGAGTCGACAAGCGAAATGGTATCATCCCAAAATTGGTGTCCAGGTTGGCAGATGAATTCTTGCAGTAGAGTCCTGGCAACCGATGGGGAGCCAGGGCCTTTGGGATAATTGGGATGACCGAGGATGCGGAGGAAGGCATTTTCCGTGAGGGGACATGTCGCCCAGCCATCTTGCTTCTTCATGGCGAAAAAAACCTGAGCTTTCTCATGGTGAACATGATCTGCATCCCCCAGTGCGATGAGAAAATTGGAATCAAAAAGGAACATGCGTTTTTAGGCGTCTTCGTTTTCCAGCATTTGATAGACGAGGTCGGAGGTGATTTTTACGCCTCTTTTTTTCAGATGCGGAGCATGGCCAGCAGAATACTCGATCAAATCGGATTTCGGACTATCTGCAAGGGCTCGTTGTTGAATTTCCCTGCGAATTGCCGCCTCAGCGAGTGCACGGAATGT
>Ga0247832_1003979_pt1 | contig 19206 bp, 23 predicted proteins | sample LaCruzMarch2015__10_FD_192407 | JGI IMG/M metagenome (GOLD analysis project Ga0247832, IMG submission 192407) | Freshwater microbial communities from meromictic Lake La Cruz, Castile-La Mancha, Spain - LaCruzMarch2015_4m | ecosystem: Environmental > Aquatic > Freshwater > Lake | place: Spain... | reverse complement strand
TACGGTCGCGGTATTGCTTCCAGCGCAATCGATGACACGAGCATTGCAGCAGCTGCGAACGCCTGCGATATTCGGATAACGGCTCCAAGTTTCTCTGACATCTTTACTGTCAGCACCACCACTGAAGCGCTGACTTTCGCCCAGCCGATACCTATCGACACAGGGGATGGCGTCAAGGTGAGCAGTACCGCCACCGTGCCCAGCCCGTTGGTGGCAGGGACAACTTATTACGCGATCAAGGCAACTGACACCAGCTACCAACTCGCCACCACGATGGCCAATGCCGTTGCTGGGACCGCGATCGATCTGACATCGGCAGGCTCTGGCCAGCACACGCTCGCCCAGGTGAACTACGCGGCTTACGCCTGCGACGGCACGATCGACACCAACCAGACGGCGTATGACAACGTGCGCGCACTGCTTACCGCGTGCCGGGGCATGCTGGTGTTTAGCGGCGGCAAGTACCGGTTGGTGCTTGACGTTGCCACTACAGCCTCAAGCTTTGGGTTTACTGAGAGCAACATCACCGGCTCTTGGGTCATCAGCCAAGCCGGTAAACGCGCCAAGTACAACCGGGTCACCGCTGGTTTTTATAACCCAGCCAAGAAGTGGCAGCCCGATCTGGCCATGGTCGAGTCCACAGCTTTGCGTGCCACCGACAACGGTCTGATTTTGGAAGCCAAGATCGACCTGCCGTTCACAGCCAACAGCTACCGGGCGCAGAACATCGGTCAGTTGACGCTAAACCAGAGCCGCTACGGCTTGGTCGTAAAGTTCTCCGCTTTTCAGGAAGGCTTGCGCTGCGAGGTTGGGGACGTGGTGCCAATCACGCATTCAACGCCGGGTTGGTCGGCCAAGTTGTTTCGGATCATGCAAATCGAGATCAAGGACAACGACGAGGTCTATGTCGTTGCCCGTGAATACAGCGCCAGTGTTTACACGCAAGCGGTCTTGTCGCCTGCCGCCGTCATCGCTCAGTCCAATTTGCCAGACCCGTTCAGCGTGCCTGCCGTGTCGGGTCTCACACTGGCCTCCGGAACGACCGAGTTGCTGCGTCTGTCCGATGGCTCTGTCATTTCGCGCATCCGCGTGGGCTGGACTGCACCTACCGAGGTCTACGCTCAGAAGGGGCAGGTCGAAGTTCAGACCCAAGCTACGACCGACCTGGGATGGTCGCCGGTGGACATTGTTGCTGCCGAACTGGGTGTGGCTTGGGTGTCGCCGGTGCAAGACGGAGCCAGCTACAACGTGCGCATTCGGGCGATCAATTCGATCGGCGTGCGCGGAGCATGGAGCCAGGGAACCGTGCAGGTGGTGGGTAAAACAGCGCCTCCGTCAGACGTTCCTTGGCTGCGCCTGGACGGCGAGCGCCTGACCTGGGGGCCAGTCTCAGATATCGATCTTGCCGGTTACCGTGTGCGCTGGCAGCCGGGTGGCAGCCGTTCCTGGTCGGACGCGCTGGAATTGCACACCGGCCTGCTGGCAGTCTCGCCCTGGGATCTGGTCACGATTCCCTATGGAGCCGGTCAGATTCTGATCAAGGCGGTCGACACCACAGGCAATGAGAGTCTGAACGTCACTGCCATTGCGTGCAACTTAGGTGATGCGCCGGTGGAGAACGTGTTTGCAAGCTACACGCTCAACACGACGCCGGTGGTAGCCCCCGATTCATCGCGCATGTGGAGCAACGACACGGCGCAGTTGTGGACCAACACCACGGCGGTGTTTCTGGTGCCCCAGTACCAGGCTATTTCCTGGACCGGCAGCGTCACATTTTCTGAGAGTGGAAGTCTGACGATCGCGGCCACCGTCAGTGGGTATGCCTGGAAGATCACTTGGAAGAAGTCCTCGGACGTGGCCTATGTGCCATTTCCGGGGCGGGCCTGGGCCGATGTAGGAACGACCTACCAGTTCCGTATCGATGTCGACCAGAGCAATCTGCAGGGCCTGATTGGTTCGGTGGTTGCGCAAATCGATGTGCCCGATAAAACGATTCGCCTGCCCGATGTGGTGATTGCCTCGGGCGGTTCACGCCTGTCGATTGGCACCGGCTGGCGAAGCGTGGTGATCGTGAGTCTCACTTTGCATTCAGACGGTGGCTCTGCCACCACGGCCCGCGTGGTCGACAAATCAATCACGGGTCCGCTGATCCAGTGTTTCAACGCCAGTGGCGCTGCAACCGCTGGGACGGTGGACGCCTACGTTCAAGGATATTGAGATGACTGCACAAACAACGCCCCCGTTCAAGCGGGGCGATACCTTCGCTTTGTCTGGCGTTTACCGCATCAACGGTGTGGCCAGCCCTCTAAGCACTCAAACCATTCGCTCCCAATTGCGCACCAGCGTTGGAGGCTTGGTTGCCAATCTGTCGGCGGCGATTGACCCCGACCAGACCTTGAACCCTGGCCGCTTTTATCTCTCGCTTGTTGATCCGGCGCAGTCGGCCACATTCCCAGCCCCGGCCAATCTGTACTGCGATGTGGAGGTACATGGCGGCGGGACGGTGCGATCGACTGAAACATTCATCGTGCCGGTCGTGCCCGATGTGAGCCAGTAAATGAAGGCCGATCCATGACCACAACGATTGCAGCCACCACAGAAGTCAGCCTCACCCTGCAGCCGCAATGGGACAGCACGTCGGTCGAGGTCACGCTCACCGTTCCCGGGCCTCAAGGCCCAAAGGGCGATCAGGGTGCGGTCGGCCCGCCCGGTCCCTTGCCTGATGTCAGCACTTTGGCCCTAGACGCGGGCTATTTCTAAATACCAACGGAGAACCTTATGCCCAACCTCATTCAAATCAAACGATCTGCCACCACTGCCACACCGCCCACGCTGGCAGTGGGGGAACTGGCATGGTCCGAAGTCAGCAAGACGCTGTTCATTGGCGAGTCTGGCAGTGTTGTCACTGCCGCCGCTGGCTCGGGAGTCTTTGCCAAGAAGGCTGACAGCTTCGCAGTCAGTGGAGATGCGACCGGCACAGGTACTCTGTCGGGCGGCGTGGTGCTGGCACTGGCGGCCAGTGGTGTCACTGCTGGCAGTTACTCCAACGTCACGGTGGATGCCAAGGGACGCGTGACTGGCGGCTCAAATCCGGGTTACCTCACTGCCAACCAGAACATCACGGTGTCTGGTGATGCAACGGGTTCAGGCACAACAGCGATTGCACTGACTCTGGCCAGCAGCGGTGTTACGGCGGGGACTTACAACAACGGCGTCACGGCGCACACGCCATTCACTGTTGATGCAAAAGGCCGCATTACCGCCATCGGTACAGCCGTAACAGTGACGCCCGCCTGGGCCAGTGTCACCGGCAAGCCAACTACGCTGTCTGGCTACGGGATCACCGACGCACTGGCGCTCACCGGAGGCACGCTCACTGGTGCTTTGACTTTAGCGGCGGACCCTACCAACGCACTTCACGCAGCAACCAAGCAGTACGTGGACAACGCCATCACCGGGCTGGACTTCAAAGCGTCGGTTCGCGCGGCCACCACGGCCAACATCACGCTCTCTGGAACACAAACGATTGACGGTGTAGCGCTCATCGCAGGTGACAGGGTGCTGGTCAAAGACCAGACGACTGGAAGCCAGAACGGTTTGTATTTAGTGGCCGCAGGCGCATGGACGCGCACGGCAGACGCCGACAACTCTCCTGCAGGCGAGGTCTCCTCCGGGCTGTACACCTTTATAGAGGAAGGGACTACCTACGCTGATTCAGGTTGGGTGCTTGCCAGCAACAACCCGATCACGATAGGCACTACCGCCTTGACTTTTCAGCAATTCAACGGTCTGGGACAACTCACTGCGGGCACAGGCCTGACCAAGTCCGGCAATACGCTGTCGATCACCGCCTCGGGCGTCACGGCGGGCACCTATTCCAGCATGACGGTGGACGTCACCGGACGGGTCACTGGGGGCACCAACCCAGGCTACATCACAGCCAACCAAAACATCACGGTCTCAGGCGATGTCACTGGTTCGGGCACAACATCGATGGCGCTCACCCTGGCTGCCAGCGGCGTGACGGCGGGCACATACAACAATTCAGCCACGGCGCATACGCCATTCACCGTTGATGCCAAAGGCAGAGTCACAGCCATTGGTGCGGCTGTCACGGTCACGCCCGCATGGACCAGCGTCAGTGGCAAACCTACAACCCTGTCTGGCTTTGGTATCACGGACGCATTGTCCACCAGCGCCACGATTGACGGAGGCTCGTTCTAACCATGCCCAACACCATCCTGCACAAGCGCAGCAGTACGGCAGCGGCTGTGCCCACCGCTGCGCAAGTCACGCTGGGTGAGTTGGTACTCAACGTGGCGGACGGAAAAATTTATCTCAAACGCGCAGATGGCGTGATCGTTACCTTTGAGCCGGGCTATGTGCCGGGCCAGGGGAACTCCGCGCCCATGTGGAAATAACCGGAGGCATTCATGGCAGCTATTCCATCCAAGGCCAGTTTCACTGGCACTACCGTAACCCAAGGGCAGTTCAAGACTGCCCTTGATTCTTTAAACGACTATCTCACTGGTTTGCTGGGCTCAGACGGCACATCCGCGACAGCGCGAACGGCATTGGGCGTGATCAATGCGACAGCGCCGACCTATGCGCAGGTGATTGCCGCACTCGGTTTCACGCCTCCGCAACCCGGTGGCACAGGTGCATCAGGGACCTGGCCGATTAGCGTAAGCGGCAATGCGGCCACCGCATCCAAACTCAATTCAACGGCGGGCGCGGGCACATACAACTGGACGGGTCAATCCGGTCAGCCAACCTGGGTTTGGGGTGGCAACGACGGCACCAATTTCTATGTCTACAACCCGTCTAACTTCTCGGTGAACTACGCGGGTAGCGCAGGCAGTGTGCCCTGGACCGGCGTGAGTGGGCGACCCACTGCGGTTGCAGATTTTCAGTACAGCGGAAACGTTGGTGACGGCATCGGTGGTGCGTTAGCTGTCAACGCACTGGTTCAAGTCGCGACCGATAACACGGTGCGCATTTATCGAAACACGAACTGCAATTGCAATTGCGATTGTGCTTGCTGCTGCTAAGGACCCACATCATGAAAATCATTGCAGTGCGAAACGCAAAAATTCATCCCCAGTTTCAACCAACCGTTCATCTCGGTTTCGACCCTGTCACGAGCGACCTGAGCGTTTCTCTGTATCTGCCATCGCTTGCGACAGAGGAGGCGGCCACGGGTGTCGCTGGCTTGACGTTGATTGAGTCGGTGGTTGTCAACATCGGCGATCTGCGAAAGAGATACGACTGGTGCGATCACCAGACCTACTTCGTGGCTGTTCATGCCGGGGCGTTTCTTCCAGTCTTTGCGCTGTACCCGGAGACCCTTCCCAATCGCGAGACAGCTGTTGACTACGCCCAGCGCCTCCAGAGAAATTTGCTGGTGGGTATCAACGTGCCATTTGCAAACGCCAATGACGATGAGTTGTTCATCACGGTGAACCTCAACGCTCAGGCGACGGACGCCAACATCCAGGTCGATGAGCACTGCGCGCTTGTCTGGAGCCAAGCAGCCAGCAGCGGCGCTGTTCGCACCATGGAGTTTCCGTTTATTCATGTGCAAGCGCCAGCCAGTATTCCGGTGGGCGGCATTGCCTCGATCGAATTGCGCATAGAGGATGTGGCAGGCCAACTGCTTGACCGAGAGGCTGTTGTCTACCTCGAAGCTGTGAGCGGACTGGTGCCTTTTTCCCGTGTACGCGCAGTGCATGGATTGGCTGTGGTTCCAGTTTTCGCATCTGGCATGTCCGCTGGTGATGAAATCTGGGTGAAGTTTGGCTGGAAGTATTTCCTAGGCGCAGAGGATGCGCGGATTGCGGTGGTGACCGCATGATGCAATTACTTTTTCCTACACCTGTCGTTCGCACCCAGCTTGGGTTGACGGACGCAGAGCGTCAAGTCCTCAAAGAAAAGACGCTCGCGGTCTATGGCGAACTCAACCCCGATAGAAAACCTTGGAGCCGCTCGACCCGTGAGTCACTCGAATCCATGGACCCTGCATTTGCAGACCTGTTCGCACGAATCAAAGCCGTGACCAGCGAGGCTTTCGGTATTGGTATCGCATCCATCACCGGCAGGGAAGTGGTTCAGTTCAAAGGTGACTTCGTACCGCCCCATGTGGAGTCAGCCCATCTGTCTGCCATCTACTGGATTGATGGGGACGCCCACCCTGACCCTGAGCGCGGCGAGCATGACGGCGCACTGGTTTTGCAAAGCCCAATCGGCCCCTATGGCAGCAAGGCGCTGCCTGGTGAAAAGCGCGTGTCCATGATCAACCCTCAGCCGGATTTGCTGCTGGTGTTTCCAAGCCACTTGCTTCATTTCGGGCATGTTTACCTGGGCGAGCGTCCCAGCGTTGAAATCCACATTGAGATGGAGGTGCTCTGATGGCCCAGTTCAAGATCAAGCTCATTGCGCCGGACAACACAGAGCGCGAACTGCTGTACGACAACCAAACCAGCAGCCTGACTTGGGGAGCGGATGGGTTTGGCTCCCCGGTACTGGAAGTCAATCCCAAAACGTTTAAGGATGCGACGGTCGTGAGCACCACCCAGCCAGGCCGAAAAGGCCTGATCAAGACCCTCAAAATCAGCCTAGGTTTGTCTTGCAACTACGAGTGCAACTACTGCAGCCAGCGCTTTGTTCCCCATGCCGAAAGCACCAACCCCGCGGATGTGGAGGATTTCCTGCAGCAGTTGACCGCCAGCCTGAGCCAGGCTCCCGAGCGCATTGAATTTTGGGGCGGTGAACCACTGGTCTACATCAAGACCTTGAAGCCCTTGGCTGAGCGCCTGCGAGTTCTGTACCCGAATGCTGAGTTCTTGATCATCACCAACGGCTCATTGCTCAATCTTGAGACCAGCGAGTGGCTGGACCGCATGGGCTTCGTCGTCGGGCTCTCCCACGATGGGCCTGGCTACCACGCACGCGGTGTAGACCCGCTAGACGACCCGCAGCAGCGTGCCGCCATCATGGATTTGTACGCACGCCTCCATCCGCAGGGTCGCATCAGCATCAACGCGATGATCAGCAGCCAAAACACGAGCAGAGCAGCGGTGCAGCTTTGGCTGCAAGAACGCTTTGGAACTGACGTTCAGATTGGTGAAGGTGCTTTCATCGATCCCTACGATGAAGGTGGCTTGGCCGCCACCTTCAAGACCACCGTTGAGCACGCACAGTTTCGCAGGCAAGGGTTTGGCGAAATTCGCACTGGCCTTGCCAGTCGCTTTGACCTCACCAACCAGAAGATTCAAGACTTCATCGATTCCATTCGCTACCAGCGCCCAGCCTCTGCGCTTGGGCAAAAGTGCGGCATGGATCGCAGCAACAACCTAGCTGTGGATCTCAAAGGCAATGTTGTCACCTGCCAAAACGTGAGCGCCGCTGCCACGGCTCCGAATGGCCAGAGCCATCTGATTGGCCATCTGTCAGACCTGTCCGCTGTGCGCATGAAAAGCGCCACGCACTGGAGCGAGCGCCAAGGCTGCTCGTCTTGCCCAGTGCTTCAAATGTGCAAGGGCTCGTGCATGTTCTTGGAAGGGCCGCTTTGGGATGCTGGGTGCGAGGCCGCCTATTCCGACAACTTGGTGTTCTTTGCGGCGGCCATTGAGTTCCTCACGGGTTGCATGCCGGTCTTTATCGACGGCGATTTACTGCCAGAGCGCAAGGACATCTTTGGCCTGGCCAAAAGTACTGTGGAGTCGCCGCCAGTAAGGCGCGTGATTCCGATCCTTGCAACTAAGCAAGCAGCCTAAGCCACTCAACAAACCTTTTCATCAATCGCCCGCCTGGTGCACTTTTTGTGTGTGCCAGTGCGGGCTTTTTCTTTTTGGAGATGCCCATGACAGAAGAATCCACCAGCAACCACAGCGCTGACATCCTGAACCTGCGCCCGGAGGACCTTGATGAGTTGCTTACCCGCGCCGCCGAGCGGGGGGCCGAGCGCGCATTGGCCTGCCTTGGCCTTGAAAACGGCCACGCCGCCGCCGACATCCGCGACCTGCGGGGTCTCATCGATGCGTGGCGGGAAGCGCGCCGAACGGCCTGGCAAACCACGGTCAAAGTTCTGACCACCGGTGTGCTTGCTGCACTATTGGTTGGAATCGCCATCAAGTTGCGTCTGATGGGAGGCCCCCAATGATCGAGACGCTATTGGGTGGATTGTTGGGCGGCGCATTTCGTCTTGCTCCCGAGGTCCTGAAATGGTTCGACCGCCAAGGCGAGCGTGGCCACGAATTGGCCATGCAGGACAAGGCGCTGGAGTTCGAGAAACTGCGTGGTGCCCAGCGCATGTCCGAGATCGGCGCGGCTGCCGACGGCGCATGGAACACCGGCGCAATTGAAACTCTGCGCGATGCCGTGCGTGCCCAGGGCGAAAAAACTGGGTTGGGATGGGCAGATGCGCTTTCCAGCTCTGTGCGCCCAGTGATTACCTACTGGTTCATGGCTCTGTACTGCGCGGCGAAGACGGCAGCATTTGCGGCGGCTTTGTCTGCCGGTGCCGACTGGGGTACAGCAGTTCTGCACGCTTGGACTGAAGCCGATCAGGCGCTATGGGCTGGGGTGCTGAACTTCTGGTTTTTGGGCCGCGTGTTTGACAAAGTTCGACCATGATCGAAGTGCCCCAGGCAGCAATCGATTTGGCCAAGCGGTTTGAGGGGTTCTGCCGTGTGCCCAAAAGTGATTTAGGACGGGCATATCCATATATTTGCCCCGCCGGGTTTTGGACGATCGGGTACGGCCATCTTTGCGATGCCAAGCATCCGCCAATCATTATGGAAGAGGGTGAGGCTTATCTCGCTGCCGACATGGCCGATGCACTGCGAGCAACACTGCGCTATTGCCCGGTACTAGCCACTGAGCCAGAGGGGCGGCTTGCGGCCATTGTTGATTTCACATTCAACCTTGGTGCTGGCCGGTTGCAGGCATCAACACTTAGAAGACGGGTCAATCAGCGTGACTGGCCAGGTGTGGCGCAGGAGTTGCGTCGCTGGGTTTACGGCGGTGGCAAAGTGCTGCCGGGGTTGGTACTAAGGCGAGAGGCAGAGATTTTGCTAATTTTTTGAGCAACTAGGTCATCTCTTTTTTTCCGATCTCCCACCTCGACAGCGCCCTGAGTTGCTATTGCTACATGACTATGCGGTTTTGGCCAGCGTAGCGCGTAAAACTTTCCGTGTTTCCATTTTTTTGAACCAACAACACCTCGCATGAATCTTTACGGCCTTTGTACTCGGGCCCATCCATACCTGGGCTGCCGATCGGCATGCCCGGTACCGCCAGACCAAGAGCAATTGGACGATCAGCTAAGAGCTTACGAATATCTGCTGCAGGGACATGGCCCTCTAGTACGTACCCGTTCACTTTGGCTGTGTGACAAGAGCCCAGTTTTTCAGGCATTCCAAGACGCTTACGGGCAGCGGTGTTGCCCACATTTCGGACGTCAACCTTGAAGCCATTTGCCTCAAGGTGATCAACCCACGATTGACAACATCCGCAATTGGGGTCTTTCCAGACCTCCACAATTATTGTTTGTGCGAATGATGGAAAGCAAAAGATCGGTGCAACAAGTCCCAAAGAACTTATGGCACGAAGTAATTGACGTCTTTGCATCATTTGCGAGATTTGAATTGTGCGACGCTTTTCTTGAGATCCGAGTACTCCTCGCATCCAAAAGTACAAGCTTTATCTAATCGGCTTAACATGATTTCGGCACCAGCCAAGTCATTTTTCAAAAGTAAGAGTTCACCGTAGTACTCGAGCGCACCTCGGTGTTTGGGATCTTTAGCCAAAGCCGCTTTGTACTGATTCTCGGCCTCAAGCAAGTCGGGTGGAGATTTTTTACGCAGGCTGAAGCCCATCAGGTTGTGCCAGTCAGCGGACTGTTTGTCGCTAGCTTGCGAAAGCAAATTGATGGCTTGATCAAATTTTTTATCAACGATAAGTTGCTTGGCTTCTTTCAGCCAACTGGGTGCTGTAGGACCTGCTGGCGCAGTGTCGGCAGCATTTACAGAAAACGTCAAGCCTAAAAGAATACTTAAAAAAAGATTTCGCATTGATTTCCTCTAGATTGACTGACGGAACTTGGTTAGTGAAAGTTTAGAGCGGGCGGTATTTTCGAAAAAAACAAGCGAGTTGTACCGCCGAGCATTTAGTTCAGGGAGAAACTTTACGCTTCAAAGTTTTTTGTCAATTGCCACTGCCCAATTTCCTCTGAGGCCAAAGTAGAGACCGCCAGCCCACAGGGAAAAGTGCATGTAATCAGTCAGGATGAAGTTCAACAAACTTTCTGGCTTGATGACGGTCCAAATGATCCCAGTCACAACGCAGCACATCACGATGCCGCTAAAGCGAGTAATCAGGTCACCCAAAACAGCTAAAAATGCAGTATCACGAATTTTAGGAATTGTTGCCAGCCCGCCAATCAAAAGTCCCAAACCAGCAGCCACTTCGCCGTAACAAACGAACCACCAAACCAGTGGCGATATACCCATAGCTTGCCCTGCGGCAGCATCAAACGGCAGCTTACTGAGTCCTTGATTAATGAATAAAAGCGCCAAGGGGATTCTCAGCAGAATATGGCTGAGGCTGAAATCAGGGAGCTGATTCCAATAATTTCTGATGGTGAAGTAAGTCGGTAGTTTTTGAATAAGCATGACATTTTTCCTTTAAAAAAATTCAGTTTTGGTCATTCGCTCCAGTGGAGCCTCACGGTTTGTTAGAAAAAACTTCTTTAACTTTGCCTTTGATCTCTAAAAGCTTTTGAACTTTGGAGCCCATTTGCATCAAGCTTGCGAGAGTTGCAGAGTCCATTTTTTGCACGTCATCGAGCCAGTTGGTCATCAGGTCAATGAATCCATGCATTTGCCTCATGCGCTCTTGTGCATGAATATCTGCTTCAACACTAGGCTGCTCCATTAAGGCGTCGCGCAGCATGGAAAGAGTTGGGTCGATTTCTCTTTTGCGACGTTCTGCAGCCAGTGTTCGAAAGATGGCCCACATTTCTTCTGGTGCCTGAAAGTACTCGCGTCTGTCATTTGGTTGATGAATCAGCCGGACCAGGTTCCATGATTGAAGTTCCTTCAAGCCCATGCTGACGTTGGACCGAGAAAACCCCAGAGCCTCTCCCAACTCATCTGCGTTAAGCGGCTTGGGTGAGACAAACAGCAATGCGTAAATTTGTCCAACTGTTCGGTTGATGCCCCAGCGGCTGCCCATCTCGCCAAAGTGCAGAACAAAGCGTTGGGTCAAAGGTGGCAAATTCACAGATTCTCCAAATTTCAGTAATTCCTGAAATTCTAGAACTTACAATAAGCCCGCGAAGTTATCGCCATTTAAGACATTGGAAGGCGGAGGGTTTTGTTTGAATTTTTCAGGGGACGAGCCACTGCCAGGTGTCGGCGCTCAGGCGCGCTCGTCGATGTGCGCCATGGCCCAATTCCAACCAGTCCATCTGGAGGACCTGGGCGTTCAACAAGGCGAAGTGATGGTCACCACTCAGATTTTGCGCGGTGCTGAATCCTGTAGTGCGCTCGGTGCCTGGGGCTTCAGTAGCCAAGTAGTCTGCAGCAGATGCCGACTGTTGGATCCGCTGCCAAAGGGCTTGAATTTCAGGGCCGTCGGTGGCAACTGAAATTTCAACTTTTACGCGCAGTTGCCAGTTAAGCCGACCACTCCAAAAGGCAAGTACCGCCTTGGGCTCTTTGGTAAGTTCGCTGACTTTCGCGCTGCGTGCGTCCGTATAAAAGCAAAGCGTCTGTTGTTTGCTGTCTACCTTACGAAGCACTACCGTGCGGGCATTGGGCGAGCCATCGCAACCCACTGTGGCCAGCACAGGAGTTCGCCAGGCGTGGTGACGGTCTACGCTGGCGCGGCCAAGCTCCTTCCAAATTTGCTGGCGAATATCCTGCGATGTCTCTAAGCCGTGCTTCATGAAACTGAAAATTGTCAGTCAACGCACCAAGGGCCTAACAGTGGTGAACCCACCGTCCACAGCAATGACCTGACCCGTCAGCCGGGCGGCACCATCTCCCAGTAAAAATGCCATGACATCGGCGACCTGCTCAGCAGACTGAATCCCGCCCAAAGGGTATTGGCGTGCAGCTCCTTCGCGCATGGCTGTCATTTTGAGCATGTTGGCTGTCATGGGTGTTTCGGTCAGGCCAGGAGCCACTGCATTGATGCGTAGCCCCTGAGCGGCGTAGGTCGCAGCAGCACTACGTACCAGAGCCTCAACACCCCCTTTTGCAGCGGCAATTGCTTCGTGGTTGGCCACACCAATGCGAGCAACCACAGAGCTTGCCATCACGGCAGCGCCAGGGCCGCCCTGGAGCGCAGTAACCCAAGCCTGAAACATGAATACAGCGCTATCAAGATTGATGCGCATGACGTCTCGGTAGGCTTGCACACTGGTGCGATGCAGAGGCGCAATCAAAGTGCTGCCCACGCAATGTGCCAGCAGCGAGGGCGCAGCGCCCAACGACTCTTGGCAGGTTGATATTGCTTGTGCTGCGCCCTCCGGCGTGGTTGTGTCTGCAGCAATGCGCAATGCCGCATCAACGTTGGTCAAACGGTCCATGTCACGCCCGACTACAGCAACCCGAAGGCCCTGGCTATGAAGTCGATGTGCAAGTGCCTTACCGATACCGCCACTGGCGCCTGTGATGAGAACGATGGATTCCATGGAATGCCTAGATAAACTAAAGTGAAAAAATAAGCTTTTGCTTGACGGGAGGATGAATGCTTTGTCTAGCTGTGTCGGTCCCAGCGCAATGCCCAGCGTTGAATCGTTGGCCGCCACCTTAAAAATAACCGGTACATCCGCTCCATCACCCAGCCAGCTCCCGGCAGGCGTCCGATCAAGGCTAGCCAGCGCCAACCGGGCAGGGCGGCCCACAAGGCCAAAAATGCCTGAGCTCCGCTAAGCAGTTGACCATCGCGGCCTTGCACATGAAACCGCGCCAGTAACTGTTCGCGGGTTGTACCGGCTGGCAGTGGTACAGCCGTGTTGCTGATGTCGGCAAAGCTCACCGTCGAGCCTGGTTGTAGCGGTTGCAGGTCACGGTAGACGGAAATTTCGCGCCTGCACAGCGGGCACGTGCCGTCGTAGAGCACGGTCAGTGATCCATTGCACTGGCTTGAGTTAGTCTGATTCGTATTGTTCATAGTCTTGTTCAAATGGTCTCACCACGCTGGCATTTGTCGGGCGGCCAGCAAGTCAGATGCTGTTGCAAAGCTGCGCGATGCCCGAGTCCACCATTGGCTAAAGGAGTCGCAGCGCCGATCAACCGCTGGGAAAAGCTCAACCGCCGCTTCGCAAACTGCCAAGCTTGCTAACCACGGTGCAAGGTGCGGCTCGTCCACACTGCGCACACGGGCAGCACCTTGAAGTGCTGCACCAATTACGGCCGCATCACCTTGCCAATGCAACGCAGTAAGTTCAGCCATTCGGCTGGCAACAAAATGCCAGCGCCGCGCGCTCCAAGGCCAGGCTCGGTGAAAGTCGTTGACAAAGACGCCCACCACCACCGTGTTTGCAGGCAAGGTAGCGGGCAGATCGCCCAGGTTCCAGGGGTGCACCAACCACACATCGCGGCCTGCTACAGCAGTAGCGTCAGGCTGTGCCCAACCAAGGTCTGATGGCGGTTCTGCAAGCAGCAAAGGTTCGATCAAAGCGCCTGAGATGGGCGCGTCGTGCTTGTCGCGAACGCGGGGGGGCAAGCGGCGAATGGGTTGTCTGGCGAGCCGGTCTAATTCTTCATAGGATTGGTCGATCACACTTCCCGGGCTGTGCCAGGAAGTAGGCGCGTAGCGGGCAACGTTGTCTGCATTGAACAGGTACGGCTTGCTGCTGCCAGTACCAGCCACCCACTGCCAACTGAGGTGGTTGCTGGCCAGGTCACCGTCGAGCAGGTGACCGTAAAGCCAGTCTGCTGCAATCCGCCAGTCCACCTTGCGCACGTGCACAACATAACTGGCCAGCCACATGCGAGCATGGTTGTGCAAATAGCCCGTGGCGTACAAAGTGCGCACCGCCATATCAATCACTGGCACACCGGTAGCAGCTTGGCGAATATCGGCAGGTAACAGCGCTGAGTAGCTTGTCTGCGGTAGCAGGCCCTCGCGCAACGATTCGAAAATTTCTTCACCTCGAAACGCCCAGACATGTCGAAAGTATTCGCGCCAACCCAACTCGAACACGAACTTGTGCTGGACATCCAGCGGGTGCTTGGCCGTCACACCGGCCAGAACCTCGGGCAGGCTGAGCAGGCCATGGGTGATGTAGGGCGACAGGCCAGTGACTGCGCCCTCAATGGCGTTACGGCTGCGCGCATAGTCGCTAGGTCTCACGTCACTGACTCGGGCCAATGCAGCTTGGCGCGTGGGCGGAAAGGTGTATAGCATTGTCATTGGGCAACACCGACTACACCACGGCGAATTGCATCGGCACGAAGCGTCACAGCTTGCTTTTGGCTGTCTGTCATGCGCGCCACGTTCTTGACCTGTAAAGCCATCCGGGGGTTTTTGGCGAGCAGTGTTTCGTGCCGCATCAAAAAATCCCAGTACAGCGTGGTGTAGGGACAGGCTCGTTCACCCTCTCGCAGCGCGGGGTCGTAGCGGCAACCTTTACAGGGCCCACCCATACGCTGGATGTATTTGCCCGTCGCAACGTAGGGCTTGCTTGCCATGAGGCCGCCGTCGCCGTACTGGCTCATTCCCAAGGTGTTAGGCAATTCCACCCACTCGACTGCGTCCACATAGACCGACAGGTACCATGCGTGAACCTGCTGAGGCCGCACGCCCAGCAGCAGGGCATAAAGGCCTGTGACCATCAGGCGCTGTATGTGGTGCGCGTAGCCGTGTTCAAGAGTCTGCGTGATGGCATCGCGCAAGCAGGCCATGTCTGTCTGACCGGTCCAAAACCATGCGGGTAATTTTTCCTCGGCATTCAGGGCATTGCGCTCGATGTAGCTGGGCATTTGCATCCAGTAAATACCGCGCACGTATTCGCGCCATCCCAGGATCTGGCGGATAAACCCCTCAGCGCTTTGAAGCGGCGCATGACCAGCCCTGTAGGCAGTCTCTACCGCATGAACGACCTCGCGCGCACTGAGCAGTTTGAGGTTCATAGCTGAGGACAAATGCGAGTGGTAAAGCCAAGGCTCGCCCGGCCACAAGGCATCTTCATAGCGACCAAAAAGTGGCAGACGTTCTTTAACAAAGCGCTGCAACGCTTGCAAGGCTTGGCTGCGTGTGACTGGCCAGGCAAAGCTATCGAGCGTGCCGGGGTGGTCGGCAAAGCGGGTGTTCACAAGTGCAATGACCTCTTGCGTAAGGGCGTCTGGCTCGAAGGTCGCGCGGGTCGGGACCTGGCCGGGGCCTTCAGGACCAAAGGCTTCGCGGTTGTCGGCGTCAAAATTCCACTGGCCACCCGTGGGCTTGCCGTCGTCCATCAGGATGTTGTAGCGTTGCCGCAGCTCGCGGTAAAAGTACTCCAGCCGCAGCGACTTGCGCCCACTGGCATGCGCTGCGAACTCGATCACTGTCGTAAAAAAGTGGCGGTCTTCGCAGACTTCCAACTTCAGCCCTGCAGCTTCGACCGTAGCCTTGAGTTGCTGGAATACCCGCCAATCACCCGGCGCAGTCATTACCACGCGCTGTGGTTTTAGCCTGACTAAGTCAGCTTGCAGCTTGGCCCCAAGACTGCCCTGATCGGCGACAGGGCCGATATCGTCGAGCCGGTGGTAGTGAAGCGGTCGGTCCGCGTCGCGCAGTGCTTGTGCGAAGTGACGCATGGCGCTCAAAAACAAGGCGATTCGCTGTTTGCTTGACCAAACGTGTGTGGACTCTTCGTGAGCTTCAGCCATCCACACAGCGTCTTGTGAGGGATCAAATCCGTCAAAGGCTGCAGCGTCTAAGTCGAGTTGATCGCCCAGCACCAAAATCAGATGTCTTACATGGTGCATGGAGGCTTTCAATGTTCGTAGTTTTAGTGGGCAGTGTGCGAGAAGGTGGCGATGTAGTTCACCTTTGTGTCCTTGCACCAAGAGGCTTTGTGCACAACAGGCAAATAGCGCATGCCGCGCAGGTTATTCATGTGTAATTTTGAAGGAGCCAAGGCGGACTGCAACTCTTCGGGACGCACGAACATTGACCACTGATGGGTTCCGCGCGGCAGAACTCGCAGCAGGTATTCAGCTCCAACGATGGCCACTGCAAAGCTCTTGAAAGTACGATCGATGGTGGAGACAAAGAGCATGCCGCCTGGCGCGAGACGATCAGCGGCGGCGGCCAAAAATTCGGGTACGTCACTCACGTGTTCGACGACCTCAAGTGCGAGCACCACGTTAAAACGCTCGTGTGGGGAAAGTACTTCGGCGAGTTCGCCGAGCCGATAGTCAACTGTGACGTTTTGCGCTTGAGCGTGCAGGCGAGCAGCAGCGACGTTACCTGGTGAAGCATCCACGCCAACGACATTAGCTCCGTAGCTAGCCAGCGCTTCAGACATCAAGCCGCCGCCGCATCCCACATCCAAAATTCTCAGCCCATTTAGCGCTTTGGATCTGTCTCGATTCAGATGCGAGGCAATTTGTTCGACTACGAAGTCAAGCCTCAAGGCATTGACAACGTGCAGGGGCCGCATGGGTCCACGGCTGTCCCACCAAGTGGCACTCAGGCGGTTAAAACGTTCGATTTCTGCTGCGATAGCTGTCATGTTTGCATCACTCAAATATGGCGGATCAAGGTCACCGCAGCTTTTGAGCCTGCGCCCACCATGGCGCACCAAGCGCGCAGCATCCAGCCTGACTGACTGAAGCCCTTAGCAGCAGCCGCCGCCTCATCGCGGTGAGCTACCTCGTCAGCTTGGCAATCGAGCAGGGTTTGACGCAGGTGACGAAATTCAATCTGCCGGGCCAGAGCAAGAATCTGTTCCTCGTAGTGGTGGTTGACAAAGGTCTCGACTGCCTCGATCGTTGCGTAGACCGCCTTGGGGCCGAATAATGCGGGCAAGGCGCCAGTGAGAAACCCTGCCAGTCGCCAGAGAAGGAGCAAGCGGCTGTACTGAGATGCAGGCAACCAGCCAGAGATGAGACGCAGGTGATTTTGCTCAGTGGCCAGGTGATGCTCGGCGAATGCGCGCAATTTCGGGTCGCGGGCGAATTGGAGCACGCCTTGATAAATACAGACTGCACCAACTTCACCTGCGTGGTCGGTCCGCAAATGAGCAAAAACCCACTCGGGAAGTATGTCCCCGGGAGCGAGGTAAACGCGGCTTGCGCAAAAGCCTTGTGCTTTGTCCGCGCCCGATAGCTGCACTGCGGCCGATTCAGCCACGATTAGCCTTTTTTAGCCCATGCACTGCACCAGCCTTTGCCTGCAACTTGCTTGCCAGCAAACAATGGGCAACCACCCCAGGCATCACTCGCTTTACCTTGATACAAAGCACAGTTGGTACAAACTTGACCGGCAGCGTACTTGGGGTACTTTTTGGTGTCGGTTTTGGTGGCATCTGCCACGTAACCCAATGCCACAGACTGTGGGTCTTTCTCGTCTGCCTTCGCTTGGGCGTGGGAAGAGGTGGCCAAAACTGAACCGCTAGCGGCCAGAGTCATGAAAAAGGTGCGTCGATTCGTGTTCATGAAAAATCCGTTTGAAGGCAAGCCTGAAAAATTCAACCAACACCAAGGGCTTGGGATCTTGGCGCTTGAAGACGTCAACAAGGAGGAGCGAGTTGTCAAAAGTCATGCCGGAACAAAAATGTTTGGTTCCAGCTTGACAAATGGCTCAGATGGTGAATTGAGTTGAACGTGAAACGCTATCGTAGCGTTTAAAAGAAAAAAATCAACTCAATCGATCAAAAAATGTGTGATAATCTAACTCAAATTTAACTCATTCGATAAAAAATGCCGCTTTCCAACACCGCAGGTACATCACAAGCACCTCAGCAAAACAAAACTCAGCCCACTTTTAGAGCTGGTGCTGTAGCGAGGATCGCGGGAATGCCCGTTGCCACGTTGCGCATTTGGGAGCAGCGCTACCAGGCTGTACGTCCCAACACTGCAGCATCAGGTCATCGGTTGTATTCGCCAGCAGATGTGGAGAGAGCTACCCTGCTGCGTCGGCTGACCGCGCAGGGGCATGCCATTGGGTTGCTTGCTTCACTAGAGACAGAACAAATGCGCGAAATGATGCGTGCCCCTGAGGTAAATCATGCTAATTGGGTTGAATCTCATTTGCAAAGTTCAATAAAGATTGTGGTGGTCGGGCATTCCTTGGCAAGCCGAGTACAGCGCTTGTTTTACCTAAAGCCCTTCGGGCTGAAGGTGCAACTGGTGGGAGTATTTGACAGTTTGAACGCATCAGCAAAAGCTGGAGGGATGTTGGATCAAGACACCGCCGACATGATCATCTTGCAAGCTGGAAGCCTTCAAACTGGCATTCACAAAGAACTAATTGAAGCCCAAGACGCATGGCGTGCCTCTTCAGCGGCAGTTTTGTATCGCTTTTCTAGCGCAGCAGCACGAGCAGAGTTAACGAATGCTGGGGTGGAAGTTTTATCAGAGCCTTCAGATGACAAATCATTACGGCAATGGCTAGCGACTTTGCAGAAAAACGATGCACAAGGAAGAAAAGCTACTGACGTTCGTCATTCAACTCCACCTGTTCCAGTGGGCTTTGGCGAACAAACAGTCTCACCCCCACAGTTTGACGATGCTGCACTGACTCAATTTGCTGGACTTTCAACGACGGTCGCATGTGAGTGTCCCAGCCACTTGGCAGAGTTGCTTCTACAAGTTTCATCATTTGAGAAATACAGCAGCGAGTGTGCCAACAGAAGCCCTGCTGACGCGCAACTGCATGCCTACTTGCAGCATGTCGCTGGCTCTGCTCGTATGCTTTTTGAAAAAGCACTCGAACAAGTAGCCATCGCAGAAGGCTTGCCTCTGCCACCTGCATCCAATCCCGCTTCGAATTAATTTGCTCGATATGACACACTCATTGGCAATATTGGTCACCGCGCTGTTGTTCGGCGGCATGACCCTGTACTCCTTTGGCTTTGCTGCTTTTTTATTCAAAGCACTTCCAGCCCCATCTGCTGGCGCTACGCTGCGGCTTGCTTTTCCTTGGTTCTATTTGTTTGTGGTGGCTACGGCGGCCGTTGCCGCTTTATTGTGGTGGTCTCACGAC
>Ga0247832_1003968_pt1 | contig 19251 bp, 13 predicted proteins | sample LaCruzMarch2015__10_FD_192407 | JGI IMG/M metagenome (GOLD analysis project Ga0247832, IMG submission 192407) | Freshwater microbial communities from meromictic Lake La Cruz, Castile-La Mancha, Spain - LaCruzMarch2015_4m | ecosystem: Environmental > Aquatic > Freshwater > Lake | place: Spain... | reverse complement strand
GGACAATGTTGGTAAAGTTACCTGGGTCCAGCATGTTGGTCGCCACCATCAGAACATCCCCGTTCATGTTGGCCACTCGACCTGTGATCACTTGATCATCATCGAGCAAGAACTGAGTGGCAGCATACTGATCGCTGATCTCTTTATGCGGCTCGACAATGGCGGTCAACATATCCTTGGCGTTGAAGCGTCCACTGGCGCTGGTCAAATCGGGACCTTGGATCCCACCTTGGCCTGCAAACCGATGGCACTTGTAGCACTGGGCAACCGCAAACATTTGCTTTCCGTTCTCAAAATCAAAACCCTCTGTCTTCGCGGTGACACTTTCAGCCAAATCTTCAACTTTCCATTCCTTGACGAATGGACGAGGAGTCAGATTTTCAAGCGGATCGCGAGGGGCCGGAGGTGGTCCCACCAAGTCTCCCAAGCTGGCTTTTTGCTCTTCGTTTAGATTTTTGATAGCGACCTGGCGAATGTTTTCGATAAATCCTCCAAAGGATGCACCACCGCGAGCCGTCGCAACTTGATAGAACCATTGAAAATAGGCTTTTCGTGTTTCTTCCGTCCACCCGGTTTTCGCTTCTCGCAAACAGAATGCGTAGTGGATCTGTTCATCTGCGGATCCAGTCGAGCTCAAGCGTGACACGGCCCGTTCCACGATGTTTGGAGCGTTCAAATAGATCAGAACACGAACAAGCTCGCGATCCAACAAACTGTCTTCCGAAGGACTTGGGAAGTGAGCATCCAGCTGCGAAATGACTTGTGTCCGGCTCTTGGCGTCCCCTTCCCCTAATCGCACGAAGGCCAATTGGTACGCGCGTAACAGCTCCAGTTTTTCCACGCCGGATAGCTGATTCCAATCGAGCTTGGTTAGCCGATTCAAGATTTCCGCTTGGTCCGTAGGCACCCCTTTTCTTGCCAATGCAACGGCTGTTGTAATCACCCCTTGAGGGCTAGAAACCGATGCAATCTTGGAACGCCAAGCGTCGACGTTGGCATGCTCCAGTGCAAGACGGGCTGCCGTGCGTATTCCTCGATCGCTGCTTCCGACATGCTTCAACGCAAGATTCACATCGACTTCCCCGCGATGCATTTTTTCCAAACTGCGTCGCGTAGCACGTGCTGCTGCTGCTTCGGGGGTATCTGGAAAGCTTGCCTTCGCCGTGCTTTCCGAGCCGCTGTAGCGAATTCGATACAGGGCTGACTGAACCTTTCGTCCGCCGATGGCAACGAACAACGAACCCTCTTCCGGGTGAACCACCAAATCGGTCAATGGCAGCGGTGATGCACTGATAAACGGTTCGAAAGTTGACTCGTAGGTAGAACCATCTGGTTGCAAATTGACAGCATAGATCACACCGTAGCTCCAATCGCTAATCAACAATGAGTTCTGATACTTTGCTGGGAATTTTGCACCTGTCCCAAACGTGATTCCAGTGGGCGAGCCATAGCCAATATTCGCCACAGCACCAAAACTGTCTGCAAAGTATTCGGGCCATTTACCTGTGCCATTGCGCCAGCCAAATTCCGCCCCACTAACAACATGGTTCACCCGAGTCGGTCGATACCAAGGCGTCCCCACGTCCCATTCCATGTCGGCGTCGTAGGTAAACAAATCTCCATGAGGATTAAATGCGATATCGTATTCATTTCGAAAGCCTGTAGAAACGATCTCAACATCGCTCCCATCGGGATTGAAGCTTAGGATGTATCCCCCCGGTGCAAGTCGCGTCGCCATGAACCCTCGAGCATCTGGCATTCGACCCAGCATATGATCTTCGGACCATATGCGGGGAACTCGGGAAGCATCGATCTTCTTTGGCAGATCCGACGCGTTTCCAGCGCATAAGTATAAACGTCCGTCGGGGCCAGGTATCACCGCATGAGGTCCATGTTCCCCTTCACCATCTATCTTGATGATGTGATCCATCTTCTCGAACTGATCATCCCCGTCCAGATCTTGCAGCCGATAGAGACCTGCCCCAGTCGGTCCCTTTCCATTGATGTCGACGTACAGTCCGTCTCTAGTATGCAGAAGTCCTTGAGCCATGCCAACTTCTACATTCAGGAGCTCCACCTTCGTTTCGGAAGCGTCCTTTCCGGCCGGTGCAGGCTGGACGCGATACAGCTTTCCATACTGATCGGAAACGATCAAGCGTCCCTTCAAATCGACGCACATGCAAACCCATGAACCTTGGTCTTGCATCGGAACTTCATAAACCAAGTCCACTTCGAATCCTTGCGGTACACGAAAGGATTTTGGGGAAGTCGCTCCCAATCCGCCCGCGAATACCAAGGACGAAGAAAGCATCGCTTGGAACGAAGCAGCGATCGCTACGTTTCGGAAAAGGTTGTGCCAGTGTTTGAAAGCCATGGAGAAAAAGCCTCGTCGAAAGAGTTCGATTTCGAAAAGGTCGTAATGTAACCCAAATGCTTCCTTAAAGGGAGCCTACACCACCTACTGACTAGCCCTTGATCCATGTTCCGTCGATCATGCGCCATGTCCTATCCGACGGCGGATTGTGCTGAAGCACACTAGGCAGGCGTTCCTCGCGGACGTTGTCAAAACAGGTTAGTTTTGCAAACCTGAGCATGCTTGCAGGAAATCCAACGGCCGTGAAACCTGGGTGACTGGTCGCTGGATAAGGTCCACCATGGTTCATCGCAGGACTAACGGCAACCCCAGTAGGCATTTTGTCGTTCAGCAGACGTCCAACACGCTGAGCAAGTGCATCGGCGATCGCCAAGTAGGAAACATCTTCATCGCCCTTAGTAGAACTGTAGATCGATCCGGTTAAGTTGCCTTCGAGAGAGCAAATGACACTGCGAATCTGTTCTAAATCTTTGCACAGGATCACCAGGACCGCATTTCCAAACGCTTCCGTCTGGAAAACATGAGGGTCCTTTGCAAATTGGTCACCCGATATTTGCATGACGGTGTTGGAAACAGCACATCGCACCCCTTCTAGCTTGCTGCCACCCACCAGCAATTTTGCACCGGCATCTGTTAAGACTTGAATGCTGGCCAACAACGTTCGCTCGACGCTTGGGGATAGCAGTGTGCCTGGTGTGCTCGCAGCATACTTGGCCACAACCATCTCCAGAAACTTTTGCGATTCGGCGTTGTCCACCAGCAACAGCATCCCTGGATTGGTACAAAACTGACCCGCTGCCATCAGCCCGCTGGTCACATATTCATCGACCAAAGCTTCAAGGCGTTCTTGCAAGGCGCCCGGCATAAACACGACCGGGTTCACGCTGGATAGCTCAGCATAAAAAGGTTTGCCAACCCGATCTGCAACGGCCTTGAGCTTTAAACCGGCAGATCTTGCACCTGTGTATCCAGCTGCCGCAAGTCTTGGGTCGGCGATTAGACGTTCGCCATCTTCGTGTGAAGTGCGATAAATCAGTTGAACCAGTCCGCTAGGCATGGACGTGGCAGCAAGTGACTGCGATGCCAATATACCGAATCGTTCGGATGTTTCGGGATGCGAGGAGTTTGCCTTAGCAATCACGGGATTTCCCGCAGCGATGGCCGAAGCAAAGTCACCACCCGCGATGCTGTTGAAAGCAAAGGGGAAATTGTTTGGACCAAAGACACATACTGGACCAATGGCTTGGTAGCACGAACGAAGCTTGGCTTTGGAATCAATGGTTGCCATTCGCCACGATTGATCGCGAGCCGACGCGGCTGCTTGACGCAGCTGACTTAAAGTCCGAGGCAATTCCACATCCGAAAGCCGTGGCGACTTTGGTAGCCCGGATTCGGTATGGGCTAGCTCGACCAACGTATCCTTGTCCGCTTCAATTGCGTTTGCATAATGCTCCAAAAAGTCAGCGAATCTTTCCGGTAGTAGAGATCGGCACTCCAAAAAAGCAACCTCGGCCGCTGACAGAATGGATTCGCAATCAACCCATTCACTTATCGGGAATTTCGCCGCGTTTGCAACTCCCAGGTTCGGGTTGGTAGATTGGAACGTCGAACTAAAATGGCCGCTGGTCCACTGTCCGTTGATTAGTACTTTTTTGACGTCGTTGCTCATAATACTTTGCCCATTCTTGGAGATTGTTCTACTTAGACCAGGATTCTAAGGGGCGAATTCGCTACGACAATCCCTGAACGTTCGATTTAATCAGACTGACACGGCAGACTAGCCGTTTATAATGTGTCACGATGAGCGTCCAATTTTTTGATCGTTACCCCGTTGAGTGTTTGGTTGCAAGATGATGCAGGCCGTTTTTTTCGCAAGGTTTTCACTTTCAGCAATCGTTGTTGGTTCGCTCTTATTCATAAGAGTTATGCCGTCCGCATGCGGCGATGACCCATTCGAGGAACTGTCGCAATCCTATTCACTTCGCACCAACGGGAAGGTCTATCGAGATTCCTTTCGGCCAAAATGGCTTCCTGAAGGTTCGCGATTTTGGTACCAAATCAAAACCGGAGAACAATCGAAAGAGTTCGTCTTGGTCGACCCAGAAAAAGGTTCTGTCTTACGAAGCGATACGGCCAAGGGGCTAGGCATCGAGACCTCCGAGCGTCTTCAAACCTCGCTCGCGACGCCCCTTGCCCGTAGACGCTCGCGCACGACTGGCGAGACAACTCAGTTTTCGATTAGCAATCAGTGGAATGAAGCAGTTGACGTTTTTTGGTTAGATCCGGACGGAACCAAAAGACAATATGGTACCTTGGGGCCTGGGCAGCAGCGCGAGTTCTCCACCTACCAAGGGCACGTCTGGCTTCTCAGCGACTTGAAGGGGGAGATGCTTGGAAGGTTCGAAGCCGATTCCAACGCCCTGGATGTCATTGTCGATGGTCGACCGAACCAAGCCCAAGGTCTTCCTTCGCCTCCTGGACAGCCCAACAATGAGAAACCCGTTTTGAAGCTAGAGAACCCGTCCCCCAACGGCAAATGGGGAATACGCTTTCGCAAGAACAATGTCCAACTACTTGCCCCCGATGCGACTCAATCCAACTTGGAGACCACTTCACTCACGGAGACAGGCAACAGCGAGATGTTTTTCCGAGGCCCCGTGATTTGGTCAACGGATTCTAATTTCTGCATCGTTTCTTATGTCAAAGACGCTAAACGACGTGAAGTTGTCGCGGTCGATTCCGCTCCTCGCGATCAACTGCAGCCCAAGCTACTTCGGTACGATTACTTTAAGCCTGGCGATGAGCTGCCCAAGGTACAACCCGTTCTGATCGATGTTGCTGGCAAGACGGCAGCCATCGTAGACGATCCTTTATTCGTCAATCACTATACGGAAGATGGCACGTTCCACGGCCACTGGTCTCCAAGCAGCGAGGAATTCTATTTTGATTTCAATCAGCGAGGGCATCAGTTATACAGAATCTTGGCCCTCCATTCCAAAACCAAAATCGTTCGAACGGTCGTTGAAGAGCAAAGCAACACGGCCATCGAATACCACGAAAAAACTTGGAGGGAATGGATTGAAGCGACCGGCGAACTGATATGGATGAGCGAACGAGATGGTTGGGCACATCTTTGGTTGGTGGACGTGCCGTCCGGGAAGATAAAAAATCAAATCACCCAAGGGGAGTGGATCGTTCGAGAAGTGCTTCACGTCGACCACGCATCGCGCCAAGTGTGGTTTTTGGCCGGAGGAAATCGCCCAGGTATTGACCCCTACTATCGACAACTTTGCCGAGTCAATCTCGACGGCAGTGATTTTGTTTGCTTGACCGAAGGAGATGGGGATCACAAAGTCGAGTTCTCGCCTGATCGAACTTTCTTCATCGATCGCTGGTCCCGAGTCGACCAACCTACAATTACCGAACTGCGTCGATGCCAAGACGGCAGCTTGGTCTGTGAACTCGAACGAGGCGAAATCAACGAACTGATCGAATTGGGCTGGACCATTCCAGAACAATTTGTCGCAAAAGGTCGGGATGGACAAACGGACATTTACGGGATCATTATTAAACCATCCCATTTTGATCCGAATAAAAAATACCCGATCGTCGAGGAAGTGTATGCCGGTCCGCATGGCTCGTTCACTCCGAAACGATTCGACAAATTGATTCGCCAGCATACGCTCGCGGAGCTAGGGTTTATCGTTGTCCAATCCGATGGGATGGGCACGGATGATCGCGGCAAGGCCTTTCATGATGTCTCCTGGAAGAACTTGGAAGATGCAGGATTCCAAGACCGGATCGCTTGGATCAAAGCCGCCGCAAAAGAACGGCCATGGATGGACCTGAGCCGCGTTGGTATTCATGGTGGATCGGCGGGTGGCCAGAACGCCATGCGGGCTCTGATCGATCACCATGATTTTTATCATGTCGCCGTTGCAGATTGCGGCTGCCACGATAACAGAATGGACAAAATTTGGTGGAATGAACAATGGCTTGGCTGGCCGCTGGACGAGTCCTACGTTCGAAGCTCCAACGTCCAGCACGCTTCAAGGATGAAGGGCAAATTGCTTCTGATCGTTGGCGAATTAGATACCAACGTAGACCCCGCTTCAACCATGCAGGTCGTGAGTGCACTTCAAAAGGCAAACAAGTATTTCGAGTATATGCCGATCGCCGGGGCGGGGCACGGGGCGGCCGAAACTCCCTATGGCAACCTTCGTCGGATGGAGTTTCTGAAACGACATCTTCTTCCAGAACCAAAAAAGTCGGAATAAGCTACGCCCCGAAGGCCTCAACGGTTCTTGCCGGACGTAGGCCCGTTTCAGACGGATTGGATTCGGACTGCCTCGAAGTATCGATTCGCTCCGTCTTGGCGATCAACTCATCGCGGCAAACCTGACTCATGCCAAGCGCCATCATCAAAATCGTATTCTCAATCGAAGAAAACGTAACCTCGTGAAACGCCATTTGAATGGCATGAACAACAATAATGCAAAATGTAAACACTGAGATACTGCGCGACATGGGAGAGGACATGGGATGTATCCAAACGACCCAGCTATTTCGAATTAAACTGACCGCTGCAATCATGTACAACGTGGCACCAATCAAACCCAAGTCGACTAACAAACTCAAGTACGAATTGTGGTGAACATAGCCTCGTATGGATTCAAGCCGAATGTTGGTAGTCCGGTCGTCTAAATACAACTTGCTGTTGACTTGAAACTGATTGAAACCGAAGCCGGTGATGGGCGAGTCCTGGAACATCTTCCAGGAAACATAGGCGAAGGCTCCTCGCATACGAGTGCTTTCCAGAGTTTCGGCCTCCGAGTATTCGCGTTTGAACGCGACCAGACTTGGACCAATCAAGAGACCGCCAACAATACCAAAAACCAGCAGCGAGCCAAGCACCACCGTGCGCACTTTTCCTTGCAACATGGTGGCCAAAAGAATCACAATGATGGCCACCGCACCCATCCAAATGCTTCGGGTATAGGTTGTGAAAATTGCAGCAAGGTATAGCGGGGTCAGTGTAAACGCCAACAACCAGGCCCATCGTTGATGCGAGCAGAGCCAAACAGGAAAAACCCAAAGTGCAATCAAACAAAGATTTAAACACATGCCAAGCTGGATAGATTGCAACATGGGACCGCGCGCTCTGCCAAAGTGAATCCCTAGTTTGGGATCACTGATAAAACTTGGAAACACGAATGACCATTGCTTGGTGATCTCAAAAATAGCTGTGATGCTCAAGTAGATTCCGAACAACAGTACAACGGTGATTGCTGGCCATACGTTACGATTTTGCAAGTTCGTATGTCGAATCAGGTAGAACAAGAATGCTGGAATCAAGTAGCCATTGATTAAGTGAGCGAGAGTCGGGGGTTGCCCTGGAATCTCACGACCAATCGGGGTCATCAACGCGCTTAGAATCAACCAGGCAAGGAACAAGAATAGCCAGACATCGCTGGCCGTCAGACGCCGTAACCGACTTCGGCGGTTCCAAAGATCGTATGCAAATTGCGCCAGCAAGGCAATCAACCAAACACGGTCGACCGTAGCAGATATCCCCCCCAACTTGACCGAAACATAAAGAGGCGGAAAGACGCTCGTAGCGACCAAGAAAATGGCCGTCCCCGTAAGCACATCATGGTATCGGATCACGGCTACGAACCAAACCGTAGCTGCTATTCCCATTAGCAATACCACCAGCTCCACGGCAACCCTCTTTTCAATTTTCTACAGTTGGCGCTCTCGTTCAGCTCAGTAAACACTCGATTTGTGTCATCGGCAAGCCAAGTTACAAATCATCGCGATAGATCCTATGGCAAGAAGAGCGAAGCTGCTCCCGCCAGCACAATCGGAATAATCGATTTCTTTTTAATTGAGCCTTTGTAATCTCAAATGCAAACAGAATTCGAAAACACATTCACCTCGAAACCTGAGCCAAGTTTCAACCAGATAGCTAGACCCAGACTTGCATTTTTTCCGAAGATACTGATGTTTGCATCGCGTCGAGAGCTTTTATTAACCCTTTATCGGTGGATGACCCGAGCTCGAAGAGCTCAGCTAACAAGGTCATTCGAAAGCGATTGCGCCTTTCCTGCGTGCATTCTTTTCTATCACCGCGTTTCCAACCAAACGATCAATGATTGGTCCATTCGGGCTAAAAACTTCGAACGCCAGATGTACTGGATCAAGCAAAATGCCACTCCATCCTCGCTCGATGAAATCCGACTTTCGCAGCTGAAGGGAAGCCGAAGTAAGGCCATGGTGGGCGTGACATTCGACGACGGCTATGGAGAAAACTGCGAGTTTGCGATCCCAATTTTAGTCGAACACAAGATCCCGGTCACCTATTTTGTAAGTACTCATTATGTGGAAACCGGCGAGCCCTTTCCTCACGACATCGCGAACGGAAAAGTCCTTCGTCCAAACACCATTGCTGAAGTAAAACGTATGGCAGCGGACGGGGTTGAAATCGGAGCACACTCCCATACGCATCTTGATTTTGGGAAACCACTTGGTAAGAAGCAACTGAAGATCGAAATCAATGATGTTCGCAAGAAGCTACAAGACTGGACGGGACAATCGATCGATTACTTCGCGTTTCCCTATGGGCTCAAAGCAAACATCACCCAGGGGGCCATCGACGCGGTCTTCGAAGCTGGACACAAGAGCTTTGTTTGTGCGGCCGGCGGTTTCAATTTACCTGGCGGAAAGGCAAATCATCTAGTGCGCTGCCATGGAGAACCTGGTTTTGCCGCCTTCATGAACTGGCTTACCTTCGATCCTCGTAAAGTGTTTGGTAACAGTCCAATCAACTTTCAAAATCATGAACCTCAAATGCCTACACTCCCCCAAAGAACTTTAGTCGTACCGGAAAGCAGCCATGCCGTCCTCAACTAGATTCTCAAAAGCGACAGGTACATGAACACCGCCACCGTAGATACAGATGTTTCGTTGATCGCGACAGTTGCAAGTCAAAGAGCCCGTGATTTCAAGCCTTCCGTCAAAACGGACTCAGTTCCCTCGCGTCCATTGAAAACGCTGTTTGTTATTAGCAGCTTAGAAGTGGGCGGAGCGGAAACGCTGTTGGTTAACAGTTTTCGAAACTTTAGAAAGACCCATGTCATTCCGTCGGTTGCGTGTCTCAAGAATAAAGGTCTGCTCGGCGAGGCGATTGAAAGTGAATTCGAAGTTACTGAGAATTGGCTAACGAATCGATTCGATCTTCGAGTGTTGCCGAAGCTTGCACACTACATTCGACGCCAAAAATTTGATTCCGTCATTACGGTAGGCGCTGGCGATAAAATGTTTTGGGGACGACTTTGCGCTCGACTTGCGTCCGCGCCTGTGATCTGTAGTGCCGTACATTCAACAGGTTGGCCCGATGTCATCGGCAAGCTAAATCGGTCATTAACCCCAATCACCGATGCATATATCGGCGTTGCGCAATCCCATGGTAAGTTCTTGACGGACTACGAGCGCTTCCCCGCTGAGAAAGTAGTCGTGATCCCCAATGGCGTGGATACCGATCGATTCTGTCCAAACGCACAATCAAAACGAGAGGTTCGGGAGGAGCTCGGATTGAGTCTACGAGCGCCATTGGTTGGAATTGTGGCATCGCTTCGTCATGAAAAAAATCACGCGTTGTTCGTTCAAGCCGCACGCCAAGTCGTGGATGCCATTCCTGAGGCACAATTTGTTATCATTGGTGAGGGGCCTGAACGTCAAAACATTCTGTCGATCATCGAATCGCTTAACCTTACCCAACATGTTCGCCTGCTAGGAAATCGATTCGATACTCAGCGTCTTCTCGCTGCACTCAACGTTTTTGTTTTAACAAGCCACACGGAGGCAAGCCCCGTTTCTATTCTCGAGGCTCTTTCTTGCGGCGTACCCGTGGTAAGCACTCGAGTCGGCTCCGTAGCCGAAACCGTTTACGATCAGTGGAATGGATTCACCGTGGAACCCGGCAACGGAAATGAAGTTTCCAATCGCATCATCCACTTGCTTAGCAACCCAATCACCGCAGAGAAAATGGGACTGAATGGCCGTGAGCATGTCCAAGAAAAGGGCTCGTTGAACAATATGGTTCGACTGTACGAGCAACTCATCCATTCGATCTACGCACGCAAAACGCAAAAATCAATCTAAGCCGCGACGGAAACGGCTGGGCGATTGAGCTTGAACGAATAGATGCACTTCTGTTTCATCCAATGGGTCAAGTAAGCAAAAAAGCGTTCGCGTTGGATATCGTCGTGCAGATCATGTCGACAACCAACCCACCCCTTAAAAAGAGCATGTCCGTTGGAATTCTGAGCAAAGGTTTGCGATGCGTCTGGACTGGTCAAGGTGTCGTCCATACCATGCGTAACCAATGTGACTTTCTGGAGACAATGCGAATTCTCTAGCGCCCACTCGCCGGAATCAATCAGGTTCGCAGCGAGACGAAGCGACATGTTCCGATGCACCAATCGATCCATAAGATAGGCATCCTGCGCCCTTCGATCGCCGCTCAACTTCGAAACCTCAACGGCAGCCTTGATACGCCAATTGGGTAACTTTTTTGCAAGCCAGCGCCCCGCATCCATGACTCGCTGTTTCGGCATCTGCCCCGCCCGCAACATCGGCGAACCTGCGATGATGCCTTGCAGTTGCGCCGTCACATCCGGACGCCGCAAGGCTAAGTTCAAAACTAAGTTGCCTCCCATGCTCTGTCCAAAAACAAACTGAGGCAAACGGGGAAGCATTTCTTTTGAATGCACGATTGCTTGTTCCACTTCGTCAAGAAGCTGGTCATAGGATTCGATACACCCCTGCTTGCCAGGGCTGCGACCATGCCCCACCAAGTCGGTCACATGAACCGCAACTCCTAACCCTGCCAACGAAGTCCCCATGCCTGCAAACCGTCCGCCATGGTCACCAAAACCATGAACCACCGTCAATACAGCCCAAGGTGATTCCGTCTCGGGCATCCAGCGATGCTGAAATCGAACTCCCCGTTCGAACTCAACTTTGCCGCTGTAGCTGTCCACGGGGGAAGGATATGCTTGCACTCGAAAGGAACTCCCAGATTCGCATGGATAAGTAATGCATTGCAGGATTCTTCGCTAAAGGCGGAAAAGTCCAGCAACCTCTCCTTTGACATCGGAATCACAGGAGCAAAATATTAGACGTTTAGGATATTCATCCCTGATTTCAAAATGCTATCAAAAGCCAGACACGGTCTACGGATCTCAATGTGGGGAGGAACGAGAATATGTAACGCATGTACCGAATTAGATCGGAGACTGCAATCCAACCTGCCGATAGTCCGAAAGCCGACCCCTACACAGCACCCGAACCAAGAATGCATTGCTAGCCATGCAGATGAATCTCTCTGACTCCATTCGCTCTTCCTTGCGAAATCTGGTTTCTTCCCAGATTCAGATGGATCCAGACAGCTTGATTCAAGAGACAACTTTGATCCGCAACGGTTCTTACTGCGGACGTCGATTTTCGCTGATGGGCTACAGTTTGGTTTGGTTTCAAGAAGAGGGGCAAATCAAGCTATATACCCCTTCGAATGAGCTGATCGAATCTTGCAAGGTTCACGAGTTTGCACACATGGGCGACTTCTCGCAGCAATGGAACCGCGCAGCTTAGCGATGTTTAGCGCACCAAACCTGTTGCGACGTGTCGGGGCGAGCCCGACCGTCGCGTTGGCGTGCGCTCAGCGTTTGCGTGAGCCACCGACTTGCTGTGCCCGTACTCTTTTGCGATCTAGACAAAACACCCTTTCAAAAAGGACAAATTCCTTTTTAGAGCTATCTACAGCTTTTGGCGTCCACTCAAGGCGTCCGCCAAGATTTCTTTGTTCGTAAACTCCAAAACGCTGCCGCTGGTTACGCCACGGGCAAGCCGAGTTAACGTCACTGGGAAATCGGCGAGCTGGTTGGAAATGAAAAGAGCGGTTCCGTCCCCCTCGACGTTCGGATTGGTCGCCATGATCACTTCGGAAAAGTTACCGATTCGAATACGATCTACAAGCGCTTCAATGGTCAGTTGATCCGGTCCAATTCCTTCCAAGGGGGCGATGCGTCCCAACAAAACGTGATACTGTCCGCTATAGACCCCTGACTGTTCGAGCGCGATCAAATCCCTCGGCTGCTCAACAATGCACAGCAAAGAAGTGTCTCGGCGGCTGTCCATGCAAATCCCACACAACTCCCCCTCGGCCAGGTTGTAGCATGTGTCGCAGTACCGGACGTTCTCTCGGACGCTTCGAATGGCATCCGACAGCGCAAACGCTTCCGACTTGTGAACTCGCAGCAAATGGTACGTTAGCCGTTCAGCAGTCTTCCGGCCAATACCGGGCAATTTCCCAAGCTGGTCGATCAATTCGGTAACGGATTGTGATATCTCTGACATGTCTGGGCAAACTTCTCCTTGGTAACCTTTGAAGCTCAGGATAACATATCACATGCGATTTCGACCGCTAAGGTAACTTTCTCGTGTTCAGGGCTTTTAACTTCCGCTATGTCCGTCCTTTTGCAGATCCGCAATGCTTCTAAACGTTACGGCGATCAAGTTTTGCTTGAAGATGCCGAATGCACCATCACCAGCGACACCAAAGTAGGTTTTGTCGGCAGAAATGGTGCGGGCAAATCGACCCTGCTGCGCTGCATCTTAGGCGACGAGGAGCTGGATACCGGCTCCATCATTCGGCACCCTAAACTCAAAATCGGCTACCTTCGCCAGCACGATCCGTTTCTCCCCGGGGAAACTTCGCTGGAGTTTCTGATGCGCGACAGCGAACAGCCGGATTGGAAATGCGGCGAAGTCGCGGGACAATTCGAGCTAAAAGGGAAGTACTTAGACGGCCCCGTGGGCGAACTCTCCGGAGGCTGGCAAACGCGGGTGAAGCTGGCTGCTCTGCTGCTTCATGAGCCGAACTTGTTGCTGCTGGACGAGCCCACCAACTTTTTGGACCTTCGAACCCAAATCCTGCTCGAACACTTTCTGAAAGACTTTCGCGAAGCCTGCTTGATCGTGTCCCACGATCGAGCATTCTTAGGAGCGACCTGCGATTCGACGCTTGATCTGTCTGTCGGCAAGCTGACCATGTATCCGGGCAAAATTGACGATTTCTTGGTGTACCAAAAAGAGCTCGCCGAACATGACCAACGCGTGAATGCGGCAACCGAAGCCAAACGAAAACAGCTTCAAGAATTTGTTGACAAGAACCGCGCTCGCGCCAGCACCGCAACACGCGCCAAGTCGAAAAGCAAGATGCTCGATCGTCTTGAATTCAAGGATGTTCAAGCGGAACAAGCCAGAGCTACGGTTCGTGCCCCTATCGTCGAACCCAGAAAAGGCCCAGCAGTGCGATGCAAGGACCTAGCCATCGGCTACGACGATCGAGCGGTCGCAAAAGGGATCGATCTTGAAATCGAACATGGATCGCGAGCCGCCATCGTAGGGGATAACGGCCAAGGTAAGACCACTCTGCTTCGTACCTTAGTTCAATCCCTTCGAGCGGTTCATGGGGAAGTGAAATGGGGCTTTGGCTGCGAGATTGGAACTTACGCCCAACACGTGTATACCAGCCTTCCCGAAAACAAAACCGTTCTCGACTATCTAGAGTACGAATCGATTCCTGGCACAAAAACGCAAACGATCCTTGATGTTGCCGGCGCAATGCTCTTCCGGGGCGAAGCCGTTAAGAAGAAGATCTCGGTCCTGAGCGGTGGTGAGCGCGCACGATTGTGCATGGCTACCCTGCTGCTAGGCAAGTGCAACATTCTGGTACTGGACGAACCTGGTAACCACTTGGATGTAGAAACCGTGGAGGCCCTTGCGGATGCCTTGCTGGAATACAAAGGGACGGTCATCTTCACGTCTCACGATCGGCACTTCATGAAGCGAGTCGCGTCGTGCATCATCGAAGTCAAAGATGGTACGGTCGTGAACTATCGAGGAGATTACGACTCCTACCTTTACATGGTGAATAAGGAAATCGACTCGGTCGAACAAGAACGCAAAGGTACTCCTGCAAAGAGCTCGAATAAAGTACCTGCCAACGTACCTAACAACGCAAAGGGCAAGCCATCGCCACACAAGCCATCGGCTCAAAAGCAAGCGATCATGGCCAACGACGAGCGCTTGATCAAGAAAGAAATCGGCCAATTGGAAAAGACAATTGCAAGACTCGACTTGCAACGAAAGACACTCAACGAGCAACTCATGCAATCCACTGATGCGATCGAAGCACTCAAGTTGCACGAAGAGTTGACGAAGGTGTCGACTGAATTGGAAGCCGCCGAAATGCGTTGGTCAGAACTGCAGGAACAACTGGACGTATAGTGGCGATTGCAGTCCTTTCGCATAACCCCGAATCGTTGACCGCAAAGCTTCAAATGGAGGAGCTAGCGGATTGCCAACAATTGGCTGTTGTGATTTCGCAATGCATCAAGACTCCCATCGCGATCGCCTTGTCAGGAACACTTGGCGCTGGAAAGACTCAATGGACCCGCTTTTTTGCGATGGCTTTGGGGGCACCGAGCGAATCGATCAGTAGCCCGACCTTCATGCTCGTTCATGAATACCCTTGCCTACCCAAGGTCTATCACCTCGATGCTTATCGAATCGGGGACGAAGACGAAATGCTCGAGCTGGGAATCGAAGAAATGTTCGAATCGGATTCCATCACGATAGTTGAATGGGCCGATCGGTTCCCATCGATTCTGCCTAGAAACACTCTGAGATTACACTTCGAAGTATGCGAACTCGAATTCGCAAGAGTGGTTGAACTGAGCGCTACCGGAAATAGAGCGAAAGCAATTTGGAACGAAGTGCTGTCGCGGATTGTTCCTGTGATGTCTATTGAAGGATCTTAGGATTCAATCCTAGATTGTTTTCCATGAGCCGCAGGCGCTAGCCGCGTTACGAACTTACGGTAAAAACCGTGTGTCGCGGCTAGCGCCCGCGGCTCACAGAACCCGCGACCAGCGAGGACCTTACGCGGCCTTGATGTTCTGAAGGATCGGCAAGTCAGAGATCGACGAAGCACTGTCGGAGACGGATGAACCGGGACAGCCACAGGCCGCCGATCCGCAGGAAGTTCTTCGTCGGCTCAAATTGAATGCATGAGCCATGACCAGCAAGACTCCGCCGATCGGTGTTAGCCAAGGCTGGACGGTCGCAACGAAAATATTGCCAAATAAAGCCGAAGCAAAATCCGTGTGCTCATGCGAGCTATGATCATGCGAAGCATGGTCATGAGAAGTCGGATCTTGCGGGCCAGGATTTCCGGTTGCAATACTACCACTGCCGCCAAGTAAAGCGCGACGCTTCGCAAACACGCTGTCAGAACAACAACCATCGGTACAAACCGCTTCCGATTCCGAAACCGTTTTTGAGGACGAAACCAAATGGACTTTTCCACCTAGGCCGGCTGTCGCTAAAGGCAGATCGCCTGCAACTTCAGTGTGCGAACAGCAATGGTCTGGTAGAACGAAGGCCGCAGCTACAATTAGAACCAAGCCAGCGGACGACAAACCCAGAACGCGATAGTCTCTAAACTTGCGAAAAGCTGGCCAAATTGACATCGCCACTAGCCCTACACAGATAATGGCTGCAACCTGATGAAATTGTGGACTTGCCATCCACTCAGTAAACTTCAGGGCTGGCAAGCATGCGAGCAAGATAGGGGTTGCGGCACAGTGAACTGCACAAGTCACTGATGCTACAATTCCAAGTTTATCCTTCCACCGATTCACGCTGCGCCTCTTGGTACGTTTAGTTGCTGCATGTCCATTTGTCTCGCTCGTTCGAACAAGACGCACTATCGTACCGAAAAGTGAAGCACATGCAATACGATTGCAAAAGATTTTGATCTCGAAATGACTCAGCCACTTCCGCCGTCAATTACGGAAAAACAAGTAAAATCGAACTATCTTTCGTTGATGGGACAGGTTGCCGATACTTTGAAAAGAACGGGCAGGCCGCTGGATGCCGTCCAAGTGATCGGGGTAACTAAGTACGTCGATGTGAAATTGACCGAATACCTCGTGAACGCGGGGTGCCATCGCCTAGCGGAAAGTAGGCCCCAAGCCCTATGGGCAAAATCCGCCGCGTTGGCCGACCAAAAGATCGATTGGCACTTGATCGGTCATCTTCAACGAAACAAAGCCAAAAAGACAGTTCAGATGCTCAGCACCATGCATTCGCTGGATTCAGATCGGCTCTTAAGGCAAATTGAATCGGACCTGGATCCGCGAACGTCGCCTCTTCAGCTACTACTGGAAGTGAACATTTCCGGAGATGTGACCAAAACAGGAATATCGATCGCGGATGCAGAGCTTTTGCTAACGCATTGGATGGATCGCGATCACCGCCCTGCCAACATGGAAATAGCGGGACTCATGGGTATGGGCAGCCTAACGGGAAGCTCGGATACGACGCGACGAGAGTTCAGTTTGCTGCGAGAGCTACGCGACACATGGAGCAGCCGATTCGGCTTGCCATTAACCGAGCTATCCATGGGAATGAGCGACGACTTTGAAATCGCGATCGAAGAAGGTTCGACCATGGTCCGAATTGGGTCGTTGCTTTTTCAACAACCCGAAGCGGAAAATGAGAAGCGAACGCAACTCTAACTTTCCCCGCAGTTTTTTAGTTCCCCGGTTTCTTGGGCTGCCGGATGAATGCGGGAGACCTACCGGGTGCCGGCGCGTTAGAAGCTGAGTCGGCGTTCCCTTGCGATGTCTCCCGGCTCCCAGGCCCCATTTTTTCAACCGCCTGCTCCTCCTTGCTTTCCAATGTTCTGATGGATCGCATCCCAGTTTCAAGCAGGGGTGGAATATTGGTTGTTATCTTGGTAGCGGCCCGAAGAGCAGCACGCTGCTTCACGGACTCCGGCACATATCCCACATCTGGCCACGAATTGGTAGCATCCTGCGCCTTGGGCAACAGCGCAGTCGGCGTTTGGGTAGACTCTGGTATCCAAGCCGATGGACCTGCTGTCGGATTCCTGGACTCCGGTGTCGTTGGTTCGACCGGAACCATGGGTAACCGTTCTGTCTTCAGAACATCTCGGATATCAACTTTTGATTCATGCATCGGCACCATCGCAATACCCGTGGCACCCACCAACTGCGGAACTTCCCGGTCGAGCAGAACACGATCCGGAAGTGATGGAGCAAATGTGGTAGGTGCATTTGATTCGGTTAATGACGGTACAATCAGGCCATTATCCGTCCAAATGCCCGCAGGTGCATTTGGCCCATTGGACCAATCATTCGGCTTGGCGGCGTTAACGGCTTCGGTTACCGAGGGTGGCAATGGTCGATACCAATACCAGGTGCTTGCAGTGCCGACAATCAGCACCAACCAACCAAGCACCCGAGGTTGGCGTCCCGGATCCACGTCGGAGGAATCTATCGGAACGGGCTCAAGATCATCGCGTTTCTTTTTGCGTGCCATAGATGGGGATGGATTCTGTTCTGTAGTAGTAGGGCTTTTCAGCGCCACATCCCTGCGCAATGAAAAGTTCGGCCGATCTAGTAGCATCCAAGTGCTCGATCACTCTGACAACTAGATTGCATCGTCCGATGGTCTTTCACTGCTTCAACAAAATCTAACAACATTTAATTGCAGCGATTGTAAGGATCAATCACCTGAAACTTGCGGTTGAACCTTCGCCGGCAACCCGCACTTGAATGCTGTCCTCGATCACCGCTCGGTTGATGCCAATCGTGATGGTGCACAGTCCCTCCTGGACATCGAATCGACTGCCGACTTCAGTGATCGTTGTTGGGACACTATTGATCCACAGCGACACCCCTTCCTTGGGGGCCTTCCCGAAATCCAAAGCAAGGGTTCCCGCTTTGGAAATCGTTAACTGAGTCTGTATGAACGTTGTGGGTGGCACCCCAGAATGGGGCGAAAAGGTATCCATCCCCTTCAGCGGTAATGCACCGGAAACCAGCGACGAGGCTGATAGCCAAGTGAATGATTTGGAAGCTCCCGAGACTGCATCCAAGCTGTTTCTGTTCAGGATTTGGTTCGCTTCCTTTGTCCACTGCAACATTTGCCAAGACCGAAGGCTTCCATCGGCAACAACCAACATCGAGCCATCAATCTTCCCCAATTCGGTCATGAACCGAACCAGATCGATGGCTTCGTCTTGGCTGAGAGAATCAAGGAGACCATCTGGCATCAAGGAGCGAGAATCTTTCGACTCTTCAATGTTGGCTTTCACGATAGCTCGTTCTTTTCCATCGGCGGTTCGAAGAATGACTTCCGTATCGGATTCTCGCACCGGTATTCCCGAAATGACTTCATCGTCGTCCGTGCGAATCAATTTCGCGTGGTACCCTTCTTTTACTTTCGCGGCAGGAGCAATCAATGCCTCGATCAGATAATCGGCAGGAGCATTGGCGCCGATGCTCGTCAACTCTGGACCAACGACCCCTCCGACTCCTGCGATTCGGTGGCACTGTGAGCACTGAAGTTCGTTGCGACGATAAATCATCTCACCGCGTCGTGCATCCCCTTGATCCTTGGCAAGCTGAAGCCATTCGTCACGAAGCGATTCGCTCCACACCCATTTGTTTTCCGATAAGGATGCGATACGGTCGATCGTCGCAATCAATTCGACACTTGCATTTCCGGAACTTCGCAGAACACTCCGTACGGCTCGGCCCACTTCCGACGTTAGTTTTTTACCATCAAGAGCGCTCATCAGCGATTCACTTCCAGCCTTCTTGTTCAGAATCAATTGCAACGAACTACTCAAGGCAGCATCTGGCGACCGAAGCCCAGCCAACCGGTCGGCTAGCGTCTGCGAGGCTTGATTCAAATCCAACTCAACCAATTGTTCCGTC
>Ga0247832_1003958_pt1 | contig 19302 bp, 19 predicted proteins | sample LaCruzMarch2015__10_FD_192407 | JGI IMG/M metagenome (GOLD analysis project Ga0247832, IMG submission 192407) | Freshwater microbial communities from meromictic Lake La Cruz, Castile-La Mancha, Spain - LaCruzMarch2015_4m | ecosystem: Environmental > Aquatic > Freshwater > Lake | place: Spain... | reverse complement strand
AATTCAATGATTCGGGCATTCATGGAATGAAGGATCGGCGTCGCCCGTCTGCGACTGTTATGGCGATTGATGGCGGAGGTACTACTCTCGTTGCCACGCTCGTATTGTATGGAATTGGCAGGGTAAACGGGGTACAATCGCAATCATTACGTCGTTTGAGCACTTCATCTGTAACTCCCACAGTGTCGGGTGTCACAGTTCCCACGATGTCTCCCACAGCTGTCATGGAAACTCCATCGACATCACCCACAACAAAGTCTACTGCGTGACGGAATCATTTCGCCTGCGACTTCATTGGCAACCGGGCTACTATTGGTGAGTCTCTCGTGACGTTTTTTTTTTGTACGAATGTGGTATGTTGATGGTGGTGCTCATACTTTTCTTATCAAACCCTTACATACCACAATTCTACAAGGCAAGAGAGCCGCAATGAATCGTGGTTCTGTGCTGCATGTGCTGTTTGCAATCCCAACGAGTTGTATGGAGGTAGGAAGAATTGTGCACTACAATTGGATTGTAAAGAGGATCATACTCTTGCTATTTGGGACTGTGATCCGAGCAAACCATTATACAAAAATATTACAGAATTTGTCAAATTGAAGAATGGATCTCCTGTACCTTTCGACATGGCGACGGAAGGTTCTAATGGAGATCAAATCCAAGCGCAAGGAACGAATCGTTACTTGACAAAGATGAATGGTGGAAGTGTAGGATATACTTCTATGAAGTTCAAACCATGCAGCAGCACGATCAAGGAGCAGCAGTTTTTTGGTAATCGGGCTGGTGTCGGACAAGCGATGGAAATTCAGCCTTTCCCCGCCGATGGCCGTCTATGCATGGCTAATCACCATCATCCACTTCCTAAGGAGCAAATCTATGCAGAGTCATGTGATTTCTCACGTATTGCTGCGAACAATTTATGGTGTCCATTCTTGAGTTTAGCAGACAATGTTGGACCACAGTGTACTCCTACACCAGTAACTAAGAAACCAACAGTTGCAATCACAAAGAAACCAACATCGACCAAGCCAACTACGATACCACCGACGTCCAAATCTCCCACAACATCAAGTCCAACTGCTACCACAACTGCAAGCCCGACTAAATCCCCCACAGATATGCCAACTGCTATCCCAACGGCAATCCCAAGCACATCTATCACAGGCACGCCAACTGCTATCCCAAGTGCTACCCCAATCAAGCCTACAATTACCACATCCAGACGGCCATTGTCCAAAAAGCCAGTAACAAGGAGACCTACGAAGAAGATGCTATTTCAGTAGCCATTCGATTTGTTTTGTTTGAATATTGGATCAACGGGTAATTGTCACATATATGGAAAACGCCGCGAAATGTTACTTTTGTACAACCATGTAATAAATCAGTCAATAGTCTACAATGGTTTGGAGGTTGATTTTTTGTTAGTCGCTGTAGTATACTGTAGGCATATGCCGATAATAGTTGTTACTTATCATTATTGCTACGACTCTACAGTACTTCTATATTCCCTTTTCATGAAAACAACTCTTTTCATCTCGAAGTTCTGCTGTTTCGCTTTTGCATCAGAAGTGATGCCTCGCCAAGTGAAGGAAAGCTATTCATGCCTACTGGTTTTTCCTTTTCAGGAACTGAACTTAGACTGCCACTACGACTTCGGCTGCGATCTCCCCAGGTTGGGTTACACGTTTGTTGTGGCGACGAAGGGATAGACAATGACTGTCTGTTTGAGTTAGGAGCGGCGGCATGAGCTACAGATGCCGCAAGCTCTGGCCAAACCCCACCAGTCGCACAAACTTCATTAAAACGATTCCATCGCGGTGGTTCGTCCTCGTTCTCATCAAATGATGCCGTCGGTGCTTGAAAGAATTCATCATCAGGGTCAATTGACTGACAACTATTCTCTCCTCCTCCACGAAAGTAATTCGATTCCAACAATTCTTTCCGTTGCCGTAACTCGTCCTTCTCTGCCTTCGTCCTAGCAATCTTATCGACCATTTGTTCTCGTTTGGCAGCACGTATACGCTCCGCTTTACGACGTTGTATTTCATCACGGAATTTTTTAAGTGTACCATGACTCAATAGTGCTTGATTCATTTTCTCTCCACCACTGTACCAATCAATTTCTACAAACGAAACGTTACTATGGAGAGGTAGATGTGATAAGAATGGCTTGCGTTTGATGAGTGACTGAGTCACTGTCAACTGTTCTATCTCGACAATATTTGCAGTAAACTTGTCAGGTAATGGAAACAAGCTTAAGCCCTCAACTTCTTGACCAGAATAATTGACTACCGGCATACTAGAAAACTCATGCATTAGGCACGCGACATCGAAACCTGATAGATAACATGGTTGTCCGTCGGAAGATTGGTAGAAAAGGTATTCATCGGTATCTTCATTTAGTAAAAAAGAACCTGCCTGTAAAAGGGGCGAATGCTTTCGACTATTATTTGCTGTACCTGGTGATTTAGCAGCTACTTCGTTGGTGGCATCATCGTCTATTACAGGATTGGTCTGTGTTAGTACCTTCTGTTGTTGCTGCTGCTGCATTCCTAATGATGCATTGAATTTGGCTTCCAATTCCACCCCACGAAATCCTCCGTCATCCGAACTAAAACCCACCCAACGTCTTTGTGCTGCCTGTATGGCTTCAATTGCCATGGATGTATTCCATAATTCACGTGAGTCCATTATACAATCATACCCCGTTTGATATCTATGTAGATCATCTAAGTTACGTTGCATTATTGCTTCGTACTCAATTGTACCCACAAAGTACTGTCTTGAGTAAGTGCATTCGTCAGTATCATCATCACCATCGGGATAATCAGGTAATAAGGAGTGTTCATCGACTTCTCCTCCTCCTAAGGTGGGTCCACCACGAATACGTTTCCCATACAGAGGCAAATAGGGTGCAGGACATGTCTTGTTACGATGCAATTTTACAAATTTTACACGTGTTCCTTTGTCTTGAGATGACACACCATCCTTTTTTCCTCCACCATTGTTGGCAGTGACTGCTCCTACTTTTATATTTAATACCGGAACAAATAAAACAGGTCGTAAATCCTTGTAGGTAATAATTGTATCACCAGCAGACAAGGTTGTCGATGATCCACTCGAACACATGGGACATCGTGCTCGCACGGTAGTTATGGATGCACGATTACTCATGACAGTAGTAGTATTCTGGCCACCAACAGCACTACCTCCTGGAGGCAGTGATGTATTAGCACCAGGTTTTTTAGATTTTTGTTCCGATTCGATATTCACATCTTTGGTTATAGAATGTAAGTATCCAATAGCACATGGTAAACAAAATATATGTCCACATGGCGCAATGTACGGTGCAACCATATCTTCATCTAAGCATATGGGACATCGTTCCAAGAATGATGAATCATTCGTAGTAGTCGTAAATGATGATGATGATGATGATGATGAGGAGTCATGATTGTTATTATTGTAGGGTACGTGACACTTTACAATCTTGACACATTCCCACCATGACTCTAATTGATCATCCGTCGCAACTCGTTGTGATTGTTGCTGTTGATGATGATGTTCGTGCTGGCAATTATTAGTATATGGAAGTAAGAACTGATCACGTCCACGAGGATATAGCACTCGTGATAATGCAAATGTATGACGTTCGGAGCAGAATAAATGTGTGTATGGTCCGGATATTACTTTTTTGAGAGTTGATGAACGATGATTACTTTGATAATGGTGATGAGTTGACTTAACTTGTTGTTGCTGTCGCTGATGGTTGTGTTGTTGTTGTTGATTTTGTTGTTGTGGTGATGACTGTCGAGGTTGACGGCCATTATTTCCACGACCACGTCCTCTTCCTCCTCCACCCGCTGTACGACCACCACCAGCAGTAGCAGCACCTTGCACTACTCTTCCTCTGCCACCTCCTCCTCTGCCTCTACCACCCCGTCCATCCCTGGATGTGGCAAACTCCTTCTCCTTCGTCGTCATGTGTTATGGTTACAAATTAGTTACGTTTAGGCTTGGTTAATAAGATGTACGGAGAAATTGGCCAAGATTTCATTTCGGATCTTTTAACAAATTTCTCTTCACCTTGCACGCATTGTTGGTGGGGGGGATTGCCTGGAGGTGACACTATTTCATATTCTAACAACCCCATGTCGAAAATGTCGTGGTGGCCATTTCCTCGTTCGAGTCAGTCGCCATCGACCAATGGCGATGAAGAGAAGGACTCGGTAGCACTCGACAAAGACCAAATTCTCAATTTGCAAAAATTTGGTACCTTTGATCAATACAGTACCACCGATGACAATGTTGGCAGTAGTCGTAGTAGACCAACAACAAAAACAATCTCTATTAATGATGCTATCCAACCACTAATCAAACAATTCGTTAGTATGACAAACACAACATTGGCAACATTAGAAAAATCTGCCGATGAAACATCCACCGCATTCATATCACGTTTCAGACCATTGCTAATTCAGGGTGAATATATTGTAACACGATCTCTAGCAACATATGAACAACGTGGACAATATGGTGTGCCAATCGTGGCCGGGAGTGCTATATTATTTGGTGGTTTAGTTGCACTACGGACTGGTAAGTATCGTGGTGCCATGGCTGCGAGTGTGGCGGGTGGAGCGGCATACGGTAATATTTATGGGTATCAACTAAGTTGACCCCGATATGTTGAAGGGGGTCGTTGAATGGTTGTATATGTTATGAAGGTGTACTCTTTACTTTATTACGTGATTACTCCAAATTGAAGAGAGCATAGAATATTAGATAACTAGGATGATTTATTGAATATCTTTTACTCAATCAGCTTCATCTATCATGTACATATGTCCTTCACTTCTTTGTCCTCACGCTCCCCACAAAAGTCGGCGAAGCTGAAGCAAAAGATACCCCAAGATCTCCCAGCCCTCCTTTTACTCCTTGCTCGAACAAAAATTTGGTCGATATAATTGACTCAGATGTAAAATGAGTCATTCACTGGGGCAACAGATGTTGCCGACAAAATTGACAATCCAAAGCTAACAATAACAATTATACCAATCCAAAATCTCCAATCTCCCTGTAATGATTGAAAGCTTGGCGCATTGGGCATGTTCGACTTCATATCCCGTGAGGCGTCAAAGACATTCTTTGCCACCTTATTCGTAGCCTTAATAGCCGCGATTTCGACTGGACTTTTATAATTCCCGGGACGTTGGGTCGGTTGATCACGATTTTGGACTACCTTTTGCCATTCGGCATCCCAATCGACCGAACCTTCGTACTTTTCTTCACCCACAATCTCTTCCTCGGAACTACCTGCACCCTTGTTTGGATTTTCACTGTGCAGTAATAATGAGATCGATATACTATGCGTACTGCCAAAGGAAGGTCTTGTTAATGCGTAATTATTGCTTTTGGTCATGAAACGACGATCCAACGCCGGGGAAGGAGAAAAGCATTCGACATAACAACATCTCGAGCATGTTGCCGTCAATATCATTGACAAAAAGGTTAAGGTTGCGTCGATTCTAGTCATAGTAAAACCAATCATCATGGCTTGTCTTCATCAAGGGCACTCGGACACCATTATTTTTTGTTCTGAATCATCTGTGTGCTGGCGACGCGATGGAAGAACGCTGAGAGTCGGAACCCCTAGTCCTCTCTTCCCGCCAATGGGGAGCCATCGAGTTGAAGTTCGGGATTCTCATTCACTCATCAAAGGATAGAAGCATGAAGACGTCCGTTGCCCTAGTCCTTACTGCCCTCAGCGTGGCCTCGGCCTTTGCACCACCGGCGTCAGTCAGCAAGGCCGTATCGTCGTCGTTGGATGCTTGCGTATCACGTGAAACTATCCTATCGGAACCAGATACCACCGAAACTGGTAAAATGTGGGACCCTCTCGGTCTTGCCGAGATGGGTTCCGATGAGACTATTGCATGGTACCGTCATGCCGAGATTAAGCATGGTCGTGTGGCCATGGCTGCATTCGTAGGCTGGTGGGCCGTGGGTGCCGGTGTACGCTTCCCAGGCGAGCTAGCTCATGGACTTGACTTCTCAAGCATCCCCTCGAAGGGACTTGAGGCTTGGGATGCTGTCCCTGGTTGGGGTAAGGCGCAGATGCTATTGTTTGCGGGACTTGTGGAACTTCATGATGAGCTTTTCCACTCGATACGAGGAACTCACTACATGAAGGGTGGTACTCCTGGAAAGGTGAGTGTATTACTACTTTATTGCGTTTTGCTTTGTTTGTGAAGTATATAGATCCTAATTTACTTACATTTTTGTTCAGAACATGGTGCCTGGACTCTTCGACCCATTTGGCTTGTCCAAGGGACGATCAGAAGCGGCAAAAGCCAAGGGCCGTTCGTCTGAAATCAAAAATGGGCGTCTTGCTATGATCGGTGTTGCTGGACTTTGGGCAGCTGCTACTCTGGATGGATCCGTTCCTCTACAACCACCGTGCTAAAGGATAAACCTCTGACACGCTATATTCTCCAGCTCTGTTATTCTATCTTGACAAACTGGTGAATCGAAATTGATATCAAATGATCAAACGACAAAGCATTGAAGTCCAAAACACATGGTGAACATTGCACACTCAATTCTGTTTAGTAAAATAAGTCTGTACTTAGTTTGAATGAGATTTCTTTACATGGTTCCACACTAACTGTATCATTCCGATTGATGCACAATTTGATATCATACGACGAGATGGACATCCTGGGCGAAGTGTCAAGACCCCAACTATTCCGGATACTGCCAGCAAGCCAAGCAAGTGTGCATACCCAAGCTTTGATTTCAAGCTATTGAACGCTAGCAACGTCATCCCTTTTACCGCTGATCCTTCTAGCTCTTGAAATAATCCAATATTAAGTGCAAACACCCTGTTCGCCTCATCCACAATTTCCACCTTCTGTTCGTCTGTCAAGTCGAGTCCATTCAGACGTGTATACCACTCGGTAATAAAATCTTTGGCACTGGGAATTTCATCAAATACATAAAATGCAGTACCTTCTCCATCGGGAAGGTCCAAACTTCGACGTGCCATCCCACCCATCATTTGTCCACCAAACAAATCGCCAACATATCGTGTATACTGATGTGCCACCAGAAGGTAGGGTTTCGTCGCAGCGACTTCCTCTACACGTGCCACGTATGCTTTTGTTGCTGGACTCGGCTGGATTAGATTCGGCCACTGGAACATATTTTCAATGTATTAGTGATTCTATTTCACGCGGCGATGAAAGGTTACGTCAATTAATCACAATACACAATACTCACATTGCTACCATGAAAGAAGTCCATATCTTTCTTCAGTGACTCAAGCCTACGCAATGACTTGTAGTCCATTTTTTGGACACTGGTCTCAGAAGTGCGGCTCATTGCCACTTCCATGCTATTATATACAAAGTATAAACTAGTCATTAATGATCCAAACGATTCTTTCGTTGCTAGTCCTTTAAAGAACCCAGCGACAAACAATGTACTCTCTGCCATGCTATGCGATTTCCTAGTTCCATCATCTAACATGAGCGCCAGCCCCAACTTTCGAGGATTATTGTCGGCAGTTAAGCCGTCGACAGGATTTACGCCTACAGCCATCCTAGCCGCTGTGTGGTGAGTTGCAACTTCTTCTTGTATGTGTTGTGCACGGCAATTTGGCGGGACGGGCTGACTCAACAGGAGAGGAAAATAATGTACATGCGGAATGGATAATACAATAACGAAATAATCGATTGCAATGAAGATTATTGCGACGCTTCTAGTAGTGATGCAGGTAGTCTCCTGCATCCGTACCACGACATCATTCGCGTTCGTAGCACAAAACAACAATGCTGCTCGACAGCAGTCACAGTTGTACGAATCTCAGGCTGTCGTCGATGTAACACTTGACAATCCTAGACAAACAGGTATGGCATTAATGTTAGATGATGGGACGCGAAAGTCACACAGCATGGCAGAGAATACTCAATTCGTTACTGGATTCTTTAAAGGTCTAGCAAATAGAAATTCGTATCGTTCGTTAATGACCACTCTATACTATGTCTATAAAGCACAAGAAGAGGCGATGGATAGCACTACTGAGGCGAGTGTGCAGATACTTGATTATCCAGAACTGCGTCGACTAGAATCACTGAAGAAGGATATGGAGTTCTTTTACGGCACAAATGTGAGTATATTGTTACTCAGCGGATGATGTGTACATGCTGAAATTAAACCACTGACTCCATTTTGTTTGCATATAACGTTCCAGTGGCCGAATCTAATCCAGCCAAGTCCAGCAGCCAAAGCATACGTGGCACGTTTGGAGGAAGTTGCCACTACGAAGCCATACCTCCTAGTGGCACATCAGTATACCCGATATCTAGGTGATTTGTTCGGTGGACAAATGATGGGTGGGATGGCACGTCGAAGTTTGGACCTTCCCGATGGAGAAGGTACTGCATTTTATGTATTTGATGATATTCCCAGTGCCAAAGATTTTATTACCGAGTGGTATACACGTCTGAATGGACTCGACTTGACAGACGAACAGAAGGTGGAAATTGTGGATGAGGCGAATAGGGTGTTTGCACTTAATATTCTTGTGTTTCAAGAGCTTGAAGGATCAGCGGTTAAAGCTATGTTCTCGCTAGCGTTCAATAGCTTGAAATCAAAGCTTGGATTCGCATAATCAATCTATGTGATGAAGTGGAAACAATTGGCTCTAGTCAGAGTATTCGAGATTGTTTTGAGACTTCTACCACTTTAAATTGAACAGTTCCACGTCACATTATTGGTTGCTTCTTCTTCCATAACCTCGCCCTGCGTTGGTGTACATTTACCTACCGGCTCCCACGCCTCTTTCCACATTTCGATGGGCATACTATCATCCCATGTGTTCGCATTACAGTATTTCTCGTGCTCCTCATCCATACATATAAATATATGACATTTGATTGTGACTTGTGATCCAGCCACGTAATCAGTTCTGAGTGGGTCGTACGCCGAAGGACACAGTAGAAGTGGTGTAGTGATTGCTGAAACCACTGTCGTATTGGATGGGGGAGTACTTGCAGCTGTACTATTTACTGGAGAGACAGTCGAATTCATAACATTTGTTCTGGCATCACCACCAATTACTACATCCTGTTTCTCACATTTACTTACGTGGGCCCAAGCATCATGCCACAATTCCTTCTTCTCATCACTCCAGCTATCATTTATTTCGGCAATGCTGCAATACTTTTCGAAGGGAGTGTGTCGACATTTCCATATATACCCTTTATTCTCGATTGTATCACCAGCCTCGTATGTAACAGACGTGTCGTAGTGCAGAGGGCAAGGTGGTAGGATGCTGGACATTTCTATCTCAACTTTAGTAGGCTCAGTAGGCTTCTTACCTGGATATGCAGTTGGAATTCCCGTTGGATGGTGAGTTGGAAACTTTGTCGGCTTTGGAGTGGGTGTCTCCGTTCCGTCTTTACCGGATTCTTGCTTTGTTTTGTCCTCCTTCGCTCTCGTATTATTGTGCTTATCCTCCTTTGCTCTTGTATTCTTGCGCTTGTCCTCCTTTCCTCGAGATCTTGGGTCCTTAACTCTCGAATCACTCTTTCTTGCATCTTTATCCCACTTTACAACTGTTTTTGAATGACTTGGATTATTTTTAGTTGATCCTCTCGATTTCTTTTGCTCAAGTAGGAAGTCTGCAATTACTACTTCTTCATTGTTGTCATTCACTTTGACTACAACAACCTCGTCTTCCACACCCTTACTTCCTTCATCATATTCGAATACAATGTTTTCTCCATCTCCTTCTTCCTCTAATGCGGATTTTAACATGTCAGCTAAATCTTTCGTCGACGTTCTTCGCACAATTGAAGAGCCAGCAAATGCTGAGTCTTGAGCAGCAGCAGCAGCAGCAGCAGACACTATCGCCGCAGTTAAGATTAATGTGATTGGTCCGAAGCGCATCATTGTAACACTGCTGCTGTCTTTTGGCTGCACGAGCATCTCCCCTTCTCTTTCTCCACAATAAGTGTAGGTCGAGGTGCGCCACTGAAAAGTTCATCCTTCGCAAGAGAAGGATTTCTTTATGTCATTAGCATCCGTTCAGAGGTTAGGTAGGATATCGTACGTAGTTTGTTCGCGGATCGATGCCCACAGAGCCAGCTTTCTTCCGTTCGTCTAGTCATGCAATGCCGATGACTATTGGTAGACTTGGATGGGTACGTAGCCGAACTGAAACGAGCAATTCGTCGAGAGAGAGAGGGTTACCCTCTCTCATACAATTTGCGACACAATTGATGACTCTCTTAAAATCTAAGAGTGTAGCAGGATGTGTTTTGAGGTGAAGTAAGAAATGATATTGTTTATCAAGCGCAATCGGTTGTTTCTCTTCGTGTTAGCATTGCTAACGTTGGTCATATCAACCATTGCGTTTGAGGATGATGTATCTCCGGACTTTGCTGTCCAGCGTCGACATCGTCTAGTCCTTCATAGTGGGAAATCCGGTGATGAGGTTGTAGCCGATGATAAAATGAAAGCTAAGGAAGAGCAGAAGGTGCACGAGAATGAACGACAGGAGGGGCTGAATGAACAGAACAAACGAATACTTAAGATAATGAAATCTCCATCGTATCGTGGCGACTTGAACCCACGAGGTACAATGATTATCCAGACTGGGGAAGGCTCTACAGTCATATATATGAACGCGAAAGGAATGGACCCAATGTGTGTAAGCGAAACAATCGGGGAGTCTGCCATGGAACCGAGTGCCCTGTCAACAGCCAAAGTAAGAAGTCTGAATTCACCGCCTTATGCTACTAACAAGACAACTCCTCCAACCAAAGTCACAAGGTTCGACATCACACCCTCCACTAAGACAAAGTCATCGAAATCAATGATAGACTCCACTTCCACAAAGTTCATGGCTGCAACAGCGTCAACTCCTCCAACCAAAGAGTCATCAAAATCAACGGCAGGCTCCACTACAACAAAGCCCTCGGCTGTGACAAAGTCAAGTCCTCCAACCAAGATCATTTCAGGGCTCGACAAAACGCCCTCCACTGCAACAAAGTCATCAAAATCAACGGCGAAGCCATCCAAATCAGTACCAGATGAGACATGCCCCACTGGCTGTAGTTATGTATGCGAGCCAGTAACTCTGGTAAAGACATCCAAAGCCAAATTCTCAAAAACGGCATCAAATGTCACAACACTCGATGTTTCAACAAACAAAGAAATGAGTTCTATTGAGGGCAGCTGTCTCTGTGGGTACTGTATGGATTGCAGCTCGTTAACACTGTTCGAGCAAGCATATTGCAATGATTCTTGTATGTTTGTTAAAGGAGCTCCGAAACCCTCGGTGCTCTTCTTTGAGTTGGATACGAAATCGTCATTGGCTACTGGTGTGAATGACAACATCACGGTCTTGTTTCAGGCACACAAGGGAGGTCAGGCAGGTTGTATTACCACAGCCAGCAAAAATCTTACAACTGGATTGTACCGTGTAGCAAAACCAATTGAGTGTCAAGATGAGAGTGGTGTTGGACTTGAGATCTCTGTTGACTACACTGGTGACGGTTTAAGAGACTTTGTACTCCACACATCATGCTCAAACGAAATCTATCTTGGAATGGCAATAGAGAATAGTCCGTTTATTCTCGAGGGATATTGCTCAGATCACGATAATGATGAAAATGGTGGAAGCTGCAGTCACATACGATCGGACGTGGGTGTGAATAGTTGTGGGTCTCTTTCAACATCTGGGTCAGTACGAAAGCTCACGTTGACAAATGCGCCAAGCCATCAGCCGAAGGAAGTCAGGCACATGAAAGTCAATGCCACAAACAACCCAAGTGAAACATCCTCTTCGAAGTCATCGAAGGCAAAATCGTCCAAATCAAGCACGACCAATTGCACGTATACATCCAAGTCGTCCAAATCAAAGTCAGTCAAGCGCATGAAAGCAAATGCCACAAACAACCTGAGTGATTCATCTGCTTCGAAGTCATCGAAATCATCAGACATAGTTTGTAGCTGCGGCTGTCAATGCGATAGCTCAAACCTTAAGTCGTCATTGATGCCTACATCTAAGCCGCAAACCCCACCTCTCATTTCAGATTCAACTTCCAAACCGACATCGACGAAACCATCTTCAACTAAGCCCAGCTTTGTTCCAAAGCCAACGACATCGAAGCCAACCAAGGCGCCAATCCCACCTCTCGAATTTGAATCAACTTTACCACCGACATCTAGGCCATCTTCAAAGCCCAGCTTTATTAAGCCGCTACCCACACCTCTCAGATCTGATTTAACTTCTGCACCAATATCGAGACCGTCTTCAACTAAGCGTACAGAAATTGCAAGCTCAAGTAAATCACCAACATCTCAAATTGCGGCTGATCCCACGACATTACGCCCAACTACTGCAGGTTCAAGTACAACACCAACTTCAAGCCCAGGTCAAACTCTAACGACCACGCCTACTGTAAACCCAGGTCAATCTTCTTCCACCACTCCTACAAATAAACAAATCTCATCATCATCATCACCAACGATTTCAGCTGGGCCAACTGTGTCAACTGCACCAAGTATATCAGTGGAACACAGTATCTCATCAACACCTGTGTCAAATGAGCCAACGAGTAGGCCCATCAGTTCTTCTGCTCCAAGTGTTACGTATGTACCATCTGTACCATCTGTATCATCTCAACCATCATCAACAGCGTTGCCCGTTTCGTCCGTTCCTACCTCAAGTCCAACATCTCAACCATCCTCATTTAAGCCCAGCTCCTTTTCAACATCTCAACCATCACAGTCAAGTATACCACCAACATCGTCTCTTATCACCCCAACTAAACCATCAGCATGTTTAATACGCACGCCATTCGATGATGGTACAAGGAAACCTTGGGGGGAATGTGATGCAGAGAGACCATTTGATCCGTTATCTAATTTGACAACATACAGTGCTGCTGGGTGTGGACCACAGTCGCGTGGTGAGCACAGTGCCTTATTTGATACAAGTGACAGTGGTCCTTGTCCATTTGGCTGGCGTCTGGTAAGACAGCAAATCCCTGTAAATTGTGATTTTGCTGCAGTATTTTGTGGATGCCAATTTTGGTCCTATCGAGTGTTTGAGTGCCTTCCACACAATAATAGCCAGCGAGGGAGAAGGGATACAGTGATTGGTCCACCAAAGGAAACTTACCCTGACGGTCCTCAAGGAGATTATTTACAATTGCGAAATCGTCCACAGCCTGATGTAGAGAATCTAAATCAGTCCTCTGATCAAGACAGAGAATATCTTGATGAAACGCTTGGTTCTAAATCCTGTGCAGTGCTAGTATCAAGCGGCAGCTGTTCACTACCGACACAGGATGGGATTGTCGTAGGCACCACTGCTGAGACGAATTACACTGTGAGAGAGCACTCATTTTTTCAGAACGAGTTTGATGGGATGGTCCTGTTGATACATGACCACGGTGGTACAGTGATTGGATGCGGGTCATTGGAATGAATAATTATTGCATGATAAGTAGTACTATGCTAATCTTCCGTACGGGAAATGATAAAGCTTTATAGACAATGTTGTTACATAGGATGTTCTTGTTCGTCAGTGAAGTAAGGATCAACCAATCCCTTAAGATGCTGCATGGCACATTCAGAAAAGAACGACTTATCCAGCTTTTGTCGATCTGGTTCTGTGGCAGGATTTTCGACTACAGACAACGGAGGCGTTGGTACAGAAGATAGAGGTGATGGATTGGGAGGAGCCGTGCGCCCATAACCACCTTCCAATACAGAAACAACCCGCCCATTACAGCATATATCTGCCACCTCACAAACCTTTCTGGCTGTCCATGCGTAGTCCTCTGGCTCAAGATCTAGACCCATAGCTTGAGTACCATTGACATAGTGACGTGCATTCCCGACATCACCGCGAGCTGCATCGAAGCCTGTGCTTAAAATTATCAAGTCTGGATTAAAAGCACGCAATGCTGGTAGTAAACGATGTTGAATTGCGCGTCTATATGCAAGCCTTCCAACGCCCATGAGATAGTGTGGAGGATAATGAGGTGATGCTGATGGTAACGGCGCTCGAGGTTTCGTCGAGTGGCTTGAATCTGAAGCTAAGCTTGTTGTCTCCAAAGACGTTGTACCAGAGCTACTACTGCCCTGCTTCAATACGATGTCTGGCGCGGCAGATTCATCATCCCTGAATTTACTAAGATCGGGAAGAGAGGGAACTCTCTGCGGTGTCGCTTCTTCCCTACATCGCTGCCTCGTTTGCCTTACTTCCACAAGTTGTTTGTTAGGCTTTCCCCTGTTTGAGGCCAGGGAAATACTTTTTACCACTTCTTTCTCCCTCCACAGTGGTGCTATAGGAACATTGATAATATTGCGTGCGACCTCATCTTCCGCTCCTGTGCCAGGATAGAACTTATACTGAAAATTGCCCTTATTTGGTTTGTCGTGGTCATACAGATGAACAGAGAAAAACAAAAGTCTGCCGGAATCGTGGCATTTCCGTACGATCTCTTCTGTGCCGTTGCCGTGATGTGCATCAATATCAACAATTGCACATCGTTCACATCTTGGTCGATGCTTATCATCTGATAGGGCATGCATGGCTCCAGCGGCGACGTTGTTAAATAGACAAAACCCGCAAGACTCAGCATCGGACAAGAGTCCATTAATACCAGCATGGTGGCCAGGGGGACGGACAATACAAAATGCATTTCGATTTCTACCCACCAGCACACAATCTACAGCATGTTGAACTGCACCTGCTGCTCGTCGTGCTGCTTTGAGTGATCCAGCACTAAAAGCAGTGTCTGAATTTATATCTGCCTTTGTTGTCGAGTCCGTTCTCTTAATCATCTTGCGTTGAATCATTGGAGTAAAGGGAACAATATTTCTTGGTTTCTTTTCTTCAGGAACGCCGCCATCAATTTGCTGAGCTCCTACTATGACCTGCTGCTTTCTTTTTCGGTCCAACTCTTTACTCAAGTCATTTACAAACGCCAAATATTCAGCACTGTGTACTCTACTGAGCAATTCTAACGTCGCCCTCTCAAACTCATTTGATATTGTTACCTCACATGGTTTAAAGCTTAGCTCGTCATCTGGTAGACATGAGTCGACAGTCCTAGTCGTTAGGGTTGTCATGATGTTTTCTATCCTGTCTGGCACCTCCCAGTCTGCGTCACTTTTGGCTAAGTGCTCAAGACATTCCTGATGATAAAGCACTAATGTTCGACTTTGGGAGGAGCACTCCATGAGGTTCCATCTTGCCGCTCTCCTCTCTCTGCTATCCGGCTTACAAATTGCTATTGTTTTGTTTTGTGTTAAACTACTATCTGACCCCTCCTGTAAACCCACAAATTCCTCAGCCGCCACGTCAAGGGGTCGACGGAAATTACGATTAAATACATTGACTCGTGCACCATTCTCAACGAGTACTTTAACAGCCTCAGCACCTCTTTCCCCGGCTCGCATCGCCCAGTGAAGAGCGGTCTCGCCAACATTATTCTGCACATCGAGTGGACAGTTCCTCACGAGGAGTAGTCCCAATACACCAACATGTCCAGCACGTGATGCCCAATGTACGGCAGTATTCCCCTCCTTATCTCGACACGTCACATCAGCACCATTGTCGATAAGTAATTGACATATCTCAAACGAATCAGGCCTGTTCAAACCAAAGTCATCTAATAGACAAAGTGCAACGGCAGAGTGAAGTGGAAAGTATCCTTCCCCGTCACGTTGGTTGATCATGAGTGACATTGATGGAGACTTGGCAGCTACCATATGTGAGCAAATTTTATTCACCTCTATCACTGAACCTTTACATATAGCCAACTGCAAGTCAGTCATTGGGTTGCGTAGTGGCAAGGGTAGAATGATATTTGGCATAATTAATGATGCCGTATCCTCATCATTCACTGAGACCTCCATTTCGGCGGTGGTGGTGGTGGTGATAGCAGCAGTAGTAGTAGCAAGAAAATGGTCCAACGACGACTGTGGTTCTCCTCCCACTGCAGGAGGATGGTGGTGGGATGGTTCTTGACTTTTTACTTTCCCGATTAGTGCCTCAAGTTGACCATCCCACGGTGTGATTGGCGATGCCGCTCCATTCATATAACGTCTTTTGTATTCACTATGTTTATGCTCACCAAAGGTATCAGGATTGACAATTTGTAGTAGACCACGTCCACCACCCGAAAGAGAGGAGGAGTATTCTGCATTTGCAATCGCAGCAGCTGCGGCAGAAAAGGGAGAATTGGGAAATCGTACTGATGAATAATCATTATCGGCAACTGGTGGAGGTGGTGGTGTGATCATATCATCAAACACACCGGACAGATATTCAGTGAGTGAGGGTGTACGAGTTTTGGGCATATTCGCCCTTGCGGTACCACTAATAATAGCACTATTACTTGATCGGATCATTGTCGAGTCTGTTGTGTGATCATCCTCACCGTAGTAATTGTTGTTGTTGCTGCTGTTGTTGTATACATCGTGCATATTGCTTGATGATAGGCCCATCACACCTCCAGCTAACATTTGTGCTGCTGCAATTTCATCCATTTTACGTTTCCCACACGCTGCAGGACTTGGTTCTGGAAATTTACCAATTGCAATCATATCCTCATATGTCGGTGCCACAATTGATAGCCCGCCACCAAACCCTCCTCCTCCTACTGATGAATTGAATTGCGAAATGTCATTATTACCAGAACCAAAGCTAAATGAATTATCAACAGAGTCAGATGAGGATAGTACCATATCACCTAATATTGTAGGATTCGTCGATGATAGAAAGTCAGAACCCAGTGCACGTCTATCATTGAGCATGGTAATCAATCCCGATGCAGCCTCGGACGAGTATGATCGTATAATTGATGGATGATTATCTGATGATGAGATTATAGGTTCTTGATACGGTTGTTGCTGCTGTTGCTTACTATCCGAGGATATATTTGACACTTTACGTTTCGTACTAGGACTTTTTGGACTTTTTGTTGCCATTATTGGACTACTGCTCGGCTGTGAATCATCCGGCTTGGTAATTTTAAGTGGTGATGAATGTGCCAATGGTGCACAGTGAGCTGTACTACTACCACTTGCATATTTCATTCTTGCATCTGCATATGCGTCAGTATCACCACCTGCTCCACCCTGTGCGTGGATGTTGAATTTAATGAAATGCAAAAATGTTTAGAAATATGGTTGGACACACAAAAAGGTAAGGCACACAAAATCAGTAGTAGGAAGACAAAAAAATCAGCCACAGGCACACAAATAAACAGACTAACCTCTCCTCCACCCTTTGCTACTTTTTGAAAATACTTTTGTGCATGCGTACGTGTTTGTATTACAGTCCGTGTCTTAACTATATCTGCCACCTTCTTCCATTCCTTTCCATACAATTTTAATCCAACAAGAAATGCCTCGTGCTCTTCTTTTGTCCATCGTCCCGTCTTTTCAATCCCATTCGCAGTAGTATTATTTTTATAATTATCACTACCAGCACGAATACCAATCACACCGGCTGGTAATGCAGGTGGAGGAGGGAGTGGTTGGTTTAAACTACTTGGGTTGGATGTGGTAGTCGCGCTAGTAATACTTGTTTGTCGTTGATATACTCCCGTAATGTCATCATCACGACCACCACCACCACCTCCTCCTCCTCCCGTAGTCGACATGATCGGTGAGGGTTGAGTGGGAGGTTTGGCCGCTACAGCCGCAGCAGTTAATGCACTAAATTTACCAAAACTATTACTCCTATTAACAACATGATCATCATCATGGTGTGGTCGATAATGATCAACCCCTTCCAATCCTCCCTCACTTGTGGTACGAGGACGAGTAGTAGTCTCATAAATATATTGAGGACTATAATAATATAGATTATTATTGCTATTACTGCTACTGCTGCTGCTGTGGTTATTATATGGAGGGAGTGTTTCAAATAATTGTTGAGGTGGTCCATCATCCTCATTATCCTCCTGTTGATTCCCACCACCACCAGTATCGTGATTGGAATGATGATCATGATCATGATCATCATCGAATTCGTGAAATAGATAGGCATCATCCTCATCACCCACACCAACAACGACATCATCATGATCCTCCATTATTTCCATGGGGGGATAGTCACCAGGATGGAGTTGGGCTGCTAATTCTTCCGCCGAGGGGAGCTGTCCGTCCCATACTACGCCGTTATTACTGCTGTTGTTGTTGTTGTTGGCGTTGTTGGTACTGTCGTCGTCCATACTTGTTATACGTAGTAATTAATCTCACGCCGCCGCCCCTTCTTTCATACAACAAATAATATATGTAAATAGTAACTGATAATAATAACACGATGATGATGATGATGATGACTAACCAGACGAAGATCGTACGGAGTCAATGATAGTTTAAGTGAGGATACGACGCTGATTCCATTAACATTCCCAACGACGATGGTACGATACGATACATGAAGTCGGAAAGATTCGTATCAGAGCACAAACCAGAAACTCTTGCGATTCAAACATTCGCGAGCGAATGTATGTGGCAGTTGATTCAATGTCACAATGATGGTGCGAAGGTAAGTGTGTGGTATGTCTTCTTAGGTTATTTTCTACATAAATATAATACATGAGTCTCCATTCAAATTTCAAATCACCGTCCTATTATCACTGCCTCAGGGCAATGATAATAGTATCCATTACGGAATTGTTCAAACATAGCATATCCCTCCGATATGTGTGAATTAAACCAACTATAACCTCCACGCTGGCTTAGCTCCATATGTCGGATGTCGGCGTGTCGTTTTTTTGTCCAAATGGCGACATTCTGTGTCGTGTCGGCGACATGTCGCCGACATGTTTCAGTCATGTCGGCGACATGACCAGATGTCATGTCGGCCAGGGTGTCCAAAACGACACGACATGTCGGCTGTTCCCAACATGTCGGTTAAATGTCGGTAGTTCTGTGACATCAAATTCAGCTCAAACATACTCAATTCGTATTATACACTGGTTAAATGTTAGTCTTCTGGGGCTACACCCTTATGACCTGGAGCCACTGTTGAAGGTGCTCAAACACTTTATATATATATAAAGAAGACCTGCTGAGAGTATGAACTGGATGAGGGGTTTCAATCATAAGCACTAACAGAGGTTCCAAGTGCATCACTTTTAGGTCCATGAGAGCATATATCAGGCTGGAGTTACACCCTTATGACCTGGAGCCACTGTTGAAGGTGCTCAAACACTTTATATATATATAAAGAAGACGTGCTAAGAGTATGAACTGGATGGG
>Ga0247832_1003957_pt1 | contig 19309 bp, 18 predicted proteins | sample LaCruzMarch2015__10_FD_192407 | JGI IMG/M metagenome (GOLD analysis project Ga0247832, IMG submission 192407) | Freshwater microbial communities from meromictic Lake La Cruz, Castile-La Mancha, Spain - LaCruzMarch2015_4m | ecosystem: Environmental > Aquatic > Freshwater > Lake | place: Spain... | reverse complement strand
TCTCAAGATAAGCTCAAACGTTCCAAAATAGGCTAAATATGCCCAAAAATCGCAGAAAATGGCCTTGGCCTTCAAGGTATGTCCGTGGCCTTAAAATGAGTCATTCCTTAAAATGATCACTCCTCTACAGCCCTCCTCTTCAGAAGAGTGCGATGTCATATCAGTTGATGAAGTATCAACAATGTCACCGCAGACCATTGATGATTACGATTACGACGATGCAAATCGATTATGTTCACAAAACGAGACGCGACGATATTATCGGACATTTCTTCGTATATTCACTTGTATTTCTTTAGGCTGTTTGTTGTTGTCACTTGTGATATTTTTTATCAATAGTAGCAACATTAGAAGAGATAATATTCTCAATGTTGGCATCGAAAACGACGGCGCATTATTAAATCCGATTGAAAATTCTCAATCATCGTCTAGTTCGAATAATGGAACAATCGTCGTTGAATTTACAGTTGCAAATCTAAACACGAATGCAGTGAACTGCACCGTAATCAATAGAGAATTACAGTGCATACCATTCCACAATAATGCAACAAACAAATTCCGTATACGTTTACATCCTAAATGGGCTCCAATTGGCGTCGATCGATTCATGTATTTAACCAATTCAGACTTTTGGCACGGTGTTCGGATATTCCGTATAGTACCCAACTTTGTATCACAATTTGGTATTAGCTCCTACCCCAACGAGGGTTGGACTAACGTTGAACAATTACTGGATGATCCTTCTGGAAAGTCGAGCAATAGCAGAGGTACAGTCACATTTGCGACAAGTGGAGAAAACACACGTACAACACAGGTATTCATCAATACGGCGAACAACGAATATCTTGACAATCAAGGCTTTGCACCTATAGGTGAGGTATTAATGGCAGGAGATGGATATGGTGGTATGGATGTGGTACAGGAATTTTATTCGGGTTATGGTGACCGACCAGATCAAAATAAGATAAAGACCATTGGTGAAGAATATTTGATACAAGAGTTTCCACTTCTATCGTACCTTGTAAGTGCAGAGGTTGTGAACTAGTTACTCTAGAGGTCAGATAGACTGTTTGGCAAATAATCACACGTTACTTACATAGATTTATAATCCAATCGATTTAGTATAACTACAAGGACAAATTCCATTCACAATCAATTTCTCTTCTGAGTACAAAACAAATCACACTGCTTATCTGCGATATCCAAGCTCGACATAATCTCATCATTCTCTGTTATTAGCCAATAGATATGATTCAAGTCGAGAAGCCAAAACCTCCTTGGTACCATCCAAATCCAAGCTGTAAACACTGAGTTTCTCACGAATCACCTCCACAGGCATCGCCATGTATCCAGTATCAAAACGGCGATCCGTTTCGTCATCATCAAGAATAGCAAGCATAAGCTCTTGCATCAAATCAGGTGACTCGCATAGCCTGGCAGAAGACTCGTCCTTCATGATATCCTTGGCCCGAGAAACAAAGTATGACACTGCTCGTTCTTTCAGCAATGGACAAGTCATTGCGTCAGCGAAGAGGATGTACTTAGTAACGTTCTCGGGATTGAAAGATATAACTTTTACTAAACTACTTTCAATCGAAAGCTTCAGTTGGACAATACCAAAGTAGTTTGCAGCATCAATAATGTCAAAGCCAATACTCAATATCTCTTGTTCATTTTCGGGAGCATCTTCACCATAAATGTAACGCAGTACTCGATGAAAGACTTCCGCATCACACCTTGTGATTGGTAAAGGAGTATCCTTCGTACAATCCTTGCATAGGTCAGCAAGAATGGGTGCATTTACGGCCAGAATAAACTTGTGAGCTGAAATGATTTCGCCGTTTAAGTCGAACGATACGTCAGTTAGGTCACCACTGTCTAGTAGCTTCAACATATTACGACTTAGAGGATTTGGATTTCCAAGTACTAGGGAGGGATAGATTCGTTGATTCACCTCTACTATAACATCAATATGTAGACTGCCATCAATACGGCAGGATAGTAGATCCGATAAACGATAAAAGCTTGGTATCACAAACTTTTTTCCATCATCGATCCTTGGCAGATCTCTCTTCCTGAATTGAACAGCATGAGGAATCGCTGGGAGCCAAGAAGGGCGGCCTTGTGGCTGCTTCTCATACAAAAAGACAATGTCATCTTTCACAATGTGACATTCTCGTTGAAACTCAAACGCAACCGACCCATCTCTCAACCTAACAATGAATGTCATACGTGAGAACTTCATCTTGCTTGGATTATTCTTGCAAATCAAGACAAGTGAAACATGTTGTGAGACAATACTTTCAAATCGATCGGCAGGACGAAAGGTTGCACCACGAGGTGTCGGCACTTGAGCCTTGAATAGTGCTAGTTGCCAGGTATTGTTGTTGCGATCTTGAACATCATCCGAAAGCACAACATCGCATGGACAGTAAAGCTTCACCGCATCATCGACCTTGAAGCGTACGACAGAGGAGGTATGCATCGTAGCCATCTCGTTGCCCATGTCGTATGGAATGATGATCGAACACTGAATACTGTGAGATAGAGAGTTTCGTTCGTCTGTTGACCAATGCCGTGAGAAGAGTGAATCGTTGAAGTTGTTTGGTTTGTCAGAAGGAGGCGGGAACTTTCCCGCACTAAAAGTTATCCGACAAAAATAATCACCGTGTAACATCCCGTGCTCATCTCACAACGCTACGCTGGCGATCCAAAAGCAATAACCACGACGACGCGATAGTGCTAGCTAGTTGTTAAATCATCTTCGTCTGAACAAAGTAAAAAAATGCTTCAATACGACGATTCGGCATTTTACTTTGTCGCATTGAGTTTTATTACGATATATATCGTACCATGTAAGTTATATAATACAATATTATAGGGAGGATGAGGAGATTAGGAGGGGGGGATGACGGGGTGGGGGATATGTCACGAAAATTATATTCATTCTCACCCTTTGTAAAATTCACTCACACCAAACCATTACACACATACACAGCATGGTACTCCATTATTAGGAAGGTCCGTATTGCACTCTTCTCAAGTGATGAGGAGTTGGGTGCCATCTCACGCACTACCGCCGAAAAACAAAAGGCAATCGAATTGAAAAAAGCCAGTGGACTAAAAACACTCAACTCCACAGGCTTCATTGTTAACTTTGTCCTGACGGTCCTATGCTCCGTTATATTCCTTTGGCTGTATCTATCAGTCCAATCGAATGGCGAAGTCAATACCTTTGACCCGTTCACTATATTACAAATTGATACTGGTGCCGAGTTGAAAGAAATTAAGAAGGCGTATAAAAAGATGAGTTTAAAGTTCCATCCGGATAAGAATCCGAACAACCCCCAGGCCGAGGCAACTTTTATGATGGTTGCCAAGGCATATGAGGCATTAACGAATCCCGTCGCGAAAGATAATTGGGAAAAGTATGGTAATCCCGATGGCAAACAAAGTTTAGCAGTTAGTATTGGTCTACCCGAATTTCTACTGAATGTTGACAATCGTAATTTGGTACTATTGACATATCTAACTGTTATGGTCCTACTCGTGCCTGCGGCTGTATGGTCATACTATTCCAACTCCTCCAAATTTGGCGAGAAGGATGTCATGTACGACACGTATGCCTGGTTTCATCATAACATGAATGAACATACATTAACAAAGTCATTACCTGAGGTATTGGCGGGCAGTGCCGAATTCCGCGAACGTAATATACCCAAGAATCAAAGTGACAAGGAGGAGATTGGTAAGATATTGGCACGTGTGAAGCAACATATGCAAAAACCGGTATATACACATCCGGTAGTATTGAAGGGGAATGTACTATTACATGCACATCTGACACGCGAAACGAAGGTATTGGCAGAATCATCGAAGGAGGACTTACAGTATATGTTACGATATTCGTCGAGTTTAATTGATGCTATGATATCGGTATGTAAGCATCAAGAATCATTAACGTCGGCATTGAATTGTATCAAATTCGGTCAATATGTGGCACAGGGGATGTGGATTAAGGATTCGGAATTACTACAGTTACCACACTTTACCGAAATTGAGGTTGGACATGTCGCTAAAGGAAAGGGGGGTAAGACAATTAAGGAATACATTGTCACCCCTACTGAGAGCAAGAAGGGATTGAAGGACTTTACGACTGAGCAGAAGGAGGATATTAGTAAATGTTGTGACATATTGCCCAATCTAACAATTGTAAGTAAGGTATATGTCGATGATGATGAGGATGATAATGTATATGAAGGTGATTTGTGTACCGTACAGGTCACACTGACCCGTAACAATGTTACCGAGGGTGATAAGACTGGTCTTGTCCATGCCCCTCGCTTCCCCTTCCCCCGTCGTGAGGCATGGTGGGTAGCACTGGGTACGAGGGAGGGGAAGATTATTAGTATTGATAAGGTTACCAGTGATGCACGTGTCGTGACACATAAGATTAAATTCTTGGCACCTCGTGCTGGAGACTATGACTTTAATTTGCATGTATTAAGTAATGCATACGTTGGGTTTGATCATGAGGAGGTTGTACGATTGACGACGCAGGATGCGAGTGCTTTGCCAGAGTACAAGGTCCATCCGGATGATGCGGAACTTGATGATGAACCGACGTTGTTTGAGGAGATGATGAATGCCAACGTTGAGGCAGATAGTGACAGTGAGGAGGAGGAGGATAGCGATGATGAGAACGATGATGGTGACGATGAGAGTGAGGAAGATGGAATACGTGAACTAACTGAGGAGGAATCGAAGAAGAGGGAATTGTTGAAGGCAAGGAAGAAGGCGGCTGCGGCAGCGGGGGATGATACGGATTCCGACGATGATGACGTGGAGGAATTGCACGCTGATTAAGTCAATTGTTTTGGAGTATTGGCTGGGAGAGATATAAGTAAGGTACGAGTTCAAATAAGCGTAAGATTGTGCATAACAAGTAGAATAAACGACTTTGATCATTTGCACTCTCAGTTACCGCATCCGGTTGCACATTTATACCCTCCTGCTTTACTTCCAACATGAACGGCCAAGCAGTCGGTTATTGATAACCAAAAGCTTCATATTGAGCTTTTGTATAAGGCCTCATTCTCTTGTTTCAACTTTTCAGTCTCTTCCTTTGTCTGTTCAATCATGCTATGCAGTCGATTATTAATAAGCATAAGCTTCATATACTGGTTTTGAACATGCTCTTGATTGACCTTGTAAGACTCGTTCTCTTCTTTTAACTTGTCATTCTCTTCTTTCAACTGTTCAATGATGATGACCGCCTCTTCCAAATCCACCGGATAGTCAACCAGTTTGCTGGCTTTAGGGGATCCTACACATAAGTCTCCTAGAGGTGACAAAACAAGAGCCAAGTCATGCACAAGGGCATTGATAGGGGACGTAGGTGTAGTCATTGTATGTAAGGTATTGCGATCCTGCCAAGGTTTTGCTAATTTGTTTTTCAGCGATGACATTTGGAAGGATGGCCATCAGAAATTTGACGAGAGAAAAGAACGTCATGCGTTTCAATCACCACAATCACACATACATTATCATATTTCATTCGCTTTGACACGATTGTGATTTTAGCAAGAAGGCTGCGGGGGTTGATTCGGATTCCGACGATGATGACGTGGAGGATTGAGAGATAGAGAGAATAAGTACAATTCAAATAATCGTATAACTGTGCATAACAAGTGAAAGTAAACGACTTAGATCTTTACAATTTTCTAAACATTGACGTACTTGTAATCCCCTCTTTCTTAACTTACAAGTCCTCGCTCGGTCCATCGACATTTATCCCATCTAGCATCTTCAGCGCTCTTGAAATGTCTAGCTGAGCAAGCTCGAGATCAACGAAGGTAAAGTCTTTCAACGCGAATGCTAAAACGTCTACCTCATTAAGCTCGAGATGAACAATTTGTGGATCGCCAGTTTTGTCGTCAACAAAGGTAAAGTCCTTCATCGATGGGCTGTTAGACATTTTCAGTTCAATGTATCGCAAGTAATCTGCGAATGACATGCAGACGACATTCTCCTGCACATTACCTTCTTCATTATCTTCCGTGACGGAAACGGCATGATCTACCTCCTCATCCTCGTCAACACAGTTCGGGATTTCCTTAAACAGCAAGGAATCTTTTAATGACGCACATAGGATATACTCCTCCCCGTCACCTGCTTCGTTATCTTCGGAAGTGACTGAAACGGCATGCGACTCCTCTCGACAGTTTGTCATTTCCTGAACAGTGGCAATGATTCGCTTATTCTCTCGTTTCAACTGCTCATTCTCTTCTTTCAACCTTTCAATGATGTCGTCCTTCTTTTCAATGATGTCGTCCTTCTCTTCAATATCCACCTGAAGTTCGACCAATTTGCTGACTAAATAATGTGCATATTGAGGACGAAAAGTTAGCACACAAGTCGCCAAGGGAAGACAGGGAAAAAAACAACAGCCTATCGTACTCACGTGCAAGGGCATTCATGTTGCCCGGCGTAGTCCGTGTGTGGATTGTGTTGGTGCTGATCAACTAAAAATATAACCTGGGACTGCTATGCTATCATTGAGTCATGACTCGACCAATCATGATTTGACGAGAGAGAAGAATTTTCAATGCGATTCAATCGCCACAATCACACATATACGTGAAGATTAAATTTTCATTCGATTGACATAACCTTGACATAACTGTGTACGTATAATTTAGCTGCATTTTTTTTCTAGACGGTTGCTCTCCCATCTGTCTCAGTTCCTTACGCTAGCTTGGGCATGAAACTTCCCAATATATTATAATACATAGCCTTCCTCTTGCTATACCTTTTCTCCTTGGTGTTGGCATCTAAACTCCAAATCTTACCCTTATTTACACACAGCTGCAGTAGTTGATGGGTACCATCATTCAGTGCGAAGTCGAATGTGTAAAATAATATCCCATCCGTCTTACGTTCAATGGCGGTGATAAGTTTGGCATTACGTTTCGAGGCTAGTGAGACACCCACGTCGGCGACTGGTCCGAGTACGTCGCTGCGCGACAAAGTCGGGCCGTTCAGAAGAGCAATGTGATTTTAGGTATATCATGGAAGGAGCAATATGATTTCTGGAAAAACGTAAACTTACATGCTCGTGGTCGTCGACTTCACGGGAGTACTTGACACTTTCACATTATCGGTAGGATCGACCAAATCTTCCCACTTTACATCATACGCACCGACCTCGCCATCGAACTTATTCCAACCGGACGGCGCCAATATCGTCCAACCACGTGTATCTTGATAGTTTTCAAGCAGTCCGCCCATACGTGTTGTAATCTTGGGCGTTTCGTCGGACACTTCCGCGTATGCAGATGGTGGTCTTGAACTTGTGAGGACGACGCTTCCTGCGATTAAACTCGATGCAGTTCGCGAGATATACTCCCTCCGCGACGACGACGCAGCCGCTGAGGCGACCGAAGATGGTGATGATATAGCATGGCCATCGTTAATTGAGAAGGCCGAGGCGGTGGACGCGATTGCCGCGAGGAACAGCAACGAGAGCGCCATGAATGTGAATGTGAGAATGACGATTTAGCGGGGTGGCGGCAAGAAAATCGAATCTCCACAACATGAAAGCGCCCACGATACTTTGCCTAGCGGCATCGTCATCAACGTCGGCCTTCTCCCCATCGACCTACCACCCTCGTACGCATGTCGCTCTAGCAGCAACACAATCATCCAGGAGCGAATTCCTTTTTTCCTCCGTTGCAATCGTCCTATCTTCAGCGGCGTTTGTGACATTGCCTTTATCAACTTTTGCGGCAGATTCACCAACAGATGGAACAACAGCAAAGGCACCTGTGTATTCTATAGGGGTATGTGATGTCGAAGGCGATGACTGCGTATCGACTGCGAGTATCCGTGATGCCAAGGGATCATACAGTCCACCATGGACCTTTGAAACGTCACCAGATGAAGCGTTCGCACGTATCAAGGGTGTGCTAGCGTCGGATGATGCATTCGTTATTACCGAGGTGGATGATACTGCACGTTATGTTAGGGCGTATGCCAAAAGACTTGCCTCGGTTAATCGGGACGAGGTCGAATTCTTAGTCCGAGGGGATGATAAGGTTGTGTTATATCGCAGCACTGCAAGGTTGAATGGCAGTGTCAGTGACTTTGGTGCGAATCGTAAACGCATAGATGATATCCGTAGGAGGGGAGCTGTATTTGGACTGCAGGGAGATGGTCTCACGGCTGACAGTCTCAATGGGGGTGGAGAAACCAATCGCAACAACGGACCATGGGGTCAACTGAAGGCATTCTATGGGTTACAGAGTGGAGAGGGATTCGAGAAACTATTTGACGAGGAGGACGGAGAATAATGTTGTCATAGAACTACAAAGAAATTGACACTAGACATTTTGCAACAACTCGTTTAACTTAAAAGAGAAATGAATGCTAGATATATTGCAATCATTCCTCGAAACGTTCATTGATTGAACAGATCTTTATCATGAAGCCCTGTCCTCAAATTCCCATTCACTGGCAAACAATCATTTGTCAACGAATTCCTTTTCCAACGACGACACATTCATATCCCATATTTGATCTTCATCGTTAATAACCCCTGCTGTCCCAGAAATATCTCATTCATAAACGAGAACAGCCCCAGCCATACCACCGGTGTAATATCCACTCCAAATGCAGGTGGGACCGTCCCCCGAAGCAATCTCAATAGTGGCTCGGTTGGCCAAACGACGACATTAAATGGCACCTCGTTCACATTCGCAGTTGGGTACCATGATAGGACTATCCGACAAAGCATGGCGAATGAAAAAAAGTTCAGGAATGGACCGAGTACATTTGACAGTGGTCCTACCCACGCCTCTGTTTCTGCCAGGGTGATCGATGATGATGCAATCATATCGATGGCATTAGCAACAGCTGCGTCACTTTTTTCGGAAATAAGGTCTGGTAGTAGCAACATTGTGGAATCAGATAACGGTGACGCTCGAAGGGCGGTGGGGGTACTCACGTACGTGGGTAATGACGTCGTGATCGTCGTTGGAACAGTGAGGCTTGCAGAAGCGGCGGACGAAAACGACAATGTTGTCCGTCGTGCCGCGACGGGAGGAGTGAAACTCATGCATGACGATGCGAAGAGGACCAGCGTCACGACTGCAACTTGCATTGCGGTCATTCTCTAAGCTCGGAGTGTGATGAATGTTACCAAAACAAGCGACAGGGGCTTCGCTCCAATCCAGGGGAAGCAAAAAATAATCTGTTGCTCCTTGTCCCCAGAGCTGAGCTTCGCGTAACTGTGAGAATTATCCAACAAATTTAATCACCAAAGATAGATGGGGGGCACTACCACTGCTTTATGCATTTGGGGGGCTGCACCTACTGAGATTGTGGAATTTCTTCTTGGGAGCTACCAATCACTATACCCTGATCATGAATTCGATTGGACAATGATGGTTGAGACAATGGGGAGATGTGATACACCAAATGATAGCATAGAGAATTTACTCCGTGTGAAACAAAGGCACTTTCCTGAGCAGCCACTCGATTGGGGATACTTGCTTGATGAGTTTGCAAGTAATGTACATATTTCCTTCCGATCAACTTTCAAATAAAGGATGCAATTTCTTACCATGTGCGGCATGTCAACAAATGTAGAATCCCTTCCTTTCAAAGTCTGGCGTGATTATATCACAAATGCGATTTACTCTGTAGAGTTTTTATGGAGCGATAATAAGGACAACTCAGTTATATTGCGTAAAATCCAAGCAAAAATTGCTCATTTTGAGAACAAACTTCCCAGGCTGAAGGAAATCACAACAATATTGGAACTTGCTCTTTGGAAGAGTCTAAATGAAAACAAATACCAAAAAACGATGGTTTGGTGCCAGAGGAAAGAAAAAGCTGATGAATCAATCCTGAGAAGACAATGCCGCATTACCTGTGGAGCTAATGGTGTGATTGGACATGTGCTACCTTATCTCATTACTGTCAGAGATGAAGAATCCAACTCAGACTCAGAATCGGTTGAGTCTGATGACGAGAGTAGGGACAGAATGTATATGAGCTTCATTGAGTGAAAAGTGCTATGGTATTCTAGTAATTAGGCAGAATTAAATAATCTAATTCTCTCATTTATCAACACTGCCGTAGATCAAATAATTTCACTGTTAATGCCAACATTAAACATTAAGGTGGAAGGTTGGTCAGGTCCGCCAACGACTTCAAAGTGCCGCAATGTATGATGTTGGAACAATTAGAGTATCCAATTAATCGATTCGAATAAAATCGTACAAGGTAAAACACATATCTTACAACGAATTAATCTAGACAGTTTCAATCTCTCTGATTACATACATCATACACCCCACCCCCTAAATTGAACGTATCATCTTAGCTTTCCAAAATTCAACTTTTTGTGTCGTCATCAAACAAACAAATACGATATCTCATGCCCTTTTTTTGTTTATCACAGTCCCCTAGTAGCAAATATCTATTAATCACTATTCACTTGACTTCTTTTGGAATGATATTCGCGTCACCGATATTATTAAATTCTTGCCTTACCGACTCTACCAACGGAGCATAAACCTTTCGTACCTCGTTTAATACCTCCACACCCTCACAATGTAATGCCAATTCTTCAAGCAGGTCAGTTAATGCCATCCCCGCTGCATCAACGGCCACCTTGGCCGTTTGACGTTCTTCATTAAATTCATCCAACGAAAAAGATTCTGAACAATCTTGGATACACAATCGTGCCTCGTTCGCAAGTCGCTGTAGCAGTAAAAGCATGCGAATCCATTAGTTATAGAATCATAATTTGTTACGCAGAAATTTCTACATTGATTTGCAAATGGCAAATAATACCATATGATTTACGTACCTTGATTCGTTCTATCCTCTGGTCAAGCTCAACTGGAGTTATCGCATCCAAATGAGAGAGGGGTGGCGTTACACCTACATCAATGAAAAATTGACGTCGTCCCGCGCTTGGTTTGACGGCCTGAGCAGAGGTCGAGCTTTTGCATACATTTTGTAAGAACGATTGTTGGGGGTTGGATCGTAATGCACGTCTGGACATTAGCAATGAAGCAACTCTATGGAGCCTCGAAGTCATGATTTCGTAGTTATCTTCCTTTACTCAACGGTGACGGAAGAGTGATGGATTATCTCACCAACCATCAAGGGAATAACGTAATGCAGGTGCAGCAGCGGATCGGATGCGCTTCAGTCTCTAATTTGAATTCAAGCACGGAATTGTAGGTATCCTAACACCGCACCATCAATAATTGGTTGATTGTTGGTGGTGATGGGGGCTGATGGGGGCTCATCCTTTTTTCGGGGCAAGCCCGCCAACGACAGAAGGGGAGAAGAGGAAAGAAGCACCCGGTCAGTTGACGCTATGATGATGATACTCTCCTTCTTCGTTTCCCTACGCCTAATTGAAAATCTCCTTGCAACAATCCACGAGAGTCACGCCTTCCACCTAGGTTCAAGAATATCGAACTTAGTCCCTAAAAATCATCGATCGACAACAAAAGTGATCCTAAAACAACAATTACGTAGTCGCTCTACTTCACTCCTCATGGATATTGCCCACTCGTGCCCGAACGAAACCACGAAACAGATGTATAACATTCCCGATTCAGGTTGGAAATCTAAAAAATGGAACTGGGGTTCAGCACAGGGCACAGGACATGATTGTGCTGCAATCTGTCGCAGACGATATGACGACATGTCCGACCGCAAACAACTCGTGGATGCATTACTCTCTCCTGTCGAGTTCAAGGCATGTCATCCAAACAGCGAGGTATCATTTGAGGAAGTCAAATTGATACTGGGGCTGGCATGGCAACGTGGTCGGTGGGATGGGAGTGATGGCGGACCAGGTGGATACTCGTCAGTCCTCGAAACAATGGCCAATGCACGCAGATATGAGAATGATGACGAAGTCATCTCAGCGTTAAATTTCATTGATGATGTGAGTGAAAAATTCACATGCATTAGCAAGAATAATGAAAAATTGAACAGGATGAAGTCAATTGCCAATGATGTTCGAAAAAAGCATGCAAGGAAGGAGGAAGTCTTCATGGATAGAAGGATTTGCGCTGGATTGGTATTAGAGGCTATGAATTTTGTTGAAAATGGATTATAATGAATTCAGCTATTGTAAATCATTTCTTTGTTGTTTTAGAAAGTACCATACCTATACCTATGCCCACTGCTAAATACCAAATGCCATCCTTCACAATTGTCGAGATAATGTGTCGTGGTTTGCTCCAACTCTTGCCCAGAATTGCTATTGCCTCCTTGTGCAACTGTGAACTCGCACAAGCAACAACACGCCCTTTAGATGCATCATGATTTTGCAATGTCAATTTCCGTCCAGTCCAGTCGGTCATGACACCCCCCGCTCCCTCTACCACGGGCACTAGAGCACAGTAATCATACAAACCCAAGTCTGCTTCCACGACAAGATGTGCACCAAATCCTGATGCCACGATGGCATACGCGTAACAGTCAGCTCCAAATAATGGTCGTTTTACTGCATTACACATATGTGTAAATTTAACGCTTTCCTCCCCCTCGTGGAACATGTGAGGTGTTGTAGAGTACATCATACAATCTTTTAATGAAGTACATCCGCCCGAGCCCGATAATGCCGATGCAGATGTTGTTGATGTCGATACTAACTTTCCATTAAGCGTCGTGCCACGTCCTACCACACCGACCCAACGTTCATCAAGAACACATTGATCAATAATCCCTATTATAGGCACACCAAAATGTAAACAGGCTATCAATGTCCCGAATAATGGCTTTCCGGTGATAAAACTCTTCGTCCCATCAATTGGGTCTAATACCCATACATACTCGGCATTTGTCCGTACTTGGCCATATTCCTCGCCATATATCCCATGCGTTGGATACTTTGTTTCAATTAATTGACGTATTATCTTTTCAGTTTGACGATCGGCAATAGTTACTGGTGATTCCGATATTGGACGATCATGTTCGACCTTACTTTCAACGACGATGGGTTGACGCCAGTATGGGAGGATGACCTTACGTGCCTCATCGGCAAGTATGTTTGCGAAGGTGGTTAGTTCCTCAATCTTCTCCATGTTGTAGACTGTTGTAGAGAGGTGGAATGAATCTGCTGTCACGTGGAGGTTCAAGATCCGGCATGTTGAAGTCCGGAAGCGAATCAACTGCCCACTGCAAGCGTCACCACAGACTTTTTTCTCATGTTGTGTCGATCGAGCTCCATTTTTTTTGTCGATCGAGCTCCATATTCGACGAACTAATGCAAAGCTTGGCCATATCATACACCATCTACATTCATCATGACAAAACTAAACAACTATCGCGGCCCCGCTCTCCGTACAGGGGTCAGCTCGAGCGGTGTACCCGAGAACAAATCGAAGGGCTCAGTTCCGATGTAAGTTTAAGTTCGTTTGATTGCATTCCTCCCCTGAGAGAAGTATGAAGTTGTTTGATCGATTGATGAACCAAAACTCAAACAATGTTTTATATCATTCGTTCTCATCGCAGAGATATCCAATCCGAGGTCAAGGATGATGCTCCACTTTCCGAAGCAGTTCCCAAATCGATTGCCGATATCTGGGAATCACTTACTCCAGAAGTACGTGCCGTCCTCGTCTCATCGGAGCTTACTCGGAATATGCAACAACAATTATCTCGCTCTGACACTTGTACAACCACGCTGATGACTCCATCGTCATCACTCACTGTCCCTTCTGACCATGATCTGACTTCGTCTCTCAGCGGTGGCAGTAACAACGGCGATGAGAACAGTGACGTTGCTGAACAAATGAAGCTGTATGAGAAGTGTCCAGTATCAGGTGATACCGTGACACTAACGCCATTGGAACGTGCTCCAGAAAATGTCTTCGCCTTCACAAAGACTCACACGACAGAGCAAACAGATGTCATGAAAAAGACAAACGCGACAATTACAACAACGACCAAGATTGTATCGACAAATCGTGGATGGCGTAACATCTTCACCCTGCCAATCTCATATGATGTCAATATGGTTTCGCACGGGACATTATTCGACCCTATCAATTCACAATTGCTCGATGTAACCGGTGCCCACGCTGAGGGGTACAATACTCGTTTTGCTGTGATAGATGCCGCGATTTATGAATTGTATGGTGATAAGATTAAGGAATACTTTCGTGTTAAGGGGATTGAGTTGACAACATGTGTTATTGATGGTGGTGAGGCGGACAAGAGGCCACAAGCTGTCGACACCATCCTTGACGATCTATGTGTCTATAAACTCCGTCGTCGTGAACCCTTCCTTGCCATTGGTGGTGGATGTGTCCTAGACATTGCTGGTATGGCCGCCTGTCTTTACCGTCGTGGCGTACCCTTCGTTCGCGTTCCCACTACACTGCTTGCCATTGTCGATGCCAGTGTAGGTGTGAAGAATGGTGTGGATTACTGTTGTGACAAAACGAATGAATCGTACAAGAACCGTATTGGAACATTCTACCCTCCCTCAGCATGTTTGCTCGATCCTGGATTCATTTCATCGCAGGATGCACGTAACATATCTAATGGATTTGGTGAAATACTCAAGTTGGCATTAGTCCGATCGTCGGATTTGTTTGAGCTTCTTGAGGCACATGGTAAGACACTTGTGGAAACGAGGTTCGAGGATGAGTCGCTTAAGCAATCGGGTGTTACCGGACGTATCATTGACTTGTCGATCCAAATCATGTTGGAGGAGCTTGGACCGAATCTCTGGGAGGCAAAGCTCGATCGCTGCGTTGATTATGGTGAGTAAATGAATGCTCAGTTACGATCATTTTTCTCTGAATCTCTCATCTGACGTATCCTATCACAGGCCACACTTTCTCGAAACTGCTGGAAATGGTTCCTGGGGCAGACATAATGCATGGCGAAGCTGTAAATGTTGACGGATTCTTTTGTGTCGTTCTCAGCTACCTTCGCGGCTACATCGATATTGACACCGTTCATCGTATCTTCAAATGCATGAGGTTGCTCAACCTGCCGACGAACTCGTCCGATCTTACGATGGAACTGGCATGGCAGAGCTGCAAAGATGCCATTGAGCATCGTCATGGTGAGCAACGCATACCTCTCATAACTGAGATTGGCGAGAGTATGTGTGTGAGTGACATTACAGAAGAGGAGCTGAGTCGAGCATTGGATATGATGGCCACGTTTGACCATGTATGTGAGTTGTGATAAATATCCACAATATTAATGTGGGGATAGTGCTGGTGAACGTGTGTGTACGCAGAAATAGACATAAAGATAATAGATAAAAGTAAAATACTATCTTGTGCATTTTTATCTTTCTGTTGCCCTAGAGTTTTGTCTATGCTGCATGGTGAGGATGTGTTGCAGCAGTTTCTCAAGAGGAGATTTAGGCATGAGGATAGTTGAGGAGGATATTGGATCTCTGCTCAAGAATGAAACTTATATTTAATGCACCATTGATAGCTCTTCAACTGCAGCAAGAACATCCTCAACAGATAAAGTACGAGTGGACGCCAATGCTCCCATCCCTTCGTCAGTATCGATCAAGTTCTGACGCACATCATCTCCCTGGACGCCAAAACCCTTCCCATCATCCCGAATAGTCCATCTAGGATCAACATTCATCTCCATGACAACCTTCTCCATCGTTGGTCGATTAAGATCAAGAAAGGTTTCGATCCAATCCCCATCGACAAATCCACACGACCCTCGTCTGTTCTGATCCTGTTGCCATGCCCGGAAATGTGCGTGGCTCAAATCACCCACAGGTCGGACAATGGCATCCATGGCTCGCTGTAGCGCTGAAAGGAAAGCGAAAGTCTTACCGCCTAGACCAATAATTGAACCGACAGTTCCATCGACTGTCCCGAACAGTGTCTGACTACCAATGGTTATATCCACATTCCGATTGCCACTGGGGAACGACGACCCGTCCGACACTTTGTCATTCACCGACCTTGCGCTCCTCTGATTACCAATTGAAGTATTGTTGCTGGGCATGACTAAACTTCCACCAATCATCTTATTCACGTTCTCTCCAAGGTGGTACTGCCCAACCGTGTCAAGTCTAATCCGCGCCTGTTCGGTCGCTGCGTTGGGGTTGTACCGAAGGACGAATAGGTTGTTATGGCCCTCACTCCCCATGTAGATGTTGTCAGTGAGCATTACTACCTCGGTACAAAAGTTGGAGTTAAAATCACTTGCTAGCTCCTCAATGACCTGGTGCTTGGGGTAGTACTCAATCAACGATATTGACCGCATTAAGTCACCCACTATTGCGAGCTGCTTCTTCTCACGTCGTTTATGTAGAGACTTGTCTGAACTTACAAGGCTCTTGACAAAAAGCGAGATTAGGTGGCCGTGATGTCCAGTCCCGATGCGATTCAATTTCAACGTTCCTGCTTCGACACCATACTCCCGAGGTAGGACGCTGGTAGCGAGCTGGCAAATTATTGTATCGGAACCGCAAGTAACAAGAATATTGCCCCCATAAAAGGGAGCAATGCTGTAAATGCCTCCTGCCAGTGGAAGATCGGCGACCTGTCGAACTCGTCGTGCCGTTTGGTCCTGGGAATCAGACTTTAAGCTACCATAACTACCGCAGTCACATTCAATGATGATGACCCTCCCCTGAGAAGGTTCATCTTCATCTGGATAGGCAAAGGCAGTCCCCATCGCAATGAACGGCCTAAACTCCGTTGGGGCAGTGTTGTCGGTTGATCTGGACTTATTCGAATCTGGAGGCGTATGGACACCTAATTCGACACTTTCAATGGACAGAATCATTTCAAATGGTTCCAGTGCGATGCTGCAATTGGACATGAAGAACACTAAGGACAAATAGCGAAAAATATAGCAGACGTACAATCAATAGAATTCTTACCAATTCAATTCCTCGAAAGTGGAATCATCGAAGAAACGGATGACATTATTCTGGTTTGCCTCCCCGCCCTGTTCCAAGTCGGCAATACATCCCACGCAATATACTCTTCCTGCCTCGTGGTACGCGATCCTTCGCGGTGTCATTCCCAGCTTGAAAGACGTAACGTGCAGCTTTTGGATATTATCTATCATGCCCAGACGGAGCGTACTGTCATCGGCCACGCATATGGAAGATCCGTTAGCGCTAGACATCGAAAAAAGGAGGGACGAACGGAATGGGGCCGCGACGTTGACGGATATGTTCTTATGACTTGCATGCCCCACCTCGTCATGATCGTCATCTACCGTAAGACTGATGGTTGAGTAATTCAACTTGGGATTACTATTGCTGCCAGCATTGCCACCCGTGAGGTACGCGATGGTTGGACGATCGCCCGTTGCCAAGACACAAGAACCCGAAGACTTCGATGATCCATGATGGAATGGTATTAGATGCACTCCCTGTGTTCCAAGGCTTACTTCTTTACGGGAGTGGATGGACCAGCCATTTTTAAAGGGTGATCCTGTCTGATTAACCACAAAACTGATTAATTTTCCATCACCAAGCCCCACGAGGAGCATGTCTAAGCTTTGTCCCACAGCAGCGGGGGGCGTGTTTTTGTTAATGCTAGAGTTGCTAGTGGTGGCATGTGAGTCCAGTGTGACCAAGCATAAACTTCTAGCCATCATGTGCTGACCACCATCGACACCACAATTTCTCTCGTCAGAGTCAAGAGACGAAATTCTTGACGTACCATCAATACCACCTCCACGACCCAAGTTGATGTGAAGTACCTGTTCTAGAAAAGAAGACGGATCACCAACCAGATTCAATAATCTGACAGAGAAGTCATCCCAGAGACCGACAGCGACCAACTGACTTTTCCTCGTCTGTGGTATACCGTCAACATCCATTATGTCATTGTTGTTTCCAATCAATGACGACGGAGAAGATGATGATCCAAAGGGATTCAAATCAACGCAGCTGATTTCACGGTCAAGGGTTACCTTACGTACACGACGTATGGTGGGAATATCCTCTCCCTCAACCAAAAGATAAATCAACATCCCTCCTCTCAGTGCAACAATAATTTGACCACACTGATTTGCAGATGCGACAGTAATGAACCCTGCTGGCTCATCGTCATCATCATCATCATCACCGCATGCATCACTATCGCTGAGTGGAGACCAATGGGCAATGTTGGCTAGAGTGTCAGAATCGATGAGACGTACATCATCTTCAACCACCTGAAGGAGCAAATCGAATTTTCCAACCAACACGTTCCCAGCAAATAGCGTCAATTTGGATGAGTTGAATCCTGGGATTGTCACCTCGGCAAGTGCACCCCCAACTTCATCTTGATCTTCCTCTATTTCCATCTCATTCTTCTCCCCTCCTCCCTCCACGTCGTCGATTACATCCTTAACATTCTGTACTCCCAGCACTCGAGTCTCACGTACGAAGCTTTGTACTAAGAAAGTATCATCAACGTCGGTGAATTTACGCCGCAGGCTCCACATACCCACAATCCCACCCATCTCCACACTTGCATTCTCACGCATCCCCACACCATTACGTACAAGTCGGATACTACCATCATTGCCCACGCCGGAACATGTCACGATGAGGCTTTGTCGATGTCTCCCACTGCTAACACATGGCCGGTTTCCTCCTTCGACACTTGGTGTGGTGTCGACATCTCCGGATGGACGCAAGTCAAAATCGACAATGGGTCCAAGATTATCATACTCCTCAAGTACCTTCAAGTATGTCATATCCGCCAATAATAATCCCCGTATTCCCGCGTCTTCATCTCGTCCTGCTGTTTTTCCTCCAGTCTCGGCCGCGTCATCAATTTCACTTGTCGATGTACTCGCTGAAACTGGCGATTCCAGTATCTGTACTAGCTGACTATTACCGAAGGCGCTACCAACAAAGATACGATTATTAGTAAGGTAGGATAATGATGATGCCGTAGAAGTCGTACCGAGTACGTCAAGTGTCATTGTCATCATTGGCGCTTGTTTGTTGTTACTATCAACATTAGTTTCATTATCAACGTTACTGCATGCAAGTGTTAAAAGATGGATACGACCATACTCGTCCCCGATTAAATATCGAATTGATGCTACCGTTGGGTTCATTCTTTCTACGACATTTGTATCATCATCATCAATTAGGCGACAATAGCTTAATAGTAGTCCAGCACCACCAGTGTTAGTTTTGAGTGTAACTGGTGCTCCGCCGTTGGCACCATGGGGGGAGTAGTAGGTTACAAGACGTTGTCCTAATATTAGCACACCACCCAATGTTTTAGTCGTCGTGGATGATGATGATGATAACTTTGTCGGT
>Ga0247832_1003954_pt1 | contig 19329 bp, 16 predicted proteins | sample LaCruzMarch2015__10_FD_192407 | JGI IMG/M metagenome (GOLD analysis project Ga0247832, IMG submission 192407) | Freshwater microbial communities from meromictic Lake La Cruz, Castile-La Mancha, Spain - LaCruzMarch2015_4m | ecosystem: Environmental > Aquatic > Freshwater > Lake | place: Spain... | reverse complement strand
CACAATCAGTAGTTTACATCAAATAATAATACCCTAAAGCTTTAGTTAGCTTAGTAATAATAAAAAGTTCTCTGCTTCGGCAGAGAACTTTTATCACCAATATGAAAAAAGTATTTTTAGTTTCATTGCTCATAGCAATGATTTTTTCCTGCCAACCTAAAAAGTATAGTGTCTCAAAGTATTTCTCTGATAATGAGCGAGATACTTTACTGACAAATGTTATTACCTACGTTTTTTCAAAAGCTCCAAATGCCACAACTGCAAACCGTTTTGATGCCCAATTCAGACAATTTTATGTAAAATCTCTGCCAAATTTTCGCATCGAAAAATACTACCGAACGCCCGAAGGTTGGAATTATTTTTTTATGATTCGTCCGGTCGGAAATAGCCCAAAATACAAAAGAGGAGTTCTCGGAAAATTTAGATTGAAGAAAGATTCACTGATGCCAGACGCTTTTGAAGAAGTAGTGAACACTCCACATTTAGAAGAGAAAGTATTAATAGAAAGAGGAAGTTTTCTTTTTCAAGAATTAATAAAAAAAGGAAATCTCGACAATTATTTAGCCATGAAACATTATATAGAATGGCCCGATGCGAACCTAGTTTATGATAAAAAGATAAATGAGTGGGTGGGCAGACAGTAGTATATAGTTGACAGTCAACAGAAGTCAAATAAGCCTTAACTTAAAGATATTTGTGAAAACAAAAAGATTATCAGCTTATGGCTGAGACTTGAATCGACTACTTCAGTAGTTCAACTGATTCATATTGGTGTTAAAATCAGAAAAGTCAGAGGCCCTGTCTCTGACTTTTTCTTTTGTAGTACAAGTTTCCCATTTATATCTTTCTGACCCGAACAAATTAGAAATCGGAAGAATACGACCGAGTTTTGCCGAGTCAGTTGATTTACAAGATTACTCCGCTTGATCCGCCAAAACCTGAGCCAATGGCTTAAAATTGCCACTTTTCAAGATTTGCTCTTCTGGTTTTTCGTAAGGAATAATTTCCAAAATATTCGTAATGTTAATATCCGTAATTTGGTAATCTTCGACCGTACCGAGTCTTTCCGAAATTAATTGGTAAGCCAATAAAGGATTATCGGCATTGATGAGCATCGTAAAAGGTGTAAGTTTTTCTTTTTGGGCTTTCTCATCGAAACTAATGAAATTTACTTTTACTTTATACCAAGTTTCTGAGCCGTCTTCTACAAAAAATACTTCATGAATTTTCATTCTTGAAAGTCCAAATAATTGAAAATCTGGTGTGTTTGAGGCAATAGTATGATACACACGTGCTTCGGCGTCGGTGTATGAAACGGCATCGACTAAGTATACCTCGGTTATTTTAATTGTTCTATCTTTTTCATCTACCTTTTGGTAGCGAATTTTTCCTTGATACCAATTCGACATTTTTAACAGTTTTTTTAGTATTAAAATTTCTATCATACAAAGATAAGGGCATTCGAGCAGAATAGAAAAAGTAATTATCCACGACTTTTGCACTGAAAACTAACCTAAACATAATACTACCTTAATTCTGAGTTTATATTACTTCTCTTATTTTAGTGTTTTTTAAAAATATAATGCATCTTGAAGAATCTGCTCAAAAAATCCGAAATTCTCCTTACTATTTGGTGCATTATAGCAGCATTTGGCACCTATTTTTGTATGTACGCTTTCCGAAAGCCTTTCACTACTGGGCTTTATGAAAACTATGAACTTTGGGGCCTTGGCTACAAAACTATTTTAATAATTTCGCAAGTTTTTGGATACATGTTATCAAAAGTCATCGGAATCAAGGTGATTGCTGAATTAAAATCAAAAAAACGCATTGTATTGATTATCAGCTTGATAGTAATCGCTGAAATCGCTTTAGTAGCCTTTGGATTTGTACCGTTTCCATATAATTTTGTTTTTCTGTTTTTAAATGGCTTGCCTTTAGGCATGGTTTGGGGTGTGATTTTTAGCTATCTCGAAGGTCGAAAATTAACTGAGTTCTTGGCTCTTGGTCTGAGCTTAAACTTGGTAATGACCTCAGGAGTTTTAAAAACTATTTATCTTTTCCTGCAAGAAACATATCATATAACAGAGTTCCATCTACCGTACGCAATCGGACTATTTTTTCTTCCGCTATTTTTGTTTTTTGTTTGGATGTTGGCACAAATTCCGCCACCCAATGACGAAGATTTAAGCCTACGAAGCCAACGAGTTGCCATGAAAAACACTGATAAAACCTTAATAATAAAGGAGTTTGGCTTAGGGCTTTTGTGTTTTATAGGTGTTTATCTGTTGCTGGCAACAATGAGAGATTTTAGAGATAATTTTGCGATTGAAGTGTGGCGAGAAATTGACCCAAAATTCAGCAAAACCATATTTTCAGAGATCGAAACTACGATTGGTTTGGTGGTAGTAAGTTTGATTGCCTTAAATGCTCTTATCAAAAACAATTTTCGGTCTTACCTCACATTTTCGAGTATGATGCTTGCGGCGGTATTACTTTGTGGCGGCAGTACATGGGCGTATCAAGAACAAATGATTTCACCTAAGGCTTGGATGTTGAGTTTGGGAATTGGCTTGTTTTTGCCTTATTTAATGATTCAAACTGTAGTTTTTGAACGCCTAATTGCACTATTTAAAGCCCGTGGAAATGTAGGATTCTTGGTTTATATCTGCGATTCGGTCGGGTATCTTGGAAGTGTAGTTTTGTTAATTTATCGAGAGTTTTTCTTGAAAGAAATGTCATTTCTCAATATCCTTACGACATTCAGTTATATCATTTCAATCGTATGTTTTATTCTTCTAATAGTGCAGCTTTTCTTCTTTTCGAATAAATACCTAAAAGGAAAATTATCATGAGAAGTTTAACAATATAACGAATCAGAATATTATCCAATTGGATGAGAGAGAAATTGTGATTGATAGAGACGTAGTATATTACGTCACTACGAAAGCAAATCTATAAAAATAATCGCTGAATATTTGCTTCGGCATAGCCTGCACTGGTTGTCATTCCTTTACCACCAATTCCTGTGAAAATATGAATATTAGGCGAAACATTATATTCAAAAATCTCATCGGGATGTTGGGCATAAAAGCCCGCCCAAGTACGAGCAATTTGATTGACTGGAAAACTTACAATACGTTCTGCTTCTTGGAGCATAAGTTTATTTACGTAATCTTTTGTATCAAAACCCAATTCGTCAGTCTTGCCGACGGGTGCATATTCGTGCGAATCGCCGATGATGATTGAACCATCAATAGCTTGCTTGAAAAGAATATGAACACCCCATTTTTTAAGTTCTGTATAGTGTTCGGGTATTGTACTATTTTTATAAGATGGACATTCATCAAAAGATTCATAACGACGAATTGAAAGCCCTGTAAGTATATTTCCTTTCAGCGAAACGTTTTTCATTGGCACTGTCTGCAACATTTGAAGTTTGCTTACAATTAGTCCACTTTTAGCATAAATTTCGGGGAAAAGTAAATTAAAAACATAGCCGCTACAAATAATTACTTTTTCGGCAGAAAACTTTTCTTTACTTGCTGTAATTACTTCAGATTTGCCGTTGATTTCTTGACAATCAATAACGCTTGTATTGGATTTATAAGCGACTTTATATTGCTCTTGTAGGTATTCTAATATTTTATATATCAATAAGTTAGGCTCTACGCTAACTTCGTTTGGATAATAAATCCCACCTCTTACATACTCACTTTTGAGTTCTGGATACTGCTCCAAACACTGTCTTTTTGAAAGTAGAACACTATTGTAGTTTTTGCTTTGGTGAATACCAAAAAGTTCGTTGGCAAGTGTCCATTCAGTTTCATCAGAAGCCACATAAACAGTTCCGTTTCGACGTATTGAAACATCAAAAATTGACTGAATATCTTGGTAGATTTCTAAACCTCTACGCCCAAACTCAAACCATTTACCTGATGAACCAGAAGGAACAACTTGACCGAAATTTCTTACTGTTGAACCAACTGGAAAATTATCTTTTTCCAAGATTAATACACTTTTGCCAAGTTTTGCCGCATGATACGCATGAAATGCCCCCATGATTCCCCCACCGACAATTATTAAGTCAAAATTTTTCATTATGCTTCACTTAAAACGATGATATTTTCAATAATTGGTTTGAGTTCTTTCAGAGAACTAATTAAACCATCGTTTCTGATAAACTTGAGTTGGTCGTGGCTATGTGTGCCGTTTGTAACGCCAAGCGAGAGTCGGCAACCAGCTTTTACACCCGATTTAAGATCAGAAGGAGTATCACCAATATTGAGTACATCATAGGCGTCAGTTATGCCCATTAACTCCATCGCTTTTTGAATCATATATGGCTCGGGGCGACCTTTTTGTACTTCATCGCTGGCAATAGAAACATCAATCAAAGATTTTCCAGAAGTATTCAGGTAATTAAAATCTAAACCATCGAGCCAACCGAGTTTTTTGAGAATAATATTGGTTACTTTTCTATAAAAACCAGTTGTTAAGGCAATTTTTATGTTGTTTTCACGCAAATAATCAAAAATTTCAATACAACCTTCAGTAGGGCAAACATCACTGTCTCTATAATGGTCTTCTAAAATCATTCGAAAATAATCATAAGAATAGACCACATTCTCGTTGTATTCAGGGTGAGATTGTCCGATGCGTTCTTCCCAAAGGAGTCTAAAAACTTCAATTTTTGAGTAGCCCTGCAAGGCCAATATTCTCTCTGCTGATACTTGAAGACCCGTTTCGGCACAGGCACGGGCAAAGCAAGTTTCTACTTCTTTTTTGTCTTGCACGGTTGTGCCAGCCATGTCGAAAACAACTAATTTAATTGGTGACATATTGATTAATTTTTGAGATGATATTGAGTCAACGGTTAATAATTGGCACGCTATAATTAAAATAATTATTTTATCTTAAAAAAATAATCAGATAAGAACAGCAGATTGATTAGAGTCAACAAAGTAAAAGTTTTAAAGTTAGTTTGATTTTATCTAAATATAAATAAATTATTAAGCAAATATTAGTTTCAAAAAACATTTAATAAATACTTAATAATGAATTAGAATTTTGATTGAAAGAGAATGATAGTTTTGCCGAAAAAATATAGAATGGTTTTAACACAAGTTAATTATAGAACCTCTCAAATTACTGACAATTATTTTGACTACTATTTTGAAGAATTAAAGTACTTTCTTACCCCACTTTTTGATTATAAGCAAGGTAATTGCCATAATGTAACGCATTATGCCTCGTTGTTTTTGAAAAGCTATGGTGTGCATCATGATAAAATTTGGATTTATGCCCCTACTCGATACCTCGAAGATTCAAAACTGACCATACAATTGCCCGACCCCAATAATATTTCGCCTAATGGCTTACTGACTTGGGGCTATCATGTGGCCATATTTTTACAATATGCTGGAGAAGAATGTGTTTTTGATTTATTTCTTGACTCCGAAAAACCATTGTCTATGGCAAAATGGCTTGAGAAAATGCAAGCACGAAAATTTCGTGTTGATATTGAAAATCCTGATAATTATTTATTTTATACCCAACCATCAGAAACAAAAAAGAATGGTTTGTTTACGGGACAATATTTTAAATACGAAGGAATTTGTCGTGAACAAAACTGGTTGGCAAAAGGCTTGGCAATCAACGAAACTGCCATCAATTTTTACAAGAATGAAAATTTTCATTTAAAGTATAATACCCCATTGAGCACTGATTATAAGCTATTTGTGGGTCGAGTAAATAATTTAGAATGTGTGCTGAGAGATAACAGCATAAACAAAAAAATGACTGAAGAATTTCAGCTAAAACACGCAAATATTATTTCTAAATATCGATTAGTTTATGAGCATAATCTAGAAAAATGGACTAAACGTGCACAAGCCATTTTATAAATCTTGACAATATTTTAACATAGAACGCCTTTCCTTCACAATTACTTAAAATTGACTTCATAATCAATTCACAAGGCATACCGAAATTTGTAAATCAATTTTTCAGCTTTCTAAACCTTCATTTTGCTGAAAGTAACACGTTAAACACAAATTATTTTTTATGAACAAATCTCTAATCAAAACCAGATTTTCTGGTTTCACAAGAATTTTGTTTTGTTTGCTGTTGGCTGGATTTTATGCCAATGCTCAGAACCAAAATGTAAGTGGTAAAATTTCTTCTCCAAACGGAGACCCGATTCCGGGGGTAAGCGTACTTGTAAAAGGTTCCAATCAAGGAACAAACTCGGATGCCAACGGTAACTTCAAGTTGAGCAATTTATCGACTCGTACAGTAATAGTATTTTCTGCGATTGGCTTTGTTACACAAGAACAAACAGTTGGTAATCAATCGATTTTTAATCTTACTTTGCAAGAAGACAACAAAACTTTGAATGAAGTAGTAGTTACGGCTCTAGGTATCAAAAAAGATGCTCGTCGCATTGGATATGCCATTCAGTCAGTTGATGGAGCTTCTACAATAAAAGCTCGTGAGCCAAATGCTATCAACGCTCTTGCTGGTAAAGTTGCTGGTTTGACTGTTGGTATCCAACAAGAAATGTTACGTAAACCAAATATTTCATTACGTGGAAATAGCGAGATTTTATATGTAGTTGATGGTGTGCCTATTAACTCTGATACTTGGAATATCAGCCCTGACGACATTGAAAATTATTCTGTATTGAAAGGTGCTTCGGCATCGGCTTTATATGGTTTCCGTGGAAAAAACGGAGCAATATTAATAACAACAAAGCGTGGAACTAAAGATAAGCGTGGATTTTCAGTTGATGTAAACTCTTCAACTATGCTTGATAATGGCTTTTACGCAATTCCTAAAGTACAAGACGAATATGGTCCTGGTGACCATGGTCGTTATGCATTTGTTGATGGAAAAGGTGGTGGTTTGAACGATGGTGATTATGATGGTGGTTGGGGACCAAAATTTGATGGTCAGCTAGTTCCTCAGTATGATAGCCCAATCGACCCAGTTACAGGAAAAAGAACTTCTACTCCTTGGCTAGCTCGTGGAAAAGACAACATGGAGCGTTTTTTACAAACAGGTATTTTATCGACTAATAATATTGCTGTTTCTTCATCAGGTGATAAGTATAACTTGCGTTTTTCTACATCACAAACTACGCAACGTGGTATCGTACCAAATACTAAATTGAATATCACAAACTTCAATTTGGCTTCTGATTATAAGTTTTCTGATAAACTTTCGTTTAATTCGAGCTTACAATATAACCGTCAATACACGCCAAATATTCCTGATGTAAACTACGGACCAAACTCAATTATTTATAATATGACACTTTGGGCTGGTGCAGACTGGGATGTTGATGATATGCGTAATTATTGGCAGCCAGGCAAAGAAGGTATCCAACAAATTTATGCTGAATACCAACGCTATAATAATCCATACTTTATGAGTTATGAGTGGTTGCGTGGACACCAAAAGTCGGATATTATCGGTCAAGCAGGTTTGACTTATAAGTTTACTGATTATTTAGAAGCAACAGTTCGCTCACAAATCACTACATGGAGTTTATTCCGTAGCGAGAAAATGCCTTATTCAGCAGGTTCTTATGGCCGTGATGAGCGTCGTGGTGATTATCGTGAAGACCGTCGTAACTTGTTTGAAAATAATACTGATGTTTTGGTTAAATTTGATAAAGATTTATTTTCTGGCTTTAATACTAAAATTTGGGCTGGTGGAAACGTTCGTACATTTGAGTATAATTCGCAATACGGTTCAACAGATTATTTGAACGTTCCAGGTTTATATAACTTCAATAACTCTTCAAATCCAGTTCGTACAGCAAACTTTGGATCAGCAATGCGTGTAAATTCGGCTTATTATTCGGCTGACTTTTCTTACAAAAATTTATTGACGCTTTCTACAACAGGCCGTGTTGATAAACTCTCAACTTTGCCAACGGGAAACAATACATTTTTCTATCCATCAGTTTCATTGGCTACAGTGGTTTCAGATTACGTAAAAGTACCGGAATTTATTTCATTCTTGAAACTTCGTGCATCGTATGCTAACGTGAAAGACGGTTTAACTCGATCACAAATCGGTACAACTCCAGCCTTGACTGGTAACGGAAATCCGATTGGCTATGGCGACCAATACTTTGCTCCTTATGATGGTCCGAGTTATTTAAACTCAGCCGTTTATTCTACACCATTTTCGTATAATAACCAACCTGCAGGATATTTCACTGGTGCATTGAATAATCCAAACTTACAGCCAAGCTCAACTTCACAAACTGAAATTGGCCTTGATTTCAAGGTATTAAAAAACCGTTTAGGCTTCGACCTTACTTATTTTATCTCTGATGAAGGTCCAAGAATTTTCTCTTTACCGATTTCAACAGCTACTGGTTACAGTTCAGCTTTAGTTAATGGCATCAAGACTCAGAAAACTGGTTGGGAATTTGCAATCACAGGTTCACCAATCAGAAACATTGGCGGATTTAATTGGGATGTAGTAGCTAACTACTCAACATTCAAAGAAGTTTTGACTGAAATCTACCCAGGTGTAAATAACCTAAATACCTTCTTTAAAGTTGGCGATAGATTGGATAAATTTTATGGTCGTGCATTTGCAAAAACTCCTGATGGTCAAATTATTAATGATGCTTCAGGTCGCCCAATTTACAATCCAGTTGGTCAGTTTTTAGGTTATATCAACCCTAATTTTGTGTTTGGTATCAACAACAGATTCAGCTACAAAAACATCAATATGAGTTTCCAGTTTGATGGACGTATTGGTGGTGTAATTTCTAACTATGTTCAACGTCAAACATTCCGTGGTGGCCGTCATATTGAAACTACTACTGGTAAATTTGCTGATGCTCGTATCCAAGACAATTTGGGTGTAAAAGCGTTTGTTGGAGAAGGTGTTGTAGTATCAAATGGTGTTGCAATAAAGTATGATCTTGATGGCAATATCACAAACTATGGCGAGTTAAAATATGCTCCGAACGCTACAAAACAATTTGTACAAGACTATGTAAGCCGTTACTACAACTCTGACGAAGGTAATTTAATGAACCGTTCGTTTGGTATGTTGCGTGAAGTAGTATTAGGCTATAATCTACCAGAAAAATGGTTTGGCAAAAAAGTTAGTAATGCTTCGATATCGGTTGTAGGTAGAAACTTATTCTATTTTGCTGAGAAAAAAGACATCGACTTAAACCAATACATCGGAGATGGTGGTTCAGGCTTACAAACACCTTCAACTCGTAGATACGGTGTTAATTTGAATTTTACATTCTAAGCACATTTAACTTTCCCCTCCTTTTTTTAGGAGCGACCGTCGCACGGGGAAGTTTATAAAATTATAAAGACTTTCAAAAAAAATGAAAATAAATAAAATAATCACTTCAATCTTCGCAGTAGTTGCTCTAGCTTTGAGTAGTTGCGAAAAATCTTTCGAGGAACTCGAAAAAGATCCTAATAGTGCCGTAAGCGTTCCAGCATCATTGGTACTTCAAGGTGTAGAATCTGACATGTTTAACAATACTGGTCGTCCTTTCAGTGCCGAAATGCGTTGGAATCAGTTCTATTGTTCAAACTATAACTATTACGCAAACAACGAATATACTTGGACAACTGGCTCAAACCATTATAATACGCTTAAAAACGTTATCAAAATGGAAGAAGAAGCTAAGCGTGCTGGTTTGGCCGATGTAAACGGTTACAGTGCTTTGGGTAAATTTTTCCGTGCGTTTTATTTTTACGAAATGACTATCCGCATGGGCGATATTCCAATGACAGAAGCATTGAAAGGTATCGAAAATACTGCACCTAAATACGACTCACAAAAAGCAGTATTTGTACAAATATTAAAATGGCTTGATGACGCTAATGCAGACATGACAGCTTTGATTGCAAAAGGGCAAAATTCAGTAGCTGGTGATTATTACTACGGTGGTGATGTGCGTAAATGGCAAAAAGCAGTGAATGCTTACAAACTAAGAATTTTGGTTTCGTTGAGCAAAAAAGATGCCGATGCTGACTTAAACGTAAAAACACGTTTTGCCGAAGTAATGGGCAATCCTACTAAATTCCCTTTGTTTAGTAGCGTTTCAGAAAGTTTACAATTCACTTACAACATTTTCAATAAATACCCTTCAAACCCTGACAATTTTGGTTTTGATGCTACTCGTCAAAATATGGCAAAAACGTACGTTCAGCCATTATCTTCTATGAATGACCCACGCGTAATGATTACTTGTGAGCCAGCAGGGTCAGAATTAAAAGCTGGAAAAAAACCATCAGATTATAGTGCTTACGTAGGTGCTTCTTCAGCCGAAGATTTGACTGATATGAGTGATAAAGCGGGTCGTAGCAATGGTGCTGGTTTCGCTCCAGGAGTTTATTCATTCCAAAATCGTTACCGTTATTATAGAAATTATGTTGCCGAAACTACTTTTATTGTTGGTTATTCAGAAATGTGTTTTAATATTGCTGAAGCTTATCATTTAGGTTGGGCAACTGGCGATACTGAATCTTGGTACAAAAAAGGTATCCAAGCATCAATGGATTTTTATGGTGTTAAAAATGGTACGAATACCATGACATATTCGAAAAGTGGTGGACGTGAAGCTGCTGACTTAGCTACTTTTACTATTGATTTCGATTTTGAAAAGTATTACGCTCAAACAACAGTTAAATACGCTGGGAAAACAATCAAAGGACAAGAGCAAATCATGACTCAAAAATTCTTATCGTTTTTCATGAATTCAGGTATGCAAGCCTATTTCAACTGGAGACGTACAGGTTTTCCGAAGTTTGAAGCAGGTGTAGGTAACGGAAATTCAAATCGTATTGCAGTTCGTTGGCAGTATCCAGTTTCGGAGCGGACTACTAACGCAACCAACTACAAAGCGGCAATTGACAGCCAATTTGCAGGAAAAGATGACATAAACGATGCCCTTTGGTTATCGAAGTAAGAATAACATAATAGCTTAAGTTTTTCAAAAGCGGAGTTATTTTTAACTCCGCTTTTCTTTGATTAAAATTTCTGAAAAATAATGAAAAATACAATTTTAGAAATCAGACAACTCTTTGAAATTCAAGGAAATAGTAATTATTATGGCGAAAATGTAAGCCAATACGAACACGCCGCTCAAGCGGCTATTCTGGCAAATAGACAAGGCTACGACGAAGAAGTTCAAATTGCAGCTTTTTTGCATGATATCGGGCATTTATTTCTTGCACAAACAGAGGAAGAATTAATGGAAGTTTACGGTCGAAAAGACCATGAATCGGTAGCGGCCGATTGGCTACGTGAACGTGGTTTTAGCGAAAAAACAGCCGTTTTAGTCGAAAATCATGTAAACGCTAAGCGGTATTTGACTTATGCTGATAAGGATTATTATGATGCTCTATCGGAAGCAAGTAAACAAACACTCATTTTTCAAGGTGGACGAATGACTGAAAAAGAAGCTAAAGAATTTGAGCAAAATCCTTATTTTGAGCTTATTATAAAAATGCGACGTTGGGACGAAGCCGCTAAGGTAGAAGCTATGGAATTGCCCACTTTAGAGCATTTTATGGATATTATAAGCATCTATCTTACAAATAAATAAAAAACATTTATGCTCTTCGTCCTAAGTTTTAGCCAAAGAATACATCAAGAAAAACAAATAAAAAGTTTTCTTTTTACCATTTGATGAAACATAGGAAAATGTCATCACCCAAAGATTTTGAGAATAATAAGTAAGTGGGTATAGAAGTAAAGAATATGTTAAAATAATTGACTTTTCAAAAAGCAGTTTCAGTAAATAATGGCTTAATTTACTCTAGTTGCTTAAATATACTTTCAATTTCTCGCAAAATAACAAACGAGCTGCTACTATACCAAGTCTGAAAATCGGAGCGAGTATCTTTGTGATGAGGAATGTAATCTAAAAAAGCCGTTAAGTCGAACTTAACGCCTGAAATTCCTGCACCTGCACGCTTGCCATCGAGAGCATTGCAGGCTTGTTCATAATGTTTTGGCACGGGAATCATCATCGTTGGTTTGCCTAAATACATGGCTTCACAGACCGACTCAAAGCCCGCCGTAGTAACCAAGCCTTTGCAATTTTGCATCATCTCTAGGAATTTTTGTCCATTTATGCGATGAAAATGTAGGTTTTTTGAATATTCATAAACTTCCGTATTTTGCGGCTTATCCCAAAAGCAATGTACAACAACTTCAGGATTTTTTTCATGCCATTTTAGAAGTTCATCGGCCAAAGAATATTGAGTCATATACACCAAAATATAATTTTCGGTAGTAGGTGAAATTTGGGTAATTTCAGGACGTAACAGTGGAGGAATTGTATATATATTTTTCCTTTCGTTATTGCTAAATGGTGTGAAAGATAAGCCAAGCTTTTTAGTCGCTCCCAAAGCCGTAATTCGGGTATTTGTATTAACCAAAAATTTATCTAACCAATGGTTTTTAGGGTGTTTAAAGTCAGGGTTGAGTAATAAATATTGATGAGCAACGCAAACCATTGGTACTTTCGGGCGAAAGAAAAACTGATGGATTCCACCTAAAACATCATAAAAATTTATGATAACATCGGGCTTTAGTTGACTGATAGTGGTGTTTATTTTTTGGAGGCTCGAAATATAAGTTTTTAATCTAAAAATACTATTGGTGAGGGTTTTCCGAATATCAAGACTTTTGGTTTTCTTACAATAAACCAAATATGGACTTTCAAAAGCAATACTTGGAGATTGAAAATTTTCGGTAAAAAATAATGGAATATTTCCATCAGCAGAACCAATTAACGCTCCAACAACTTCATGATTGTTTTTGTAAAGGATTTCACTGAGTGCAATTGCTTGTGTCAAATGCCCCCGTCCTTCACCTTGAATAATAAAAAGATATTTCATAAAATCTCTAAGTCCTAAAGGTGAAAACATTTAACTAAAACTTAAAAGGCTGCAGCTATTCTAGGTAAAACAAACTTTTCGATGATGGTATCGTCTTCTTCTTCTGGTTCATTGTTAGAGGTTGACATTTCATCGCTCATAGAATAATAAACTAAACTCCATTTTCCATCAAAATCTTCAACAAGTGCCGACATTGTTTCTACCCAATCACCTGAATTTAAGTACGTTATCCCGTTTATCTCTCTGATGGCTGGCTGGTGAATATGTCCACAAATAATACCATCGCAACCTTTTGCTTTAGCTAAATCGGCTAGTTTTTCCTCAAAATCATTAACATAATTGACCGCCAGCTTCACTTTTTGCTTTACGACTTGAGAAAGTGAATAGTAAGGAAACCCACGCCATTCGCGATAAACATTATAGTTTTTATTGAGCCAAAGAAGGAAAGTATAGCCCAAATCGCCCAAATGAGCGAGCCATTTCATGTGAGTTGTGATGCTATCGAAAACATCGCCATGCGTAATGTAGAACCTTTTATCGCCCGAATTAAGGATATAATCACGACGAATCTGGAATTGTTTTCCAACCACCAAAGGCAAAATTTGGTCAAGAAAATCGTCGTGATTTCCTCGCAAATAGATAACTTTAGTGTCGTGTTTGTCCATCATTTTCAGTACAACTCTGAAAAAAGATGTGTGCTTTTTCTTCCAATTACCATATTTTTTCAATGCCCAACCGTCAATAATATCACCGTTTAAGATGAGCCTTTGGCAGCGGTATTGTTTCAGAAACTCGGTAACTTCTTTAGCCTTGGAGCCACTAGTACCAAGGTGAATGTCGGAAAGAACTATGGTGCGAAAATGTTTGTATTTTTTCATGATTACAAATTTCCAAATTCAATGTAAACTGCCTATTATCAAGACATTAACAAAATGTAAAGTTATGCTTTTGGAGCGAAGTTTTACTTCAGTTAAAACAAAAAAATAGCGTAATGACAATGGTTATAATTTGTGGTATGAATTATTAAAATTTGTATAACTTTGAGCTAAAATTAGCGTACGAAAGTTTACAATTATTTATTTAAAAACCGCATATATTAAGCAATAATGTTAATTTTTAATACAATTTCGGAAACACAACAATACCTCAAAGCAAAGCAAATAGAAGGAAGAACCATTGGTTTTGTGCCAACTATGGGAGCTTTACACGCAGGTCATATTTCATTGATTGAGCGAGCTAAAACCGAAAATGACTTGACAGTTTGTAGTATTTTCGTGAATCCTACACAATTTAATAATCCTGATGATTTGAAGAAATACCCACGAACACTTGAACATGACTGCGAAATGTTACTTCCTGCGGGTTGCGATGTTGTTTTTGCACCTTCGGCTGAAGAAATGTATCCGAGTTTGCCGCAACTAAGAATGGATTTTGGCACATTAGAAACCGTCATGGAAGGAAAATTCCGACCTGGTCATTTCAATGGAGTAGGAATTGTGGTGAGCAAACTTTTTAATATCATAAAACCAGATAAAGCTTATTTCGGACTAAAAGATTTGCAACAAGTGGCAGTTATCAGACGAATGGTGCAGGAACTGAGTTTTGATTTAGAAATTATTCCATGTCCGACTTTGCGAGAAACCGATGGTTTGGCAATGTCGACACGCAATACTCGTCTTTCATCCGAAGCACGGGCTTTGGCTCCTCAGATTTATAAAGCTCTAAATTTAGCAAAAGAAAAATTACAAAATGGAACGAGTGTAATTGAAATGCAAGCGGTGGTTAACGAGCATTTTACAAACAATCCTGAGTTTGAGCTGGCGGCCTTCCGCATGGAGTATTTCGAGGCTGCTGATTTTGATACTTTATTGCCAATCGAGGCCAAAATTGCTGATGGAAAGACTGCTTTGTGCATTGCGGCATTGTTGGGTGGCGTCCGTTTAATAGATAATATCGTATTTTAGATGGCATTCTTATGATTTACATAATATTTATGTAGTGAAAGCCAAAAAAACTACATCTTCATCAAAGCCACATAAGTTTCGATTCCATTCCAAATATTTTGAATTCTAATGTTTTCGTTTTCGGCATGTTGGTTATTATCATGGTTGGCAATCGGTACGGTAATAGTTGGCGTTGCCAGATATTTCTCAAACAAAAACAATGGTAAACTCCCACCCAAACTTGGCATCAAAACCACCTCTTCGTTGGTGCTCGATTGCACCGCTTTTATCACATTTTGGGCAATCGGCAAATCCATTTTTGTGCGTTGTGCATTATAGCCTTTTTGTATTTGCACACGAGCAATTAGAGGATATTTCATGCGTTCTTCGTCGGTAATGCTCTCATTTTTAGTTACATAGTATCCTTGTGCTTTGATGTGGTCAACCACTTTTTGTGCTTGTCTTTGGGCATCATTACCCAAAACCAAACGTAAATCTAATGCGACCGTTGCCGAAACAGGAATCACGTTGGCGGCCATTTTGCCTACATTTGCACTCGAAATACCATTGATATTGAGCGATGGTAAATTTATCAATTCAACCAACGATTTTCCGCCGCCTTCGGCACGTACAAAGCCCAATTCATTTCGCATTTGGTCATCAACGGGTGGAACTTTTGAGACAGCTTTTTTCTCTGTTTCAGTAAATGGTATAACATCATCATAAAAACCTTTTATCAAAACTCGACCATTATCATCTTTCATCGACGCTAATAATTTTGCTAAAAGCATCGCAGGATTCGGAGCCCAATTGCCATAATGTCCGCTGTGTAATGGCCTTTTTGAAGCATAGACTTTTACTTCCATGTTCACATCGCCACGCACCCCGAAAACCACTTGTTTTTTGCCCGACTGATGCACTGGACCATCGCAAATTACCCAAAGGTCAGATTTGAGTTTATCTTTATGTTTTTCAAGAATTTCCGACAAATGCGTTGAGCCGGCTTCTTCTTCACCCTCAAAGAAAAACTTAATATTAACACTCGGTAGAATGTTCAATTTAGTCAAAACTTCATAAGCAGTCAGAATCGAAAACACTCCTGCTTTATCATCAGAGGCACTTCGTCCGTAAATCCGCCATTCGGGATTGATTTTTTCGTTGACCTTGGGTGCAGGAATTATCTTCCCCCCTTTTTCGAGCGAAGCATCTAAAAAGACAGATTTGAAAGGCTCGATACCTTCAGCCCATTGGTTTGGATTGACTGGTTGTCCATCATAATGAGCATAGAAAATGATCGTTTTGGTTGCATTTGGCACGTTTACTTCACCAAAAACTACAGGCGGAACTCCCTTCGTGGTAGCATCTAATAATTGGGTTTTAATACCACGAGCCTCCATCATCTTTACGATATAAGCAGCCGTTTTCTGAATTCCAGCAGTATCATAAACCACATTCGGAATCGAAAGAAGCCCCATAAATTCGCTCAAAAGGGCATTTTCATTAGCTTTTCGGTAGTTTCGAGCTTGCTCGATTAAGGGACTTTGGGCAGAAGCAAAACCGGTAATAAATAAAATAGGTAAAAGGTATCGTTTCATAGTGATTAAGAGTTTGCTACATTATGGATACAATCCAAGTTCTGCTAATTGTTTTCTAAAGATAAGCCTATCAATTTCATTAAATTTAAAAATCTGTGCTGTAGCAATACCTATTTCTGATTTTCCATAAATATTTGCTTCTTGTATTTCAAAATGTTCTTGCCAAGTATCAACTCTTGGATTGAAAAAACGCACTAAATTAAATTCACTCCCCACAAAAGTTCCGACATCTGTTCCTTTATAAAAATTACAATCGGGGCAACAATAAGCTAAGTTTTCAATATTATTTTCACCTCCATGTTTGATACTTCTGATATGTTCAATATGAAAACTAAAATATGAAACTCTTTCGGATAGAAGGCAGTATTCATATCGAAAGTCCGCTCTTAAAGCTATCTCTTTCTTTACTTTTAACGTGATAGTTCTTCTACTCATGCTTCCACCATTTTAATAGCCCTTGCTTTAGCAAGACCAATAATTCTATTAATGATAAGATATTGTTCGAGTTCACTTTTTTCTTCGAGAGAAAGCATTTCTTCTTTTTGTTTAATAAAAAGAGCATCAACTCTTTGCTGATTAGAGGCAGAGGGTTTAAATTTTATAACCTTTTTCGGATTCATTTTTGCAATGAAATCCGAGAGTTCATCATATACAAAAGATTCTTTGGTCATCTTGGTTAGTTTTGAAATCTAAGGTAAATATAAATTAAAAGTATTACAAATCTTTACTCCATTCTGACTTTTCCCCAAGCAACTTCACGGTATTTTTTGAATAAATATACAACCAATACCAATTGAATTAGAACAAAAACACCAATCACATAAGGCACTTGCATCATAAAATAATGAACTAATCCGATTATTCCTGCAATAAAAACATAAGCCATATTTCGGATAAAACTTCCACCACCGTTTTTCTTGATTTCGGTGGAAAATGGCAGTTCGTTGCTCATACCGATTGATAAAAGTAAATCAAGGTTTGTGATTGTTAGCATTCCGAAAAGTAAATCATCAAGTAAATCTACACCCCAAATAATTGATAAAACTAAGCTCAAAAATATGGTAATTGGCAGAAGAAATTTCACCATAATTGCCCGCATCGAGCCACTCAAGATTTCGCCAGGCTTAATGATTGGGGCGAGCTCATAAAGCCACGCCGCTTTAAAATCTTCTGATTGTGAAATTTGACTTCTGATTGTGAGCAGAACCGTTCCACACAAATAAATAACTACAATTCCTATGCCCGTTGATTCTCTAAGATGCTCGATTTGTTGTACAAAACTCCCGTCACCTCGCCCAGTGCCAATCATAAAAATAGGATAAATAAGCAAATAAGCTAAGGAAGGATAGATTCTGAGCTTAAATTTACGGTCACGAGACGTGATTTTCCAAACAAATTCAAAAGCACCTCGCTCCATTGAAGTGCCTGTAAAAATACCCGATAATGTTTCTATCAAGCCTTTTTTGGCAACTTTATTTGGTATTTTCTCTTGGCGTTTGGCAATATCCATTCCTGCGATTTTTTGATTAAAAATGCCTGAAAAAACATTATTTACAAAGAAAACCACCATAAAAGGCACAGTTAAGGTCAGAAAAATAAACAGAAATTTAGTTGCGTCAAACTCGTGTTTGATAATTACGTTCATGCTATTTCCCATCCAGATTGGCGGAACAAAAAAATACCACCATTGTACTTTTGTATCTACGCCATTCATCAAGGCATCAAAATTGACCAATCGCCCAACTAAACGATAACCGCCCATGAAAGTAAAGGTCAATATGATTTGAAAGGTATTGATAACGTTTCGGAGACGTTCTTCACTCGTAAATTGCATTAAAACCAAATAGAAAATATTGGTTAGAAAAACTATCAAAATCAAACTTAATAAACTAATGAACAGGAAAGAAATAGATGCCAAAACTCCGTATTTGAACATGGTAACGACCATAAAAGGAATAGCTAAAGCTAACATCATCGAAAGCAAATACATCAAAATATGCGTGATACGAGCAATGAGCAAGGTACGGTCATCAATGGGGCGAGGCAGCAAAACAGCATTGTCATTGGAATCAAGAATAACTGCTGAAAAATCAGTGATGAGGGTCATGGCGAGCATGAACATCATCATAGCAGAAATTAAAGAGTAAATGGCGATGATTGATACTGAAAAATAAATAAACGCCGAAAAAGCAGAAGCCATCAGAAAATACAAACCTAGCGTTAGAAAAAACGTACTGTTCGATTCGCTTTGTTTTTTATTCCATTGATTGAACCTTGCTCGGCGATTATCCATTTTAAGTTTTACCTCAACAATGGCTAAAAGTTGCTCGAAATTCACGTCCAAACGTAAAAAAAATGGGCGAAATAAAATTAATATTTTTAGATAAAAATTTATCATTGTCTTTTTGACAGGTTACAAACCTGTTCTACAAGTTTATCGGTTCATTACTTGGATAAATTCTTCTGCTAATTGTACGTGTTCGTTATTGCCGGTCAGTTGGTTGAAAATCTGTTCGAGCGAACCTGTTTCTCGCTGTGATTTAAGCTCATCGAAAGTGCCGTTAGCAATGATTATACCATTATTGATTAGTACGATTCGGTCAGAGATTTTCTCGACTACATCCATAATATGAGAGCTATAAAAAATGGTTTTGCTAGCATGTTTGAGTTGAGAAAGTATTTCTTTGACCAAAATCACAGCATTTGCATCGAGTCCAGAGAGCGGTTCATCTAAAAATATTACTTTTGGATTATGCAAAATGCCTGAAATCAGCAATACTTTTTGCTTCATACCTTTCGAGAAGGTCGTCATACGGTCGTCTCGCTGGTCGTAAAGGGCAAAAAGTCGGAGCAATTCGGTGGCTTTTTCTTCGATTTGATTGG
>Ga0247832_1003953_pt1 | contig 19330 bp, 17 predicted proteins | sample LaCruzMarch2015__10_FD_192407 | JGI IMG/M metagenome (GOLD analysis project Ga0247832, IMG submission 192407) | Freshwater microbial communities from meromictic Lake La Cruz, Castile-La Mancha, Spain - LaCruzMarch2015_4m | ecosystem: Environmental > Aquatic > Freshwater > Lake | place: Spain... | reverse complement strand
CTACTGCTGGAGCTCAGCTTGAGCTCATAGAAGCAGCAATCCGCCAGCGGCAGCGGCTGCTGCTCTGCCACAGCCGTAGCAGCTACCGGCAGGGCAGCCAGGTTCAGGGCAGCCAAGCGGAAGCGGTATGGCCAGTGCAGCTGCTGCTCCACGGCAGCCGCTGGTGGGTTTTGATCGAGCACGACAGCATCGGCCAGCCCCAGGGGCTGCTGCGCTGCCTGGAGCTGGAGGCGGTGCATGTCTTCCAGCGGGAGCAGCGGCGCGGACGCTCTGTGGAGCGTCATTGCGCAGCGATCGCGCGCGCCCAGCTGCTGGAGCGGTGTTGCGGCGGGCTCTGCTTTGGCAACGACTTGCCATCCCAACTCGCCCACAGTCATCCCCCAATGGATGGTGCTCGGCCCCAACTGGCCTCGTTGCGCCTGCGCTGCAGTCCAGCAGTGATGGCCGACATCCGGCGTGAGCTGGATCGTTTCCAGCCGTCGGCTGTGCGGTTGGCGGCTGCCCTGCCCGGCGACAGCTGGGGCAGGGCAGAGCGTGGCAGCAAAGGTCTGCGAGCCGGTGACGACCCGCACTATCCCTATCCGGTAGAGGTGGATCTGCCGGCCTGGGTGCTGGAGCAGGACCAGGAGCTGCGGCGCTGGCTGTTCAGCTATGGCGCCGGAATCCATCTGGAGGCGCCCAGTGAACTGGTGGCTGAGCTGCGCTGCTGGCACCAGGCTGCGCTGCAGACCTACCGGGCCAAAGGGCATGAGGTCGATGGGACGATCGTGAAAACTGGTGGGCTGTTGCGCAAGGGTGCGCCCAGCGGTGGTGCGCAAGCGTTTTGCGACCACCTCCTCTTCCATGACAGCCGGTGGAGGTAGGCAGCGGGCCCGGTAGCTGATCGGATGCAAAGACTCAGGGCCTCCTTGTCGCCGCCGATCAAGGATCTCTGTCTACACTATGGCGTACACACGTGAGGATTGATCTGTGGAGGTCCTGCCCAGCCGCGTGTTCATGAACGGCAACAGCCAGGCGGTGCGCATTCCCGCTGAGTTTCGCCTCAGCAGTGACCGGGTGCAGATCAGCCGCACCCCGAACGGGGATCTGCTGATTCACCCCTGTCCAAGCCAGCGGGGCCAGGCCTTGCTGCAGACGCTCAGTGGATTTGACGCCGACTTTGTGGAAGTGCTGGAGCAACAGCAGGCAGACAAGTTGCCGGTGCAGGACCGAGAGGCCTTGTGATCTACCTGCTCGACACCAACATCCTCATCTATCTGAGCAAGAACCGTCCGCCCCAGGTGGCCGAGCGCATTGATGCCCTCAGCGACGAGGAGAGCATCGCCATGTCATTCATCACCTGGGCTGAGCTGTTGCGCGGAGCAGAGGGCAGCCAGCGGCGGGAGGCCACCTTGCAGCAGCTGGAGGCCCTGAGGCGGCTGGTGCCGGTGCTATATCCCGCTGGACCTGGGATCTGCGAGCACTACGCCATTCAGGCCACCGCCCTGAAGCGCAAAGCCACACCGATCGGCGCCAACGATCTATGGATCGCCTGTCACGCTCTGGCCATCGGCGCCACTGTCGTGAGCCACAACGTCAGTGAGTTCAGCCGGATCGAGGGGCTGCCGCTGGTGGACTGGGCCGCCTGATGCGTCACGCGGCTGTTGCTTGATGGCGGCAGGCCATGGGCACTGGCGATCACCCCACCCGGTCTGGCCCCGGTGCCAGCAGCGCGCAAGGGCTAACGCGAGTCGCTGCGCGACCCCTGCGCGTTGCTGATCACACCGGGGCTTGACGGCGGTGTCGTTCGCCGGCTTTGGCGACTTGTGCCACCAGCTATCGCGAGGCCCGCCTAGCCGGACAGCCCGATGTCGCCGGAATCCAGGCGTTCGGTGCCAATGCCTTTGCGGCCCGTGAATCAGATGGCGTCGAGAAGAGCCCTTCGGCCAGGCGCACTCGTACCTTCAGCTACAGGGGCGAGGAGGTTGTCATGTGGCAGCACCTGAAGATCTGAGTCAAGGATTCTGTGAGTCGCACGCTGCGGGTTCACTTCCTTTGGGATCCAGAGGCGGAAAGGGTCGTGATCGGCCACTGCGGTAGGCATCTTCCAGTTCAGTTCCCGGGCACTAACGGTTCGATTACCCGATGCACCTGCAATAAAATTCCAAGTAGAACTTGTACCAGCCATTATAAATACGGAATTATCCTGGTGACCCATCCAAATCGAAAGAGTTATGGATCACGCAGTAATTTAGGGTGACAAAGTCTAGGACAAATATGCCAAGTTAAACCATGGCAAGTGAGAATAACAGAATTTAACCTAGGAGCAGAGAGTTCGAAATGAATAGCCTTTGCCCCTGAATAAAATAACGACCATCAAGATGTGGTAAGGCCGTGCTTCACTGCTCTCTCCAATAGCTTTTCCAAGCGCTTGTAGTCCTTATCATTTTCGAGCGGTCTAGCAGGGAATTGGGTAGCACGCGAGAGCAGCTGCCAATCGCCGGGAGTAACAAGGTTGTTTTGCGAGCTGTATTCAAGGACCGCTGACCAAAACACACCACCCTTCTCAAGAAGAAAGATCTGTAGATCGACCACATTGTCGACAACAGCATTTTTTCGGGAAATGCGCTCAAGCTCCAGATCCTTAGACTTTGTTCTTAGATATGGCGTCGATCTACTGTCAAAATTGTAATTACTTGAGACCAATAGCTCCCAACACTTTTCGGTTTTGGCATATTCGGTGATGTTTGAAGGGGAACCACTAGGAGGATGAATTAAGTGGCTGTGACAATATTCGGCGAGATCGACGATAAGGACTCCAAGACCATCAGGTACTTGCTGGTTTGCCCAGATCTGGGAATAATCGATCAGCTTTCCAGCAGCCTTGACGCGAGTCGAGAAGAGTGCCAACGCATAACAAACTACATTAGCCCGATAACCGCCTTTGTACCAAGGTTGCTGCGAAACCTCTTTCTCCAGAAATCTAAAGAGTATGACTCGAGAGATTGACTCCTTGAAGAATTTTTCATTGACAAAGCTAGGGCCAGACTCACCGTTCTCCCACTTTTGGTTTACCTCGTCTGCAAAGAAACGAAAGCTGGCTTGAGCTCCTTTGCTAACTATATGTGGAAAACCACGGAATGTATTAAGAACCTTGGCGAGATCCGTCTTGGTTGTCAGCTGGTCACGGGGATTTAACGATTCAAACTTCTTGCGCTCACTTGTAGACACACAAGCCTGCTTAGCATTGGGATACTGGCCGCGTGCACGCTCATAGAACCAATGTGTTTGGATCGTACTGTTCACCTTTGGCGGAGCCACGAGGCGCCTAGATAATTTCTCGAAAGATATATGAAAAGGATGATTAGAAAAGAAATCGGCCTCAGTAACTCTATTTTGACTATTAGCGTACCTCGAAATTAGCCGGACAACTTCTGCGGACCGATCCTTCGCTACAATAGTAAGCTTCATTTGCACAAATACTTTCTCTAGGGATACGCCTCGAACGTGAGCATCAAAGATTGATGCTGTCGTCTGTCCACCATTGACAATTTGGAAATCCGAGATTCGATCTAATGATATACCCATTTTCGTTGGGCTTGTCTCGATAGATTCTCCAGTCGCAGTAATGCCATTGTTGTAGGCAAAGAATCTCGCCGGCTCGTTCTCCAATGAACGTCGTATTCCCTTATTGACAGCTCCCTTGGCTTGGAGAAAGACTCTCACATTCTTTTCAAGCAGCTGAGTTCCATACTCTCCATATATCAATGCAAGCAGACGTGCAGGCATAACACAAAGATACGAGCAGAACTCCGAATCGCTTTGATGAGCAGGCAATACAGAGACTGATCCACCGTAGTCAGAAATCTGAATATTGACGGGTTCTTTCTCTTTGCCCGAAACAACGAAAGAATGAAGCCTAGCAAGATCCCAGCAGGTAAATTGTGCCAAAATCCCGTTAATAGGAATTGGCTCAAAGGAGCTTTTTCTAAGGTTTACAACCTTTGTTGTGACATAAATCATACGGACTTTTCGTATTGAAGCCCAGCGCTGCCTGATAAGGTCCGCAAGACCATACTCCGAACTGGATTCGTCTAGTTGCTCAATGAAGCGACTACTTAGAGCGCTAGAGACAAAGTTTGAGGCTCGTTTGCAGACCGTCTCGATATCAACCTTGTTGGCAGTTACGAGTTCAGTGTCTGAATTATAGTCACATATAATGAGGGACAAGACGCCATCGGCATCAATAGGATCACCTCCATATCCATCGAGTCTAATGCCATGCTTAACAAAATAACAGCGATCAGCAGTCTCTAAATCACCGGAATCTACAATGATATCTGTAACGACATCAAAGAAGGCGTCTTCTGTTAGGAGTGACTCGCTTTGAGCAACAGCTGCGACCTCATTAAGTAAGTCAACCTTGAAATCATCGTAGGTTACAGTCATTACTTACGTCAGCGAGGTAAGGGCAGAAGAGACTGAGGAGGAAAAATCACCAAGCAATTGGGGGTTTAAATCATATTCGACATGGATTATAGCGGGTAAAACACTAGACCGAATAATAGACGGAAACCCGTCCCTTACTTCGTAGCATGACAAAGACTGAATGGACCATCTAGAATTCTCGTAGTCGTGAGACCAAACAAAACCGGCTTCGTCAAGCAACGATTGAAATAGACCACTAACGGACGGAGCGAATTCGGCTACAAGAGTAGAAAGTTGCTCGGCAATTGAAGTGATAGAGAATCCCGCGTTTTGATCATTTGAAAGTGCATAGCAAACTAAGTAGAGACCCTTATGGAGTGGTCGCTCAAGTTGATGCTCAGACGATACTCTTATTCTCGGAACACCAGCAGTGCTAAATGATTTAACCTCAATGTCAATCGAAGCTGAAACAAAGTCGTGGTACGAGCCATAAGGCCCTTGCCACATCTCTAAAGAACGAGTGATCCCAAATGAAGGGGCTAAATGATCTAGCAAAAAGGAAAGCTCAGAGAAGAGTCCCTGCTGTTCTTGAAGTGACAGAAGCGGGTTTCCTTTTTTATAGAGAAGGGACTGCCATCGCCAACACCTATTAACGAGATTAGCAAGACCCTCTTCTTTAGTCACCTTATGTTGAGTAGAGTCAATAAGATCGTTGCAAAAGTCAAGGAATATATCTACAAATGACGGATCAAGGAGCGATATTGCCAAATAACATGGACTTGACGGAGTAACATAGATGTCTATGCATTGTAAGCGTGGTAATTCCAGTGAGAAATCTATTGTCTCGCCTATGTTGATAAGGTACAAAAGCGTATAGTAGCGCTTGTTTTGGAGGGCCCACATGAATCTATGGGGAGTACAAGGGTCCTCTGAGACCGGAATAGCATCGCGACCAGTGGGAATATCACTCCATGGGAATGTACTCATAAGTCAAGCTCTCCATCAGTCTCGTCAAGCTCAGAACTAAGGTCGAGCATTCTAATCCAAGAAGAATTTACTCGATACTCCACAGCACTTTGAGGAGTTTGTGTAGGAGGAAAGCTAATTGACCATGCTGTAACAAGTGATTCAACACTTGGTGCCTCACCACCCAAGTTGTCTGTGTCAGAAATATCTAGAAAATGTACAAGCAATAGAGGCTTTCTACTTTGAATTCTAAAAACAGAGTCAGGAATATTTTTAATTGTCTTGCTAGGATTCTCATTTAACCACTGGCTCTCAATTTTACTTACTGTATCCTCGCCTAGTCCTATACGCTCAGCACCTCGACCAGCTACTTTACCTCTACTGCTTAAGCTAAGGTAGCTGCCACTCTTGTCTTCTTTATACTGTTTGTATGTGGCAGTTCTTCTTTGGAGGTTAACTAGCAAACCTTTGCCAATAGTCTTGGAGCTCTTATTTGCCAAAGGGGATGGCACAAAGATATCCCAGTACCTAAGTTCATTGTCCTGCCTGTTATGAATATGCTTCACAAGAGGGCGTGGGTCTCGAGTGAGTAAGGAAAGTGAATTAAAGCTACCAATGAACGATATCACATGTGATGCTGGGATATTTTCAAACAGATATCCATAAATACCGTGGTGGCTAGATGGGCTACAGCTCTTCGTGCCATTTATCGTGAGGCAGTAATTAATAAGAAGTTCTGCAGAATTCTGATTCGAGGCTATGACACTATTGTCGGCTTCAATATCAATAGTCTCCACAAATCTATCTGCCAATAGAATCTCTGCCTTGATTTCCTGACTAGAGCCCATCTTGTTTTTTGCTGTAACGAGTAGCGTATCAGGATGGCTCCTAACACGTAATCCAAAATCAAGTGGACTCAAGCGTGAACGCTGTAATGACGCCAAGTCATTCCGAAGCTCTGTATCGGCAAGGGTAATATGGGAATACCATTCCATAGCCTCTCTAGTCATCCAAATCCTGCAGATATCTTCATATCTAGGACGGTACCCGAACCAACGCCCCATTTGAAGTAGCGTATCGTACATTGCAGTTGAGCGAAGGAAGTACGTGATTGTGAGCCCCTCTAGAGTTAATCCGCGTGAAAGGGAGAACCCACCAATAACGATCAATGACCTTTTAGTCCTCTCTTCATAGGTTAAGGAGTCTGTCGACGTCTTGCTGCTGTTAACAATGATAACATTTACTCTTTTATAGCTATCAACAAGTGAGTTCAGTATTGCGTTATAGGAATACTCAATATCCGGAAAGTAGTTATGATAGCAGTCCTCTAGGCGCCTAATCACAGGGTTAGAATGAGAGGTGTGATCTAATGGACCAAATGTCCTTATACCTGTTTTTATATCTTCAACAACTTCAGAGACTAAAAACTTTAACTTCGAATGTATAGCTCTTAAATGAGAAACATTGATTAACATGCTGCTATTGTTAGCTGCAAGGATCCCCCGCTGTTCTTTGATCGCATCAGATATGAAGAAGCAGTATATAGCGTCAATTAAGCTGGGCGGGAGTACTGGGTCAAGATCTTTCTTGTGTTTTAATGGAATGCAATCATGATAGTCACTTACTTCAACGAGTATCTGCCGACAAGAATCCGACTCTCCTAGAAATATCGACTGAGCACCTATGTAGCTACTTGGAGGCTCTAGGCCAACGAGAAAATGCCTTGGGAAAAGATCTTGACGATCCATTTGATCTTTTGAATCTGGGTCTATAAAGATATTTGCAAAAGGAGTTGCTGTATACCCAATATACGTACTGCCAGTAAAACAATCAAGAATAAGCCTGATCTTTTCGTTGATTTTGCTGACATCGTCTTTGCTATACTTAGTATTAACGGAAGCGTTATCAGCTTCGTCATCGATCATGAGTAGCGGTAAGTCAATCTTGCTAGACATGTCTAGACAGCTTGAGGAGCTTAACCACTGAAGCAAGTTGCCTAGTATCCTGTCATTCTTTTTTACAACAAAAACGACAGGTCTATCTAGAGTTGAACTTAGAACGATTGCAGATCGATTCGCGCTTGCTGCGCTAAAATCAAACTTCTCTTGAGTGAAGGAATAAGGTGTTGTGATTTCACTACCTCTTGTTTCGCCCACACCTGTTATCACTATCCCGTCTGTTGTCAATGAACTAGTGTCTTGTCCAACGAATCCTTCGTTGATTCTTTTTTGGGTTTGGCTTCTAAGGTCCTCTTGTATCCCAGCGATTACAATAATTACTTTATAGCCATAGTCTGCAGCTTTAGTGAGAACACCAATATAGTTTGATGTCTTTCCACTCTGAACTGATCCAACAACCATCCCTTTGCGTGAGGAGTTTTCGCTTGAGTTTGGATCAGCACACTTTGAAAGAATTTGATCGGTTTGCTGATCAATTGTAAATAATACTAGCGAGCTAAAGCCATCTTTTTGTGCAAGATATTGTCTATAGTCATTCCAGTAATTGAGTTGTTTTTCATTCTTTAGCTGTGGCAACCACTCCTTGAAGTTACTTGTTCTGTCTTCTATCAATGACCCAATCTGCATCCTCACGCCTTCAGCACGCTTGATCCGAAGCGCAATTCTTTCTTTGTCCTCAGGGGAGAAATCTTTTTTGGCAAGGTAGGGGAAGGACGAGAAGTCCTCAACATACTTGTCTATCTCGGCTTCAGTAGTTACCTTCTCCTCACCCCGAATAAAATCGAGGATCAATCGTGTTAGCTGGTTTGTATCCTGATTGGTAGCCATTGTTCTAAATAAAGTCTTTTACCTCATTCCACCTTAGCCTAAAGATCTCAGCATTCCTTAAGATAGTACTTATATTCTCCTCCGAACGGCCCATCGACAGCAGATATCGCTTCATGTCAACAGCAAGTGCAATTAGGCTTTTAAGTTCCAGCTCCGGCTGAGCTACCGAAGCACTATCGTCGCAAAGGTCACGATATATTGCTCTTGTGGGAAGAGTGTTAACAATGATATTTATTAGTTCGGCCACTTTTCTTTTTTCGTCTTCCCCTAGTCCGTCAGTTAGAGAGCGGAGAAGGTGATGATCATGGTCTACTATGTATTCAACTGCTCCGTCCTTAACGACTCGCTTCCATATGGATACTATGTCTGCATTCGAGAGTGACCGCGATCGATATAGTTGTGCTTGCCTTGAGGATGTTGTCAGGTTGTGTATAAGGCTTTTTAGCCGTGACCTAATCGATGGCGGAGGAGTTGCGCTACTCTTCTTGATGTCTATCTGCCAATCGAAGTCTGATTCATGCGTTATGTCGATACTTGCTCGGCACAGTTTGCTACTCTCCTTCTTCGCTGCAAGACCAAACCATGAGCTTGGAACAATGAGCCTATTATTCCTGTAGAGATAAAAGCCTTGGCTTTCTAGGTAGCCGTTGGGTCCACTATTAAGTTCCCACTCTTGGCTGGTGCATTTGGTGCCATGAGGGAGCGTGTATGATTGTATATAACATCTTTTTCCTCGGTCAATTATCTCTTCCTTGGGTCGCGCTACCGATTTTGCTGGGAAGAATGGGTTTATAGCATCGCAGGCTAGGTTATTGATTGTAAATCCTACTTTTCTAGTTGCTTGACCCTCTATGAAACGATGATACGTTCTTCCTATGTGTGCTTCAAGTTCTACAACCATACGCGCTAGTTGTTTTTGCCCTTCCTTAGGGTCCATCTCGCTAAAACCATCGATATCTGTCCATTCAATAATAGTTCCTGATGCTGATTCGTTTTCGGGTTTTGCGAGCTTTTCAAGAAGAAGTGCCCACTGATTGCTTTGCTCTACTTCATTTAAGTCCCATTCTGCTCTGTAGCAGGTCAGCTCTTTCTGCCAGGTTGTGACGGATAGCTTTGAGCTTTGGGAAAAGGAGGCTGTTTTAAGGCCAAGCCCAAATCTGCCTAAGTCGCCTTCAGATCTCTGCTCGGCAGGTGATCGTGTTCCGGGACGCATAGCCTCAATAAGCTCATGCCGGCTCATCCCCTGACCGTTATCCTTAATTGAAACTATCGGCCTTGTCTCACTCCAGGTAATATATATTTCAACTGATGAAGCAAGTGCAGTTATAGAATTGTCTATAATATCGCAGATTGCATCGCTAAAGGAGTAGCCAATAGAGCGTAGGCTTCGTGCAAGAGAGGAAGCATTCGGGCTTACGTTTAGCGTCTCTGCGCGGCTCACTTATGGCCTTTCCCTTTGCATAGGTTGCTTGCGTTTAGTGGGCACATGAAGGAGCCTGCTCCATGCTTTCCATCGCATTGAGGTGCTTGATGACACCATCCATCTGCAACAGCGACTGCAGCTCTGTATATTCTCCCGTCTTCATCGCCTCCTATCATTAGCCCAAGATTCAGCTCGCGAAGCTGTCGTGACTTTTCACCCTCAAGCTCTAGAAGATTGCTTACTCGGGCCACCAGTCGACCAAGAGCCGTGTTGCAGCTTCGATCAGCTGTGATTCCTACCATGGCCAGACACTGCCTGATGCGATCACGACCAACACCGGCCAAGGAGTCATTGCGGACCCATTGACTCCATGGCAGCTCATCCTTGAGCTGAATCGCTACCCCCTCCAAAAGGTTCTCGAGGCCTTCGAAGCTGAAGCTGCGCAAAGTGCGGCGCCGGTTCAGATCATTGAGAAACACCTCATGATCAGGCCAGCGCGTTATCAGTTGAGGCCAGAACGTCTGCTGGCGCTGAATAGGCAACCTACTGACAAGGAACTCGCCGAGAAATGCCCGCCAGGCCTTGATGGAATCGGATATATCGACCCCGTTCTCCTTCTGGCGCGCCCACGGCAACAGTGAGTCACCACCTTCTTCGCGATACCAGCGCAGCAGCTCATCTCTAACGGCTTTGGGATCCGACCATTCCTCGTGTGTCTCCCCGTCGAGAACGGCCTCAAGGAGAGCCCCTCCAAGCGCTGCTCCGACGAGCGGAGCCACGGCTTCTCCGACTTGGTGAAAACGATTGGAGGGAGTGCCGTGGAAGAGGAAACCATCCGGGAATGACTGCACCCGAGCGGCTTCACGGATGGAGAGAGTGCGGTTCTGCTTCGGGTGGATGTACCAGTAACCATCCTTGGACATGTGGGCCGTGACGGTAAGGCATGGCTCGTCTGTCTTGAGGATGTTGTACTTGTTGCTGAAGCTGTGTTCCCTTGCATCCGTATCTGCGGATGTGGGCACCGATTTTCTGGTGACCGAATAGCGACGCTGCTCATCATCGAGCTCGTGATAGCGGAGCCCCGTCTTGCGCATCAGCTGGAAAGTCTCGAGATCATCACCACGCACCTTGCGGGTGATGTGATCTGACAGCTCTTCCTCAGTCACGGGCAGCCAGCTGCGCATCAGCTCTTGGTAAGGAGTGATTGGTCCTGCGTAGGCCTCGTTCTCGCTCCATTGCTCCCACCAGTCACCGAGCAGCGGAGGCAGATCCGAGATGGCATCGTCTAGGGGAACTGCCTGCTCCAGGGATGAGCAGACAGGCTCCGGCCATTGCAGGGGGGCCGCATACCCGATCCGCGTGCCGGCGATGAAAAGGCGAGGTCGGAGCTGAGGCACCCCGTATTCCCAGGCATGGACGATCCGGGCATGCACTCGGTAGCCAGCGGCTTCAGCCCTGCTGACGATTCCACGGAACACCTCCTGATCGCCCGTCTGGGCGATGTCGGGTACGTTCTCCATCAGAAAGGCCCGCGGCATCACCTCCTCGACCACCGTAAGGAAGGACTCCCAGAGTTCGCGGCGGCCTTCATTTAGCTGTCGGTGTTGATCGATGACGCCCTCGTTATGCTTACGCCAGCGGATGTTGCGTGAGAACGGCTGGCAGGGAGGGCCACCGGCGACTAGGGCGATTTCACCGCAACCATTGAGCGTGCGGCTGATCTCCTCGAGTACATCAGGGCTGCTCAGATCGCACTGGTGGGAGCACCCTGCGAAGTGATGCCTGTGGGTGGCGATCGAATCAGGTCTGATGTCGCAGGCCAGGATCACCTCAAAGCCGGCACGGTGAAGCCCCAGGCTCAGGCCACCCGCCCCGGAGAAGAGATCGACAGCCAGAAGCTTCGAAGGATCAAGAGATCTGGCATGCCTTGGCAGCTCACCGATCGCACAGCTGAGCGGATGAGGATCCAGCCTCTGATCCGGCCCCTTCAAGGCCTTGAGGCGATGCGGGTCGTTGGCCACGAGGCTGCGAACCATCAGCCGTCGCTCTCCTCAAAGCCTTGCCGCACTAGATCAGTGATCTCGTCTTCCTCGAGCAGGTCGAGGCAGAGCGACCCACCCAGTGCATTCAGCCGCCTGACCCCGGCCCGGACCTTCAGGTCGGGGAGATCGGCGAGCTCGCGTGTTAGCACGCGGTTCACCGGTGGCAACAGTCCGTACTCACGGTCACTGACGCCGAGATGGAGTTCCTGGCTGCTGAACAGGCGACGGACGAGGTCATAGTCCTCACCCTGCTCCCCGATCAGCCGGTCGGCGGCGAAGAACAGCCGGGCGAAGGTATTACGGCCCTGGCCGTTGATCGAAGGCGTGCCCAGGAATCGTCCGGCAGGCACAGGTCGGTGCCCCTGCCCCTTGAGAAAACCCTCCTCGGGATCAGCCGGAGGGAGACCGCGCCACCGACGCCAGACCAGCTCTGGATACCGGACAACACAGAACCAGTGCCAGAGCCGCATATCGGTGGTGATCTCCTCAGAGAGATGCCTGAGGCATCGATGCAACGGCTCCACTAAGTCGGCATCAATTGCTGAATCGCCCGCTCCCCTGCTGTTGAGATCACTGATCAGGACATCGAGTTCGGACAGGTCAACATCTTGATCAACCGGTAGGACGGAAATCTTCTCCGGATGGCGCAGTGCCTCAATGAGGCCTGATTCACTCAGGAAAGCGCAAAGCCTGAAGAGACGCTGTGTCATGCCGCCTTGACCTCCCCGAGCTGAGTAAGTGAATCAGCCTCATCCCCAGGCTGGATTTGCTGTGAATCGGCCATGGCTTCGGCGAGCTGGACCAGCTTCGTCTCCTCCTGAATGAGCGCAGGCAACTTCATCAACAGCCGGCTGAAGCCCCCCGGTGATCTCAGTTCGGCTGCTACGAGCAGCAGGGCTGCATACACGGGTACATCAGCATCGACCAGTCCCGCAGCGAAGAGACCCAGAAGTCGCACCTGCCACCCACTGAGCGAATCGATTACCTCTCCAGTGCTTAGGGCTGTGTCCTCCTCAAGCGTCCGCTGCAGGTGGTGCAGGACATCAGCAACGAGAAGCGGCCAGACGCTCGAGCAGATGGTGATGAACAAAGCATCGCGCTGGAGAGCACCACCGGTGCGGCGTCGTGAGCGACTCATCAACAGACGGCGCAGCGGTGCGGCGACATCCGCGTTGAGTTCGAGTGTCGGGGGTTCACCCGGTTGCAGTCTCCAGAGCTGCTGAGCGCCGCCGGTGGGGAAGCTCTCCCAGCGCAGCTGGAAGATTGCCTCTTCAGTTGTAGATCGGCTCGAGAAACGAACCACATGGATCCTGCTTCGACCAACGATCTGGCCTTTGCGGCCGGCCAGCCCGTCCTGCGGTTCCGCTGCAGCCCCGGTACGGACGAGCAGAGCCTCGGCCCTGATCTCCTCGTCATCGAGAAGCGCGTTGTAGGTGATCTCGGCAAACCACAGACCGAAGCCATCCGGTTCTAGGGGAACGAGCATCCGTCGCCCGGTGGAACGGCTTATCAACCGACAGAAGAAGCCTGCAGGGGGCGAGTCCTGCTCATCGGCGGGGAAGCTGTCCTCCCATCCCCAAGGAGGTGTCAGCAGGATCTCGAGCCTGACCACGCTGAGATCACCGCGGAAACGGAAAGTGACCGCATTGCTGACTTCCTGAATCACCTCCTCGGCAATGCTCTCCGGGGCAGTGACGCGGAAGGCACCATCAAGATCGACCGTCTTCCAGGGAAGGAATTCCATCTATCAGCCCCCCTGCCTGAAACCTGAGAGGCTCGGATCGACCCCGGCAGGTGGACTGACGAGACAGCGGAAGGGCAGTGCGGTGAAGCTGCCAGCCACTGAGAAGACAAGGCGCCGTGAATCGGAATCATCCACTGACAGATCCCTGTCGGTGCCAAGCAGCTCCATGGAGCCAATCCGCCAGGCATCTCCCATTCCGGAATCGGCGATGCTGCGGAAGCTCAGGCCAGCCACCGCGGCGGCGGTTCCGCGTCCGTGGCGGATCAGTTCACCCTGCAACGCCCAAGCCCCCCGGCTCTCATCGAACCAGGAGCTATCACGGTCCAGATGAATCTCCAGGCGTGGCTTTTCGCCCCGTTCAGCAGATGTACCAGAGACCCTGCTCTTTCCAAGATTGAGCATGCGCATCAAAAGATCCGGGCCGCTGCCCGGCGCCTCCTCGTCCGCGATTAGCAGTCTCTGGATGACGAGCTGACGAAGCTCGGAGCGAAGGCTGCGCAGACGTCCGGCTGAACCTCGCCAGTCGTAGCTCTCCCTCAGGCGCCTAGTCGTTGGCAGCCAATCGTCATGGGTGACGGGTTCCGCAGCTCTGAAGTATTCCTCGACATCGGCCGGCAGAAGCCCCTGCTTCTCAGCGACTTCCGAGGTAGGAGCGTGAAAGAGGGCGCACCCGACCAGCGCGACCGCGCAGTAGGTGCCGCCATCGGCCAGCCGGTTGCCGTCGACGTAATCGACGACCATGCCCGCGCCCCTGATCAGGGCGATGGTGGAACGACAGGGAAGACAGGCCTCCGCTGATGACACCCGCGTCACAGCGAGGCGGATAGACGTTTCTCCTGGGTCATGAAGCAGACCGGGGTGTTCCGCAGGACGAATGCGGCGGGGGATTGGGAAACCCGGCACATCCGTGGCGGCGCTGTCGCCTGGGCTGAGTGCCGACTCAGAGGATGGGCTGGTGAGTGAAGCTGCGAGAAATGGAGCCCATAGTCCATCGATCTCGGCGCGGCAGACGTGGGAAGCGGAACCGTTGCCGGAGCGGAAGACCCTCGCCTGCACGTCTAGGCGCCCCCAGCTGATGGCAGGCCAGAACCATTTGGAGGCGGCCTGAGTGAGGTCGTGACAAAGCTCCTCCGGATCCCTTATGCCCAGATCTGAGGCGTCCTCTCGGTCCGGCTCGTGGAAACCCGGGATCAGAAGTGTCGTGCCTGGGCCATTGATGCCGGCTCTGTCTAGGAAGAGAGCGGATGCCTCGCCCGGGTCCTGCCAAGAGGACTCCGCGACAGGGATACCATCGCGGACTCCTGGATGCCCCAGATAAGCGCCGTCCAGCCAGGCGCCTTCATCCGTTTCATGGGAAGGAATCTCGCTGCGGCCAAAGACCCGCAGACCCTTTCCCTCAATCCCCGAGACACTTGATGAGAACAGAACCGTCAGCAAACGGGAGTGCATCCAGCTGACTGCCTTGCCTAGGCCGAAGCTTCCGCCACGCCCGGCCTCATCTCCGGTCGAAAAATTCTGAACGCAGAGGCGCCTGAAGTTACCCGTCTCGTCCCAGTCATCCCCGGTCAGCCCTTCAGTGTTGCTGTCACTGATCCGCAGGCAGACGAGTGTGGGGGCCTCCATTGCCTCGAGCCCCGCCTTGAGCGTGAGGGCTGCGCCCCCCATACCCTTGACGGCGCTGATGTGACTTCTCAGGCCCTCCCAGTCGAGGGCTTCGAGCATTCGGTTGCGCTCATCACCACTTATCAGAAGCAGATCGAAAAAGACACGGGCTTTCTCAGCGCCCAAGCGCCTGTCGCAGCTGTTCTGGCAGACCTCCCTCACCAAGGTCTCCAGCAACGGTCGCCTGCGCTGTGCAGACCCGCCCTCAAAGAGCTCGGCCGCTGCACTGCCACCGTTGGCACGCCCTTGGCCGATTGAAGGCGTGGATACCCACTTCAGTGGTGTCGGCATGACCCCTGGCTTAGGCATCGACACTAAATGCAGTATCGGCCATAAGCCGCCATTGGGGGACAGTCCGCGCAAATGGTTTGCACAAGCCGCTCCAGGCTTTCTGCGCAGGACAGAGCAGATGCCAATTAGTCAAACCAGCCTTCATCGCAAGCCCATGAATAGAGAACACCCTCAAGCTCTTCCAGAGATCCAGTGTGGAGAAGGTTTGCGATCTCAAGTCGAAACGCTCCATCTGAAGCCCGAACGATATGCAGAACTTCTTCACGATCACAGGCCTGTGGCGTGACAGCTTCGTTGTTCCAATAACTGAAGACTCTTTCGCCGGGCGACTCTGGATCAGCCCAAGTAACCCGCAAAGTCGCACGGAAGCCTGCAAGGGTAACGACCATGGCGGCTCGCTCAATACAAGCGTACTATAAGGCCTGTGGGTGCTGAGCCGCAATATTCTCGCCGTGATGACACTTGCGGAAATCCTCAGAGCGCTCGACGAAGGGCTGCCGGTCCACTGGCAGAACCCTGGTTACGTGGTCGAACGCTCCGCGGGAGGCGCCACCTGCGTTATCCGCTCACTTTCAACGGGTCACTGCATCTCCCTGACATGGGCGGATGGAATAACACTTAACGGCATGGAAGACGAGTTTTTCATCGGCCAAGGTTCGACTCTCCCGCCCCGAAGCTGAAGAATGCGTGCGCGACAAGCATCGAGAAGCAAACGCTCAGGCAACCCTCCCTGAAAACCGTTATTGACCCGCCCCGCGCTGAGGGTGGCGTCCTGCGCTGTGCCTGTAATGGCCATCGCTCACGCCCACACCACCGGCCGGATTCATTCTTCTGCCAGCAGCGATGGCTTCCTGCTCTGGCTCAGTGAGGAGTGCTGGGGCCGAGGGCTAACTCGGCTTGCTGAGCTTTTAGTAGCCCATCCTTCTCCGCAGGAGTTGATCTGCTCACCGAGCGGCAGGCCAAGCAGCCTGAGCCACGTGGATCCCGAGCTGGACGGCCTGCTGCTTTTTGAAGGTTGGGGGCTTCTTCTGGCCCCCTTTCCGCGGATTTCAGCGGGGCCCAGCAGCGGCATTACGGACCTGGGCATGGACGCAACTGGCTTGGCCCACTGCGCTGGCGTTGAAGGAACTGGATCGCCACCAGGCCGTCAAACACCCACCTAAATCCCTCGTCCAGTCCTCGCGCTGCGTCAAGGATCTAGCCATGCGCCCCGGTGGGGCGTCCTTGTCACCTCGCTGCGGCTGGCCGTTGGGGGTGGGGTTCTCTGCCGTCCCTAGATGGCTGCCCCGCTTTCCCGCTCTGCCCTCCGTGCCCGCGATGCCCTGGTGCTCCAGCACCTTTCCCTGGCAGATGCCGTTGCCTCAGCTGTAGCCCGCCGCTTCTTCCCTTTGGTCGAGCGGGAGGATCTGATCCAGGTAGCTAGAGAAGCCCTGCTTCGTTCAGTGCTGCGATGTAAAGCAGGTGAGCCGGCAGAGCCCTATCTGCGCCGCTGCATCTCAGGTGCCCTGCAGCATCACCTGCGCGATCGGGTGCGGCTGGTGCGCATTCCACGCCGGCTGCATGAGCAGGGTCAGTGCCCCCTGGGTCACATCAGCCTTGATGGCCACGCCGCTGGCGAGCCGTGCCTGCTCGATCAGCTGGCCAGCCCAGAGCAAGAAGCAGCCGGGCCCGCTGATGATCTGGCGCTGGAGCAGCTTGTAGATCAGCTGCCTGCAGCCCAAGCCACGGCCCTGAGGCTCACCATCCTTGAGGGCCTGTCCCTGCGGGCTGCGGCAGAGCAGCTGGAGATCAGCGCCATGTCAGTGCAGCGGGCTCAGAAGAAGGCTCTTGAGGCTCTGCGGCAGCAGCTGGCGGGGGCGGGCTGAGGCCCTGTCGATCTATTGCTGCCAGGGGCCTTTCAGCGCAGCGGCCCTGGCAGGCGGCGGACCGGCCTCACCTGCGGCTTGAGCGGCGGCGGGATCTGCAGTTGCTGATCGACCCAGTGGGCAGCAAGGGCCGCCAGCAGGCTGTTGCGGTCGCCGTGGATGCGGAGCATGGCGTTAGCTGAAAGTGCTGCCCGCCAGCCTGATCGGGCCGGCCCGCTCCGCGAGCGCAGAAGACAACAGGGCCGCGCAACCAATGGCACAACCGCGGCCATCAAAAGCACCAGTTCAAGCTCCGGGAATACATGTCAGTCCGCGCTGCTTCCTCGCGGCTCGAGATCAGCGCCATGCCGATGTCGCACCATGAGGTGCGCCTAGCGGCTTTCAGGCGACATCGAAAACTGAGCAAGAGGCGACACGAAAACTGAGCCACCTGGCAGACGATCCAGCGAGCAATCGATCTGGGGTTGTCCTTGTTCCGCTCGCACCGGAGCAGGCTGCGGCTTGGCAGCCAATCGCCTGTGGCTTTCTACGGTGCAGCGATGGCCCAAGACCTCAAGCACCCTGCCACCGGCGATTTGATTGTGTTGGCGGACGGTGAGCAGCTTTGGCGGATCGGCTGGCCTGGTGCTCCGGTACTGGTCGTCACCAAGAACGGACCAGACGGCAAAGACCTGTACCGGCTGGCTGATCCCAGATGCAAAACCTGGAACAAGGTGGGAGACATGAAGCTGGTTCCCTGGCCAGAAGCCGGCAGCTGAGCCGGTCCAACCCACCTCAACAGGAGTAGAACAGCTGTACTGCTGCCGCCGCTGGTTTGATCTTGGCCGACCTGCCTATTGGCGAGCCTGTGCCCTTCTGCTTGGGTTCATTGGATGAGGGCTTGGATCTCCATGCCGCCCTGATTCCCAACCCGGTCTGCACCTTCTACATGCGGGCCAGCGGCAATGGCATGCGCCAGCACGGCATAAATGATGGCGACCTGATGGTGATTGACCGCAGTGTGGAACCCTGCTCCGGCCATGTCGTCGTTGTTGCCCACCAGGGCAGCTTCTTGATGCGGCCGCTACTGCGTCAGGGGGAGCAGTGGTTGCTTGAACCGGTGCGACCAGGAGAGGCAGCAATTCCTTTGGACCTGGAGGCCTTTGATCGCTCAGGGCTCTTTGGCGTGGTGGTGCATGCGGTGCATCACCTCAACAAGAAGCGCTTGCGCAAGATCTGATCGCTCCTGCCTTGACCTGACCTGCGGAGAAGGCTCGCCCTAGCTGGGTCGGCTTCCGGTGGGGCTTGCTCCGGGTCCTCTCCATTGTGCTTCCTTCCTGCGTCAGTACGCCTCTGGGATCGGTCCGATCGCAGCGCCACACCTGGCGCCGAATCCCATGGCATCACAAGCTGCCCAGTCCAAGTTCTGCCGGCCAGAAGAAGATCCCTTCCTGCTGCTTGATCGCGCCTCGCGCTCCATCGAGCAGCTGCTGCGCCGTGATTTGCCGCTGCGCCGCACCTGGAGCGAGCAGCCCTATGGAGAAGAGGAAATCACCCTCCTAGAAGAGGAGGTGCTGCCTGCCATTGCTCAGTGCCTGGCACGAATCGATGCCATCGATTCAGCTCTCAGCGCTGCTGGAGAAGAGCTCTATCGCCAAGAAGTGTTGGCAGCAGCTCAGAAGCGCCGTGTTCTGCTCCCTGGGGAGGTGGCGCTTATCTGAGCCTGCAATCCAAGGGCCAGTGTCTGCTGGCCCATTTTTTGGGACTGACGCCGATCAATTGAAACAACCGAAATTCGGTTGTTTGAACCAGAGCTCTGCCACCGCCAATTTTGGAGAGGGCCTCTGGCCCCCCAGCTAGGCGCTCACGGGTGGCTGACACCGGATGCCTGAAATGCAGGTGCTTCTTTTGCCAGACAGCAGGACCGCATTCCTTGAGGTTTTCTCACCGCGCCCCTACTGCGTAAAGACATCATTCAGCTCCTTTTGCTTTGGTTGATCCTGGCCTTAGCTGTCCCGCGTCAAGCCCCTTGGCCGATCGCTTTGCATCAATCATTTGTTACCCGTTTTAATTGACGCCTGGTAACACCTTTTCTCTCGTCTCCGTCTTGGTTTCTGGTCGCTGTGCTGCGCTCTCCAAGCTCTGCTGCACCCTGGCAACGCGCC
>Ga0247832_1003929_pt1 | contig 19430 bp, 12 predicted proteins | sample LaCruzMarch2015__10_FD_192407 | JGI IMG/M metagenome (GOLD analysis project Ga0247832, IMG submission 192407) | Freshwater microbial communities from meromictic Lake La Cruz, Castile-La Mancha, Spain - LaCruzMarch2015_4m | ecosystem: Environmental > Aquatic > Freshwater > Lake | place: Spain... | reverse complement strand
ATTCAAGCGCATGGTACGCACGCTCTTCGGGACCGAAGACGATACGCCCCGCGGCAAACAAGAACGGAAGGAAATGTACTGGATCGTCCTGCTCGTGGCACATCAGAGATTAAGGGTGGCAAATCAGCAGCAGCGACGCGACCAACAGCAACGACGGCAACAACAGCACCCAACGAACGGCAATTCATACGCCGCCACGGGCGAGGAAGGATGGGAAATGGAATCGAAAGATCGACTCAAACGACTTATGGACGAGGCGGTTACTTATTTAGATACTAAGACGGATATAACGCAAATGTCATTAAAACGATTACGGAACGAGGTACAGTCCTACCTGAGACCACAAATTGTACACTTGTTAACCGTGGCACGGTATGTTGATAATTTAGCAATTAATAATAATACGAAGGAGGAAAATAATGATAGTAGTAATGATGATGATGATGAGGATGAGGATTATTACATCTTTAATACGAATGAAGAAAAAATGTATAAAGAAATATTACTTTATGAATATAATCATACTTGTCAATTATTGTTGCTACTACATGACTCAAGTATAACAACAAAGGATGGCAGTGGTAGGACACCGAATCCAAGACCATTTTATATAATGAAAAAAGATGCCATTGAAACTTTATTAAAACATTATAATTGGTGGTCTACTACCACTACTACTACCACCACTACCACTACGAATAATGTTGATAATAATAACGAGAATCATTCAAATAATAATGATGAGAATGATACAGAGTATATAGATCCATTTGGTTTTGCACCCAACAAGGCTACGAAGGATGTAGTTTGTGCTATGCGATATTATCAAACGAGGAATTTAATCCGCTCCTTCATGGCACGTCGTACACAATATTATCCACCACGTGACGAAAAAAACAAGGCCGTCATTCGCGATACTATTACTCAAATAATACATCAACCAACAACAACATCAATACTACTACCTCCGCCGCCACCCACGCGTTGTTATCATACCCTCCTAGCATTAAAATCTACCATCCCAAATAATGCCGGACGGGGGGTATATATTGATGGATTCGCACCCGCCGGAACATTATTGGCATTCATACCGGGTAATGTATGGACCAAGGAACAATTGTCGAATATTACAACTCAAACACAGGGTCAATTAGGACATGACCCAAGACATCAATTATCGATGAGGTATGATGATATATTAATTGATTCACGACATGCTCCGTATACTGTTATTAATAACTTGTGGTCATTGGGACATATTGTAAATCATCCACCTCCACCTCCTCATACGTCTAATTCATTCACCGAGACCTTGTTGAATAGTAATACAATGAAGTCAGAAAAATGTAATAATAATATAGATGACAATGATGATGATGGTAAGAATGTGGACATTGACAATAATAAAAGTCAACCAACAACAACATTCCATGGACCTAATTGTGCCACTGTTATGATTAACTTTACTGAAGGCATGTTTGACAGTGATGATAATATAAACAACAACAACAACAACGACAATTCATCAAAGAAGTTATTACATACCTACCTCCCAAACATGTACGAATATCCACCCACAACACCCTACTCTAAAAATATATTTGAAACAGAGAATGTTATTATGCATGGTATGGGACTAATTGCTATCCGGGATGTTATGGATGAGGAATTATTTTATGATTATCGTCTATGTCCATCATCATCATCATCATCTTCTTCTTCGGATGATAATAATAATAATGGTTATCCAAGTTGGTATCATGTATGGGATGAAGATGCATTGAATAAACGATGGGATACTGATGACCAGTGAGAGAATGAGTGAATAATATTAGAATGCTCAGAATTCATTGTTGTTTAAATTACTTTTTGTTCAATTTTACCACCACTCGTTCACGATGAGTAGTAGTAGCAGACTTGACACTTCGTATTTCTTCCCCTATTGCTCTATATTGTACCTCGTCAATACCATCACAATAATTAACAAATCGTGCTGCCGTAAAAAAGTAATCTGATAATCGATTTACATATGCCAACGCGGCTGGGTCGATAGTACGTTCTACTTCCTTATTGTCATCATCATCATCATCATCATCATCATCAACCTTATTGTCACTGTGATGATGGTGTGACTTGGCTGCATCAATAACAAGTGGGACCATACACCGTTCGGCACGTCGACATACAGTCCGTGCTACATGTAATTGAGCCGAGACAATGGATCCGGTGGGGATGATGAAGGATAATAGTTCGGGTAATTCATTCGTCATATTATCAATCCATCCCTCGAGTGTAGTGGTTGAATGAATGAAATCATATCCACTATAATTACTATTCTTGTCGGAAGTAGTAGTAGTAGTAGTAGCATTGTGATTGCTTTCACCTTGTCGATTACTTTGTTGTTGTTGTCGTCGTCGTCGTCGTTGTGGTGTGGGCTTTGCAATATGACTACCCACATCAAACAAACGACTCATTACATCCAATAATTGATTTGGTAATTCACCATACTTGTTATTACTACTGTTCGATTCTGCTTCTTGTGCTTGTGCTTGTGTGGCAGTAGTAGTAGTAGTAGCAGCAGTAGTAAGATGGGCATGTACCAAACCAACAATCGAACATAATTCATCTACCGTCCCTAATGCTTCGAATAATGCATCATCCTTTTTACGACATTCACCGGTAAATAGCTGTGCGGTGCCGGTATCACCCTTACGAGTATATGGAACATTTTTGTTCGTGAATGTCCCCCCCTCGTTACCACCCTTACCACTCCCCACTACCGCTTTTGTTATAGTACTAGTATTAGTCGATTGTCTGTTTCGTGTTGCTGCTATTGATTGAGTGTTACTACTTGTATTTGCATCTGCAATAGTAGAAGATGAATACAAATTATTCGTGATTGCTCCTTCTGCCTCATCACTCTCTCCTTCTTCTTCGTTCTCATCGTAATAGGTACCATTCATAATACGTTGGACTAATCGCGACGTCATGGCCTGATCTCCGCTCGCGGCTTTCGGTATCTTCCTCCTTCCCGTGGTGTCATCATTGACTATTATCGGTCGATTACGAACATTGACATGGCCATACGGACAATGACGACATATATTACCACAACATACGCCGCGTTTCAAGTGTGCCAATTCCGTAAAAACCGTAAAATTGGTGACCGGATCAATATACGTAGTTCGGCGATTCATCATCGCACGTCGATGTACGTCTTCAATATCGGTCATTGCCGATGACGACGATATTGCAGTGCTAATGCTAGGAGTAATGCTGCTTTGGCTCATATCACAAGATTGATGAAAAAGAATATTGCTTCGTAAATCGAGTACGATGTCTTTACCGTAGTGCCCCCCAATAGAGCAATGACGACGATGACGATGGGTACTCGTCGTCGTCGCTGATCTCGGAAGATGCAAGCGGGTGGAGGATAACAATGCTGACGCTGCTGCCAACGATGATACAGTTCGTGTAGTAGTTGTTGCTGCTGATGCTGTTGCGATGACGACACGAGAAGACGAGATCATATAGTAACGATTTGTCCAGCGCTACGACGCCAACCCGGATAGAGGTGTGAAGTGAAAAAAATGGAGAGAAGAGAGAACGTGCTTCGCGTCCCGCCACAAGGGAGAGAGAGGCAGGTCATGCTTGCCGCCACATGCCGTCATGTCGATGATGTCCAATACGTCCCAAAGACGCCGCAGCAGCAGGATTTTTACCACCATGACTTCGTCCCTTCTTCTGGCGACGGCAGTACTTCGTACGCGCGGTGTGAATACCACTTTCACTTGTACTGCCTTTTCGTCGCCTGCGACATTATTACCCCGGCAACAACGACGAGCGAAGGTATCATCGTCCTCGTCGTCGTCGGCACGCTTACTTACATCACCAATATCCTATCCAGCAACACTACGATCATTTGATGAATTCATTTCTCTTCCTCCATCGTATACTACAACGACAACGTCGTCTGCTACTCGTCTATTCTCCACCACTCGCGGCGACGAGGGAGGGACGACTACTACTTCGTCGGAACCTACCATGGAAGAAGATACAGTTGGCAAATTGGGAGTATTAATTACCGCCAAGGGGAATGAAATACGCACCATGAAAGAACGCGGGATATCCAAAGATGAGTTGGGTCCGCATGTGGAAGAATTGAAATCGTTGAAATCCAAATTGATGGCGGCCATGACCGAAAAGGGAGGAGAGACGACACTTCCGCTTCTTACGACGATGGCGCCGGCGACGACGTCGACGAAGAAGAGGAAGAACAAGGGCGAAAAGAACAACGATAATGAAAAAATTAACAATAGTAATTCGAATGATGATGATGATACTACTACCATGAGTATTAATGAATTACGCGAATCGCGATTGGCAAAAGTTGCGGCCATGCGTGCTGTCGATATTGAACCATATGCCTACTCGTACAAACCGAACATAACTGCCGTGGAATTAGCCACCATGTATAAAAACAGGCTCGATCCTGGACAGGATGACGACGACCCCAACGCGATATACACGGTCGCCGGAAGGATTATGGTCAAACGCGTATTTGGTAAATTGGCATTCTATACATTACAGGATGAGACGGGGGTGATACAATTACAATTTGATAAATCCAAATTAGATACTGATACTGCAACAACATCAACATCATTCTCCTTTACTAATTTAAAGGCGTGGACGGATGCCGGCGACATTATAGGAGCCACGGGGACGGTACGACGTACCGAAAAGGGCGAACTAACACTATACATACGTGAATGGACGATGCTTACCAAGTCGACATTGCCATTACCGGACAAGTATGGCGGATTAAAAGATGTCTCGAAACGTTATCGCAATCGACATTTGGATTTGATCGTTAATCCGCTCGTGCGCGAAACGTTCATGAAACGTGCCAAAATCACGAGCTCCTTACGTAGACAGCTCGATGCCAAAGGATTTTTAGAAATCGAAACGCCCGTATTACAATCGCAACCGGGCGGGGCCGAGGCCAGGCCATTTATTACGTATCACAATACCATGGATATGGAATTGACGTTACGCATTGCCACGGAATTGCATTTGAAGCGACTGATCATTGGCGGCTTCGCGCGAGTATATGAGGTGGGACGGATATTCCGTAATGAGGGGATAAGCACGAGACATAATCCCGAATTTACTAGCGTGGAATTATATCAAGCATATGCCGATTATAATGATATGATCGAATTGACCGAAGAGTTGATTTGTAATATGGCAGCCGAGGTATGTGACGATAATGGTGCCGGCATGACATCGATCCCGTACGGTGAACATGTTATTAGTCTCGTGCGGCCATGGAGACGTGTTACCATGCATGATATTGTAAAGGAAGAAATACCTAATTATGATTTTGATATTACCGATCCCACCACGCTGGATGCCGCCAAGGCCGTCGCGAGCGAGGCTGGTGTACCAGATGTACATAAATGTACCACGGTGGGTTATGTCCTTAATGCATGCTTCGAGGAATTATGCGAACCGAAATTAATCCAGCCGACATTCGTTATTGATTACCCCACCGAGGTTAGTCCATTGTCTAAGCCACATCGAACGAAAGCGGGGATTGTGGAACGATTTGAATTATTCGCCACCGGACGAGAGATGGCGAATTCATTTAGCGAACTAACTGACCCAATCGACCAACGTGAGAGGTTTGAGGCACAGGCAGCCAAGAAGGAGGCGGGCGATGAGGAGGCATGTGATGTCGATGAAGAATTCTTATCTGCATTAGAACAGGGTATGCCCCCTACGGGTGGGTTGGGGATTGGGATTGATAGACTTGTTATGCTATTGACGAATTCACCATCGATTAGAGATGTGATTGCATTCCCTTTGTTAAAGCCGGAAGTGTAAAGATTGGGGTGTGGGATGGGGTATGTTGGGGTCATTCTATTTTACTTTTTGACTTTATGAATGTTGCAGTATTTTACATTGTTTTGTGAAATAGTCGGCTTGATCAAGACTTAGTCTCAAAGCATTCCCCGGGGCCCGCGAAACGACGAATGCAGAGATCATTAAAAATAAACAAGCTACGATAAATGAACAAGGGGATAAATCTGTCAACAATACGACATTGATTAAAACATACTACGTAACTTGTCTATCAAATCACCTACTCGTTGTTGTACTTCATCAACCTCATTATTCGAATGTGTTGTATCTTTCAACTGCTGTAACATCTCCTTCATAACTGGTACACCATCCTTATCCCATTCTTTCTCTACCGCCTTAACCATGGGGGATATATCTTTTTGTATTTCTAACATTAATGGTCCAATTTCTTTGACTATCATTCCCTCAAATGCATTTAGGTCTGCTTTAATTTCTTTCTCGTTACCAATAGTATCCTTTAAAAATTGTATGAAGTCTACATCCGTCGACTGGACACGTTGTTTATATTGTAGAGGCGTCATCACTCTATATTTACCTGTTTTAGGATCAATGTCGCGTTCTAAACTTTGTTGTTTGAGTCGTGTAATTAAATCGTCTTTTTGTGTTACTCGCTCTTTCAACTTATCGACAATTACTTCTACTGTTGTTGTTGCTGCTGCTGCTGCTGTGTCACTGTTGTCAGTCGTACTTGATTTATTCTCGTCGTCTACTACCACTGCTGAATCTTGAATATCTAGTGATTGGACTTGTGATTCCATATCTTGTAATTTGGTAATAATATCTATCGTTTCACTCTTTATTCGTTCTTCCTCCTTGATTAGTACTTCCATATCAAGTTTTATTTTACTACCCACTTCCTCGTCTCGAGTAATATTAGTAGTAATAGACGATAGACTGCCATCAATATCGCTAGTATCACTGCTAATGGTGTTACTCTCCTTACTATATTGCTGTATTTCATTTACCAACTCATCAATTAGCACTCCCTCCTTTTCAATTAACCTCCTTTCGTCTTGTTCCTCTTGTATGATATTGTTAAGTAATTCATATTCTTCTTTCACTAACTTGTCTATTGCGACTTTGTTGTTGTTGCCGTTGACGTTTGCTACTGCTGCTGCTACTTCTTCGTTGGTAGTATCAATAATAGTAGTAGCAGCAGCAGTAGTACCATCCTCGTCAATAACGCTTCTGACGTCGTCTTCGTCGTTATAAGCAAATGCCAGCAAGGTGGGTAACAAAATCATCGGAGCAGTAGTAATTGATGCGACAGAGAAATAATGCTTTAGGAAACTTCGTCTACTGCTACTACTACTACTACTCGTGATGATGGCAGTATCATCCTCCTCTGCAAGATGTACACCAATAATACTACCTGCCGCGTCTTCTGTTTGAGACGAATCGTGACGGAAACAACTACAGCAATGACTATTACTTATTTGTCGTAAGTAATAATGACGACGACGACGAGAATTATGATGTTCGTGTAGAAGTAGTGCAACTGACGACAATCGCCGCTGGAAGAAAGGCGACTGAGAGGCACCACTCAGGTTTGGCAGGATCGACGATGCTATTATTACTACACTCCACATATCCTGAGTCTTCTTCTATGAATATGTATCGTAGAGTGCGAACGAGAGAGGAGGATTCTTTATGCGGGAATATTCCCTTCCCTCAAAAAAAGAGACGCAACGAAGTAGACGCGGACGCGTATGTGGCGCGGCTGTAGCAGCGCTGCCACTGGCAATAGTAGCACGGAGGCATCAAGAGGAGGAGGCGTCGTACTACTGCCAAGATGGGCAATATACATTTCTCTCCTCCTACTGCGTTTCGTCGGCATCGATCAACGCGGGTATGTCCATCCGGACGAGTTCTACCAGGGAGGACAAGAATTATTCTTCGGTCGGGGGCGGAGTGATGGTGGTATAAGTTGCACTAGCAGCAGCAGCAGCAGCAGCAATAGCAGCACTCCGCGTGGGGATGAATACATGGTAACGAATAGCGTACCATGGGAATATCGACCAACCCACGCGGTTCGATCGATCGTACCGCCGGTTTTCATGACATGGGTCCCGATACGCATCTACGCCGCCATGATGCACGGCTATTACTACTCGTACGACTACTGCGTTGCTACTACAATGAATGACGACGAAGATGTTGATTCTTCATTTTCATCCACCGCCGATAAAGGCCAATGCAATAACAACTACCACGGTCACAACAACAACGAACGATTGTCCGGAAAAGAAATATTACTCATACCGCGATTATTCATGACGATATTATCAATTATATTCCTCGATGGATCATTATGGTTACTTGTATCCTATCGCGATCAACAACAACTGTACCACACGGCAACGACGACGATGACGAAGACGACGAGAATGAAGAAACAGCAGCAGCAGCAGACTATTGCTACATTACTACCATCACCACCAATAGAGGTTATTATATTAGCATCCTCTTGGCCATGTCTTGTATTAAGTACGAGACCATTTACCAACTCGTTAGAAACAATGTGTGTGGCTGTATTGCTTGTTATTATTGTTAGAACACTACATAATACAACAACAACAACCACAACAACTTCTACTCATGACAATACATCCTACTACTACTCCATCCTACCACTAATATTGATTGGTATTACATGTTCCATTGGTATATTCATTCGATTTACATTTGCATTCTTTGCCTTACCTTCGGTGATCATCTTTTTATACCATCGTTGGAAGAAGAGAAAGTTGATTAGTAATAATAAAAGTAGTAGTAATAGACTACTTGTTGGCGGTCGTGGGTATAATAGACTAGTACAATCACTATTACTATTACTACAGCATGTTTTATACGATGGTATATTATGGATAATTGTTTCATTCGCACTTGTTTCCTATATTTTCATCTATATTGATACACAATACTACTATACTTCAACATCATCATCATCATCATCACCACAGGTGAATAGTTTTTTGAATTGGAATGAGGAGGATGAAAATGATGATAATACAGCATGCAGCAGCATATTCTCATGTCCGTCATCATCCTCACAACAGCAGCAGCAACAAGAGGGTATCTACCCAAAAAGTATGTTGAATTACATTACGCCAATGAATGCATTACTATATAATTCCAAACAAGATAATCTCGCTTTACATGGTTTGCATTCGAGGATTACACATATTGGTGAGTTCGGTATGTTTCATTTTTCCTTTATTGATGGGCATATTTATGTTGCATATTTTGGACAGTATATATTATATTACATTTATGAAGGCGCAAAATGATTTGTTATACCTCGTTTTCAACTTATCCCATCCGAATTACGGCTTACATTTATTTCTTCGTTTCTTTTCTCTCTTTCTGTGCATAATGTTAGCAATTAATATGCCTCTACTATTCGGACCCTTGACAATCATTGGCTTCGTTTACTTATTACGAAATCTTGTTGGCAGGATTATCCAGAGGAGTAATAATACTCAACTTTCGCATATTAGCAGTAGCAGCAGCAATAGTACGGAGGACAACTCGGTCAAAGAATTGATTTGTCAATGGACGATAATATCTGGAGTAATTATACTCTCGTGTGCGCCCCACCAGGAACCCCGATTCCTCTTGCCGACGATGGTACCATTAGTATACCTACATGGTCGACAGTTGGTAGTGGGAATAGATGTGAATAATACCGACCCTACTATTACTAATAAACGTCGATCGATGATTTTACGTCATATACCGCTCATTATTTGGATTGTTTTTAATACAATTGTATACATCTTCTTTGGACGGTTACATCAAGGTGGACTATTGGATTCGCTCCTTCATTTGAATGATTATTCATTAATCCATGATGAGAGAGATATTATGTTCACTAATGCCACCGTACCACGAGTATTTGTTTATTATAAAACTTACATGCCTCCAACTTTTCTAACACGTGCTGGAGATGATGATTGGACACATGAGAAAAGTGTAGATGAGACGAAGAAGTGTGATGTGGCTGAAAGTGGGAAATGCGACCAAAGTAGTAGTAGCACAAGACAGAGAAAGGTAATCATCCTTGATCTCAAGGGTGCAAATTCGTCAGTATTGCTTGAAGTACTACATGAATGGCTCCCTTGTCATGGTCCAAACATGTGTGTCAAAGATTCTAACAGCAATCATTTCATCCAGCTTATTTCTATCCCAGCTGCGATCCTACCATTGGCGAAAAAGAGTAATGGATCATCAGCAGTGTTGTTCGATGAATATACAATTACTACAATTACTAGTTATGACAACCATATCAGTACCGAAGACTGGCCTGCGTTCGAGGGTTCTATTGCATCATTTATAAATCAGCTGCGGTTGGACGTTTACATAATCACATGCGGTTCAAATAAAATGCGATAATCCATTAATATCGTTTATTCACCCACACAAGTCCTCATAAACGATCATCTGGCACTCGCACTCTCATGATAACAAATCTATAACACGAAATGAACCAGCCGACAATACACATAATTCCCCTTGTTACCGAGAAGCATCGCCAGAGTTGAATAGTAGACAACAGCTTTTTGTCGGATTGGTTTATGACGATTTTGAAATCAACGCTCGAACAAAGCAGGGTCATTATCAAAGCAGTAAAATAAACGATAATGATACATCCAAGGCTCATTGTACTATTCCATGTTGTTGTTGTTGCTGTGATGCGAGGACTACTACTACTACTGCTGCTGCTGCTACCCTTGATAATACCAACAACTCTAGATACATCCTCCTCCTTGATCATGCACAAGCTTCCCAAAACACAGAATGTTATCCCAAGGAAGAAGTATCGTCGAATTTCATTCGCACGCATCGTCGAATGTAAAGCAATGAAGTCACGAGGTTGGGAATCGTCTAAAAATGCAAGTGCCTCGTACAGCGACGACACGCTCATCCCGCTAACAATCCCTTGGAGGAAATGAAACCCAATGAATGCAATACCGAGTATTCGCTTATCGAACAACAATGCGGACGTATCGCTTTGTTGTACAGCAGTTGAACTATTTTGGCCTTGTGAAAGTTTCCAGCCACGCGCTCGTGCGGCATTATTATCATCATCGTTGTTGCTTGCTTCCAAGTCTAGTATACGGAATCTACCCGTCGAGGCACTTTCAATGAAGAATCCTTCACTGCGGCGGATAGTGGTGCTCATCACTGGATGCCCCAGCAACGTCCTTAAATAAAAACCTTGCGGAGTGTTTAAATTTAAAACGTGTGGAACAAAGGCTCTCCCCGCCAAAACGATCGCCGCTTGAGTTGAAAAATGACCGCCACACCCCCACAGTTTCGTCTCTAGGAAATCAATTTAAACCAACATGTACTACGGAGAATCCTCTCAGGCTACCAAATGGCAACTATCATCACAGGTCGAGTTGAATACGATACGAGAGTTTGCAAATCGGCGAGCGTGTAATGCGCTCGCCACTTCCACTTCCGCTACTACGAAGAATATATCGGATGCAATGTCGGTGGAGGATGATGGAACAACGAGCGGTAAGATCAAGGACGATAATGATCCTCCCACCGCTACCACCCATCAATGCGAGGTCTATGGCTTTGACGAAACTACCATTGCCGTTAGGAACGAGTCGGATCCCAATTCATCAACATCATCGTCATCATCGGCAGCAGAGGATGATGTCAGTTGTGCACGACGACCCCCCCCACTACTACTCACCCCGAGCGACGAGGCGACACTAATATCATTCTACTGTTCCAAGATACCATTATTGATCGGCCCCCACGCCACGGTAGCACGATGTAAACGCGATGCCAAGGTCGCATCCACGGCCTGCTCGCTCTATCGACGATTCTACCTATCGAATTCGATCATGATGCACGACCCCAAGAGCATGTTGGCCGCCGCGGCATTCCTGGCCGCCAAAATCGAAGATTGTACGATCGCCGTACAATATATCGAACTCGGGACGGATGGAATGAATGCACGTGTCCCCATTGCCGATATATTACGTGCCGAAATACGTTTACTGCGTGGTATTGATTATGAATTATTAGTCTTTAGTCCATATAGAACGATATTGTCGTATACCGAGGATTTACGTACATTTTTAAAATCGGAACGTGGTGCCAAATTGGTAACATTCAATAGTAGTAGCACCATTAGCAGCAATAGTAGTAATGAGGAGCGCGGTGTTATCCAACGAGTAGTGGCGGGGGAGGACCTACGTCCTATGCATGATGCCGCCATGCGTATATGTGACGATGTTATTGTTAGCGATATACCATTATTGTTCGCGCCCGGAGAGGTTGGGATGGCTGCATTAATGATAGCGAATGAATACTGCCGTGCAGCACATAGTACTGCTACTACTGCTGATAATGATCATTCTGATGACATTGCTGCCAGCGATAAGGAGGAGGAGATTGGTAGCAGTAGCAGCAGCAGCAGCAGTAGTAGCAGTCTACACATCGACATAATAGGTTACATCCGATGTCGATTCCAGGATACAGCTAATGAAATAACAGAAAGTATCAATGTAGATACTGATACTATAGAAACAGTAACGCAACGTGTGTCAAATCTTGGACAGACAATGCGAGAATTAAAGATGGGCAAACATGGATGTGGGAATTATGGTTTAGATATGAATGAATTGAAGATGTTGAATAAAAAATTAAAGAAATGTCGTGCATGGGAAGATTCAGAAGTGAAGGATGAGAAAGTCAAAACGAAGAAGAAGAAGAAAAAGAGGAAGGCCGAATGATGGGAGGAGATGATTGAAGTGTGTGTACAACAAATAATAATGATTGAGTTTCTTTTGAATAACAAGTGCAATAGAAGGAAAAATATGCCATAAATCAAATTAATCCCCCCAGCCCAGCCCAGCCCCCCCCATCTCTCTCGCCCCACATTAAATGATTTTCTTTTGAGCTCCACCATTAAAAAATGGAAAACAAGTCTCTTTCCACATGCAAAAATATATGTGGACCTTATCATTTTAGAAGAAAAAAGAACGTACTGCCAACACAACACGATATAACGACATGGCCAATAATCCCAATCGCCACGGCTCGACGCCTTTTAATTTATGTACCATCACCCGTACATCCAATATTAATTGTCCGGTGGGCGCGGTGACGATATCTTTGCCGAATTTGTATATCGTGAATGCCGACATTACCGTACCCATCCCGAATGATGATGACCGTTCGATGGGTGGTGGTGGCGGTCGCCAATTGGTATTGTAATCATTATCGTAATATTGATCCACGCCCTCCTCCATATCATCATCCGCTGGTGTTTCAAGACTCCTAGTTACAGGATTAAAATGTTGTGATGATAAGATATCCTTCGGTAGGGATGTTTGATAATCATTACCGGCCTTGGCATCATCATAACCCAGTTTGTAGAAATATTCAATATCAATCGACTGCCGATGTTGTTGTTGTTGTTGTTGTTGTTTTAACTGTGGTCCATCTTGTCCTCCGTATAATGATGATGATGATGATAATGATGGCGCAGTATTACTAGTAGTAGGAGCAAGTAACGATTTTCCAGCCACGAGTAGTACGCCAAACAATACCGCCCAGGCAACATTATTCGTTATATACGTATACCCGGTAATATTGATTAAATTATCCTTCCAACGTTGATGAAAGTTCGTAATGCACGTCTTGCATATACGATCTATTGGTTCGTTCGACCCGTACCCCGCCGTCCAATCGGGCGAGGTGATGGTGATGAACAATACGACGAGCGATGCGAGGATGAATAATCGATGATACGACCCGAGTAAGTTACCGAGTATGATCGAACATAGTATAATGAGCGATAAGACAATGCCACACGTGATGAATAATACATTTTGTGGTGATACGGCAAGTTTTTGTTGTATTGCTATTGGTATTAGTTTAGTAATAATCAGCGATCCGTAATAATTGTGTAATTCAACATTGGTAATGTATGCTTTGCATGTTGTGTATATCATATTTAGACCGAAACGTAATTGATCAATATTGGTTGCTTCGATTAGATTCTCTGGCTTGAGCTTTACAAATGTGCCGTTATTATTGCTCGTAGTGTTGTTCGTGGTAGCGGCTGCGGCGGCGACTGTGGCACCATCCAGAACGGCCACGACGTACCGTCCCGCCGAGTAGGAAATGGCTTGTCCAAATTGATTATTTAACTCAGGTCGTGCTGCTATGTTAATTAGTTTGAGTAATGGTGGCTTGCCATCGTTCGATGCTGCGAGGAAGTGGGATGGATCAACGCTCATGTTACGAGTGAATGTTTTGTTGTTTGTTTGCCACCAAGCTAGGAGATTCGTCCATCGAGACCTTTCGCACCGTCATTGTGACAATCAATTGCCAAACGTTCTCATGCAACGAAGATTTCGCAAGCGAATGAGCGGGAGCGATCGATCTGTGTTGTAAATTACTAAAAAGTTCGGCGGTCGAGAATGCCTTTCGACGACAGATTCACCAAGACCCAAGACACCATAGCGCATAAGTTGGTTGTCGTCTTTCGTCATAGTGTGGGATTAATCTTCACAAAGGCAAGCAAAAACAACAACAATAATAACAATGAGCTGCTCGTCGCAGGGGTCCGCCTCGACAGCATTGGCAGCAGGATCGGGAATGCCAATTACTACATCGACAAAGACGAAGAAAAGTGACAGCAACACCTCGGCGTTGGAAGAGTTTCGTAGCAGTGGTGGTAATAGTCCAATAGTTGGGACAAAGAAGGGTCGTCGCGCCTCCAAGAATAATGAACGTGAAACGAATACTACCACTAATAATGCTGCTCCTACTGTGATGACGTCACAAGAAGGAGGAGGCGGAGGAGGAGGGGGGATAGGAGGAGGAGCAGGGTCAAATAATAAAGACGATGGCAATGCCGTCGTACCTCACGTTGTACGTGTGACATTTTTGGGTGTGTCGGGTCTATTAGCCAAACCGCCACATCCTCCTCTGCCCACTGCTGCTGCTGCTACGAATGGACGAACAATAGTAGACACCACCTCTGCTGCTACTGCTATTGCAGAAAGTAGTGGTAACTCAACAATGACAACGCCCACCACCACCCAAACAACCTCAATAACGTCATCATCGGCAGCACCCAATCATCCCTCTCTATTATTCCCACTACCATCACATTTACGATTAGTGGCATCCATATCACGTTCACGTACCGCTCGGGGGATACCATCAGAATTATCGAACCATTTGACCAAGAGTAGTAGTAGTAGTACTGCTCGACATAATAATAATAATAATAATAATAATAATAGAGGAAGTGAAAAAAATAGCAGTCCAAGTGGTGATGGTGTCAAAGTGAATGGTGGTAGTGAATTGGGAACACCAATTAGTATTGGTAGTAACAACGAGCGGCCAATCGTACAACATCACGAGGATCAACAAAAGCAGCAGCAACAAGTATCAGAACGGTATGTGGCAATATGGGATGATGATGGGATGAGTAAACGACCAAATTCATTGGCATTTGAGGCAGATTTACGTCCCTCGAATGTTGTTGCTTTGGAGGGGAGTGGAGGAGGAGGAGGAGGACGAGTAACAACACCAGATAATGCTGCTGGTGCTGTTGATGCACATACTAATACACATTTGGCATCAACTGCGTACGCACCTAAATCATTTTTCATTACTATTGGACTGGTATCGGATTGTAATAGTAGTAATGACACCCTCCCCTCGTTGCAACATCACCAGGGGTCAACAACAGCGACAACAACAACGACAACAACAAAAACTACATATCTTCCAACATCGACATTTGCAATACCCGTGGCATTTACGGACCTTGTTATTAATGGTGAAGAGACATTAAATGGTAAAAGGAAACAAATTGATTTGCCACTATCAAGTATAAATAGTATTATTAATGTCTTTGGTGAGGATAATATATTGGGACCAACACCCAACAACAACAACAACAATATTAGTGGCAATATCAACCTTCCAATAATTGAGCTATCTACCACCGGAATAGGAACAAAGGTAGCTGGTAATAATAATAATAATAGTACTACTGTCATTACGGATAAGAAGACAACATCATTGTCAGCACAGATGATGAGTAACATGACACCAATGTCACCAAAGACAAAGAAGAAGAGCTTAATCAAGCGTATATTATCACGTAGGCCATTACACCCCCTGTCTTCGACCGCTGCCACTACGTCTCCTGTATCCACCACCCCTATATCATCAGAAGAAGTCTATTCAGGCACATTACCCCGATCTATATATGAATTAGACCGACCACCAAATGTCAATGAACGTGCATTATTTCTTGATCGGTATGGTATTGATGATAGTGGTGATGGTGGTGGTGCAGTACTGCGAATTGGATTAGAAGTCTTTCCACGTGGGTCGGAATTAGAACGTATATTCCGACAAAAGAAGTATCTACGAAAGAAGTATGCTCAAGCGGCTGAATCATCATCTAGGAAGGGCATGATGTCGTCAAAAAAGAAGATTGGTAGAGGAAGTGGTGATGATTGTAGTACACAATATACCACAAACTCAATTGATAATAATGCACTTGATTCTCCTTCATTAATGGATACATTAGATGAAGAATCAGATTATTATCATGATAATGAGGATGGTAGTATGACATATAGTGAATCTTATTTTACATTCGATGATAATGATTCTCGTACATCATCGTGGGATGAGTCTACGATGGGATATACTGGATATACAGATGAATTTTCAAGAGTCACAAGTTATGGCACGTACAATAGTTTAGATACTTACAATAGTGGTGAGTATGATGTTGACGAAGACGAAGAAAAAGTACTTAGTCCAGGAGGACTTGATAGTATAAAAAGTAGTGGAAATTTCTTTTCAACGTTGCTTTGTCATATTGATACAACGTGTGGTGATGATAAGACTGATACTGTAGTCACAAGTAGTAGTAGTACCGTGGGAGTAGGGCCGAATTTTTCTATGGATGAGAATAGTATAACAATTGATAATCGTCATATGATACTTTCTTGTACTAGTAGCAATCAACAACAACGAAAAGGTGGATCTACTGATGATGCATATGAGAATATGACGAAGCAACGTACGAACCAAAAGAATGCACTAATGTATCCCGATGATACTTCCAATGATAATGCGTCTGAGCCTGAATTGTGCTGTATTGAAATATCTCCAGATGATATTGCTGACGTGGAGGATACTTCACTTACTATAGCAAAACAAACAACACCGTTGCCATTAATCATGCAATGTATCTCGGATGAAACATTTCAAGACAAGAATGTAGTAGTAGCTGGAGGTAAACGTGAGTTGAAGGAAGAGGGGCATGAGTTGACCTTAGAAGATCATGTCTCTAGTTCGATGTAAATTTGACGTAACTACATATATATGATTTGTGTAGACATAAACATAGCAACATAAGATGTTATTAGGTACAATAGTGTTTCTTTTCTGCATCATCCATATCAAAAAAATATTCCACTTCACATGTTACTTCACAATCATGAGGAGCTTCCCCCCGCCCCTCCCTTCCTTTTCTGGTAGCCGACGGCATTAAATTTCCCCTTCTCTGCCAACTGCTCCTTCTTTGCCTGTGCAATCAATGCTGCCTTGCCAGGTTTACGACGATTGGCCCGTCGTCGTTCCGAATTCAATGGATGTCGATCAGGATCAACAAGTCCTGCCGCACGTCGTTCGGCTGCGTGTTGTTGTGAAAGTCGCTGCTCTTCTCGACGTTGACGTTCCTCGGGAGACAAATCAGCAAGGTTGATAGGCGGACCTTTCTTCCGACGTTTCCTTGTTGTAGCTTTACTTACTTCAACAATAGAAGGGGTAGTGCAAGTACCTGTTGTATCACTGCTCTTTCTCTTCTTGGTTGGTTTGTCCATAGACTTTTTATCCGCCATCGGGTTGTTGTTTGCAGCCTCCTTTTCATTCCGTTCGGCCACATTCCTCGCCTTCTCTTCGGCAGCAGCTATTACACTTTCATCAATCGTACCTCCACTTGATGTCTTGAGCTGGCGGAGTAACTTGCGACGATCTTTGGAATTCAATCCCTCAAGCTTTGCTAATATATCTGTAATATTGAGATTTGTTACCGATTGCTCCGTATCGCTGTTTGCTGGTAGGATAGTGTGTTTATTTTGCTCACTAGTCTCGTCTTTCATCCCCTCGTTGTACCTATTCCGTTCGTTAGCAGCATTGTTGCTTGTTTTATCGTCCGTTGACTCAACCTCTACAGATGATGACGATGATGATGATGATGATGATGATGATGCAGCTGATTCATCGGCAATAATTTCACCCCCTCGTTCGTCTCTCTCATGATGACGACGAACTAATCGTCGCTGTTTGGCATTTAGCGTAGATGGATCCATCGCTAATAATTTTCGTATCTCTTCGCCATTGATTTGTGATTGGCCACCACCGGTGGTATTATTACTATCCTTTCGTTGATTCTTCTTTTTCTTTGTCGACGAAGTAGTAGGTGTGGTTGACGACGCATCGGCAAAGTAGGATGGAACGTCATCGTCAATTACTACTTTCGAGGCGATGGTGGTTGATGGAATGGTTGCATTGCTGCTGCTGTTGCAATCGACGCCGATGCCATCGCTGGGCGGTGTGACCACGCCGGTCCGCTTGCCAAAGATTTTCATTGGTTGTACCAAGGGAATGACGACAGGGGGTAAATGGCGCGTTTTTTGCCTTGATTTTTCGCGATCGTCCACTCAAGACCTTCGCAATTCAAGTATTACAAAATGCTGATTCGACGAACAGCAAAGAACTCTGTGATTGAGGTTTTGGCCTCTCTCCGCGCCGCCGGTAGCATTGCTGCTCGATTCGGCCACCAGCCGTGACCCCATCGATATCACTATTGCATGGAGGGTGACGCCGTCTGAGAGGTGATATTCCTACGGGTTTCGAGGGGTCTGATTAGCACCCCAAGAACCTTACCCGGTCGACAACAGGTGGTACGAAGAGAATATAATAGTGACGGCATTCCCTCTCCTTCCACAGATGGCATACCGCGCTACCGATTACGCTCTACGAGAGCTTCATCGGGCAAAGTCAAAATGTCCAGAATGGTTATACGGACTCGACTTCTTCGATTTTCTACATCAGCACCCGATCGACGAACTGGACTTAGTGTTTCCAAAGCTCAAGGACGGTGGTGGTCTCGACCCGCCTCCTCAGTACCTCTCCTCGGGGTATAAATTGGTGGAGTGGAGACAACTTAGCGAGCAGGAGCAGGAGCAACAATGGGCTCTTGCCAATGGGGGATCTGTCGCCAATGCCAAGGGGATCCTGCTGCTACCCAGCGCTGGGTATGCAACTGCTCCATCAACATGAGATTTGTTTTGACATTGTATATTGTATTGATTGCATTGTTTTTTATCTCTACACTTAGTATTAAGGTACTAGATTACATTCAGGTAAAATTATTCTAATATAACATACTTTTCTAATTTGACATCACCTCATCATTATCAAGCTCA
>Ga0247832_1003928_pt1 | contig 19431 bp, 18 predicted proteins | sample LaCruzMarch2015__10_FD_192407 | JGI IMG/M metagenome (GOLD analysis project Ga0247832, IMG submission 192407) | Freshwater microbial communities from meromictic Lake La Cruz, Castile-La Mancha, Spain - LaCruzMarch2015_4m | ecosystem: Environmental > Aquatic > Freshwater > Lake | place: Spain... | reverse complement strand
GCATCGCACACATCATTGAGTCCAATGGAGTGGCTGAATTGAGCGTAAAGCATGGCCACGACATGACTCCACTCCGAGAAAGTGCGGCAGAATTTATCAACGCCAGTTTCCTTCGCCAACTTGGATAACAGATGGCAGGGAATCAAATTGCAAAGCTGCCGGAAACCGCTGAACTTTGCAGCCGATGGACGGGGGTGTTTTGGTTTTTTCATAGCCTGCCAAGTGGCAGGTTTCAAACACCCCGTCCATCTCTCCTTGAGGGTCAATTTTTTCCTCTATGGGATGGCTGTGTTTCTAACTGGAGATATCCGCGTCACGATCACCGATGGCACTGCCCGTATCGAATATCGTCAACCGGCCACAGAAAAGATAAGCGAGGCTCAACGGTTGTCTGAGCAAGCCGCTCAGAAGGCCAAGAGCGGTGATTTCCAGCAGGCTCTCCATCTCTTCACACAAGCCGTCGCTGCGAATCCTGCCCTGCCAGTGGCGCGTCGCGACCTTGCCATGCTCCACTATGAACTCGGCGATTTGTCGGCAGCCAAGGATCAGCTCATCGATGCCCTGCGACTCGCTCCCGATGATGCCTGGAGCTATGTCGTGCTGGGGAATATTTTCACCCGCGAGCAGGATTGGGGTTCTGCCATCCGCTTTTTCACCAAGGCGCTTGATCTGAAACCCAGCGATCCCTACGCGCTCAACGGCCTTGGAGCTGCAACGGCCAAGAGTGGAGACGAGGCCAGCGCCATGCGGCATTTCGAGGCAGCAATTGAGGCCAATCCTCACTTCCCCGAGCCACGATTTGGAAAAGCCCTCCTACTGAAAAATCAAGGCCACCTCGATACGGCTGCCGAAACTCTCGAATCCCTACTGCGCAATGCCAGCCCGGGAGATGCCCGCAGCAACCCCGTATTCCAGAGGGCAGAGCAACTCCTCGCCTCCATCCAAAAGGAAATCCGTGAACGCGGCGGCCCCACGAATCCTGAACTCCTTCAGGAAAAATACCCCGCTGCCGTGTGGCATCTCCTTGATGCCCTCAAGCGCTTCGACTCCCTCGATCCACGGCGTGTCATGGAGATCACCTTCGAGGTCGCCCGTCTTGGGGAAAGCGGTCTCGACTACGCGAACCCCGAGAAAAAATACACCCTCTCAGCCTACCCAGGCGAATCCTTCTCCGGCCTCCAGCTCATGTGCCTCATGTATGCCGGATTCAAACGCCTCGCTCCCGATCAAGATACCGGCATGGATTTGAACGAGCCGTGGATTACTGCTTTGGAGTTATTTAACAGCTAAAAGCAAGATGCCTGATTTTGATTGGAACACAGAGCAGAAAGAAGCCACCCAGGCTGCAATTCTTGAAGGTAACCGCATAGGGCTACACACCTTTCAAGATTTGCTTCAGATCGAACCTTTACTACAGGAAAAGGCTGTTAAACTACTCCATGCAGCGATAGACGATTTGCAAGATATTTCTCCACATGTAATTGGCGTCATAAACGATCACGCAGGCGAGACTTGGGTGTTTTTCCAGCCAAATTACAACATCTTCGACGGAACCCATGCTATACCAGTGGGGCTTTTAAAGCCAGAGCTGGGCGATAGTGATCCAGACAATATTCAAATAGGTAATGATGTCTGGTGTATCATATCCAAAGAACCGCTATTAATCCGTTCAATGTATGGTGCGATTCTTGGCTTTAGGAAAACTCTTAAAGGCGTCGTTTCTCATACAGTTGTTGAAAGCGATGCAGATGATTGGGGGTTCGAGGGCTAGACCCGATCGCGAGGATGATTTCGAAATTTAGATGAACTCAGGCAGATCGGGGACTATTCCAGCAAGCCCTTTTGCAGCCAATCAAATCACTTTCGGCAAAAAACTCCCGACTGCAATTTACATCTGCAGGCCAGCGCCTGACTGGGAGATTCCGCAGTCCCTTTCAGAAGAAATTCGAAGGGCAGAATCTGCCGCGAAACCAAGTAATAGCTGGAATCTTCTAAAAATTCACACGAACGAAAAAGCATTCACTTTTCTTTCATACCCGGACTTTGATTCCGACCCTCATCCTGCTTTAGCCGAGGCGACGAAGATCAATATCAATACCGGCTCGGTGACGCACACAAACTATCGAAAGAGAGCAAACCCTCCGATTCTTCATCGCAAAGAAACCTTCCTGCCAAAAACCGACCCTCGTTATGAGACTTTTGCGCGTTTGACCAAGCAGGAAGAAGATGCCGGACTTTTAAAAAATACTGCCCAGATTGGGACCCGTGTTTACTGGCTGACCTTGCTCAAGCGCCATGGTCTCCAGATCGAAAACCACCAACTGAAAAAAGTCCACAAGCCTGCTCAAGCCGCCTCCAATGAACCTGCAGAAGTGGAGCGTCACCGCACAGCCATCAAACGCTACGATCTCTCGAAGCCTGTAAAGATGGCACTGGACCGAGGAGTGCTGCAAAAACGTCACAGTTTTTTTGATTACGGATGTGGCCATGGAATGGATATCGAGGCTCTGAAGGGACTTGGCTACGAGGCCGCTGGATGGGATCCGGCTTTTCAACCAAACGCCCCGCTTTGCAAGGCAGACATTGTGAATCTTGGCTATGTCCTGAATGTCGTGGAGGAACCCCAAGAGCGCATCGAGGCGCTGAAACGAGCCTATGGATTGGCAAAGCGCGCCTTGATCATTTCCACGATGGTAGCCGGTCAGGAAACGACCGCTCATGTGCAGCCATATCGGGACGGGTTCATTACAAAATCAAAAACCTTCCAGAAATTTTTTGCTCCCGGGGAACTTGAGGATCTCATCGAAAAGCACCTTGGCGTCGAAGCCGTCACTCTTTCGCTTGGAATCTGCATTGCGTTCCGGAATCCGGATGATGCGGAACAGTTCATGGCTTCGCGGCACCGCAGACAGATCGACTGGAGCCAAATTGGCGCTCAGTTACGATTCTCCTCCCCCTCTTCCAGAGAGCGCTGCCGCGTTGATCGGTATGACCTCAACCGAGAGCTGATGGATGAATTCTGGAACTGCATTCTGGATCTGGGGAGAATTCCCGAGCCCGGAGAATTTGATCAGATCGCTGCAGCGCGAAAGGTCGCTGGCAGCTTGGCGAAAGCTTTTGGATTGGCAGTTGAAAAAAACGGGCAGCCTCTATTTGAAGCGTCTCGACAGGCTAGGGCGGACGACACGCTGGTGTATCTGGCCATGTCTCATTTCCGGCAAAAGTTTCTCCGCCGGGGAATTCCTCTTCGCACAAAAAACGACATCAAAGCCTTCTTCGGAGACCTTGCTCGCGCCAAAGAAAAAGCCCGTGACTTGCTTTTCGCCGCTGGCGACCCAGGAGAAATCGAGCTCGCCATCGAACCATTGGATTTCGGCGTCTACGATCCCGATGAGAAGCAATTCACATTCCACAGAAGCTTCCTGGATGAGCTTCCCGCTATCCTACGGGTCTATGTTCAATGCGGCGCGGTGCGTTACGGCAACCCCGCCGAGGCCGACCTCATTAAGATCCACGCCCGCTCAAGCAAGCTGACATTTTTGCACTACAAAAATTTCGATCGCAGCAAAACCCCGCAGCTTGAAACCCGCATCAAGATCAACCTGCGAAACCAATTTGTGCAGGTCTTCGACCACACACCCGCGCAGCAGGCTCTCCCGAATAAGGCCGTATTTTTGCACCGCACAAAGAAAAAGTCCTGATCACAGACGCAAACCCGCAATGCACGACACCACCTGCTTCCAATCCACTTCAGGCGTCATGTGGCACCAAGACACCCTCAGAGCAGAAAGGATGCGGTCATCTGGCAGCTTCATAGCTTTCAGCACATGGCTCAGTGAATAGCTCGCCGAGGTGCAGGCCGAGCCGTTTGAGATTGCTACCAGTTCCTTCAAACCCACGATTGCAGCTTCCGAGTTCAGTCCTTCAAAAGAAACATTCACGACATGGGCCATCGTCTTGCTTTGGTCACCATTGAAGACGGGACCCAGCGGCTCGATGGCTTTGAGCAAACCATGCCGAAAAGCTTTCACGGTCTTCAATCGCTGGGCATGGTTTTTCAAAGCAAGTTCGCAGGCCAATCCGAATGCCACGATCAAATGCACAGGCAAAGTTCCAGGCCTTAAGCCGCGCTCTTGACCTCCGCCAAACGCGATTGGTTTTAGTGGCACCCGGTTGAATCCACGACGGCGCGTAATCAGGGTGCCGATACCTTTTGGACCAAAAATTTTGTGTGCGCTTGCACTCACAAGATCGATTCTTGGGTTTCTCAAAGCTTCAACCTCCTTACCGAAGGTTTGGGCCGCGTCCACATGGAAGTAGGCCGCGTGATCCTTGATGAGACCGGCGATTTCATCGATCGGTTGTAGAACGCCGGTTTCATTGTTGGCGTGCATCACGGACACCAGGAGCGTGTCTTCGCGGAGCCGCTTCCTGACTTGATCTGCCGACACCCACCCTTCTTCGTTTAGCTCTAGCAACTCAACTTCAAACCCCCTTTTTTCCAGCTCCTCCAGCGGCTCAAGAACGGCTTTGTGTTCGATCTGCGTGCTCAGAATGTGGCGTCTGGAATTTGCTGCGCCGAACTCCGCGAGACCCAGCAGAGCGAGATTGTTCGACTCCGTGGCTCCGCTTGTAAAAACAACCTCCTCTCGCTGGCATTTCACAACGGAGGCGACTTGATCACGGGCCTTTTGCACAGCCTGTTTGGCTCGCGCTCCGAACTCGTGGGTTCGACTCCCCTCGTTTCCAAATTCCTCCAAAAGGAATCGCTGCATTAACTGAAAAACATCAGGCTCCAGAGGAGTAGTAGCATTGCAATCGAGATAGGTCATTCGAAATGTATGTTAAAAAATACTTGTATTAGACAAACAATGTTTATATCAGGTCGCCTGTTTTAACAAACAGGCAAACCTGATACCCAAAACAAAACACGAACTCAAAGCACTCATTCCTTGAAGGTCTACCATCGCCAAATCCAAACAGCAACAAGTGCACCAGCTCGAGCCCTTCCAGCCCTGGAGTCGATCATGCGTGAACTTTCCTCCGGAACTTTGGACCATCTATCCGAGCAAGCCTTCGCCCGGCTCGCTAAAAAAGCCCTGCGAATTTTCAATGAATCAAACGACCTCTACGGCACGCGCCAACTCCACTCGGTGGTTTTTTTTGAACTGAAATCCAGTGAGCAGGAACTAGCACTCGCGCGCCGCCAGGGAGCCACAGCAAAAGCTGCAGAGCTAGAAGCCGAGATCCAAAGCCTCGCGAAGAAAGAGGAGGAACTCCGAAACAAACTTTTATCTCTTGCCGCCTGAACCATGACACAGAGCATCGACCCACAGCCCACTCTTTCCTTTCCTGCCATTCGCGGGGTGCAAGCTGGTCGCGAGTATTATGTGACCATGTGGACCCTCCGAACTCTCAAGCAGATTTCTATCTTCGACGAGAGCGACCTGACCCCCGAGATGCGTGTCCAGCGCGTGCTGAACAAGGCTCGTATTCCCGAGATGGCGGGATACATCCTCGATAATCCCGCCGACTATATTTTCTCGGCACTCACGGCTTCCATCGACTCGCAGATGGTCTTCGAGCCGCTTTCCAAAGAGCCCGGCAAAGACCGCTTGGGAACTCTCAAAATCCCAATGGATGCAAGGTTCATTATCAATGACGGACAGCACCGGCGGGCGGCGATTCTAACGGCTCTGGAGCAAAAACCGACTCTCGCTTACGAGTCAATCGCTGTTGTGTTTTTTCCAGACATCGGCCTCGAGCGCTGCCAGCAAATGTTCGCCGACCTGAATCGCTACGCCATCCGCCCTAGCCGAAGCTTGGGGCTTCTCTACGACCACCGCGATGACAAGGCCAAGCTTGCCAAGTTGGTGGTCATGAAATCCGAGTTCTTTCGGAACATGGTGGATTTCGAGAAAAGTTCGCTCGCCTTGCGTTCCCGAAAATTGTTCACGCTCTCCGCGTTTTTCAATGCGACCGCCGATCTCATCGAGGGTTTGGCAACTGGAAATCTGGAGCAGGATGCCCAGCTTGCGCGTGGTTTCTGGGAGAGTCTGGCCAAGGAGTTCCCCTTGTGGATTCAAGTTCGAGAGGGACGCTTGGCCTCCAGCGAGGTTCGGGACGGCTACATCCACGGCCACGGAATCGCCCTCCAAGCCCTTGGCAAAGCGGGCAACGCCTTGCTCAAACGCTACCCATCGTCCTGGGCCGAACATCTCCCCAAACTTGGGAAAATCGACTGGTCCCGCGCCAACGCGAAGCTCTGGGAGGGCCGGGCCCTCATTGGCGGCAAAGTCTCCAAAGTTACAACCAATGTCATTCTCACGACGAATGTTGTGAAGAAGGCTCTGGGACTCGAATTGACCCCGGAAGAAAAGCATGTCGAACAAGCCAGACAAAGAAGCCTTCGATGAAATCGTCACTCGTGCTTTTGCCCCTCCGTGGGATTCTTCACCACCGCTTGCGCAATGGGAGAGGAGTCGCCCCCAGCTTGTTTAAAAAAATACATGAACGACAAGGATAACCAATTCGAACTGAATTATGAGTGATTCAAAACAAAAACCGATAGCCAAGACATCCGCCTTCACTGAATTGGGCCTCAAGGCCGCAACTAATAATCTTTGTCAGGAAATTCGTGAGCTTTATCTGGCTGATGATGTTCCTTGGATCATTGGCTACTCGGGCGGAAAGGATTCCACGGCCACTCTCCAGCTTGTTTGGATGGCCATTGCCGGTCTGGAGCCAGCTCTTCGCAAGAAAACGGTTTATGTCATCTCCACGGATACCATGGTGGAGAACCCAGTCGTGGCGGCTTGGGTTACCAATTCCCTCAATGTCATGAAAAAAGCCGCAAAAGATCAGGCAGTTCCTATTATTCCGAGTCTTCTTAGGCCGAATACATCGGAGTCATTTTGGGTCAACTTGATCGGCAAAGGATATCCGGCTCCAAGACCTAAGTTTCGCTGGTGCACAGAAAGGCTAAAAATTCGCCCATCTAACAGATTTATAAGTCAAATTGTTTCAGCAAACGGAGAAGCTGTCCTATGTCTTGGGGCAAGAAAAGCAGAAAGCGTTGCAAGAGCCAAGGTTTTAGAAAAAAACTCTAAGCTCCGGATCAAAGATCGCTTTAGTCCAAGTTCCACTCTCCCTGGTTGTATGATTTATACACCCATAGAAAGCTGGTCAAATGATGATGTTTGGAAGTTTTTGATGCAGGTTGAAAATGCGTGGGGACATAGCAACCGAGACCTGCTTGGAATGTATGCTGGGGCATCGGCGGATGGAGAATGTCCGTTAGTTGTTGATGACTCGACGCCAAGCTGTGGCGACAGTCGTTTTGGATGTTGGGTTTGCACTTTGGTGGAGAAAGACAAGTCAATGACAGCGATGATTCAAAACGACTCCGAAAAAGAGTGGATGGCCCCCCTTCTCGAGCTTAGGAACTCGTTAGATCACAGAAATGAAGAAGGTTCCGATCACCATCTGCGAGACTTTCGAAGGATGAGCGGTGCAGTGCAAGTTATGTCTGGAGGTGATCCAGTGCCAGGGCCTTACACGCAAAAATCTCGTGAGGAATGGCTGCGCAAATTGCTTGGAGCCCAGACTTGGATTCGGAAAAACGGGCCTGCGGATGTGCGGTCGATTGAACTCATAACCTTGGAGGAGTTGCAGGAGATTCGACGCATTTGGGTCGTTGATAAGCACGAATTGGAAGACCTCCTTCCTCGCGTTTACCACGAGACAACCGAAGAGCCTTATCCCGGGCGTCCCTTGGATGACAATATGGTCTTGGATTCTTTCGACATGTCGGATCTACAAGAAATCTGCAGCGAAGACCGGCTCCACTACGAGTTGACGCGGGAACTCCTCGGCGTGCAGCGTCAGCAACGCTCAACGGGGCGCAGGTCGAAGGTTTTTGAACTACTGGAAAAAACCTTTCGCCGGAATTTCTACGATAGCCGCGAAGATGCTCTGGCAAAGGCCAAGACCAAGGCGGATTCCTTGAAAAAACTTGAGGAAGTCAAACAGGACCGCCTCCTCGAGCCCTCTGCTGGAGAGGAGTGCCAATTATGATTTTTGATGAAATTATCCTTAAGGACTTTGGGGTCTACGGTGGCAAACAATCTGCCATTCTCACGCCTCAAGAAAATCGTCCCATTGTCCTCTTTGGGGGGCTCAACGGTGGCGGCAAGACAACCCTTCTGGATGCGGTTCAGCTGGCATTTTATGGTGCCAATGCTCGAACTTCGAACAGAGGAAAACTCCCCTACAAAGACTATCTGGCCAGAACAATTCACCGTGGTGCTGATACCAGCGACGGCGCATCGATTACAATCCGGTTCCGGCGTGTGATCGATGGCATGACGCGCCATTTTGAGCTCGTGCGGTCTTGGCGACAAGGAGTGAAGGGCATCGAAGAGTTTGTGGAGGTTTCCTGCGATGGAGAGCGCGATGCAGTGCTTTCGGAGCACTGGGCGGAATATATCGAGGGCTACTTGCCCTCGGGGGTGGCCCACCTTTTCTTTTTCGATGCAGAGCAGATAAAGGAACTGGCGGAAGGCGAACACGCCACGCAAATCCTAGGGGCGGCCATCCACTCCTTGCTCGGGCTGGATCTTGTGGACCGCTTGGATGCAGATCTTCGGGTTTTGGAACGCCGTAAGAAAGCCGAGGGTCTCGACCCGGTGGCGGCTGCAAGGCTTGAGGAATGCAAAGTGGAACTTCGGCAGGCTCACCACGAATTGGAGAACCTTGTTCAAAAAAAGGGCGTTCTCACAAATGAAGCGAACTCTTTGGCTAAAGTGGTTGTCGAGATGGAAAAGAAATATCAGGCTGAGGGGGGCGACCTTTTTCAGAAACGCGGCGTTTACGAGGAAGAATTGGGGCGTCTAACTGATCAAAAAAAACAGGAGGAAGCCGCTCTCAGGGAACTTGCAGCAGGGCCCGCCCCGTTGCTGTTTGTGCGCCACTTGTTAGAAGAGGTGGAGACCGCCGCCAAGCATGAGGCCGAAATCAAACAGGCTCGTCTGCTCGGGGAAGCCCTGGAGGTAAGAGACCGCAAGCTTCTGCAGACCCTCCAAGGCTCGATCCCTGCCAATCTTTCCGAAAAGATCGAGCAGCTCCTAACGGATGAGCGCAAGGCTTTAAAAACCACAGCTAATGAACCGCTGATTCTTGATGCCGAGTCCAGTTTAGTTCCGGAAATTCGACTCCTCAGGGAAAAAATCTTACCGTCCGTTGAACAGCAGGCGCTCGACCGCTTAGCCTCACTGGAAGCTTTTGAAGAAAAGATTAGCTGCGTGCAGAGCGAACTCGTCCGCGTGCCGGATGCTGATGCGATTGCCTCCATTCAAAAAGACCTGACTCTCGCTCTGAAGAACCACAACGCTAAGCTCGAGGAGATTGCAGAAACCGAAACACAAATCGAAGTGGCCATGCGGCATAAATCTGCAATCGAATCTCGCATCGATCGCCTGGGAGCCGACAAGCTCCAAGCCGATGAGGTGGAGGATGACCGACTCAGAATTCTCCGTCACTCGGAACGCGTTCGCTCTACACTCCAGAAGTTTCGAGAGCGCGTCGTCAAACGCCATGCCGAGCGCTTGGAGGCTCTCATGCTGGAGTGTTTCACTCGCTTGCTCAGAAAAACGGGACTCGTGAGCCGCCTTCAGATCGACCCCGGCACCTTCGAAGTCGCTTTATGGGGTGGAGACGGGCATCCTTTGCCTGTGGAAAGGCTTTCTTCGGGCGAGCGCCAACTTTTGGCCACCGCCATGCTCTGGGGTCTTGCAAGAGCCTCTGGACGCCCGATCCCGACCATTATCGACACTCCATTGGGTCGACTCGACTCGTCTCATCGCCGGCATCTTGTAGAACGCTATTTCCCGGTGGCCTCCCACCAGGTGCTCCTGCTTTCCACAGACGAGGAAATCATCGAAAACCATCTTGAAACTTTGGACCCTTGGCTCGCCAGAACCTACCATCTCACTTTCGACGAATCGCAGCGCCACACTGAAATTCAACTCGGATATTTCGACCATGCAACCACCCGTTGAAACTGTAAGAATTTCCCAACGAGGCAGGGACCTTCTCATTAAACTCAAAAGAAATACAGGTATTGATAATTGGAATATACTGTGCAGATGGGCATTGCTTATTTCTCTCTCCGAAAAAAGTGCACCATCACCGATTTTAGAAAAGTATGAAGGGGGAGTGGAAATTCAGTGGAAGATTTTTGCTGGTGAGATTTCCAAAGAGATAATTTCCCTAATTAAATTAAGAACAAAAATAGATAGCTACGAGACAATGCATAACAATGAATCAGAATGTTTAAAACTTCATATTCACAGAGGATTAGGATATCTAACTTCTGGGCACGACCGCCAAGATATGAGGTCTATCTTTGCAAAGCTTATTGCTTGTAAACCCACTTCCGATGCCACTCAAGCGAGGCCTGACTAGGCCAAAGATTATGGTTGGTAGGCATGTTTATTTTTTTCCCGTTCTCGAGGCCAAGCTTTTCACAAGATTTTTTGGAAAAGGAATCTAAATTAGATTTTCTAGATTCACATCCCTGTCATCATTCACTTTTAATTCCATAAAGATTGATAACAGGCCGTCCATACATGTAGTTGATTTATCAATTTTTTCCTTCATCCACTCGATACCTCCATTGGCATACTCCTCGAAATCCCTTAGAAGCGCCTCTTCATTTTCTTGAGTGTCTTTGAGGCATTCGGAGCCGTCTTTATTCAGTAGCCCGATGAGAAAAATGTATCCAGGCCATGAGGGGTTGCTAAAATATTGATCTGGAATAGATTTATTAGAGTCGATGTTTTTTAACGGCTTTTTTAAGCCAAACTTAACCCCTATTGCAGATGCTAAAAAAAGAACTCGCCAGATCTCACGAAAGCCTCCACCATCGGGTGAGCATAAAAATTTAATAAAATCTTCGTTTTTGGAATCTCTTTGTATTCTCCTCATTCCTTTACCTCCTGAATTTTTGTTATCTCTTCTTTAGAAGTCTCATAAATTTTATATTTTCGCCCATTTATAACAGTGTGCATGTCCATATCGTTCGAAAGCGTTGGACCTGCATACGACAAATAATAATTTCGGCCAACGCGGTCCTCTTCTTCCAGAGCTTTTTGAACAGGTCCAGCGTATTGCTTTGAGCTGACAAGTATGACAACTTGTTTTGCAAGAGCGGGAATCCACTTGGCGACTCGCGAGCAATAGTGGTCATCTAGAGCCCCGAAGGGGGAATCCATGACTACTGGATAGTCTTCCCCACTAACATTTTTCATGATTGTCGGGATTTTTTTCCTCTCGGAAGCCAGATAAACGAGGCTAGAGATAAAAACGAGAGATAGAGATTGGCGGAGGGCGGTGTTTTTTGCCACATCCATCTCCTCGTCGGTTCCATCCAATTGCGAAACATTCTTTGTTACGCCGAGCGTGAAGTCTGATCGCAACACTGCAGTGTATTTGCGATTAATAATTTTAGCACAATGATCTGAGATCATTTTACTCAACATCGGCCTTAAATCATTAGTTTCTGCGTCTCTGATTTTCTTAAGGACTTCAGCGCAATCTTTAACAGCCTTAACTCGTTCCCGAGCAATTATCGCTTGTTCTTCAGTTTCTGCAATTTGTTCGATTCGGGCCTCAATGGCTTGAATTTCCACTTCTGCAGATTCAATTTCTTTTTCTTTGCCTCCCTTTGCTGCTATTTCTGCATCTCGTCGGAGTGAGTGCTCAGTGCGCTTGCCCTCAAGCTCTTTAACAGAATTACTATGTTTTTTTCCGATTTTTCCATGAATTTCGTTTAACTCACCATCAATCTCATGAATACGAATTGATGTCTCTAATCTTTGGCGATTAAGATCCTCAAGGTATGTTGCGGTTTTCTGCGCAACGCCGTCAATCAATCCGATTGCGTGGTCGAGTTTGCTGACATTGTTGTTAAAAGCTTGGTCCTTGCCTGAAGCCCACTTAGCCTCAACTGCAGCCCTATGTGGAGTGTGGTCTGCCAAATCACGTTGGCAAATGCAAACGCGCCTATCTAGGAGTTCCTGTAAATACTCTTTAAGGACCTTAGCTGGCACCTTGCCTTCACTCCGCAACTCAGCCATGATCTCCTGACCTCGTCGAACTAGTTCGTTGGCAAAAAGCGTGAAACCGTCCTCGGCTATCAATCGTGACAGTTTACGCTCAATTTCAATTTTGCGCTCCACCAAGTCGTCCTTTTCTTTTTGGATGTGCGTGCGGCGCGCTTGCAGCTCAGCGGCCTCTTGATTAGCGGCCAGCTGGTTCTCCACGTCCCGAATCGCGGCCGTGCTGGCTTCGATGTTGGCGATGATTTGTTTGAGATCCGATTGCAGCTTGCCCAGTTGGTTTTCCGCATCCTCCTGTCGCTCTATGAGCTCGGCTTTTTCATCACTAGTCTCCTCTTTAAGCGCATCTTCAAAAACCTTTCGCACTTTGGGGCCGAGAAGATCTTCGATCGTATTATCCAAGAGTTTCAAACCCAGCATTTGCCGAATGGCATCTTTAACAGCATCAGCCTTTTCCTGCATCGCAAAGTGATCGATGTTCTCGCCATTGAAAAAGAGAAAATCACGGATGCCAGTCGGAATAATTTTCCGCAATTTTTCCTGTGGGCTGGGTTCACTAAAGCTCTGGCCATCGCGCACAATAGTGAGGCTCAACTTGGATTTGTTGGCGTTGGCTCGTTGTTGCTGGAGAGAGAGGATTCGCGTGGCCACATAGCGGTCGCCTTCGTGGTGGAAGGTAAGCTCCACGGAGGCCTCAACCATCTCAGGGTTTCTGGCCTTGGCCGCTACGCCCTCGTGGAGAATTCGCTCGGGCTTCTCAAAGTCCTCGGTCAATGCTTCATGACCATGCAGCACCCAACGAATCGCATTGAGAAGCGTGGTCTTACCAAAGCCATTTCCAGCGTGGATGACGGTTACATTTTGCCCGTCGCCCGGCTCGGCGAAGACGATCTCTTGCCGCCCCTTGAATTGGCGGAAATTTTCCAAAACGAGTCTTTCAAGAATCATGATTTTGCAGGGATGTTTTTGCGAATGATCTCGCAGAGGTCTAGATGGATGTCTTCGCGCCGCGCCATGTGCATGACCTCACGCTCCTTTTCCATGATTTTTTTGATCAGATCTTGGTAATGCTTGGGCGCATCTCGGAAGATGCGCTTGGCTTCGGTAAGGTTAGCGGAATCCGGTGCGGATGAGACTTTGGCTGTGGATTTGGGCATGGTCTGGGTTTCAGTTTGCAAGCAGGCCGTATTTCAGGCGCAGTTCGCGGAGTCGTGTGTTGTTTTGAAGGACATCTGGGCCGTTGAACGCATCATTGCAGAATTCTGCGACACGGGCGAGTTCCCTTTTAAAGAACCGGCGCTCCAAGTTGTAGGATGCGTCGTTCTCTCCGGTCTCGGGTGGCTCGATAATGAAATCATAAATCTCCGCCAGATCTTTTCCTGGTGCGGGACGGAGGAGGCGCCCCCGGCGCTGGATGTGTTGTCTGGGATTTGTCGAGCTGGCCAGAAGAAAGCCATAACGGAGGTCCGGAAGGTCGATGCCTTCGTCGAGACAACGGATCGCCACAATCCCGTCCAGAAAACCGCTATCAAAGTCACGAAGGATTTCTTCTCGGTCGTTGGCTTTTTCCCGAAAGGTGAAATTGCGAACACGCAAATCGTGATTCGTCGATACGAGTCGTGCCACGGCCTGAATCTGACGCGCTTCTTCGTCGTTGATTTTATCGGCGGTGCTGCCATCTCCACAGTAAAAGATCGCCTTCTTGGGCTTCTCCGGAAGATCGCCAAGCACCTTGTCGAGGGCATCGATTTTATTGTCTGCACCAGCCAGCAAACGAGCGCGGCGCATCAGCAGACGAAGAGCGCCTTCGGACAACTCCCCGCTCTCATTGGAAAGGTAGCGAGTAAGCTGCCGCGTGATTTGCAGGTATTCATCGGCCTCCTCAGGCGTGAGTTGGACCATTATGGGATGGTAGCGGTAGCGGCAGAGGCGCCCTTCAGCGATCGCGCGTCCAAGCGAATACTCCGCGACAATTCCTCCAAAGTAATCATAGACCGATTGGGTTCCGACCGGATCCATGTGGCGCTCGGGAGTGGCGCTCAAGCCAAGCCTCATGGGAATCTCCGGGGGTAGGGCTTTTTGAATTTTGGCAGAACCAAGATTGTGCACCTCATCCGCGATGATCAGATGCTTGGCGCCGGAGCGCTCCACCTTATGCCGAAAACGGGACTGAAAAGCTTCCGTTAAAAAGGTCGCATTGCTCACAACGAGCGCGATTTCATTTTCAATTCCGAGGTGGAGTTTTTGGTAAGCCTCTTCGAACTCGGTTTCCCATTTTGAAACCCCTTCGCGGCAATTCACCGCCTTGAGACCAAACTTCAAAAGCTCGCGCTCCCATTGACGGCAGAGATTCAAAAATGGGCACAAAATCACAATCGCTGTGCCGGGATTTTTCTCAGCAACCCTGGTGGCCAAAGTGAGAGCTGTAATCGTTTTTCCGGACCCTGTTGCCATTGCAAAAATTCCCCGTCCTTTGCTTTCGCCCCAGGCTCTAATCGCGTCTTTCTGGTAGTCGCGAATATCCAGACTCGCCGGAACGCGAAAAGAGCGCCGAGGCACCTCCTGCAAAAGACTAGCTATGCCTGGAAGTGGATTACTCGGATCTCGGAAGGTCTCTAATAATTCGCGAGCCGCCTCTGTAAAACGGACCACTTGTAGACCTGGTGTCGAGTTGTTCCAGAGGGCCTCAAAGTTCTCGATCTCCTCGGCAACTCGCCCCTCGGGATCCATCCAAGAGCGAAAAACTTTAATGCTCTCAAAGTTCTCACAGAGCCCTCCAGCCGTTTCGTTGGCAGAGCCGGAGAATGAAACATGATTACAAGCTTCGTCAGTAAAGATTCCTGATTTCTCGTGAAAAATCCCCCGTGAAAAATTGCCTGCAGGGTCCAGCCTCAAAGCCAACTTAACCTCCAAAAGCCCAGCAGCCGAAAGCCAAGCCAAAGCATTCAAGCGATCTTTAACCATGGCATCTTCAAGCTCAGGAAGACTGGTAGCCACGATGCTCTTCAGAATTTTCTCAGGATCCGTCTTTGCGGAATCCAGCGCGGCTACATCGTCCGCGTCGAGATTTGGAGAAACAACAAGTCGCATGGAGCCACCCCTGAGCGCCAAACTAGCCACCCCTCGAGCCGCAAGTGCCAAGCCCGCGCTTGAAAAATAACCCGCCGCCCGCCGGTAGAGAATGGATTTCTCCAGGCAGGGCACAAAAAAGTCCTGCACTAGGTCATCTCGACCTGATCGATAGGAAAGGTGAAGCGGAAGCGGAGAGAGCACAGCTAGTGGATTATATTACAATATCCCCTCATCCTGTGGATTTTGTTCGAGTGCATTATTTTCAATAAAATTCGCGCTCATTGAATCTGCTGTATGAACTTTCGGAGCAATCACCAACTCGATCATCGCGGAAAGGCGATTTTTAGCAACAGACTTTTGCTCCGTCACAACCACTTCGTCTATAGTATCTTTACCCAAAATGACATGTGAGTTTCGTTCGAATTGCTCGAGAATAATTTTACAAAGTTCTTCTCCATCGTCTACGATCGGCCACTCGACAGCAGTCTGCTTTTGCAGAAATTTCTTAACCACTTCCTTTGCTCGGTCCTCGACGCTGAGACTTACCCAAGAATCACCTGCTTCAAAATCCATAACTTTTTGATAACGTGATGCTAAATACCATATCGTCAAAACTGCAAAGATTCGGACTTCGCTGGCGGCTGTAACTTTAATCGTTGGGTTTATTGGATTAAGAGAAATAAAAGTCCATAGATTCTTAGTGTGACCTGGAAGCTTAGCTAACGTAAATAAAAGCCCCTTGTCATAAAGATCATCAATAAACTCCAGAAAATCTTCAAGCGAGCCAATTTTTGATAACTCATCTGCAGGTGTATCAGCGCATATTTTCTTTCCTAAGCGAACTATTGCTTTTTGAAAAACCGCCTTGAAAAGCCATTGCTCACCATGCTCATCTCGAGGGCTTCCTTTAATCTTCTCAATTTGATCCTTGTGTTTCTTGATCAAGTCCTCATACCAATTAACCCCATGCAGCGTTTCTAGTTGCGTCTTGAGACTTTGCTGGTGGCTAGCCGGTTGCGAAAGATATTGTGAGAAAAAACCTGAAATTAAATCATTGTGGCGCGCGTAGTCAATAAGGTATTTATAGGGCTTAGGCTCGGTTAGCAGCCTAACAATCCAAGGTGCAAATTGACGTTTAAATCCTTCGACTGCAGCGCTCATAAATCTGCCAGGAATGCCAGTTAGGGGCGCAACAGCTTCATTGTCGTTTTCATTATCGAGGTAGTTTGCAATGTAATAAGAATGCAGATCCATACCTTCATCCGCAGAGAGCTTACCCTCTTTCCCAAGCTTTCGCCCCACATCAGAAATAAATTTAAGAACTTGACCTTTATCCATTCCGGACTTAATATGCGGAAGGTTTAAGACATCTTCTACAAGAAGATTAAGGTGAACAAGAGAATTTAAATAGTAGTCTTTGTCGAAACGATTATTTGCATCGCGCCACCTAACAAGGGATAGCGGAAGGCGGCCATCTTGTTCTTGGCATGTTTCTTCTGTAACTAACTCTCTAACGCACAAGGAAATTAAACTGCGATCATCAAGAATAATTTCTGTAGCCTTATCAACATTTTTTGCATTTTTGTTAAGATCGGTGAATATTTCTCGCGCAATCGCTTTTATGCCCTTGTTCTTATGATGTGCACCTTTTTTAAATCCAGCATTTTCCGACAAGAGCAAAAAGATAACTGGCAATACTGTCCGTTGCTCAGTAACATTTAATGCTTTGTTCTTATAGTTCTCAAACCATCGCATCAGCGCTGTAAGGCGATGCTGCCCGTCAACCGCAACAGCATCTACGCGAGTAGCATCCCATCTTAATCTCGATATTCCTGCGGCATTAGTGCTTACAAATTGCACGCCTCCAAAAATCGTGCACTCTGCATCCTCAAAATTGGCATCAAACTCACTAGCCCCATCGGAGGGAATTTTAGGATTACTGTCTGAATATGATGGAAAGTCGGGGATAATCCTACCCTGTTCGTCTTTAGGTAGAAGCACAACAGTTAGGCTATTAAAGAATTTAATTTTATTGGGATCAAGAAGGTAATTTTTAATTAAATCACGGTCAATTCGATCAAGGTCGATTTCTCGCTGATATAATTCTTGTAGATTGTAGGTTTGGTCAAGCGACGCGGCAACCTGCTCATGCGTTTTTAACTCAGCAGCCATACGACCTATGTCCAGCAAGGAAGCAAAATACGGAACGGCAACATCATTTGACAGTGCAAACTCTCCACGAACGCCATAAATAGGCTGGTTGTAATTGCGGGTTTCTTTGTGTGTATTTGTTTTCAGGTTCATAATTATCCAAGTCTTAAAGTAAACTGAATGTGAAACAAACGAGATAAAACTTCTTCCGTAAGTCCATCATAATCGATTTTATCAGAACTTATCTGGCTATCTAGTTCCAGTGTTGACGATGGGATCAGCAAAATAGAAGTTCTCTCTATGTCGTAGCCTGATTCAGCTAGTCGATCACGAAGATCACTTGAAGTCTCTAGATGCTGACGGATACGGCTACGAAGACTTTTTGATTTACCTAAATAAAGCGGAGTTTGAAAGAGAAGAGAATTAGTAAGGGTTTCAATTAAATCTTTTCTGAAGGTATCATTTCGAAGGGCAACTTTTAATTGAGGGAGTTTTGCCTTGGACAAACTGGTCTGCGACTCGAGTTTTAAACCGTAATAGGGAGCCATATTTGTTTCTCGGTCGGCAAATTTCTTTCGATTTATCTCAAAAACAAGAGTTTCAAACAACATATCCGGGTCATTTGGATACTCGCGATACGGAAAAAATGCATAAACACCTCCCTGATCTGGAATTCGATCAAATGCAGAATTAAGGCCACTCGGGAATTTTGGTAAGTTTAAAAGCAAGGCGCCAAGCGGTCGTTCAAGGGAGATTACTGCCTTAGAAGTTAGCATGAAAATAAGAGGCTAATTTTATTATTTTTTTAAAATAAAATATCAATAAGCTATATCTTCACATCTTCACTTGAATACTTGTCCAAAAACGTTTCGATTTGTCTCCAGCAAGCACGAATTGTTCTAAGTTTTGCCAAGCCAAGCGTAAATGTTTTACGCATGAGCGGTCCCTCAAACACTAACGTCGGATGTCCCTCATAGCTATCCTCTCGGGCTGAAAATTCCGTCGGCTTCGCCCCATTTGACTTCAGTCGAGCATTCTCCTCCTCAAGCTGCTTAATTCGTTTTTCTAGTTCAGTCATGTCACCCATAGGTTAAATTGATAGATCTTCGTCTTCTTGCACTAAAGTATTTTTTTCTTCAGATAAAGAAATTTCATTCTCACCGGAGATTTGAGCCTTTAGCTTTCTCGTCCTAGCCTGGGCCTCCATAATTTGCTCCATTTTCATTCCTTTTTCTAATTGATCTCTGGCTTCACGAGCGTCATTATCTTCTACTGAAGCGAGATTGAAAAGGGCGTATGCTTCGACGGCGCTCTTTGAAACGCCCTTTCCTAGTTGATAGCATATTCCGAGTTTATATAGCGCATCTACGTCTGCTTGTAAGGTTGCCTTACGATACCAGTCTGCGGCCTGTGCATAGTCCTTCGGAACGCCCTCACCACTTTCATAACACTCGCAAGGCAGATTGGTGGTGAAGCGGTCTTTTCCATCAACGAGGGCGGCGGAACTCGCGTGGTGGTGGGGTTTTCCCTTGAGTCTACCTTGAAAACAGACGCTGCCAGGCGACATTCCTAACATGGAACCAACACGCATTTTGATCGCCGAGGACGAGGCGATCATCGCCACCGCTTTGAAGAGCGAACTTGTCTCGCTCGGCTACGAGGTGGTGGGGATCACGGATACCGCCGAGGATGTCGTCCGCGCTGCGGGCGAGTTGAACCCGGATGTCGTCTTCATGGACATCACCCTGAAGGGCGTGCTCGACGGCATCACGGCCGCCGTGGCCATACGGGGCCGGACTGGTGCACCGGTTGTTTTCCTGACGGCTCATGCGGATGATAAAACCATGAAGCGTTCGGTTTTTGCCGGGCCTTTTGAATACATCCTCAAACCATTCACTCGAAAAGAGCTTCAAACAGCAGTGGAGGTTTCGCTCCAGAAGCGCCAGGCGGAGCTTCAAGCGCGGGCAAAATTGAAGCCCTGAGATTTTACCCCCGCCTCGCTTTCGTGGGCGAAATCACCGAGATTTTTGCAAATGGCAATCGATCCGGTCTGTGGCATGGAGGTGGACGAGTCTACGGGACTTCGCGG
>Ga0247832_1003926_pt1 | contig 19437 bp, 21 predicted proteins | sample LaCruzMarch2015__10_FD_192407 | JGI IMG/M metagenome (GOLD analysis project Ga0247832, IMG submission 192407) | Freshwater microbial communities from meromictic Lake La Cruz, Castile-La Mancha, Spain - LaCruzMarch2015_4m | ecosystem: Environmental > Aquatic > Freshwater > Lake | place: Spain... | reverse complement strand
GCACATCAACCTGCCGGAGCTTCGCAACAATCTCTTCCGGCTTCCGTTTCCTTGCCATCGTGATCCTCCATCCCGTCCAAAACATACCTAAGGGCGGACCACTTCAAAGGGGGCGGATCAGGCCCGTATCAAGCCGTCTCCAGAAGTCGCCACAAGCCCATGTCGCGCGCCACACAATCGCGCTCCATGGAATGCTTCCACGGCCCAGAGCCCTGAGCCCAGAGCCCTGAGCCCTGAGCCCTGAGCCCTGAGCCCTGAGCCTGCAATTCCGCCCGACGAGCGTCAGCAACGCGCACAGAGATGATGACATCGTCCCGAAGGACCAACATCATGCAGTCACGGAACAGTCCTGCTCAACCAAACTGCGGCGCGCTTCAACGTGACCGACGCCCGCAAACAGCTCAAGCGCATAGCCTGTTAAGCCTGAGGAAAGCGGCAGGTCGGCATCTCCGCATGGACACGGATCGGGCAGCAGGCCGTAGCTACTCGGCAGCCTGCGCTGGAACAATCGTGACGCTCTCGCCGCAACCGCACGCATCCGTCTGGTTCGGGTTGCGGAACGTGAATTTGGAGTGCATCGGCGAGACTTCGTAGTCGACTACGGAGCCGAGCAAGAACAGCACAGCCTTGGCGTCGATCACGATCGACACGCCATTGTCATCCACGCGCTCGTCCGTCGCGCTGATGGCGTCGACGAACTCCATCGTGTATTCCATTCCCGCGCAGCCGGCGTTTTTCACGCCCACACGCAGGAACCCGCCGCCCTTGTCAGCCAGCACCTCACGGACGCGCACAGCAGCGGCGTCTGAGAGGGTCACAACCTTAGGGCGGGGACGTCTGGCCATGGTTCCTATGTGGTTACCGCAAACCCGCTTACAACATGTTGAGGGCTAGACGGGCTTCGTCGCTCATCCGCGAGGGATCCCATGGCGGGTCGAACACGATGGTCGCCTTGGCAGACTTGACGCCCTCCACCTTGCGTGCGGCGTCCTCCACCCAGCCCGGCATTTCACCGGCTACGGGGCACGCAGGAGCCGTCAGCGTCATCTCCACGTCGACATGCCGGTCGTCATTTATGTCGACTTTGTAGATTAGTCCCAGTTCGTAGATATCGACCGGGATTTCCGGGTCATAGACCTTTTTGAGCTCCTGGATCAGGTCATCCGTGATTCGGTCGAGTTCGTTCTGCGGGATCGCCGACGGCTTCGAACCGCCCTCCGGGGCGTTTTCAGCGATCGGGTGCGTCAGGTCGTCAGCCATGGGCTCTCTATGACAGCATAAGGCGGGCCTTGGAAAGCGCCTCCACAAACGTGTCGACCTCCTCGACCGTGTTGTAGAGAGCGAAGCTCGCCCGGGCGGTTGCCCCTACTCCAAGATGGGACATCAGCGGCTGGGCACAATGATGACCAGCCCGAATCGCCACCCCCTGCCGGTCGAGGATCTGGGCGAGATCGTGCGGGTGGGCGCCCTGGATGGAAAACGCCAGAACCGGCCCCTTTCCAGGTGCGGTTCCATGAACCGCAAGGCCATTAACGCCTTTCAGGGCGTCCGTCGCGCGCGTCAGCAGGGTCTGTTTGTGGATGTGTATCGCCTGCCTGTCCTGCGCCTGCAGCCAGCCTATGGCCGCGCCCATACCAATCGCCTCGATAATGGGCGGCGTGCCGGCCTCGAAACGGTGGGGGGGCGAATTGTAGGTTACACCGTCGCGACCGACGGTTTCGATCATCTCTCCACCTCCTTCGAACGGCGACAGCGCCTCCAGCCTATCGCGTTTGCCATAAAGGAAGCCGATCCCTGTAGGCCCATAAAGCTTGTGACCCGTGCCGACATAGAAGTCGGCATCGAGATCACGGACATCGACGCTGAGGTTCACGACAGCCTGACAGCCGTCGAGCAGGACCTGCGCGCCGACGCCATGCGCCATGGCGACCGCGGTCTTCACATCAGGCACGGTGCCCAGCACATTCGACATATGCGTGAGCGCCAGCATGCGCGTCTTCGGGCCAAGCTGCCGCGCAAGGCTCTCCATGTCGAGCGAGCCGTCAGGCAGCGTCTCAACCCATTTAAGCACCGCGCCCTTGCGCTCGCGCAGAAAATGCCACGGCACGATGTTGGAGTGATGCTCCATGATCGAGAGCACAATCTCGTCGCCCGGACTGACGCTCGCACCGATCCCCGCTGCGACGATGTTGACGGCCTCGGTGCCGCCCTTTGTGAACACGACTTCCTCGGCGGACCCGGCATTGATCAGAGCGCGGACCGCTTCGCGCGCAGCCTCGTAGGCCTGCGTCGTCTCGTTCGCAAGCGTGTGCAACCCGCGATGCACGTTGGCATAGCTGTGTCGCATAGCACCCGTCATCGCATCGATCACCGCATCCGGCTTCTGCGCCGAAGCCGCATTGTCGAAATAGACCAACGGCTTGCCGTGAATGGATCGGCCGAGAATTGGAAACTGCCTGCGGATTGATTCGACATCAAACGTCATGACGCGCCACCCAGCCAGGCATCAATCCGCGCCTCGACCTCGCCGCGAACGACTTCATCCATCCAGTTCGGTAGAGCCTCCAGCAGGAAAGCCCGTGTGATCATCGCGCGCGCTTCGATATCTGGAATGCCGCGCTGCCGCAGATAGAAGACCGCATTTTCGTCGATCTGGCCTGCCGTGTTACCATGCGCACAGGCGACATCGTCGGCGTAGATTTCAAGTTCAGGCTTGGCGAAGACCTCGGCGCCCTCCTCAAGCAGAAGAGCATTGTGCGCCATCTCGGCATCGGTCTTCTGCCCTGCGCGCTCGACCAGGAATTTACCCTGGAACACGCCGCGTCCACTCTTGCGTGCAACGCCGCGAACGAGTTGCCGCGTATGCACGCCCGGCGCAGCGTGTGCGACGCGCGATGTCAGGTCGACATGCCGGTTTGCAGCGGCGAGGTAGACGGCATTCATCTCGACGACAGCGCCTTCAGCAGCCGTCACAGAAGTCTCGATCCGCGTAAGCCGGGAGCCCTCCGCGACCACGAACTGCCGGAAGGATGCGCCAGCGCCCAGCTTCACGACGATCTCGTTGAGAACGATTGCGGCGTCGCGTTCGTCCGCTGGGGCTGAATTTGCCTGCACGATGATCCGATGCAGCGCGGCGCCGGGCTCGATCTCGATCCTGGTGTAGGACGGAAGGAAGGGCCGCAAGCGCGAACCCGAGACGCCGATCCGTTCGATCATTGTCGCTGTCGCGCCGGCCTTGACGATAACGCTGCCATACTGGCCTGCATCGCCCTCGGTGATCCGGCTCTCGAATGTCTCGCCAGGCGCCTCGACGATCAGCGCGCTCGGGCCGTAACCGTCGCCCAGCATCTCGGCCAATGCTGCGATCGGCCCTTCGGCCGGCATCGCGCCTGTGCCGATCAGCACGGATTCCTGACTGCTCATGGCCGCGCGCAGGTCCGACCATTTCCAGGCTTCTGTACGACGTGAGGGCAGGTCGGCGAGGTCCATCAGTCGACCTTCAGGAACTGGTCATAGCCGGATTTCTCCAGCTCCAGCGCAAGGTCCGGCCCGCCCGACTTCACGATGCGCCCGGCCGAGAGGATGTGGACGCGGTCCGGTTTGATGTAGTCGAGGAGGCGCTGATAGTGCGTGATCACCAGCATCCCACGACCTGCGCCGCGCAACGCGTTGACGCCCTCGGCGACCACCTTCAACGCATCGATGTCCAGCCCGCTGTCCGTCTCATCGAGGATCATGAAGCGCGGTTGAAGCATCAGCATCTGGTAGATTTCGAGCCGCTTTTTCTCGCCGCCCGAGAAACCGACATTCAGCGGCCGCTTCAGCATGTCGGAATCGATTCGCAGCTTGGTCGCGGCCAGTTTCGACAGCTTCAGGAATTCCGGCGCCGAGACCTCCGGCTCACCCCGCGCCTTGCGCTGTGCGTTCATCGCGGCACGCACGAACGTCATCACCGGCACGCCAGCGATTTCAAGCGGATACTGAAATGACAGGAACAGCCCCTTCGTCGCCCGCACTTCGGGCTCAAGCGACAACAGGTCCGCGCCATCGAACGTCGCCGAGCCGCTCGTCACGTCGTAGCCATGCTTGCCAGTGAGGACATACGACAAGGTCGACTTGCCGGAGCCGTTCGGCCCCATGATCGCGTGGACTTCCCCGGCGGGCACGGAGAGCGAGAGACCCTTCAGGATCTCTCGCGACGGCCCGTCCTCGGGAACCACGCGTGCGTGAAGGTTATTCAGTTCCAGCATGAAAAGCCTGCAAACGCGGAACGCCAGACGTCCCGGACACTCTAGATAGGCCCGCCCCCCCCAATACGCGAGACGTCTGCGCGAGGTTTCCGGTCCGATTAGCTCGGTGTTTCCAGCCCCCGCGCCGAAAAGTCCAGTGGTGTCGCCTAAGGTGTCTTCGGAGCGAGGGGCGCAGTGACGTCAGGTACAGGCGTCATGTCCTTGATCAACGCCTGCACGGGGGCTTCGGCGCAGAACTGCGCCTTGGCCTCATCTGCGGTCATGCCGGAGGCCAGAAACTCCTCGTCCTCCTCGAGGGAGCACTCAACGCCGGTAACCTTGTCAACCTCGCCCTGCACCTCAACACGCACCGTCACACCTTGCTGCAAGGCCTCGTTGGCAAGCTTGTAGAACGTCACATAGTACTCCGCCGCGCTCGACCGTCCCTGCACGGCGAGATAGCCGCTTTCGGTCTTCTCGATGTCGACGCCGCTCGGCTCGCCAACGCGGGCGAACTTACCTTCGCTGATCTGCCTCCAGAACGCCCAGGTCGTGTTCACATTGCCGGTTTCGAGCGGGATCAGGATGTCCACCAGCCCGTCCTTGTCGACGTCTTCCAGCGTCGGCCCGTTGAATGTGTTGCCCATCCGCTCCTCAATAGTCTGGAGCGTTGCATCGCCCGCAGCGACGACCTCGACCGTGACCTTCGTGGAGTCGTCTTCAGCCGGTGTGTAGCGCGCCTCGATTGCAATCTCTGACTGGTCCGGCAGCATTATGCGGCAGTCAGGATGCTTCCATCCGTCCGCGCCTGCGTCTTCTGCTTCGACCGCCGCGCAGTCAGCCAGAGGAATCCGCTTGGCATTGGCGCCGCCGGACTCTTCGCTGGGCGCGGGCGAACAGGCAGCGAGCCCGAGAACCGTCGCGCAGATTAGCAGCTGGCGTTTCATGCAGGATCCCCTCGTCATGCGTCGGGAATAGTGCAGAAGGCTTCGCCGCGCCAGCTTAGGCTGCCGTAATCCATCAAATCGCGACCGCGAGATATACGTGCAGATCCGTCTTGACCTTTGCCGGGTCGTCGTCCCAATCGCTATAGACCTCCAGCGACATTGGCGCACGCCTCAACCGCCGGACTTTGATCTCGTCATGGATCCGGCCGTACGTCGCCGGCATCGACGCATAGTCGCCCCGATGCGGCGCGACGATCACGCGCCCGCCAGGCACATGCACTGCCTTCACATCTGAATCGGAGCCGCCCGGCGCGCGGTCAAGAACGCCGATCAGCAGCGTCGCTCCATCGCGGGTCGCGTTCTGGTAGAGTATGAAGTTGTGCCCGTGGCCGGGCTTCAGGGCGTTGGGGGCGTAGAGCCGATCGAAGGTCCGGCGGATTGAAGATCCGATATCAGTCCAGCGGACAAACGCTGCGATACCTGCGCCGTTTAGTGGTTTGAGGTCGATGATGCGAACGTCGACCATCGCTCCCTATCCGACGCTTCCCTCGAGACTTACCTCGAGCAGCTTCTGGGCCTCCACAGCAAACTCCATCGGAAGCTTCTGCAGCACGTCCCGGACGAAGCCGTTCACCAGCAGTGCAACCGCCTCCTCTTCACCGATGCCGCGCTGGCGGGCGTAGAAGAGCTGGTCGTCGGACAGCTTTGTCGTTGTCGCTTCATGCTCGAGCTGCGCATCGCCGCGGCGGTTCTCGACATAGGGGATGGTGTGCGCGCCGCAGTTCTGGCCGATCAGCAGGCTGTCGCACTGCGTAAAGTTCCGCGCCTTGGCAGCTTTGCCGTGGATCGAGACCAGCCCGCGATAGGTGTTGTTCGACTTGCCAGCAGAAATCCCCTTTGAGATGATCCGCGACTTCGTGTTCTTGCCGAGGTGGATCATCTTGGTGCCGGTGTCCGCCTGCTGGCGTCCGTTGGTCACCGCGATCGAGTAGAACTCTCCCTGACTCTCATCGCCACGCAGAATGCAGCTGGGATACTTCCAGGTAATAGCGGAGCCCGTCTCCACCTGCGTCCATGAGATGCGCGAGCGTGCGCCGCGGCAGTCACCGCGCTTGGTGACGAAATTGTAGACCCCGCCCTTGCCTTCGGAGTCTCCGGGCCACCAGTTCTGCACAGTCGAGTACTTGATCTCAGCATCCGCCAACGCGACCAGTTCAACGACCGCAGCGTGCAGCTGGTTCTCGTCACGCATCGGCGCCGTGCATCCCTCGAGATATGACACATACCCGCCTTCATCGACGATGATCAGCGTCCGCTCGAACTGTCCCGTGCCCTTCGCATTCATCCGGAAGTAAGTGGACAACTCCATCGGGCAGCGAACGCCCTTCGGTACGTAGACAAACGTCCCGTCCGAAAACACGGCCGAGTTCAACGTCGCAAAGAAGTTGTCCGTCACGGGCACGACGCTGCCGAGGTATTTCTTGATCAGGTCCGGGTATTCCCGGATTGCCTCGGAGATCGACATGAAGATCACGCCAGCCTTCATCAGCTCGGCGCGGAAGGTGGTCGCAACACTTACGCTGTCGAAGACCGCGTCGACGGCAACACGGGGCGTCTCGCGCGCCGCTGCCGCCGTCTCCATCGCGCCTTCGACACCGAGCAGCACCTCCTGCTCCTTCAGCGGAATGCCGAGCTTTGTATAGGTGTCGAGAATCTCCTGCGGCACATCCGCGATAGACTTGTACTTCGCGCCGCCCTTTGGCTCCGCGTAGTAGTGCGCGTCCTGATAATCGATCTTCGGATAGCCGATCATCGCCCAGGTCGGCTCGATCATTTCCTTCCACCGCTGGAAGGCCTCGAGCCGCCACTGAAGCATCCACTCCGGCTCTTCCTTCTTCGCCGAGATGTAGCGGACGGTCTCTTCGCTCAGCCCCTTGGGCGCAAGCTCCATCTCGATGTCGGTGACGAAGCCTTCGGCGTACTTGTCTGACTCAAGTTCGCGTGCGGCATCTACCGTCCCGCGGTCAATGCTGTCCTTAACAAGGTCGCGTCCGTCGCTCATGCCTGCTCCGCAAGACCATAGATCGGAGCAATACGCGGCGCCGGCGCGAGGTCCACAGTTACTGGCAGGCGCCGGTAGCCCGGACGTTCAAATCCATCGAGCCGCGCCCGATGCGCCGGCAGGTCGTCGGATTCATGCACGTGCGCTTCGACAGCCGGGCCTTCCAGGTCCAGCACAAGGCCTGGATAGCCAAGCGCCGCGCCCCACCCCTCCGGCACAAGGCGGCCGCGCAAAGTGCCGAGCATCCACCTGCCAGCAATTGTGGCGATCTGCCCATGGTTCTCCTGGCCCGGAGCGAGCGTGCCATAGACTGCAAGCGCGGTACTGGCCTCACTGCTCGCTGCATCAGGCATTTGCGTCAGCATTCGAATTCACCAGTTGCGGACGCGCTCGCGCGACCATCTTGATCCAGGCCTCAGCTAGAGCCTCAAATTCACCCGGGGTCGAGCTCCATCCGAAGCTCGCCCGGATGGACGACCGAGCGGCGGCATCGCTGAGCCCCATGGCGGTCAACACACGGCTGGGCTTCACCTTGCCCGACGAACAGGCAGAGCCGGCAGAAAGCGCAAAGCCGGCCAGATCGAGCCCCATTATCTGGGTTTCCGAAGGCAGACCTTCAATGCCAAAACAGGAAACACCCGCAACACGTGGCGCTGTGGCGCCGTGAACCTGCAAGGTCTGCGCAACCGCTTTCAGCCGCAACTCCATCCGGTCGCGATGGGACCCGAGCGCGCGATAGCCAGCAATGCCATGCAACGCGGCTTCCAAAGCGGCGCCAAATCCGACAACCCCGGCGACATTCTCTGTTCCGGCGCGGCGCCCGAACTCCTGGCCGCCGCCGGTCTGAACCGCGCGAAACGGCGCGCCCGGCTTCACGAACAGTGCGCCCACGCCATGTGGTCCGCCGATCTTGTGCGCCGACAGAGACAGATAATCGACGTCGAGTTCGATGATCGACACGTCGATCTTGCCCAGAGCCTGGATCGCATCGCAGTGGATCAACCCGCCCGCTGCGTGAACGATCCCGGCAGCCTCCGTGACCGGCTGGATCACGCCGGTTTCGTTGTTGACCAGCATCAGCGAGACGAGAGGTTGCAAGCCCTGCCTCACCGTCCTTGCCACATCTGCTTTCAACGAATCCAAATCGACAACGCCGTCAGCCCCGACAAACCAGGTGTGGTGGCCGTCCCGCGAGGCGTGGCTTACCACCGCATCGTGCTCGATCGGCGAGATCAACAGGCTGACATTCCCAAACAAGAACGCGGCGCGCAGCGGCGCACCTACCGCCTCCGTCCCCCCACCTGTAAAGACGATATCGTCCCGACACGCACCGATTGCCGCAGCGACGGTCTCGCGAGCGCCCTCCACCAGCGTCCGCGTCTTCCGGCCCTCAGCATGAACGGACGACGGATTGCCCGTCAGGTCCAACGCGGAAGACATAGCCGCTTTCGCCTCAGAGCGAAGGGGCGCTGTCGCATTGTAATCTGCATAGATCCGGTGCGCGGGGGTCATGCCCCGGCTTCTACGTCAATTCGGCTCAGGCCGACAGGCTTTGCCGATCCTCGGCTGCGTCCAACCCGAACGCACGCTTGTAGGTCCCGGAAAGCAGGTCAGCGAGGGTGACACGCTCAAGGAACCGCTCGATGTGGGCATCAAGCGCGTCCCACAGACCGGCGGCGGCGCCTTCCGACCAGTCACGGGACCCGGCTTCGGTGCTGGCGCCCGGATCATCGACTGCCTGGAATACCTGCCCGACCGTGATTTCACCCGCAGGGCGCTGCAGCCTATAGCCGCCGCCCGGGCCACGGGAGGCAGCGACTAGCCCAGCCCGTCGCAACATGGCGAACAGTTGTTCGAGATAGGAGAGCGAAATCCGTTGCCTCACGGCGACGTCGGCAAGCGAAACCGGCCTGGCGCCGGCATTTCCAGCCACGTCCAGAACTGCGACAATCGCGTACCTGCCCTTGGAACTCATGCGCATGCGAGCACCTGATCTGGTGGGACCGCTAATACGGCCTCGGGGGTGTTACGCTGCGCCAACGCGCGCGGATCACACGAAATACTTGAAACCCGGACCCGAAATAGTGTTTGTCGGCCACCTCGGGCGCACCACTTCCCTCAGCACCGCCTGATGCAGATATCGTGAGCAAGTCATGGGCGAACTGATTATCTCGGGTCCAGCAGGGCGGATCGAGGCCCGCTATGCGCAGGCCCCGGGCGAGAATCCGCCTATTGCTCTGATTCTGCATCCGCACCCGAAGGCTGGGGGCACGATGCAGGACCCGGTGACGATCACCCTGTTCGAAATGTTCGCGGCGCATGGCTTCTCGACCATGCGATTCAACTTTCGTGGTGTTGGCCGCTCGCAGGGGCAGTTCGACGCAGGCGTCGCGGAGCTTTCCGACGCTGCCTACGTGCTCGATCACCTCGAGGCCCTCAATGAAGCGCCGAGCCAGTGCTGGGTCGCAGGCTCCTCGTTCGGGGCCTATATCTGCCTTCAGCTGCTGATGCGGCGTCCGGAGATCGACGGATTTGTCGCCGTCGCGCCGCCAGCCAATCACTATGATCTCTCATTCCTCGCCCCCTGCCCTGCATCCGGCATCATCATATCCGGCGACAAGGACGTGGTCGCGCCGCCTCAGGACATCGACCGTTCACTCACCAAGGTCCGCGTGCAGAAAGGCGAAGTAATCGAGCGCGCCACCGTGACCGGGGCCAACCACTTCTTCCAGGGCAAGCTGGATGACATGGAGAAGACGGCTTCCGCCTACCTGAAGAAGCGCATGAAGGCGTTCGAAAAGGCACAGAAGGAAGCCGCCGAGGCGAAGGCAATCAAGGACGCCGCCAAGCTGCCGCCGCCTAAGCCGGCCTGACGCCGTGCCGCTCGATAACCCGAACACAGTGGATGCGGTCGGCATTGATCAGGCCTGAGGCCACGCTGTCCTCGTGATCCAGGACCCGATGGACTGGAGCGACGCTGCCGCGCATTTCCGCGCGCTCCAGAAGCAGATCAGCAACTTCGTCGCCTTCATCCAGAACGGACAGCTCGAGACCACAGCGTCCCGCGCGATGGCCCGACCGCCGCGGATCGGTATCGTAATGGTCTTCGAACCGCCTCGGCCAGCGATCGATATTCTGGCGGGCGTGGGAGATGAACTTGCCAAGGTCGGTATAGACTTTGACTACGGGCCGCTGCCGGAAGGCTATAAACGCGTGAACTGAGCTTGCAGCGCCTCAGTGCGTCGGGCATCTCTCGTTCCCATGGCCGAGACACAAGAACCCTTCTTCCATCGTGAGGGCGACACCTACACGCCAACGCTCAGAGCTAATGGCTGGTGGCGACCGACCGGCAATCTCCATGCGCGTGTGATGATCGGCCTGTTCTCGCATGTCATCGAGCAGCAGTACGGCGAACCGGACCTCCAGCCAGCGAGGCTTACGGCAGATCTCTATCGCTTGCCGGATCTCGCACCGATCACCGTTTCCACGCGCATGGTCAGGCAGGGCGGTCGGATCAAGGTGATAGAGGCGGAGCTGTTCAGCGGAGGCGTATCCTCAGCACGCGCGTCCTGTCAGCTTCTCCGTCGTTCGCAGCAGCCTGAAGCCTCTGTCTGGTCGCAACCCGGCTGGGACGCGGCGCCGCCTGATCAGGTGGCGCCACCGCCAAAGCCGTTCACCGACAAGTGGGAGATGCGCCCCATCCTTCCGCCAGGTGCTATTGTTGCGAACGACCTCCGCGCGCCAGGACCGCGCCGCACATGGCTACGCGAAGTGCGCCCGTTGGTAGGCGGAGAGCCCTATACGCCCTTCAGCCGCGTCGCGACCGGGGTCGACTATACAAGCCCCATCGCCAACGGCTCGGAAACCGGTCTCGACTTCATCAATTCCGACATAACGCTGTACCTCCACCGTCAACCCGTCGGCGAATGGATTGGCTACGAAGTCGCCGACCACCAGAGCGCCGAAGGCATCGCGCTGGGCCACTGCAGGCTGCATGATTCTCACGGACCGATCGGTTTCTCGTCCTGCGCGGCGCTGGCGCAGAACCGGCGATAGCAAAGCTCGTCAGCCAGGCTCCTTTGCCCCGCATGGTACCCATCGCTCAGGTGATAGAGGGGCGGAGACGTCCTTGCGGCCGGCTTGAGCACCATGCCAGACGTTGCGATCGCCTTGTCGATGGTTGGCGGCACGCTGGCTCCGGTACAGTCTCTCTGACGCATCGCCGCTCCGAAACTTGACGATTTGCTACCCGCCAGACTATCTAACTCTCATGTCGCACCGCACCACCCTCTCCGCGTACTATTATCGCACGCTGAAATAAGCGGGCGGTGCGAACATGCATGCCGCCTGAACCGGCGGCATACTGAGATGGCCTCCGGTCTGGCAGACCCTTAGGAGCCTCTCTCGTGACACTCGACGCAGCAAACGCCAAATCGACATTCCTGCGGGAAATGATCGGCCGCGGCCACGTCTACCAGCTCACAGACGAGAAGGGGCTCGATGAGTACGCCGCCACAGGCGCGCCGTGTGGTTATATCGGCTTCGACGCCACCGCGAAGTCGCTGCACGTCGGCAGCTTGGTGCAGATCATGAACCTGCGCCGGCTCCAGCAGGCCGGCGGGAAGCCTGTCGTGCTGATGGGCGGCGGCACCACCAAGATCGGCGATCCAACCGACAAGGAGAAGTCGCGTCCGATCCTGACGACCGAAGAGATTGCCGCCAACATGGGAGGCATCAGGAAGAACTTCGAACCCTTCCTGAAATTCGGCAATGGCCCCACCGACGCCATCATGGTCGACAACGCGGAATGGCTCGACCAGATCAAGTGGATCGAATTCCTTCGCGACTACGGCAAGCACTTCACGATCAACAAGATGATCGCGCAGGAAACGGTCCGCCGCCGCCTGGATAACGAGGAGCCATACACCTTCCTCGAATTCAACTACATGCTGCTGCAGGCCTATGACTTCCTGGAGCTGGCGCGCCGTCTCGACTGCCGCATCCAGATGGGCGGCTCTGACCAGTGGGGCAACATCGTCAACGGCATCGACCTCACCCGACGGATCATCGACAAGCAGGTCTTCGGCGTCACGACCCCACTGATCACCACAGCGAGCGGCGGCAAGATGGGCAAGACGGCCGAGGGCGCCGTCTGGCTCAATCCGGACATGCGCAGCCCTTACGACTACTGGCAATTCTGGCGCAACACGGAGGATGCCGACGTCGTGCGCTTCATGCGGCTGTTCACGGACCTACCGGCATCGGAAATCAGCGAGCATGCCAAGGCGCAAGGCGCCGCGATCAACGACGCCAAGAAGCGCCTCGCCGACGTCGCCACCGCGATGCTCCACGGAGAGGAAGAGGCGGCGAAAGCCGCGGCCGCCGCCGAGGCGGTCTTCAAGGGCGGCGGATCCGCGGATGGCATGCCGACCTTCGAAGTCGAGCGAGCCAGACTTGCAGGCGGCTATTCCATCGCCGACGCTCTGGTCGCGGCGGGACTCGTCGACTCAAAAGGCGACGCCAGACGCCAGGTCGCAGGCAATGCGGTAAGGCTGAATGGTGAGCCAGTAACTGACGACAAGTACGCCATCACGGAAGCAGCGCTGGATGCGGAAGGTACGGCGCGCCTGTCCGTCGGCAAGAAGCGGCATGCGCGCCTGAAGGCTGTCTGACGCACCCGCGAACAAGGTTTGTCCACATGCCGCGAGGTTTCCGACACCACCTTGGCGTCTTTCCGCCTTTCGCTGCCTCATGAAAGAGGTCTAGTCTCTCTTTACAAATGTTGGGGAGTCAACGCCATGAGCATCCGCACCATTCTGGCAGCATCGTGCGCGCTGGTCGCGCTGCAATCTGCCCCCCCAGCTTTCGCACAGGACAAGGCGCTCGCGATCACGATCTATGCGGATGACCTCGCCCTGGTGCAGGACAAACGCCCCGTCGACGTAACCGGCGGCCGCCAGCGTATCGAGTTCGCAGGCGTCTCGGCCCAGATCCGGCCCGAGACGGTCTCGCTTTCCGCAAACGGCGTAACCATCGTCGAACAGAATTTCGACTTTGACCTGCTGACCCCCGCCAAACTCATGGAGAAGGCCGTCGGCAGCGTCGTCACGATCGTGCGCGTCAATCCCGCCACGGGCGAGGAAACCCGCGAACAGGCCGAAGTCCTCGCCACCAATAACGGGGTGGTTCTCAAGATAGGCGAGCGGATCGAGGTGCTGCGCGATGATGGCCTTCCTGTTCGCGTAATCTTCGACAAGGTGCCGGAAAATCTGCGCTCCAGGCCTACGCTATCCGTGACTGTCGATGGCGACCGCCGCGGCTCGCGCCCGGCAACGCTGAGCTATCTCACGTCCGGTCTTGGCTGGCGCGCCGACTATGTCGCACTCTTTGACGACGCCAGCTCCAAGATTGACGTGCAGGGCTGGGTGACGCTCACGAACTCCAGCGGCACCACTTATGACAATGCCGACACCACGCTCGTGGCCGGTTCGCCGCTGCGCGCAGGCGGGGGTTACCAGGGATCGCAATATGGACGCCCGCAGCGCCCGCAACTCGTCACCGCCGGCACGGAAACAGGCGACCGCGAGCGCCTTGGCGATTTTTACCTGTATCCGCTGGCAGAGCGCACCACGATTGCCAACATGCAGACCAAACAGGTCAGCTTCCTCGACGTGCACGGCGTACCCGCAAAGAACGGCTATGAATTCCGCAACTACTGGATGGGCACGCAGGAAGAGCCACAGAGCGCCAAGACAGTCTACCGTTTCGCCACCGGCTCAGCCGATGGTCTCGGCGACCAGCTCCCGGCTGGCGTGCTCCGCTTCTACATGCGCGACAAGCAGGGCGACCCGCAATTCATCGGCGAAAGCACGATCGACCACACGCCAATGGGCTCGACGCTCTCCGTCTCGACCGGCGACGCTTTCGACGTGAAGGTGAAACCCGTCGTCGAGAAGCGCGAACGGCTTTCGTCACGCCGTTGGCGGACGACGATGAATTACACCCTCTCCAACGCCAGCCCGCGCGCGGTCACGGTTGCGCTGCAGCAGGATGGGCTATGGGGCGACACCCGGATCCAGAGCGAAACGATGCGTTCGACGCGGCCCAACGCGGACATGGCCGAATGGCAGGTCAACGTGCCAGCCAACGGCACAGCCGAGCTGACTGTCGTCTTCGACTCCAGCTATTGAGGCGCACGCCCATGCGCATCGCGCATTCCAGGCGGATCTTGCTTGCGGCGTTTGTCGTGCTGTCGGCGCCAATCGCCGCGCATGCGCAGGACCTCACGGCATCGGCGCCAGTAGACGTCTCCGTCACCGTCTATCGCGACCCATTCCGCAGCAAAGGCGGCTTCGACCTCGATAACCTCAACGGCTTCGCGCTCATCACCGAAACCCGCCGCGTTGTGCTCATGCCCGGCCAGCACCGCCTGCGTTTCGAAGGCGTGGCCGATGGCATCGAGCCTGCGTCCGCCATCGTCACCGGCCTTCCGTCAGGCGTCATCGAAAAGAACCGCGACGCCGCCCTGCTCAGCCCCGCTGCTCTGGTCGATGCAGCTGAGGCCCAGCAGGGCCGCGTCCTGCTGAGCCGCACTGCACCCAACGGGATCACGACACGCCGCGAAGGTGTGATCCGCTCCGGCGCCGAAGGCGGCGTCGTGTTCGAAACACCTGATGGCGTCGAGGCCTTACGCTGTTCCGGCCTGGCAGAGACCGTCACCTTCGAGTCGACCCGCACAGGCCTGTCGGCCCAGCCAACACTTTCCGTTCTCACACGCGTAAACCAGCGCATCGAAGCGACGGTGCAGCTGTCTTATCTCGCGCGCGGGTTCGACTGGGCGGCCGACTACGTCGTCAGCCTGTCGCCCGATGGCCGCAAACTCGATGTCGGAGGCTGGATTACGCTTGCCAACGGCAACGGCACGAGCTTCCCCAACGCCCGCGTCCAGATTGTCGCCGGGCGCCTCAACCGCGACAGCGGCGAGATCGAACCGATCGACTTCGGCCGCCCCATCCTCGCCCGCTGCTGGCCCCGTGGGTCGACCAGCGACACGCCGGACCCGGTTTATATCGAACGCGCGTATCCGCTCGGCTTCGAACCAGATCGATATTCCAGTCGGGATTACATGGCGATGCCAGCGCCGCCGGCAGCCATGGCGATGGCGGAATCGAAAATGGATGATGTTGTCGTGACGGGCGCACGGCGCGCAAAACAGGAAGATCTCGGCGACCTGAAGCTCTACCGCGTGCCCGACCGGTCTACGGTCGCGAGCCGGCAAGCCAAGCAGGTACGCCTGCTCGACAGTCTCGCAGTCCCGATTTCGCGCGTTTACGACTTTGACCTCAACCCAAACAACACGATTGAGTTCCAGCCAATGGAGGTCATCCTCCGCACGCAGAACGACCAGGCCAGCAATCTCGGCATTCCGCTCCCCTCCGGTCGCGTCTCCGTGTTTGAGACGGCTGGCAGCGGCGCAACATCCCGCCGCCTGCTCGCCGGCGAGACCAGCCTGCGCGATCTCGCTGTCAACGAGGAGACAGAGTTCCTTCTGTCAGGCGGCGCCGCCGTGCAGATCCGCCAGACCACGGAGAGCCGCCAGCGTCCTGATCCGCCGCCGGCCGACGTCAAAGGCCAGACCATCCGCACCGGCGCACGTTTCAACATGATCGACCTTGTGGAGATCACCAACGCCCACCCCTTCCCGATCCAGGCTGAGGTGAGCGTCTACCTTGCGGACAACGAGGAGCTCGTCCGCGCCGATCGCGATCCAGAGCGGAAGAACGGCCGGCCCGTCTTCCGCGTCACGGTACCTGCAAATGAAAGCGTCGAGTTCCGCTACCAGACTGTGGAGTACAATTAGGGTTCGTCAGCTGGCGCAGTGACGCTCGGCGCCGCACACACGGAGAAGTCGCGATGTCATTCGGTTACGGAGATGTGTTTGACGCAGTCGCAGACGCCGTCCAGCCGGATGACCCCGCCATTTTCTGTGACGGACAGCGATATACCTGGGGCCAGCTTACTGCCGCCAGCAATGCGCTCGCGCGATCATTTCTCGCGGCGGGCCTGAAACCCGGCGCGAAGGTCGCGCAGTACATGCGCAACAGTGCCGGCTACCCGCTCGTCTTCGTCGCCGCGATGAAAGCGCGGCTCGCGCCCGTGAACGTGAACTATCGCTACGGCCCCGACGAACTCGCCTACCTCATCGACAACAGCGACGCGGAGATCGTGGTCTTCGACGCCGACTATGCAGACAACGCTCGCGCACTCAAATCGCGCATGCCTGGCGTCCGGCTGTGGGTCTGCGCCGGCGCGCGTGTCGACGGCTTCGACTTCCTTGACGACCTCGCCACTGGCGATGGCTCGAAGCTCGACATCAAGCGCTCGCCTGATGACATGTTCCTGCTCTACACCGGCGGCACCACCGGCATGCCCAAGGGCGTGATGTGGCCGGGCCATGTCTGGTGGGATGTTCTCGGCCCCGGCCGCGCCGCGCAACTCGGCCTGGAGCCTCCCGCCACGCTGGATGCCCTTCAGGCACAGGTCCGCCGCAACGAAGGACGCATGCCCGTCTATGTCGCCCCGCCACTGATGCATGGCACCGGCATGTTCACCGGCTTCGGCGCTCTCTCGAAAGGCGCGCCGATTGTCATCACACGGTCATCGCGATTTGATGCGCCCTCAGCCCTCGACGCAATGACTCACTACCAGACGGGCGGCATGGCTATTGTCGGCGACGCCTTCGCAAAGCCGCTGCTTGATGCGCTACGCGCCGAACCCGACCGCTACAATGTTCGCTCCATGCGCACCATCACGTCCAGCGGCATGATGTGGAGCCCCGAGACCAAACAAGGCCTCTTCGCGTTCATGCCGGACGTGATCCTGTACGACAGTTTTGGCGCCTCGGAAGCCACCGGACTCGGCGCATCGATCACGACGCGTGACACGAAAATCGATGAGGCGCGGTTCGATGCGCCGAACACGATCGTTGTGCGGCCGAGCGACTTCACGCCCATCGCCCCCGGCTCCGTCGAAGTCGGCCTGGTCGCCAAATGGGGCAACCTTCCCCTCGGCTACTACAAGGATCCCGAAAAGACTGCGCGGACATATGTCGAGATAAATGGCGTCCGCCATCTGATCTCCGGCGATCACGCCATTGTGGAATCAGACGGACGCATCAAGCTGCTCGGCCGCGGCAGTCATTGCATCAATTCCGGCGGTGAGAAGATATATCCCGAGGAAGTGGAAGAAAGCCTCAAGTCCCATCCCAAGGTGGTGGACGCTCTCGTGTTCGGCATGCCCGACGATCGCTTTGGTCAGTCTGTTGCAGCCGTCGTATCACTCGAGCCGGGCACACAGGCCGCGCCCGAAGACCTGATCGAGCACGTCCGCAGCCGCCTCAGCCACTACAAGGCGCCGCGTCGGCTGCAGGTCGTCGCGAATGTTCCTCGCGCGCCAAACGGCAAGCCTGACTATCCCCTTGCGAAGGAGCTTTTCACAGCCGCGTCGGCCTGAGGAACGCTTGCCGTCCACCTGATGCGCGTCGCCGCCACCAGCAGGATCACGCCAAGCCCCTGGTGCGCGAGCGACAGATCCACCGGGGCAGCGTTCACCAGCGTCACAACGCCAAGCACCGCCTGCATCGCCGCCAGTCCGCCAAACAGCGGAAACAGGGACCAGTGTTGCGTACGAAAGCGCCACGCGCACCAGATCGCAACGGCGAGTAGCGCGTAGGCCGTCAGACGGTGAACGAACTGCGCCGTCGCCGGGTTCTCGAACAGATTTCGCCAGACCGGATCGAGCGCCCACATCGTCTCAGGCACGACCTCGCCTGCCATCAGCGGCCAGTCGGTGAAACCCCGCCCCGCATCCAGGCCAGCCACCAGTGCGCCGAGCGCCATCTGAAGCGCGGTGACTGCAAGGATGCTCGTCGCCCAGGCCTTTGCCTGCACAGGGACATCCTGCCGCCTGGCTCCAAGCTCAAGCCAAAGCCAGAAGCAATAAGAAATAATCAGGAGCGCCAGACAGAAGTGGGTCATCAACCGATAGGGTGCGACCGAAGTCAGCTCGCTGTTGACGCCTGACGCGACCATCCACCATCCGATCAGTCCCTGCAGGCCGCCGAGCACGAACAACACGATGAGATGTGGCAGCAGTCTCCGTGAGACACGCCTCGTCAGCCAGAAGAACAGGAAGGGCAAGGCGAACGCCAAACCGATCACCCGCCCGAGCTGTCGATGCCCCCACTCCCACCAGTAGATCCCCTTGAAGCCATCAAGGGTCATGTCCGGATTGTTGACGTGGAATTGAGCCGTCATCGTCTGATATTTGATGAACGCGGTCTGCCAGTCGGCATCGGACATCGGCGGGATCGCGCCCAGTAGCGGTTGCCATTCCGTGATCGACAACCCGGAGTCTGTAAGCCGCGTCGCCCCGCCCACCAGGATCATCAGGTAGACCATGCCCGCAATCAGCAGCAACCATGCGCGCACCAACCCCACGCCCTTTGCCGGCGCCATGGGACTTGCCACCGAGAATATCGCGACAGCCTCGCTCATTGCGCGCTTATCCTACCTGTGACAACGGAAGACCAGCGGAGAGAAAGCCGCAGGGAGGCGCAACATGCGCAAGCTGATCGGATCTCTGGTCATTGTCGCCTGGATGGTGGCCTACATCGCCGTCGCCGGGGTCGTCGGCGATCGCATCTCGTCCGAGCACTGGGCGTGGAAGCTTCTGTACTTCCCGATCGTCGGGCTCGCCTGGGTGCTGCCTCTGAAGCCTCTTCTGCGCTGGATCCACGCCAAGGACGGCCCGCGCGAAAGCCCGGATGTCTAGCCAAACCCCCAACGAAAGCGGGGCGATCCCGAAGGACCGCGACGATCGGATTTGCCGGGATCGCCGCGCTTTACGAGTACCGTGTCGCCCCGGCGCTACAGCACCTGCGCGATCGCAGCCCGCAGCTCGTCGCTGCCCGGCTCAACCCTTGACTTGAAGGCCGCGACAGGCGCCCCCGTCTTGTCGGTTAGCAGCTTATGGAAATTCCATGCGGGATGCGCAGCCTTTCCCAGCCATTCGCGGGTCACGTCCACCTGAGTGGTGTAAATTGGGGCGGCCAAGCAGTGTACCGGCTCAGGCCGCGCGCGATGTAAGTATCGGCGTTGCGGCAGGCGACGCAAGAGCGAACCGGTCGGCTTCCTCCTCG
>Ga0247832_1003902_pt1 | contig 19560 bp, 13 predicted proteins | sample LaCruzMarch2015__10_FD_192407 | JGI IMG/M metagenome (GOLD analysis project Ga0247832, IMG submission 192407) | Freshwater microbial communities from meromictic Lake La Cruz, Castile-La Mancha, Spain - LaCruzMarch2015_4m | ecosystem: Environmental > Aquatic > Freshwater > Lake | place: Spain... | reverse complement strand
AGGCGACATTGAAGCCGTTCACGTAGCTCCGACCTTTCCAACTTCCCTCCTTTTGTGCTGATTCGATGAGTGTCGCGGCGTGCTGCAAGACTTGCACCGCCATCTCGACATCGAAGGCCAACAGCTCGATGCATGTCTCCACCGTCTGGTCTTCCCAGGCGGTGTGCGAGATGCCAAAATCGCTCTGTGTGAGGAAGTTCTCCAGCTTCGCCTGCGCTGACAAACGCAAGCCCGCGAGATACGGCTTGAGCGAAGGCTGCAGGCGGACCTGCGACTCCACATTGGGCCAGACCAACTTCATCGCGCGCAGGACAGCGGCTTGCCGTGGCGGTGATAGCTGCGAGAAGTTCGCAGCCGACGGCTCCAACGTGAGCAACAGATCCGGCGCAAACGGGGTCAGCACACCAAGGAGTAGCGCAGCCCCGAAGCTCGACTTCTTGGGCCCTAGCGCTGTCGCGAGCGGCGCGCTGTAATCGCTGCCACGCTGACGCAGCCCATCGGCCAGCTTCTGGAACACACTTTCTCCCTCACCTTTCTCCAAAGGATTGAAATGCTTCATGTCGGCCAGCAAGCCGGTGACTTGCAGCCCTGGCAGGAGATCAGTGATCCGCGAAGGCAGCGTGCCCGTCTTCACGAACTGCTCGAAAGGCAGCAGCGCGTCAGCATCCCGCATCGCCTGCAGTCCAGGTGACAGCCCTTGCAATGACTCGACCCGCGACGCGCACAGCATCGGAGCAAGAGCAAAAAAACTGGCGACGAAACACCGCATTCGGACTGAGCATAGCGGCGGCGATTTGAATTGCGAGAGGTGATGCACAGGCTTGCCCGCGTGCGCTTGCTGGCCACTGTGGGAGCTCCTTTTCTCATGGCCCGCGACTACACGCTGCATACCTCCAAAGGCTCCGCCTCCGGCATCGACTACCGTGCCGAGCTGAACGAGTCGCAGCACGCTGCCGTCACGAGTCCGCCAGGGCAGGCCTTGGTCATCGCGGGCGCAGGCAGCGGTAAGACGCGCACGCTGACTTACCGCGTGGCTTACCTGCTGGACAACGGCATCGCGCCGGAAAACATCCTGCTGCTGACCTTCACGAACAAGGCTGCACGCGAGATGCTGGAGCGCGTGCAGTCGCTGGTGCCGGTGGAAACGAAGCGCCTGTGGGGTGGCACCTTCCACTCGGTCGGTAATCGCCTGCTGCGCCGTCATGCCGAGGCGCTGGGCTGGCGTCAGGGCTTCTCGATCATGGATCGCGAGGATCAGAAAGACCTGCTCGACAGCGTGATCGGTAGCGCCGCCATCGACACGGCGGGCTTCCGTTTTCCGAAGGGCGAGGTGCTCGCCGAGATGTTCTCACTAGCCGCGAACATCTGCGTGCCGTTGCAGGAGATCATCGACACGCGCTACCCGTATTTTGATCGCGTGAGCGAGCCGATTCATCGCGTGCATCAGATGTATCGGGAGAAAAAACAGAGCACCAACAGCATGGACTTCGACGACCTGCTGGTGCTGCCCGTGCATTTGCTCAACGAGAACAAAGACATTCGGCTCAGCTACCAGCGGCAGTTTCAGTTCGTACTCGTCGATGAGTATCAGGACACGAATCAGCTCCAGTGCGAACTGGTCGATCTGCTCGTGGGCGACGGTGGCAATCTGCTAGTCGTGGGCGATGACGCACAGAGCATTTATTCATGGCGTGGGGCGGATGTGGGCAACATTCTGAACTTTCGTTCGCGCTATCCGAAGTCGGTCACTTACAAGATCGAGACGAACTACCGCAGCGTGCCTGAGGTGCTGGACTTGGCCAATGCCGCCATCGAAGCGAACCGTGCACAGATTCGCAAAAACCTCGTCGCCGCACGTCAGAGCAAGGGCCTCCTGCCTGCGCTAGTCGCCGTGGACAATCCTTCCGCGCAGGGTGCGTTCGTGGCACAGCGGATCCTGGAACTTCAAGACGAAGGCATCGAGTTCAGCGAGATGGCCATCATCTACCGCGCGCACTTCCACTCGCTGGAAGTACAGATGGAACTAACCAGCCGCGGCATTCCGTTTCAGATCACCAGCGGGCTGCGCTTCTTCGAGCAGGCACATGTGAAAGACGTGGCCGCATTCATGAAGTTCGCGGTCAATCGTCAGGACGAAGTTAGCTTCATGCGCATGGTGCGCCTGCTGCCCGGTGTAGGGACTGCCAGCGCATCCAAGCTCTGGAGCGAATGGCTGCGCTGCGAAGGCAGCCGCGAGGGACCCATGAGCACCAAGTTCACCAGCAACCTGCTCAACTTCAAGGTGCCCAAGAAGGCGCAGAAGACCTGGGAGCAGTTCGCTTACACTTTGGACGAGTTGATGGATGCCAAGGGCTTGCCCGTACCACCTGCGATGATGATTCACAGCATCGTGCAGGGCGTGTATGCCGACTACATGAAGGCGAAGTTCAAGAACTTCGACCAGCGCAGCGACGACCTGGATCGCCTGAGCGACTACAGCACGCGCTTCACTGACTTGTCGGAGTTCCTCAGCCAGCTTGCGTTGCTCAGCGGGGTGGACACGGACGAAACGCCGAACGCAGCACAAGACAAAGATACCGTCACCCTCACCACCGGCCACCAAGCCAAGGGCCTCGAATGGAAGGTCGTTTTCGCCATCTGGATGGCTGACGGCATGTTCCCGAATCGCCGCGTGCTCGATGAAGGAGGCGAGTCTGGCATCGAAGAAGAGCGTCGTCTTTTCTACGTGACCGTGACGCGCGCGAAGGACGAACTCTACCTCATCTACCCGCTCATCTACCACCAAGCCCGCGACGGCGACATCCTACAAAAGCCCTCACGCTTCATCGACGACGTGCCGGCTGCGCTGATGGAACCGTGGAATGTGCGCAGCGTCTTCTGATCGCGGCATCAAATGTCTTTTGGCGGTAGCTGCAACGGCCCATGACCAGCGCGGACGCGCAGGTGATTGATCGTGCGCAGCACTCCGGGGAAACGAATCAATCTTAGCTCCAGCGTGCGTTTGCCAGGAAAGTTCAGCATCATGATGCCGATCAGGATCGTCAGCAAACCCTGGCCGGGCAGGAAAATCATGGCAACGCCCGCAGCGAACACGAGCATGCCGAGCACGTTCTTCAGCACTAGGCCAGTCCAGCGCAGCATGGGGTGCTTGCCCGCGAGGGTGACCTGATGATCGCGGTGCGGCATGAAGTAATCCTCGCCCATGCGCACGCAAAGAAATGGGATGAGTAGCAACGAGCCCACAAAGGTCACGGCGGAGAAGGCACTCAGCCAGACCAAGACTTCTTTGTCCTCCCACAATGTCGACCACGCAAACGCAAGCATAGGCAGGTGATACGCCGGTCCTGCGGTATGCGCCAGGAATTCGGCAAGTCATGAGCAAGTCCAAACCCTGGCTAGAGCCCCATTTCGGTCCTGAGCTTGTGTGACTTCTTTGTCCAGATGCGACTCCAGTCTGGAGTTTTTGGAAAAGTGGGGTGAAACTTGCTTCCTCTCTCTATTTTAATCCCGAGCCAACCATGTTCTTTTCCAAAAAGTCTCCTCCTGCTCCTGCACCGGTCCCTGCCGCAGCCATCATTCCACCGCCCCCCAGCAGCCCTGCCCCCGTCTTCTCGCCAGTGCCCGTGGCGGCGTCGGTCCCGAGACCTGCCGTCGCAGTGGCGGTGGTTACGCCAGCGGAACCGAGTGATTTTGTGCCTCGTGGTTTCGCTCCGCCAGCCGGTCGCCCATTGCAGCGGGAGGTGCAGCGACTGCGCAAGCAGCTGCGAGCCAGGAGCTACGCTCTGTCCAAACAGCGCCGCCAGTCCGTTGCCTCCATTGTCACTGAAGCGTCCGCCCCGCAGCCTGAACCACCCGCACCAGCCCCCATACTCGCCCCCGCACCCACACTAGCTACGGCCCCAGTGACCGAAACACCCGCACCAGAGCCCGTTCCAGCGCAGGCCACGCGTTTGATCGAGATTCAATACGAGGTGCTGGACCTGCGCCACAAGCTGGAGGCGCTGACCGGCGTGCCCGCTCTGGATGACGCGGCGATCACAGCACTGGCCACGAAGGCCCCTGCTTTCACCGAGGTGCAATATGAAGTCGCTGAGCTGCATCATCAGGTCCAAGAACTGCAGAAAGTCGTCGCCACACTGAAGGCGGCGATGGGTGCCACCGACGCAGGCATCATGACTTCGAAACTCGCCATTCTTGATGACCAGGGGCGCACCGTGGCCAGCATTAGCGGTGAGGGTGTCGTCTCGTGCAGTTCGGTGGTGCTGCGTGAAAATGCATGACCTGCCGCACGCCTTCCCCAAGGCGCTAATAGTTCACGGCGCTCACCGCATCCAGATCAAAGCCACTGCTGCCTGAGCCGCTAAGCGGCTTGTAGGCAGGATTGTCGACGTGCTGGATGGACAGACCCTTGCTATCCACCAGCACGCGGTCGCCAGTGGCTCGCACTCGGATGAAACGAACCCAGGACAAGTCCTGAGCCCCCAGTGTGCCCAGGTCAAAGCTGTCGCCCCCACTCCGCGCAGGGTCAGTCGGGTCCTCACCTGTGGAGGCATTCACCCCGGCGAAGCCTTGCGCGTAGTAGGCGGGCAGTTTCAGATTTGGCTCGCCAATGACCGGCGGATTCACCTGCGTGGGGAAACGGAACCACTGGCCCTCAAACAGCGCCACCTCCACGACCGCCGGCTCCATGAAGCGCCGATTCGGATCCCGGTCCTCGAAGAAAACGTTCTCGAACACGGTGAAGTCTAACCCCGCAACGTTCTCGATAATGTTGTCCGTGAACTCCAGCACGATGCTGCCACCGCCCGACTTGCTGGCATGAAGCGAGAGCACTTGGTTCGGCAAGTTCGCAGGCGAGAACGTACTGCGGCCGTCCGGTGGACCCAGCACATTGAAAGGCATATTCGCCGAGCCGTAACCATTCGACGAGAGCGGAGCAAAGGACTGCACCCGATCTGCAAAAGGATCTGCCATGACGCCCGCGATGCCCCGCTGCGAGGTGACAGGCAGAATCCTCACCTGGGTTGAGGCATAGGGAATCGTTCGATCATCCGCAGTGTGCGCGTTCAGCGTGTAAACATAGGTCGCGCCGGTGACCAGATTGCGATCCACGAAATTGCTGCCCGAACCACGATACACCTCCGTGCCATTGCGCTGCACAGTGACACCGAAGAAAGGCACACCCAACGACCTGGCCACATCTTCACGCTGCCACGCGAGACCTGCCTTTTCACGCGAGGGCACCACGATCAGGCCCTTGCGCACCGCCAGGTCGAAACTCTTCCGCGCCGTCTTCCCCAGGCTGTCCTTCGCCTGCACTTGAAAACGTTGCAAGGCCTCTGCCTGCGTAGCAACGCCGACGAACTCCCCACTCACAGACAACGACCAACCTGCAGGCAGCACACCGCCAGCGATGCTCCATTGATAGGGAGGCATCCCTCCCTTTGCTTCGAACGTGCCGGAATACTTGGCACCGGGTGCTGCTGGCGCGAGCTGGGATTCGGTCGTGATCTCCAGCCCTTCGGTGACCTGCACCAGCATCGTGGCTTCCACACTCGTTTGCGCGTCGCTCAGAGTGATGAGCAGTTCATGCTCACCCGGCTCGGTGAGTTGAGCTATGATCACACCGGTCGAAGGATCGCAGGTCCATGCAGCAGAAGCGGTGCTCAGGGACCACTGATATGGCGGCGCACCGCCTTCACCTTTGAGCGTCGCGGTGAACACCTGATCCACTAAGGCAACGGGCAAGGAACTGGTGACAATCGCCAGCGGCTCATTCGCGCGCACCACCAGCATCGCCGAGGCCGAAGCTGATGCGCCTTCCGCATCCGTGACATACACGCTCAGGGCGGCGGTCAATGGTTCGGATGCACTGCCAGAATAGAGCCCGCTTACGGGATCGAGCACAAAGCGCGGATCGCCGCCTTGCACAGACCACTGATAAGGCGGCATGCCTCCGACGGCGGCGAAGCGATGGGTCAGCATTTCATCCACCTTCACGCTTGGTGGATTCGGTGTGGCGATCATGAGCGGCACTTCTGCCAACTCCACCTTCTCGGGTTCTAGGGTATCTTCGTCATCCGTGCTTTCGGTTTGATCAGCGGCAGCCTCCTTGGCCTTCGACAAGTCAAACACCGGAAACCAAAGCCCATGCGTTTTGACCTGGCGGTTCAAGCCCTTGCCGCCCATGCCTGTGATCTCGGTGATGCCCTGCGGCAGCAAGCGATCCAAGGCCTCGAAGTCACGTCGCCTCAACGCATCCACCAAACGACGCTTCTCAGGACTCCAGTCGTCATGCTCATCGTGGCTCGCTTGCTTGGCGGTTCTTGCTTTGACCGCCTTGGGGTTGTCCGATGAAGGTTGCGATGAGTCAGTAGCCCCGCCTTTTAGCCAATCCGCCACGGCTTCCGCGAGCGTATCACGGAAGCCACCGCCGGACTGAAAACCGACAAACGCTCCCCCCAACGCCGTGGCGATGAGCGCCACGACGATGACTGTCCAAAAGGAGCGCTGTCGGCGAGTGAGCATCAGTTCGCTTCGATGAGGATGAGGCCCGAGCGAGTCACCGTCGCCGACTCCGGCAGCAGGAAGTAGCCGTGGCCTTTGGCATCATACAAATCAGCCGCAGTCGTTGAGTCCGGCACTAGCAGCCCTTGCAAGACAACGGTCTTCCTCGCTGCGCCCACGCCCAAGATCGCGCTGCCGGTGAAGGTGCCCTTGGCAATGTTGAAGCTCAACCTATGCGAGGCAGCGATGGTCACCACGGCCGGTGCGGCGACTGTGAAGCTGGTCGTCGCCGGACTGGCCGTGAGCGCGGCCAATCCACCGTCTTGCAAGATCAGGTCCGCATTGCCTGTGCCCGCAGGCAGGTTCATCACGATGGTGGCCCCTGCGGCGGGACGATACTTGCCGCCGTCAGCGTTGAGCGGAATCGGAGCAGGCCAGCCACTCTTGTAGAGCGTGCCGGAGGTCTGCGCAGGTTTGCTCCAGCTCAGTCCACCCGTAACCGTGTGGCCATCATTGGACGCGATGTTGAGCGTGCCATTGAGCGTCCCAGACACCGCGTAGAGCACCTGATAAACAAAGACTTCCCCATTCGCGCCGAGGAAGCCGCTACTCACAAAGGCTGAGCCATCGGCTGCCTTGCCACTGACCGTGATAGCCCCGTTGGCCAGCACTGTGATGGCACCATAGCCCGTGCCTTCCGGCTCGCTGCTCAAAGATCCGCCGGGCTTGGCCAAGTAGAAATGATGCAGCCCCGTCAGCGTGGTGCTGGTGACCGTTCGCTGGCCTGCCAGCGAAGCGCCACCCGTGAGATCGCCGGTCAGCGCACCCGTGGTGGCGTTCAACGTGAAGTTCAGCGTCAGGTTGACGCCTTTGTATCTGATGACGGCTTCCCCAATCGGATTGGCGGGAGCTGTGTTCAAAGTGCCCGTAATGGGCAGGCTGCTTTTGCCAATGATCACTTTGCCAGTGAAGGAAGCATTGCTCATCACCTTCAAATCCACCCGCGCCCCAAGACCGTCGGTTTCATTGGCATTCAGCGTGCCGTCACGGTCCAGGATGCCAATGAAGCACCCCTGGGCCAAGGCGGCGAAGTCAGCCATGTTGATCTGATACCCCACGGACGTGCTCTGGCCTGCAGCATTCGTCGCCGTGAGCACGATCTGGTCGAACTCGCCAAACGCCGTCGGCACACCGCCGATGACACCTGTGGTCGAATGGATCGACAGCCCAGGGGGCAAGCCGGTCGCTGTCCATTTGGTGGCGGCACCGCCCGTTGTCTGGACAGTGTAGCTAAAAGCTGAACCCACCTTGCTACTGGCTGGGAAGGATTGAGAGACATTGATCAGCGGCTTCAAGTCGTCGTCCGTAATGGTGAGTGTGAAGGTGTCCGTGCCCAGCGCCCCCAGGCCTGCGTGAGCCAGGGGCGAGGGAGTGCCCAGCTTTACCAGGACCGTTTCATCGTTATTGTCCTCGTCGATAATGTCATTGAGCACCTTGATCGTGAGCGTCTTGCTCGTCTCTCCGGCATTGAAGACCAAGGCGGTGGTCGTGGCGTGGTAGTCCTTGGTCTTCGTGGCCGTGCCCGCATAGGTTACAGGCACGGTTACTCTGACCGTCGGCGCGGGATTCAGATTGACCGTGACCGTCACATCACCAACCGCCTCATCCACTGTTTGGGCAGGTACGCTCATCGTCGCGGAGCGGACTTGAAGCTGCGATACCGGCTTGTAACCGAGCACGATGTCCGAGCCCGCGATGTAGAAGCCATCGCTGGCCAGGAAGCTGACAAAGCCCTCGCTGTTGCGCGTGAAGGTTTGCGGCAGGTAGGTTGGCAGTCCGACCGCATTTTTCAGCTTCGCGTGATCAGGCAGGAAACGGCGCGAGACATGGGTGGCGGGATCATAGCTTTGCAGCCAGTTGATCTGGTAGCCACCGAGCCACAAGCGCCCGGCACTGTCCACAGCCAGTGCGCCCGAGGCATCGCCCTTGAACAACTCCTGCGCGGACGCCTTGGCCACGGGTGCCGGGGACGAGGTGAGTATGCCCTGCACTGCCGCGTCCAGCTGAGCAGCGGTGAACTTCATCACCTTCTCAGACTCGATCGGGGACACATCTGCCAGCACGGTGTAGACATTGCCTTGGGCATCGGTGGCGAGGCCACCGCTGTAGGAACTCAAGTCGCCCGTGACCGCACCCGTCTGAGTGCCATCGATCGAGACGAAGCTGATATTGCTTGCCCCAGCCGTCCCGTTGCCCCCCACCACGAGCCAGCCTTCGCGGCCAGAGCTGGGATGCTTCCAGAACACCGCGCCGTAGTTCTGCAAAGTTGCCAGCGCCGTGTTGCTAATGGTGGTGACTGGGTCGGAGGGATTGAAAGGTAGCAGTCCCGAGGGTCCGCCAAATCCCCCACTGCCGATCAGCCCTTCGGTAGCCGAACGCAGGGCGATGAGGGCGGGATCGAAGATCATGTTGCTGGTGTTGACGAACGGAGTTTTCCCCGGCGAGCCGAAGGTGTCCTGGACGAAGACTTGCCCGTTCATGCCGAAGACGAACTGGCCGTCAGGACGATGCGCATGGGTGAGGGCGAACCCAGTGAGGGTGCCGACCTTGAAGGAGGTCCATTCGGCGGAAAAAGCTGCGGACGTGGCGACGGCAAGCGACGCCAGTGCGACCGCAGCCTGTTTGAAGAGGCTGGTGTGCATGGATAAGTGGATGGGGTGTCTGTCGTGAATGCGAGAGACGAATCCCATGACTGGCGGCCACGGTGCAGCATCTCCCACGCTTCATTTTGCGATGAAGTTTCCGTTCCCTCGTCGTGAGGGGCGGAGGTGAGGACAGGCAGATGGATGTTCGGACTCCGGGTTTGTTGAACCCACGCATGAGTCACTTGTGATCCAAGACTCTGAACGCTTTAGCCGTCCTCCTACTCTTACTCATCCTCGTGCTCGAAGCGTTGGGCTTTCGAGCAAGAGTAAGAGTAGGAGGATGAGTAGGACTGAAGCGTTTGAAGCCCTGGGATGAAATGAATCCGCAGGTGGTTCAGCCTCCTTCCACACCTTCACCCGCGTTGCCGCAGATTGGCTATTCGCGACCGGCACATCGAAAGGCCGAACGCTAGAAAGTTGTCACCCGATACCGCAGCGCAACTGTGACCGGTTCTCACGGTCTTCCCCGTTGCTGCCTATCGATGAAAGTCGATGTGTAAGAGACTGCGGAACTCATGCGAGGCCACAGCATCTCGTTGGTTAGGCGACGCAGGGCAGAAGTCAATCTTGCGTTAAGCGAAAGGCGGGTAGGGCGGTCTGTCCCTAGCCCGGCGTGCCTACGGCTGCTATGTCTCGGATATGAACGATGTCCTTTGGCCTCCCATGGCGGCGCTGTGGGGACTCAGCGCCCTACCTTGCCTTCGCTTCTTCGTAAGCCGTGAAGCCACCGTCCAAATGAATCACCTGCTCGAAGCCGAGCTTCTTGAAGGTCGCGAGCGACTTGGTGCTGCGACCACCCGCTGCGCAATGCACTAGCACGGGCTGCTTCTTGTCCAGCTTGTCCAGTTCCTGCTCGAAGTCTGCCCCTTTGAAGTCAATGTTCTTCGACCCGTCGATGTGAGCGAGGCCAAACTCCGCCGGCGTGCGGACGTCCACGACGGCGACCTTCTTCTCGGCCACCAGCTTCACGGCTTCCTTGCCGTCCGCATGGGTGATTTTGGTATCGCCAGCCAGGGCAGCGGTAGCGAGGGCCAAGCAGCAGGCGATAGCGGAGAGAATGGTCTTCATGTGTGCGTGAAGATACGCTGCGAGCCCGCCCTGCATCTCACCATTTCTGACACACTTCGACCTGCATCAGGCTGAGATTCCGATACACGCACTCTAACCTGCGCACCGGCCACCACCGATACAGATAAATCTCCAGCGGCCGCCACATCGCCACCCAGCCGATGATCGTCAGCCCTTGGCGCACCATGCCAGACCAGGTGCCGTGGGCAGAGGGCAGCGACTGGGCCACCAGCTCGCAGACGATCAGGAAGGCAAGGCCAATGGCCAGCGCCACGCGGCCCTCCATCATCAGCAGTCGGAACTCCCGCCGCGTCATCTCCGCACGATAGTGAAAGTAATGCTTCACCGATTCCGCGATCAGCGCCTGCGGATCGCTCACGCCGTCCGGCGCTCGGTCCAGGTGCACCACCAACCGCAACGCAGCCCGACTGGGAAACTCCTGCGCCCAGCTCAGAATGAACTGCTCCGCATCATGATCCAGGTCGCGCTCATGAAAGGGCGACGGGTCCATCGAGTTGAACAACTGCTCGATGGCCCCCAGCTTGACCTCAATCAAGCGGGGCGATGCAGAGGGCGAAGCGGTGGAGTTCATGAGGACACTTTGCTCCAGCCAGCCCTGACAAGGCAGGTCCGCCTACGCCAGCAACTCCTTCACCACCTTCGCGCTCTCCGTGACATTGGTCAGGCGGAAATCCAGACCCGCGTAGCGATAGGTGAAGGTTTCGTGGTCGAAGCCGAGCAACTTCAAGATCGTCGCATGCAGGTCGCGGACATGCACCGGGTTCTCCGTGGCAGCGAAGCCAAAGTCGTCCGTGGCACCGTGGGTGTAACCGCCGCGCACACCGCCACCGGCTAGCCAGGTAGTGAAGCCATAGTGATTGTGATCGCGGCCGCGTTGCTTGCCGGCGTTTGCGCCCGGAGTGGGCAGTTCCACGGCAGGCGTGCGGCCAAACTCGCCCCCCCAAATCATCAGCGTCTCATCCCACAGGCCACGCATTTTTAGATCGCGCATGAAGGCGGCGATGGGTTTGTCGGTCTTCTCGGCGAGCTTCTTGTGCTCCAGGATTTCGTCGTGGTTGTCCCAGGGCTGACCCGCACCGGTCCATAGTTGGAGAAAACGCACGCCGCGCTCCAGCAAGCGGCGCGCGATCAGGCACTGGCGGCCGAAGTCACTTTCGCCGTATTCCTTGCGCACCCACTCGGGTTCCTTGCTGATGTCAAAGGCATCCGTCGCCTCCATCTGCATGCGGTAGGCCAGTTCATAGCTCTGCACGCGGGCCTCCAGCTGGCTGTCGTTCTGGCGCGCCTTCAGATGGCGTTCGTTCAGCTCGTGCAGCAGGTCCAGCTGTTTGCGCTGCTGCTTCATGTCCAGGCTGGTGTTCTTGATGAACTCCACCAGCTTGTCCACGCGCGTCGCGTCTTCGGTGTTGATATACGCTCCTTGGAACACGCTGGGCAGGAAGGCGCTCTGCCAATTCTTCGTGCGGCGCGTGGGCATCCCACCGGGGCACATGGAAATGTAGCCGGGCAGGTTTTGATTCTCCGTGCCCAGGCCATACGTGACCCAGGAACCCAGGCTAGGGCGGGCCAGACGGCCATCGCCGCAGTTCATCAGGCCGAGCGACGGCTCGTGGTTCGGCACGTCCGCGTGCATCGAGCGGATAACGCACAGGTCGTCGGCGAACTCGCCCACATTGCTGAACAGCTCGCTCACCTCCAGGCCGCACTGGCCGTATTTTTTGAAGCTGAAGGGGCTCTTCAACCCAGCGCCCGTGGGCCGCTCCGTCTTCAGCATGTTGGGCAGCGCCTTGCCATCCATCCTTGTCAGCATCGGCTTCGGGTCGAAGGTGTCCACGTGCGAGGGACCGCCATTCATGAAGAAATGCACCACCCGCTTCGCCTTCGCGTCGAACTGCGACTGGCGCACGGCCAGCGGGTTCTGTGAATTGATCTGCGAGGCCGCCTGAGCGGTGCCATCGCCGAAGAGATGCGTCATCGCCACCGAGCCCAGCCCCATGCCAACGCGGGACAGCATCTGGCGGCGGGTCAGGAAGTGGTGTTCAAGGTCAGGAGCGTGGTGAGACATGGGGTAGAAAGGCATACGTACCGCAGGCAGCAGAATTACAGCCAGAAAGAGGTCCTCACAGTCCTCCTGTGCAGATCAGCTTCACGAAACTGCGCAGCGGACTGTGCGGGCCACTTACACCACGCCTTCGCGCCCAAGTCCCGCGTCGGGATCAGGATCAATGAAGCCGAGTTCGACGAGGAACTCGTCCATGGCCATGAGGGTGGCTTCATACATCTCGAAGGAGAGGTTGAAGTTGAAGAAGCCGTGGCCAGCACCCTCGAACTCGATCATGCGGCAGAAATTTTTCTTCTTGGAGGACTTCCGTGCGAACTCGTAGGAGCCGCCGAAGGGTACCACGCGGTCACCGGTGCCGTGCATGATGAGCATGGGCGGGAAGCCGGGGCGGATGGCGCGGATGAGATTGGCGTTCTTCGCTTCAGCAGGCGTTGGGAAACGATCGAGGCCAAAGCCAGTCTTGGCGGTGTCGAGCACCGGATTGAAGAGCACTAAGGCATTTGGCGCGGCGTTTATGCCAGAGTCCTCGCCGACTTCGTCGTATTCACGGCCGAGCAGGGCGGAAGAGGCGATGGCGTGAGCGCCACCCGAGCCACCGATGCCGACGATCTTGCCGGGGTTAATGCCCATTTCGACGGCGTTGAGGCGAATCCAGCGCATGGCGCTGCGTGCATCGGCCATGGCTTGTAGCGGGCCGGTGCTGTGACGCGCGGCCACGCGGTAGTCGAAGGCCAACGTGGTCATGCCGCGCGAGGCGAAGTAGACGCAGTGCGGGGCAAACTGGCTGATTTGCCCGTTGTCCCAGCCGCTGCTGAAGAAGAAGGCCGCGACCGATTTAGGGTAGGCAGGGGCTTTCGCGGGATCAGGACCCCAGATGTAAACGGGCAGGTCGACACCGTTCACGGACTTGTAGATTTCCTCGCGAGCCGTTCTTAACAGCTCCCGATTCCGGTCGATGGGCATTGATTTGGGAAAACTTTCCTCCGGAAACTGCATGAGGGTGGGGGGCTGGGAGCGGTCTACAAGTTCCGCAGAAACGAAAATGCGGCAAATACTTTTCCAAACTCTGGAAAGGTTTGAGATGCACAGCCTGCGAGCCTTGGTCATGTTTCATGTCTGATGGCCCTCCATAACCACCTCTCTTTTCTCCTCTGCGGCGTTGCTTGCCTGACGCTGCTGACTAACCGCCTTTCCGCCGAGGAAACGGACCTGCGCCTGAGCCTGGAACGTGTGTATCAAGAATGGCGAAGCGCCCTACTGGCGCGGAACCTGACGGCATGGCGCACCTGCACGACCACCTACCGGCAGGTGCTGACGCGCAACCTGATCGTCAGTCAAAAACAGCGCTACCCAGACGCGGTTTTTGCCCTGCCTGTGACCCCGCCCGACGTGCGTAAGCTGGCCCTGATGGAAACCGAGGCGGTGGGCGACACTGGGCACCTGATTTTTTTCGGTAAGATCGATTTGGGCATCTCGGAAGAGGCCGCTGACGTCCCTGATAACCTGATTGTGCTGAAATTCTTCCGCGAACAAGGGCTGTGGAAGTTCGATTCCAGCAGGTTTTTGAACCTCGCAGACAATGTCGAACTGCGCGACGCCTGCCGCCGTGGCAGCACGGAATGGGCAAAGCACTCGCCCTTCAACCCACCGGGTACGCTACCCGCCGTGCCAAAGCTGTGCAAGGAGCCGGAAAAGGTCAGCGCGTTGCGCATTCAGGCATACGGCTATGAAGTGCTGGCGAACGTCAATGGCTACGACAACACGCCCGTCTTCGACAGTGCTGAGCAGCAGCTCATCATCGGCGGCCTGCTGCGTGGCGAGAATGCGCTCAAGCTGCAGGTGAAGGAACTGCCCATTGAGAAGGACGACGAGCGCTTCCTGCAAGTGGAGGCCGTGCTGATGAACAATGACGAGGCCAAGCCGACGATCCGTGTCTTCGAGTGGACGCCCAAAGAGCAGCCTGTGCCACCGGTGGTGAATCTGACCATCACGATCAATAACCTGACACAGAAAGGGATATAAAAGGACCCATAACGGAATGACGAGAGATACTTCGTGCTGGCCCCACGATCGTTTTTCGTCATTGGTCTTTCTGTCATTCGTCATTCCCCATGCTCTCCCTCTCCACCTGCTGGCACAGCCACCGTTACCAAGACGGCATGGAAGTCGCGCAAGAGGCGCGGGCGCTGGGGTTTGAATGGATCGAGATCAGCCACGGCACGAAGGTGTCGCTGCTCCCAGGGTTGATGCAGGCCTTCGACGCGGGGATCATCCGGGTGAGTAGCTTGCACAACTTTTGCCCGTCGCCCGTGGAGGTGTTGCTGGATTCGCCAGATGCATTCGAGTTCACCTCCCACCGTCAGCAAGAACGCGACCGAGCGCTGTCGCTGACGAAGCAAACGATCCAAATGGCGACCCGCTTCGGGGCCAGTCGCGTGGTTTTGCATCTCGGCAGCGTGCCGATGAAAAGCCACACCGACCGGCTAGAGGCGATGGCGCACAAGGGTGAGATTTACTCGCGCGCCTACATCGACCTCAAGCTCCAGTTCGTGCAGGAGCGCGAGAAGCTGTCCGCCTTTTACCTCGAGCGCGCCCGCACCGCATTGAAGGTGCTGCTGCCAGTGGCAGAGCAGGCCCGTGTCTGCCTTGCGGTGGAGACGCGCAGCCACTTCGAACAGGTGCCGAACGAGCGTGAGCTGCTCGCGCTGATGACCGAATTCCAAGGCAATCCTTGGCTCGGCGCGTGGCATGACTTCGGTCACGTGCAGCGCAAGGCCAACCTGGGCCTGCTCGATCATGCCCAGCTGCTGCAAGCGCTCGCCCCCAAGCTGCTCGGCTGCCATGTGCACGATGTTGATTGGCCTGCTAAGGACCACCGTGTGCCCCTGAGCACGGGCGGTGTGGATTTCGAGAAGCTGCTGCCCTGGGTGCCGAAAGGCCTGCCACTGGTGTGGGAGCTGAGCCCCAGCCAACGCCGCGCCCAAGTGCTGGCTGAGCACCAAGCGTGGCGGTCGAAGTTCGGTGGGTAGGGACGAAAACGGCACCGAAGCCAGGGCCTCGGTGCCGTTGCAGACTTGCCAGCGGCGTTACTCGCTCTTCGCGTCTTCGTTCACCACAATGAACTGCTTTTGACCTTTGCGCACGATGCGCAGACCCAGCGGGTCATTGCCACCCTTGGCAAGCGTCTTGGCCTGGGCGAGATTCTCAATGGGCTTGTTGTTGATCGAAATGACCACGTCGCCCTCTTCAAGGCCCGCACCAGCCGCCGGCGTGTTGGGCTCGACCGCCACGATAACCACGCCCTTGACGGTTTCGGGGATTTCGTAGCGCTGGCGCAGCCCAAGGGTGATCTCCTGCGCGGTGGCACCGGTGATGAACTTCGCAGGAGCGGCCTTGGTCTTGCCTTCAAACGGCGAGCTGCCGCGCTCGCTGGCGCGCTTGGCCAGTTCTTCATCCGACACGCCACCGAGGGTGGCCTGCAGCTTGAGCGACTTACCGTCACGCAGCAGTTCGATGTCCACGGGCACTCCTGGCAAAGCACTACCGACGAGGCTGCGCAGCGCGAGGCTGTTGTCGACCTTCTGGCCTGCGACGCCGACGACGAGGTCGCCTTCAGTGATGCCTGCCTTGTTCGCGGGGGAATCCTCCACCACGCTGTTGATCAGCACGCCGCCACGATCACCGAGACCCATGGCCCTAGCATCTTCAGGATCGACGTCCTTCATGGTCACGCCCAGGAAGCCACGCGAGACCTTGCCGTCATCCAGCAAGTCCTCACCCACACGCAGGGCCATGTTGATCGGGATCGAGAAGCCAATGCCGGCATTCATGCCGGTGCGCGTCATGATAGCGGTGTTGATGCCGACCACGCGGCCCAAGGCATCGACCAACGGACCACCAGAGTTCCCAGGATTGATCGACGCATCGGTCTGGATAAAGTTCTCAAAACCCAGGTTCCGCCCTTGATGAACGATGCCCATGCCGGTGCGGCCGATGGCGCTGACGATGCCCTGTGTGAGTGTTTGCGACAGCTCCATCGGATTTCCCGCAGCCAGGACGACGTCGCCCACGCGCAGCTTCGAGCTATCGCCGATGACAGCGGCAGGCAGGTTGGTGCCTTCGATCTTGATCACCGCCACGTCGGTCAGCGGGTCAGCCCCGATGACTTTGGCTTTGTAGCTCCCCGATTCGTTGCCGACCGTGACTTCGATCTTCTCCGCGTCTTCAACGACGTGGTTGTTAGTGAGGATGTAACCATCTGGGGAAATGATCACGCCCGAGCCTGTTCCCTTGGGCGCATCTTGCCGGCCACGGGGCTGACCCTCATCGCCACCACCGTCAAAGGGAATGCTGTCCTCTGGAATGCCGAAGCGACGGAAGAATTCGCGCATCTGATCCCGACTGGGGCCGCCCATGCGCTGGGTATTCTCCACCGGCATGGATGAGGTCACACGCACAACGCTGGGCATGATCTTTTCGGCCACGGTGGCATAGCTCATGAGCACTTGGCCAGCATTAGGCAGTGGTGCACCGTCTTTTTTCAAACGGGTGCGGAAATCATCCACGCTGATCTTGGGCGTGGCCTTGGCGACCATAGTGGACTGAGCGGACAGGGTTTGCAGACCGCCGCCGGTCAATGCCAGAGCGAGGGCTGCAACGGGTAGCAGGGTGTGGGTTTTCATGTGGGATGATGGTGTATGCATCTAGTATAGAACGCCGCGTATTAGCTGGGTGACGCCAACGGCGTTGTTCTCAGACGATGATTGACACGACTTGTTGTGAACTTTTTGTTTGAACGTCCTGAAACGGACCGTGGTTTCGGTCAACCATGCACTCTAGCCCGCCACAAAGCTGCCCGAAAAAAATTCATGGGCGAGCCGTCGCCGCGGCAGGGAAGAGCGGTGCAGGCGACTTCTGCCACAAGGCGTGACCGCTCTGATGCGCGAGAATGGCCCCAATCACCATCGAACCACCGATGAAGACGGCCGCCTTCAGCCACCAAGGACTGGTGTCTGTCTGTTCCAGCCCCCAGTTGCCTACCTCGCCAGAAGCAAAATTCTCGCTCGCACCTTGGCCCCAATGGCCGCCGCGCTTAGCAATCGCCGCCTCCGACGGTGATTGGAACAGCAGCTCCGCAAAGCCAATGCTTTCCACATTTTCCTCCTCGGATACCGCGGGAATCAAGCTGCCCGCGCCGATGGGGAAATCTTGGATCGGTAGCACAGGAGCCGCCATTTTGGGGGCCGCAGCAGGCTCCTTGTCCTTCTTGATGATCTTGGATGACTTGATCCTGGGCTCCGCTGGCGTGGTGCTGATCGGCGCAGGCGCGACAAGGTCGTAGTGCTGAATCACCCGCGCAAAACGACCGAGCAGATCGCTGCGGCGGGCCGGAGCGCCATCACGGGCCTTGGCCATCTCGTCATCGAACAAGCCTATAACACTTTCGCGATCCCGGGAGGCTTCGCCAGGTCCGCTGTCAAGACCACTGAGGAAGCGCCCCACCGCCGCCAGCCAGCCGCCATGCCAGGGCGTGCCGCCATCACTCTTGATCAAAGGCAGCATGGCAGCCGGATTCGTGCCGCGACCCGACATTGATGCCAGGGTCGGATGCGCACGCAGCATGACCGTGAACGACGGCCACTCATTGAGCTTGGTGCCCAACAGACGATTCGAGCGCGGATCATCGCGACCAAAACCCGTGAGCAAGAAAATATCTTCCAGCCGCAGCTTCCCCGTCGCCAAACCCGTGCGATCAAGCTGAGCCAAGGCCGCATCCATGCCTGCGAGCACCAGGTAGCTCTCAGCAATGTCCAGCGCACCGCGTTCCCGTAAGATATCAGACAGCGGAATGCCCTCCACGATCTCCTCGGCCATGCAGGTCAGGCTGCCAGAGTCGTGCAGCAGCGGCACAGGCACCAGCGCGTTGTAGTCGCGCTTCTTTGCCAGCTTCTGCACCTGCTTATGGATCTCAGCCACACGCTTGCCGCACAGACGGGTCGGCGGCACCTGCTCCACCGACACGGAACGGCCCGTGCGGGTCATCGTGCCACGCATCGCGTAGGGATTGGCCATGTCCAGGCGCTGGCTCTGAATGCGCACTAGATTCACCACGCCACGCGCCACCTCTTGATAGCTGGCCAGCAAGGGCGCGACCAGCGCACGCGGCTTCTGCGCGGTAGGGATCTCTCCGGCCAGATGATCGGGCACCATCTTCTGCAAGGCATTGCGCAGATCCTTCATCGGCGTGGTCAAACCTGGCCCACCCGTGGACAGCGTGCTGCCCAGCAGTTCGGTGAAATCAACCACAGCGAGCGGTGCGTCCGGCAAAGTCGGGCCGCCAGCACCGCCTTGCTCATGCAGGAAGGCGCGCAGGAACTTCGCCTGCCGGTCGAAATTCGCCTTCAGCGTCTTGGTCTTGCTGCGCGCCGGGTTCTCCAGCACGCGGTAGTCGGCCACCTGCACTTGCAGCGCATTCGTGCTGACCTGCACCAGCCGGAAGCTGTCCAGCGGCTGCTCATTCAAGAAGTCACCGCGTTCGCTGAGCGCGATCGCCGCATCCAGCGCCCGCGTCGCGATCATCGCCGCCAGCCAGAGCGGCAGCTCCTTCTGCCGCTGGAGGTAGCCACGGAGCGTCTCGCCATCGACATTGCCCGTGATGTAAAAGGGATTCCCGTCGTCCTCACCAAAGTCGATCAGCGGGGCGAGCAAAGGGTGCCCGTGCTGCCGAAGCGTGCTGCACGCATTCTCAAAGGCCAACCGATTCGCCGGCGGCTCCAGCAGCACATGGCAGTGCACGAACTCCAGACGCTCATTGTCGAACGCGAGCACAGCCACCTGATCGGCCGACCGGACCAGCTCTACATTGCTGCCCTCGGCGTCCTGGTTGATGAGATAGTGCCTAAAAAGACTTGGCTCGGACATGAAACAAAGAATATGCAACATGTCCGAGGCACGCGGACCTGACAAGCGCAGGATGGAACTTCCGCCTTCGCCCTGTCAGGGAGCACCCGAAAACAGGCCAAGGCTGCCGTCGGCAAAGCCAAGGCTGAAGACGATTTGGCCGCCTGTGTTAATGGCTTCGCCGAGCCCGGTGGATAGGGCTCCCGTAGCCTCCAAATTGATGTCCGAAGCGCTAAGAGTGGTGATGACCTCATTCCCAGCCCGCTCATAGCGCGCGCCCTTGCGCAGGGACAGCAC
>Ga0247832_1003898_pt1 | contig 19566 bp, 9 predicted proteins | sample LaCruzMarch2015__10_FD_192407 | JGI IMG/M metagenome (GOLD analysis project Ga0247832, IMG submission 192407) | Freshwater microbial communities from meromictic Lake La Cruz, Castile-La Mancha, Spain - LaCruzMarch2015_4m | ecosystem: Environmental > Aquatic > Freshwater > Lake | place: Spain... | reverse complement strand
CGCGACAGGATTGACGATTGGCGGAGCGGACGCTGGGAACTACACCTTCAATGCGACCGCGACGACCCAGGCCAACATCACCCCGACAGTGTTCAATCGCCAGTTGTTCTACAAAGGCTCCAGCTACGCAAGCCAATCAGGTGGGACTCTTGCGAATCCCAACTTGGCAGCGTCGACAGACACTTCCAAGGTGCTTGCTCGGTCCAGCAATGTGGCTCAAACGTTGAACTTCGCGAACAATGTCATCAATTCCGCTCAAGGGATTAACGGTATTGTTTTGGATATCGCAGGTTTGGTAGGGGCCACCCTGACAACTGCTGACTTTGGATTCCGAGTGAGCCCGACAGGTGCCTTTAACGAAGCAGCCAATCCGCCTAGCGGTTGGGCGACAGCACCAGTTCCGACATTGATTACGGTGATGTCGCCGGGTACGCCGACGACACCAGCGCGTGTCCGCATCGAGTGGAATAACAACCAGATTCAGAACCAATGGTTGCAGATTCGAGTGCTACCCACCGCCAACACGGGCTTGCCAAGCCAGCAGACGTTCTATCTAGGCCACTTGCTTGGCGAAGTGAACGGCTTGGCAGTAGGTGGTGCCAGTGGTTCGCTCCAGGTGACCAACGCAGACATCAACGTTGTTAGGCCATTGATTGGCACGAACGCGTTGGTAACCAGTGCGGCGGACATCACCAAGAATGGATTGGTTCAGAATTCGGACATCAGTCCGATACGCAGTGGTGTTGGTGTTCGACAATTGCGATTGATTACGATTCCGGTGTCCGGTTCTGGCAGTGAAGGCACGGGCAATGGTGGAGGAAGCGGTGGCGGTTCGGTACCAGGACCAGCACCTGTGGTCGGTGAACCTATCGTTTTGTCATCATGGTCACGAAGCAATACATTCGCAAGTATTGCAGACGTGGGGCTAGGTAGTTCTTTGAATGGATTCAAAGCATCGAGCATCTGGATCCAGCCGGATACGATGAAAACGGCAGCCAGTTTGCAAAGCATTTTTACCGATTCTGAGGTGAAATCATCGAGCGAACAGGCTGATGGAATCGTAGACGACTTGTTTGCGGAACTTGGGAAAGAATCGCTTGGACAACTCTTTGCCTAGTGAGGTAAGATCGATGCCATGGCTGAGCGAGCATTATCTTGTGGGCAGGTTGCGTTAGCAAAGTTCGATTGATTTCTTAGAGTCAAGGAATCATTTCGAAGTGCTATTGCAACCATAGCTTCAAGCGTCCGTCGAGCCGGTCTGGGAGCGCCTTATCGACCCAACGCTTGATCTGTGCATCGTTGTACCGAGTACTGAAGTGGCCGCAGATGACAATCTCGTTTTGAAAGTCATTACGCCTTGCAACAATATCATCAAGGTGAGTATGTCCATGCTTGTGGATCTTTTCCTTGCGATGGTCCGGGGCGACAAAGGTCATCTCGGTAATCAAAATCTTCGCACGATACATGTCTGGACAGTTGTCGAGCCCTTCTGGAGCAGTGTCGCCCGTATATGCGACCAAGGGGATTCGGATCTCTCGAGTGACATCGGTGCCAGAAAGCTTGATGTCGCGAATTTGGTCCCCCGTTAAGTTTACAAATTCGGGGCGAAGCTTACGGCGGCGTTCCCAAACGATAAACCCAAGCGAAGGGATCGAATGCTTCGTCGCACTTGTGGTAACTACCAACTCGCGAGACAACTCGATTTCCTGGTTCGCAGTTAACGGAACCAAGTCGCAGGGCAGACGCCCACGATCCAACCTTGAAAAGCACTTCAGCATCGCGTCCACCGAAGAAACCGCGGATTCGGGCAAGTAGATGGTAGGCTTCTCCATTTTCATCATGCGACGACGAGCGACATAGGCAGGCAGAGCCGCGATGTGGTCAAGATGAGCGTGGGATACCATGAATCTTGGTAGGGCCATAAAGTCCCAAGGCTGAGCCCCCAGGTCAAAACCAAGTTTCATTTCGGCGATACGCCAATAGGTCTGAACCGCAGCACGCGAATAGCCATCGATGGTCAGAGAATCATGAGTCAGGCTAAGCGTAGGGGCGTTATCGACCGATCCGATCGTTTCCGCTAGTTGCGAATCGATCCTTTGCGACGATAATGATGCTTTCGGGCCTGGGGATTTGGCCCCTGGCTCGTTTTGATTCGACACGATAACCTCGAGTGTTTTTCGGTGACTGCTTTCCACGAACGCGTCGCTTTTCATCAGGACGGTCATTCGACTGAACTAGGAGAATTCACTTCCCGCAGTCAGGGAGGAAATGTTTTCCGCTTTGGACGTTCGGGGCGAGTGAGGGGATTGTGCAGCAATCCTGGAAACTCGCCAGTCCAACAATTGTAACTGAACGCTTTTCATTCCGTTGTACTCATTGATGTTCGGCCGAAAGGCAATATCAAACTGTCCCTTGTGGTTGTTCATAGGTTCAATCCAATCCGATTGGCCAAACGCAACGGCTCGCATGACAGAACCAAACTGAGTGAACCGAGCGGTCATGTGCCGATCGCCAGCCCCCATGGCTTTGGCTGATTCAGCGAGTTCCACGTTGCTGGCCACCAAAACGGGCCGCGGGTTGCCTGCCCCAAAAGGAGCCAGCTTTTCCATCATGGAAACGGTATTGAGATTCATTTGTTTCAGTGTCGTTTCGGCATCGATTTGAAGCTGAGCTACAGGTTGATGGCCTTTTAAATGGCCGGAGACAGCTTCGCAAAAAGCATCGCGAAAGGAGGCAATCTTATTCTCTTCGATCCGAAGCCCGGCTGCCGCAGCATGTCCACCACAGGATACTAGATGTTCGCGGCATAATTTCAAAGTGGAGTGGAGATCGATAATCCCCTGGGAACGAGCTGAGCCTGTTGCTGGTTTTTGGCCGATGGGATCCATTCCAATGATCACTACCGGTCGGTGAAATTTCTCAGACAAGCGGCTTGCAACCACCCCGATCACGCCCAGATGCCAGCCCGGTGCGGATAGAACCAACGCTGAATCATTCTCGATGTCAAACTGTTCTTTTGCCTGTTTGGTCGCGGCGATCACGATGCTTCGCTCGAGCGATTCTCGGTCCGCGTTTAGTCGGTCGATGTATTCCGCCAGGGTTTCCGCTCTCTTAGGGTCTTGAGTTGTCATCAGCTCAATCCCAAGTTGCGCCTGCCCCAGCCGACCGGCCGCATTCAGACGTGGCGCAATGGTGAATGCGATGTCTTCTGCAGTAAGTCCCTTTTTCTCATGCAGCTTAGTCTGCTTGAGAAGCGCTTTCAGCCCCAACGGAGCATGCTCTAGCATCAGTTTTAAGGCATGCCGCACAATCAAGCGATTCTCATCCAATAACGGTACCACATCCGCTACGGTCCCGATGGCCGCAAGCGTTGTTGCCTGAAGTAGGAAGTCTCGAAGAGCGATGGAGACTTTTTTTGCCTGGCTAGCGTGTTGGCAAAGAGCCCAAGCAAGCTTGAATGCCACCCCAGCACCGCACAGACCATGAAATGGGTAGTCGTGTCCAGGCAAAGCCGGATGCACGATGGCGGATGCCAAGGGGAGCGTCTCTCCCATACGATGGTGATCCGTAATGATCAGCTCGATGCCAAGATCGCGACAACGTTCTGCTTCTCGGATGGAGCCTATCCCGCAGTCGACACTCACAAGCATTTTCCGTCCGCGCTGAGCAAGCTTCTCAATCGCATCGCAGCTCAGCCCGTAACTATCTTCCAGCCGATTCGGAACGAAGTACTGGACATCTGCTCCTAAGAGCCGGAGACAATTGAATAAAATGGAAGTGCCAGTCATTCCGTCCGCATCGTAGTCACCGTAGACAGTGATCGGTGTTTTGGCAGTCACCGCGGCATAGATTTTTTGGGAGGCGTCAACGATACCTGGCAGAAGCTCAGGCTCCCGCAGATCGGAGAATCGGGCCTCTAAGAACCTGGATATCTCGTCCCTATTGATGATTTCACGGCCGTAGAGAAGTTGAGCGACGACCATATCGACGCTCGCCGACTGCGCTAATTCACTGATGGCGGCTGAATCATGCCCCTTGAACAGCCATTGTTTTGCCATCCGTCCCACCCTCCGTGCAAACCGGTAAAAACTATAGACGCGACGTGGGAAAACCGAAAATCGAACCTTGCGGAACTCTCGTGAATCACACAATAAGACGGGGACGTGCTGCAGTCTAATACCACAGCACGGATGTCTAGGTGAGATTTAGAACCGACTCGAAAACCGAAATTCAAGATAATTCGGCTAAGAATTACTTTCGCTTTTCAAGATGCAGGGTAACGCGGCGGAGGCGCGGGCTGTATTTCTTCAGCTGGAGCTTCTCCCCACCTGGCTTACGCAACAAACAGTAATTGATGTCGCCGGTTTCCTGACAAACGAGGAATGTAGTTTCCTTTTTCTTTTTGCTCTTGGCCATGTTCTTAAGATTTCTGCATTCAAAAACTGCGGTTTTAGACTCTCCGAGTCGCGTATTATGGAGTCTGGCCAGTTTCCTGCCTAGTTCAATTGGGCAGTTTAGCTGGACGACTTGCCATGGAACTTCCGTCGGCAAACCGCATCCAAAAAACTGCCTGTTTGGAAATACATCCAAATATGTGACCTAACCCTCAAATTCGGACCCCAACCGTTCCGAGAATGATGTGTTACAGGACGCCACTCCCCTGCGAAGCAAGAAAGCTCGTATATGCTTAAGTTTGCTAGTTGGGAAAGTGGTAGGGGCTAGGTCGCGGCTACTATTAGTTTTGCGACTGATGGTTTTGCAGGAAGTGCACTTTCGAAGTATTTCTAGCTCGGTTCAAGGTTCTCGTGATGGGCCCAAGTTTGGGAAAAGCAGGATTAGATATGACAAACGTGCAACGCCAAAATTCAATGAAGACCTCTGCAAGGAAATGGTTTGCGGCTCTTTTGAAGAGTGCTTTGCCCTCGGTAGAGAATCGAAAGTGTCGTCCTATCCACTTCGAGCCGCTCGAGTCGCGTCAATTGATGGCGGCTGATTTCTACGACGCTGCATCCATGGCGTCTGCGTCGGCCGGTTCGGGCACGATCATGCCTTCGCAATTTAGCAGCGCCTCAATGAACTCCAGCGGTTTAGTCGGAGAAGGGGAAGACGCGGCGCCGAACCTCGTTGAATTTGCTAAAGCTTTACAGCAAGCTGGCGTTCGCTTTTTTGGTGCAGATTGGTGCCCCGTTTGCACCGAGCAGAAGAAGCTTTTTGACGACGGGGCTCAATTTTTGCCATTCCTGGAAATGACGAATCCAGACCGAACTCGGAATGCAACCGCGATCGCTGAGGGGATCACTCAGTACCCCACATGGGAGTTTGGTAGCGGGAATCGAGTTACGGGCCTTCTGACGCTTCAAGAGATTGCAACTCGATCGGGAGTCGCCATCCCAACAGGAACCAATCCGACGTTCACTGCGATTCCGAACGTGACCGTGCTTAACGGTTCGCCTTTGCACGTTCCTGTCGATGCCTACGATCCGAATGGCGGCGCCATTGCGATTACTGTTACGAGCAGCAATCCATCCGTCATCTCTGCAGAAATGGTCACCAACAGCAAAGCTTGGCGCGTCAGCGTTAACGGCTATGGCGATATGGTTTACCGTCTTTTTGCGGATGAGGCACCGCGACCCGTTAACCGAATTGAAACCCTAACCAACAGCGGGTTCTACAACGAAGTTGGTACCAACAAAATCATTTTTCACCGCGTGATCGATAACTTTGTGTTGCAGGCGGGCGATCCAACTGGAACAGGAAGCGGCGGATCGGCGCTTGGTAATTTCGATGACCAATTCGATCTCGATTTGCAGCATAATCGTACCGGCATATTGTCTTACGCTAAGTCAAGCGACGATACGAACGACTCCCAGTTTTTCATCACGGAGGGGCCTCAAAGGCACCTGGACTTCAACCATTCGATCTTCGGACAGTTGATTGAAGGGGATGCCGTTCGAGAAGGAATATCGAGAACCCCTGTCAATAACTCTTCGCAGAACAAACCCGTGAATGAAGTATCGATCAAGTCAGCTCAGATCTTCAACGACACCGAGAACGGGCTAATCCGTTTAAAGGCTTTGGCGAATTCGGGCACATCGACCATCACGGTTCAGGTGGAAGACGCAGCTGGCAATCGCTTCACGCGGACCTTTGTGGCTACCGCAGCAGCTGACACCGCCGATGGAGCGCCGTTCTTGAACGACATTACGGTTCCCGCAATCTCGCCCGGCCAAACCGTCAACATTCAGCTGTCCTCACAAGATGCCGAAGGTCAAGCCGTCTTTTACGAGGCCGCACGGCGAGGCACCGCGGACTACCAATTTAACGTGAATAGCTCGACGGGCCTGTTGAGCGTAACCGCTCCAACCAATTTCACAGGGTCGTTTGATGTTGCAGTCAGCGTGCGCGCAGTGGACCAGAATTCACCGACGACTGGCGATAAATTCGACACCGAAGTTCTGACCTTCAATGTTGCAGCCGGTTTGACAGCCCCCACGTCCATCGATTTGTTGGCGGTAACCGATAGCGGCACCAGCGATTCAGACAACATCACGAACTCCGCATCCATGCAGTTCGTCATCTCCGGCACAACCCCGGGTGCGACCGTCAACTTACGTGTTGGCGATCAAGTTGTTGGAACAGCCGTCGCAACAGGCTCGACAACGACCATCACGACGAACTTGGTCTCACAACTTGGAAACGGTGTTCGAAGCATCGTCGCGACTCAATCACAGAACAGCGTAACAACCTCGGCCTCGCCAGCTCTTTCGGTGACTTATGATTCCGTCGTGCCTGCGGCAATCGCCCCTTCTGCCTTACCAACCAGCGCGAACGTGAATACGTTATTGAGCGTCGATCTAAGCAGCCCAGAGGAAGGCCAGGGGCTTCGCTACTCGATTGAGAATGGTCCTTCTGGTTTGACGATCAATCAAAGCACAGGCCTGATGACATGGACCCCAACCAGCGGCCAAATTGGTCCGCAATCCGCCTTGCTCCGTTTGACAGACGCTGCAGGTAATTCCACCACACAGGCGGTAGCCCTCACGGTTTCCGCAGCAGCGAAAGTTCGGGTGAGTCTGCAAGCCTTCGACTCAACGAATACAACCGCCCTGACCTCTCTATCGATCGGTCAAGAATTTGTATTGCGGGTGGTTGTGAACGACTTGCGGGAAGGGGGGAACCCGGAAGGTGATGGAGTTTTCTCGGCATACCTGGATATGCTTTTCGACTCGACCAAGATCGAATTGGTAGGTACCACGCCCGTCACTTACGATTCACTTTTTGGCAATGGACGAAGCACACCAACCCTGACAACTCCTGGATTGATTGATGAATTTGGAGCATTCTCTAGCTTCAATCTAGGGCCAGGGCGTGCCGCTCAGACGGTTGCCACCATACGAATGCGAGCAACCGCGTCAGGCCAAGCTTCCTTTAGCACGAATCCCGCAGAACTTCCTAGCCGAGGGTTTTCCATTTTTAAAGAAGATGGGCAAATCCCAGATGGCCGAGTGACGTTCGGGACTTTGAACTTGGCAATTGGTCAAAACTTTGTTGCGAATCCAGACCTCTTCAATTTCGATGAAGATTCTACCAACAATTCACTCGCCGTTCTCGACAACGATACCATCGTTACGGGCTCGGGTGCTGTCTTGTCGATTCAATCGGTTTCGACTGGGTCCCGTGGAGGAAACATCACGATCTCGTCCGACAACCGACGCCTCATCTATACGCCAGCAGCGAACGTGAATGGTCAAGAGACCTTCACGTACACTGTTCGCGATCAAACCAATGCAACCGCAACTGCTACGGTAACGGTTCAGTTGCGTGCAGTGAATGACAATCCAGTGGCGGTGAACGATTCGCTCGGAACCGTTCGCAACACGGACCGAGACGTATTCATTCCAGTTCTGACGAACGACACCCAAGGCCCCGACTCTGGCGAGACGCTTACCGTCACCCAAGTTGGAACTCCAAGCCAAGGCGGAACAGTGCGTGTAGGCAGCGCCGGCTCTGGCGTTTTCTACACTCCGCGATCCAACTTCACCGGAAATGAAACGTTTACGTACACCATCAGCGACGGCAACGGAGGCACATCCACCGCAACAGTTACTGTCACAGTATCACCTGCTGTTCCACCACCAACCGTCGTAGGGGAATCATTCGCAGTCACCGAGGACTCAGCGGCTGCTGATTTTGATGTACTGGCCAATGATACTCCTGCCGAAACAGGCAACACGCTTACCATTACGGAAGTCAGTGCTCCCACCGGTACAGCCCGTGTCGTCAATGGAAAGGTGAACTATGCTCCTCGAGCTAATTTCAACGGCCCTGAGCAAGTGGTGTACACCGTGCGAAGCAGTAATGGCGGACTCGCCAGCGGCACCGTGACATTCAACGTGGCGGCGGTCGACGATGCACCTGATGCCGTCAATGATTCTCTCAACACTCTTTCGGCGCCTGGCCAATCGCTCAACGTCTTAGCCAACGATCCCAACGTCGATTCTGGCGAAACCTACACGATCACCGCAGTGACACAGCCGGCCACTGGGCAAGGGACCGTTCAAATCGGCCCGAACGGACGCACTCTTTTGTACTCCGCCCCGAATTCCGATTTTAAGGGAACAGTCACCTTCAGCTACACCATTAGCGACGGCGGAACAGCAACCGACACCGCAACGGTCACCTTGAATGTGCAGAACTTTACGCCACGCAATGTTGGTGTAACCATTCCCGAAGGACTGCGTGGTCTACCGATTTCCGTCGAGATGATCAACGGTGCAACTGGAAGCGAACCGCTTACCTTATTGAGTTCCTCCGATGGCTTCACGCTCAATAATGTTGGACCTGGAGATTATCGATTCACATTGCCAGATTTGCCTTTTGTTTCTGGCGAAACGAGATCGGTTGTTGTTAGTTCCGCACCTACGGCAACCAGCTCTGTTTCAACCCCGCTCAGCTCCGGTCGCATAGAAGCTCGATTCATCGACCTACGAGACTTCATGGGAAGCAACTTGAGGCGAGGTATTACGGCGGCAGTACGACCCAATGCTGAAACAGTTTGGAACAGTGGTGCTGGGGATTGGCGTACGTATAAGGATGTCAAAGTATCGCTCAACTCAGCGGGAAGCCAATTGACCGTCAGAGCTACAAATCCTTCCAATCAGTCAGTTCAAGCGGTCTTGCCAGTAACCGATCCACGTGTTGAAGTTCGCGGTAAAGAAGGGGACGCTTCTTTGTTCCGAATCAAAGCCCATCCCACGGATTTGACGTTCACACCGGCTCCGGCCGTTAGCACGTCGTCGACGACAACTCCGTCGTCATCGTCGTCCTCGAATAGTGGACTTAGCGGCGAAGGGGAAGGTAGTTCGGCTGCACCAGTCATCACTTCCAATTCCAACTCGAAAACAGTTGTTTTAGATCCGGCGGCTGTAGACCAAGTCATTCAGCAAGTCAAATCTCCCGAACGCGTTCTTGCCTCCAATAGCGTGGGAGACAGCGTGAAGAAAGAGATGACTCCAACAGAACAAGCTTCCGCGAAAACTTCGCAAGCCAACTCCAATCCGATCTCCAACGGATTCCGAAGAGGATTCCGAACGCGATAGCAATTGCAACCTAGGAAGCAAAGCGTGAAGCCGCTTTTCAAAGCGGTTTACTGCCGGGTTGCATTTTCAGGAAGGACCTTGTCGAGGGTGTTCATGAAGAGTCGATGATGACGAATCTGTGGGTCATTGGTGGTACCATCGACCTCGATTTGCCATAACTTCGCACCGCTCGCGTTGGAAATAGGACGGAATATGCCGCCTCGGCGACCAACATTAGCAAACATATCGAGGTGAACCTCACGTCGCATGTTTACCCACCCCGTCCCACGCATAGAGACAATGTCTCCATCCAAAGTGAGTTCTTGGATAGGGAACTGATCTCCATCGATCGCAAATTGAACGTCGGCAGAATCGAAGGCAGCTTGACTGGGGCTCACGGACAGGATTTGAAACAACCGAATCATTGCAGGAAGTTCATACAGGTTGGCACGACGCAACCATGCTTGCCCTTGACCCTCCAGTGACGAGGTATTGGTCAACGCGCCGTTGACATCACATTGGATAGATAGTCTTCCGGATGTACTGGTGTTGGTCTCACCCAGGTCCACCAGAAATCCGTGAAGGTCGGCATCCACTAGCCGGAAGCGGTATCTCGACCGTTCCCCAAGCCCAAGTGGTTCTGTTCCACTTAAGAAGATGGTACCGCTTAACGAACGCGCTCGAACATCGGTGTCTTTGATATCCAGAATGGGCACTTCGGGATTTGCAGAAACAGCATTGGGATTTTCGGGAGGGGAGGATTCCGTTCGATTGAGGATACCCGGTCGGTTGGCTAGCGAGTCCCGGAATTCGCTACGAAACGAAGCTTGCGAAACAGCATTCGAATCCTGGGTCTGACCAAGATAGTCCGCAGCAACCACATCGCTGTCCGGAATACTCAAACGAAGGCTCGGAATCTGCAAGTTTTGCTGTTGCTGCCACAGGATTGCATCTCGACCAAACATCAACTGTTCGCGGTTGAATGCAAACGGACCACGCACCCCAGTCACTGCGACATTCTTGATCGCAAGCGCGTCGAGATCTAACATGCCATATGCCATAGGGCCAGCCGGGGTGCTCATGCCCAAAAGGGACAGGGACCCTCGAATGCCAGAAGCAATGCCACCTCCACCCAGTCTCCCATCTTCAATCTGCAATTCCAGATCCCATTCTCGAACGATCGAGACATCGCCCATCGGTTCATCTGGATTTGTTGCGCTCGCAATCATTTGCGGTTGATACGGAGTCGTGGGGGAAGAAACTCTTGTGTTGCCGGTGATACTGACTGGCCCACGAAAATCCATGCGAACCAAAGGGTCACGTAGATAGCTTGGTAAACAATTCAGTAAGCTTTGATCTACCACGAGACGGGTGGACGGCAACCAATAGAGCATCCCATCCCATCTGCCGTCGGAGTGTAGGCGACACATGCCTTCAGTTTTCATTCGGCTGGAGTCATGCGTTCCTGAAAGCGATTTGATGTCAATCTTTCCTGGCCGATACAAAATCTTGCAGGCGATATCATTGATCTGATAAGGAAGGGATATGGGGCGAACGGATACGGACCTCCCTGATCTTGTTTCCGACTCACTCTTTTCGACCACTTCAACTCGATAGTCGATAGCTGGGCTCGTGCTCTTTCGAGTAATCTCCACGTTCACTTGATCCAGCACGCCACTTGGCTGAAGCTGATCCCACAGTCCTCGAACGCTCTTGGGAAGTGCCAGTTGGAGCTCTTCATCAAGCCCAACATCGAAGCCATCAAAAAATAGCTCAAGAGACTCTAGGGCGGCATTTTTTGTTTGGCATAACCCATACCCTTTGATTCGAGCACCGTCGTTTCGTCCAACGAAATCTCGGAGAAGAATACGCTCGTTATCGATGGTCACTTCACCATGGACGTCCACAATAGGGTAGCGAAAGTTGTCATACTTAACGGAGCATTCAGAAAACGTCAGCTCGATCGCTTTGGAAATGGTGTCGGGCCGGTCGGCGGTCCGCGTAAAACGACCTTGCTTCAACAGAACGGTTCCCGAGGGATGAAGCGAGGTGACAAATTGGTTCATGCCACTAGGGGTGGTTCCGCGAGGCGAAAGGGCTTTCAACAAGGCTTCGTCAATAGCAATGGGTCCGTCCGCAGCCAAACGCAGATCCATCAGCCAACGTGGCTTAGCCTGCGTTAGAGTAAGCCCCCCGCGAATCGTTTGTTCCCCCGCTTGACCGACCAGATTCTTGGCCGTGATGACGCCATCCTCATAAACAAATTCGCCATTTACATTTTTGACGGGGTAGGGAAAGAATTCAGGCTCCAGACCCGCATTCAATGCTTGAACCGTTACTTTTGGCTTCCATTGCGAACCATCAAACTGAAGAGTCGCTTGCGCATTGACCTTGCCGGCAACACCCATCTTGCGCCACGTTTCTTGGATGGAAACGGGAAGTGCTTGATACAAACGCTCGTCCAGTGCCAAACCTTGAACCGCAAGACTGGCTTCCAGCGGTGCTGGAAAAGAATAGCCGTGTAAATGGCCTGCAAACGCAAGATTGGTGTCTCGACTGAATGCCTTGAAGTGGTTGAGATAAACGCTTCCTTTCTTGAAGTGAACTTCGCCCGAGATGGATTCAAGCGGGTACGGTACCTTGGGATGTAACAACCTTCCTTGAGAAATAGTGGACTTGGCTTCAAAATCAAGAGTTCCTTGATTCGATACAGCGGCAAATGAAGTGTTGAATTGACCGCTAAAGCCTTCCACTTGGCTCAGTTGCTTTTGAAACATCTTTGGAAGTTGTACTGCTAGACGCTGCGAATACTCGAACTGGGCAATCTGACCTTGAAGAGTCCAGTTGGTTTTGTCCTCATTGACTGTCGCCACCAAGTTAACGCTTCGAAAGAAGCTACTTGAAACACTTGCGGTTGCCTTGACCGCAAGCGGCATCACCCTGCCTCCAATCATACGAGGCAAAAGACTGGCCTGAACGCGTAAGTCATGGCAAATGATCTCTTGCCCTGTTTGTGCTGATTCATTCCCGATGCGAATCAAACCTGAACGGACTTCGATCGCAGGGAAACTGGCATTAAGAGGCTTCTTGCTGGAAAGATCTTGAACGCTGAAACGACCAGCCGACGTAGGCCATAACGACACCTCCAGTCCATCCGCAATGACCTTTTGAACAGGCAGTTGACCTTGAGCTAATCCAATCAACTCCAACGGACCGTAGCATACCAATCGACTGCAGCGAACCACGTCGCGAAGCCCTTGGTCAGTCGGTTTGGTAATCCGAATTCCTTCAATGGTGATCGATTGTCCGTGTTGCAGATGAGCCCGATCCACATTCACTTGGTGGCCTGGAAATTCTGTGCGCAGACGCTTCAGTATTTCCTTGGTCAACTTATCATCGACTTGCCCCATTGCAAAGAAGTAACCAGTCAGTCCCAAAATGGTCAGCAACAATAGCCAAACCATGCGATGTTCCCAGACGCGATCTCGACTGCGACGAATCACTTCGTCGGTATTCTTAGCTTGGTTTTCTGTTACTACTTGCGTCAACCGTGACATTGGAATGAGAAGCTATCGACCCGTGGACATTCTTTTTTGACCCATTAAATTTGTTCGTAATCCATTGCATGCAGCAAACTAGCCCAAAGCCACCTAGCACGCACAGCACCAATACCGCAGGCTGTCGGTACCGGACTGAACCGATAAAAAACATATGCAGGACGGCAAAGTAGACCGCTGGCATCGCCATCAACCATGCGCCTGATTGAGTGCGAAGTCGCCACATCCCTACCCCGGAAAGCAGCATAATCACACTGTATCCAAACGCTTCAGCCCACCGCACCGCGCTGCTTCCCAATTCTCGAGCTACAGGCATTGGGGACCACGTCTTCACAAATTTTATCAATCCTAGCTGAACAGCGGCAGATGAGTTTTCAAGAGCCCAATCAATAGCAGCATTCCTCAGCCGCCGGTCAAGTCGCGACTCAAACGTCCCAGTCAACCTATTCCCCGCATCCTTTTGCTTTTGATCCTCGTCCAGTTGCTCTTTTGCAAATTGATCGACGAAGGCCATATTTTCGTCACTGCTTCCCGAAGCCCCTGGATGCCAGCCGTCGTACAGACTGGCTCCCACCTGAAGCGTTGTTGGAACAAACGTTCCCGAAACCCAGTAATTGCGAATCCACCATGGCGACATGCAGGCTGCGTTCCCAATACAAAACATCAGGCAACACAAGACCCAAGTGCGAAGTCTACCCCAAGTCATTCTGGGTTCGACCGGTTCTGTCCGCCATATAATCCACGCAAAATACGGAAACATCACGACCGGCCACAGGCTCCAGCTGGGACGACTTAAGCAAGCAGCTCCGCTCAAAAAACCAGCTGCGAGCATCCAGAATATCGCCTTGGAATCCCGGGAGCGTTCGATGGATACGATAGAAAACAATGTCGCTCCGAGCCCCGCAATCATCAACGGGCAGAACAGTGCTTCGCTGAGTACAAAGATACTCATTCCTACCGCGCCTGGATACAAAGTAGCAAGAACACCGGTAGAAACAGCAACCAAGCTGTGCATTGCCTTGGTGTATGGTTCACCGCATTGCACCAACAAGCTTTTGGAAAGACTCGCTAGTCGAGACGCCAAAAAAACCAGCATCGCGACACCCATCGTGCCTGCGATGCAACCCGCAACTCTAGCCCCAAAAATAGTTAGCCAAGAAAACGATTCCCCGGGCGGTAACAATGCTGCAAAAGGGGACAAAAAAATAGGATAAAGCGGCGCACGGAAAATTTGGGTATTCGAGCTGCCGTACTGATAGGCCTCACCTTCAGCAATGGTTCTTGCGAGATACCAATACGAATCGCTATCACCGAATCGAAGATAGTTTTCCTGCGCATTGTAGTTTTGCCAAACCCAGGCCGCTAAGATTCGGATTAGGAGGCAGATCACTAAAATGGCGGCGAGCCATGCTCTCATACTTGGCCTCGCACACCAATCACTTAGGAAGTACTTTGATCTCGAATTCGGCCATCATTTTCACGACGTTCAAAAATGGATCATAAGGGTTGGCGTCCATATAATTTGACTCGATGACTTTGATCCGATCCAATTGGATTCCGGATTCCTTTTCCGTCGAATCAATAGGAAGCCACATTGCTCCGTCGCGATACTCGACCCAAGCATGAAATCGCATTGCGGGCGCGTCCGACGAACCGTTGTACTGATATCCGAAGGCTATACGTGCAGGAATTTTGAGCGAGCGACAAACAGCGGTCATGAGGATGGCATGCTCAACCGCATTCGCCTTTCTCAATCGGATCACTTGATGGATCGATTGGACTTGGTTGTCAAATTCTTTAAATTGAACCCGTTTAAAGAGCTCTTTTTGACAAACGTGAGCTTTTTCTGAAATCGTTGCCTTCTCAGGATCAAATTCTTGGTCGGAGGAAAGAATCGCATTTGCAAGCTTTACGACGAAAGGGCTCGACGCTGGAATGAGCTCCGTCGATGCGAGTGTATTTGGATCGATTCGCTCCTCGGTTGCAATTCCACCAACCAACTCCTTCGATTCGTTCACCGGAAAGACCGATACATCAGCTGATTTTGCATCCACCGATCGGATTCGCTGATTGGTTCGATCCGAGAAAAGTGAAAAGGGGTCTTTGGACCCGTGAGTGACTCGGTACGTCCGCGATTCGGGGACGACTCCGTCCAATAGCGACTGAACTGCCCCTTGAAGCGGAATCGATCGAACTTCCAAAGCCTGGAGCTCAAAGAGTGAAGCGACGGTCTGAGCTACAACGGGTGGTGTGCGAAAGGAACGAAGGTTTGCTGACGCAATCAAAGTCTTGTATCCCTCGCCATTGGAATCAACCCAAACCAATGATTTCAAACCTGAATCTCCTACCAAAGCTGTATTCCGAACCTCAAGTAAATTGCGAGTCCCACCTAGCATGGTCGGAGTGCTAATGAATTCGTCCGCTTCGACCAATCCATCAATCATACGAACCAAGATGGGATCGAAGTACTTCAGCTGGCGTCGCTCACGTTCTTGTATTGGCTTTCGGATCAAAGACTGTTCGACGGCGAATGGACCTCGAAAAGAGTCCTTCCAGTCAATTTTGGTTTGGGATACTTTGCCGTTGATCGTTTTGGTTAAACGTAGAACGCCAGATAAAATACTCCCCTTAAATGATTGTTTGTTATCATCAATCTCGAGCGACCCTTCCATATTGATCAAGTCCCCGTTGTCTTGCTCCAGAGTCGCGACCCTTAGTTTTTGAATCTGAGACTTCCCCTGGATCGACACTCGTGTCTCGCCAACTGATTCGATTCGGAAGACTTTCTTCCCCTGCGTTTTAGAAACCTCCGCATGCCGATGAAGATAACCGATTGGCACGTTCCCCAAGTACTGCACCTCCCAAATGTCTCGAGGTAACTGATCTGGGGTCGTCCAGGGTTTGGCGGGATCATCAATCGTGATGATCGAACTAGCTGGCTTTTTGGTGGGCGATGCTGGGCCTGCCTGGTCGATATCTGCGGTGCCGGATTTCGAGTTTCCATCGCCATGGAAAAGAGATAAGTCGGGCGACTTGACCGGTGCTTCGGAATTTGACTTGGAATCAGGAACAGGTTTCGTGACCGACTCCAATTGCGCCAACACCGCGTCGGTCGCTTCTAGCTCCTGCTTTGCTGATTTCGTCTCGCAACCAAGCACAAGCACCAGAACCAAGATTGCAAACCAAGGAATGCAATGAGGCTGAATTGATTTTTCGTACGACTTGAACGTTGTCATGGATTGGAAGTCAAACCGGGTAAAGGAAAAAACGACCGACTTTGCAGGGTTGTCGATGGGAGCATCTTTTGGCGGAACGATCCCTCAGCGAGAGCTCCATCTGAGAATTACTTCCCATCGTAATTCCCATTCCCGAAAAGCTCGATACGTTATCCGCGAACACTTCCGATTGTATCGGATGTACTATCGAAAATTTGATTGGAAAAAAAACGAAATCTAAGTGCTCCGCAGCAAGGCGACCTAATCTTGGGAGTTCTTCAAATGACTTGAAGCAACAACCATTTTCACCTTTTGCTTCGCAACTTCCAACCCGAGAAAAGCACGAGCTATTCCCATGGGCAATGCTCCAGGTTACCAGCCGAACACCATGTCGGCTGTTCCAGAAACCAACACACGAACGAATCCAACCTCCAGCTTCAAATCGCTCAGCAGCGACGAGCTAGAAACGCACATGAATGTGTTTCGGTATGGCGCATTCGATCTAACCGATGCAATCCGACCTTCCTACGATTTGCAAGTCGTCCCTAGACAAGGATATCGACACGATTCATACACGGACCCTAAAACAAATGCCAAAGTGCCTGTCATTATGGCCGCTGCATCGCGTGAAAGACTCTTCGACTTGTTCCTTGATTTGATTGATTGTCTTGGGAATGAAGTGGATGTTGTGTTGGAATCAAGCCATTGTGGAGATTCAGAAGAGCACGAAGATTTGTATCGTGAGCATATCGATGTCCCAGTACTGAAAAGTATCTTCTACGATTTTGAAGACTTGATCCTTAACGATGGCTGCACCGGGATCGCTGTCCTGAATCCGCGTAAGCAACAAGAGATTCAATTTGACGAACACAAAATGATCATCTGCTACGGTTCACCCTTGGAACCCTTTGAGAGAATTCTCATCAAGCATGATGTCTACCCCGATGAGCAAATACGATTTATTACTGAAGCGGAGCACGTCCACAGTAGTACCGACACTTTTGTTCGCGATTTTCCTCGCATGCAATCCCAACTGGGAATCGATTCCGATTCGCCATCTCGAAACGACGACCTTTCCTTCGAATGCTAATGGGATAAGTCAGCTTCATATTCGATGATCTGCCCAGGTATGAGCCGATCGCATTCGATGGAAATCGATGGGTTGACTCCTCCTGCTTGAATCGAAAACGATCGCGTCTCGCCAGGAAGCAACCCCTTCAGCGATTCCGACGCTCGTGTTCGATCGATCGACACAAAGGCGTCATAGTAAATGGGGGCAATTCCTTGATTGCAAACACTAATGCGTGAATGTGTATCGTTGGTTTTGAACTCAGTCACACGAAAACGATAGCCGCAAGCCTGCGATGCGATTCTGATTCGATCTGCCGATTGATATTCTGGCTGGGAATCGCCAATCATAAAAGAGATGTGGAACTTGGCAGCCTGCTTTTCGAATGAAGTTCCGTGCGGTCCCTTTTCCGCAAGCGCTTTGGTTTGGTCCACCTTCGCAAAAAAGCTAAACTCTCCGCCCGTTGGTGCCCGCTTCCATCGCTCGCTCCCAAAAACTTTCCAATTAGGCTCGTTCTCTTTGGCATGTTTCTTATGATTAAACGAGTCGTCGAATAATCCAAATGGCAGCGCCTGCAATAAAGGATTGTCTTCGAACGGAGCGAACTCACCGTCTGCAGCGTCGACGGAAATCATCCAAGGAGTTTGTTTGAGGACCTTCGATAAATGCAAAACGAATTGCGATTGGTACTCCTTCGAGGGGAAGGTCCTTCCAAGAATCATGGGACCATCGTAAATATGGTATTCGGCCCAAAGACCAAATCCAACTTGGACAAATGCGATTCTCGGGTCTTGATCGTAACGCTCCGAAAAGCGTTCGAAGAACTCCAAGGTGAACCGTTGCAGCTCTGGATGAGTCCAGTCAGGAAACTCGGTCGACTTCCCCTCACTTTTACCAGTCATTGTTTTATAGTCGGACAACGCTGCGATGTACTTTGGAACGCCTGTCTTCTTTCCAACGTAGGTATCGTGAAATCGTAAAATGGCTTGGTGCCCACGCTTGGCAATCTGCTCCAGCAACAAATCGATGGAGTTCCAGTTGTATTGACCTTTCTCATTAACAACTTCTGCGTACGTGAAGTAACTGTACTCCAACTGAATGGGGGCTGTCTGAACGGCTTCGTTCGTCGTCCACAATACAATCCCAGTCATGGGCTGAACTTGAGTGATCGAGGCATTCAGGGCGCGATTCTTCATATCCGAATCCTGCGCCAATCCAGAATCGCATGGTAGCAAAACACCTAGCAACGACAGAAATGCTACCTGGAAACCATTTCCAAGTCGAAGGCGATCCAACACATTTTCTACGGACTGTTTTTCCATCATTAGACTGTTGGCTAAAGGCAATACCGTTCAATCAATCGTTTAACAGTCCGCCGAAGGCGTACTTGATACTATTCACGTACGCCTTCGGCTGACGGTTAAACGAAATCACAGCAGCGGAATGCTTCATTGAACGGTATGGTGGCTAAAGGAGGGACGCGACTTCTCCGAACAATCTTAACGAAATTATACCGTCAATCCAGAACTATTCCTGGGAGCGGAACGACTTCCCGGGATTCCGCTTAACGTTGCACATAATCGTTGAGTGAAACATTGCGAGCCGCAAGACTGGGGACCTCGCGAGTCGCGGACATGGATTCGATCAGATGCTTTTGATCCAGGTAGCTCATGATGGCCACTCGGACATCCACCGGCAAATGCGACAATTTGGTAAGGTTGTAAGATACTCCTTGCTGGTAAATTAGATCTTCCAGCCATCGCGCAGGAATGCTTGGCTCATAGATGTCTAATTTTGCTCCCAACTTATGAATCGGGGTTGGAAAGCTTCTTTGTTCGATCGTCTTCGCAAACGTCTTGGCGTAATTGTGCAAGCTTTGCTGCTGCCTTACATAGTTTCGAGCGACTCGAGCTGCATGATCATCGTTTTCAAGATAGACGGCAACGACGAATTGCTCGGACGATAAAATCCGAGTTCGCTTCGCCCCGTTGTGTTCAAATCCCGCTGCCTCAATGGTCACATCCAGTAAGTCGGCTCGCCATGAATTTGGTACTTCAAACACAATTCGGAACGGTCTCGCACCTTCCAGTGTGGTTTGAGACGATTGTCGCACTTTGAAATAAACTCCACGACGACGTTCAAGAGTC
>Ga0247832_1003892_pt1 | contig 19582 bp, 27 predicted proteins | sample LaCruzMarch2015__10_FD_192407 | JGI IMG/M metagenome (GOLD analysis project Ga0247832, IMG submission 192407) | Freshwater microbial communities from meromictic Lake La Cruz, Castile-La Mancha, Spain - LaCruzMarch2015_4m | ecosystem: Environmental > Aquatic > Freshwater > Lake | place: Spain... | reverse complement strand
TTACTACGCTGTCAAACAAACTGCTTGGCATTGTAAAAGACAGTTACGAAAATGTAGATGATTATACTGGTAAATTCTCCGGACAAAAGATTTATTTCAAACAAGGAGAAACGATTCCTAATATAGATGATGATACCCAATTCAAACACATATACTTTGAAGAAGTCGAAAATACTGAGATACCGGTTGAATTTTATTTATCATTCAAAGTAATGTGGATAGAAGGATTCAATGATTTTCGTTACGGCGGAGATGCATACAATCCTACCACTAGAGACTCAGCAGAACCACCCCTAATTGAAATACGTTTTGAATTAGATCCTGCAGAATATCCTCGCATTCTAAGTGATGTTGCAATGCATCTTCGTGATATGCTTCGTCATGAAATTGAACATACAACTCAAAGTGGTTGGAATACAATTGATGGTAAATACATTGCATCAGATCAAGCATTACGTAAAAAAATTGAATCTGACAAGTTGCCACCAGCCCGTTATTTTACATTGCCAAAAGAAACACCGGCAATGATTCAAGGCTTGTATTTCAAAGCCAAGAAAAGCAAACAACCTTTTGCACAAGTTGTAAACGATTACCTAGATTTATGGGTTAGCAACGGGGCAATAACACCACAAGATAAACAAGATATATTAACTACATGGAGAACATATCTCCCTAAATTAGCAATACGTCAGGAGCTATAATGCAATATATTGATGAAGCATGTTGGTCTGGTTACCAACAAATTGGAATGAAAAAGAAAGGCGGAAAACAAGTACCTAACTGCGTGCCAGTAACCGAAGCCGAAGCATACTGTGAGCAATGCTTAATTGAATACATTAAAGAAGCACATACTACAGATAAACCAGAATACATTGAAATGATCCAACCCGGACTCAATGAAGCCGAATATCAAGGACGTCGAGTACAATTGGGTAAGCCAATGCGTGGCGATACAAAGAAATTCAAAGTGTATGTTAAAAATGGCAGCGGCAACGTTGTAAAGGTTAATTTTGGTCATGGTGGTACATCAGCAAAAAAAGCTGGCCAGGCAACAATGAGAATCCGTAAAAGCAATCCTGCACGTAGGCGTTCATTTAGAGCAAGACACCGTTGTGAAACTCCCGGACCTCGTTGGAAAGCCCGTTATTGGTCTTGTAGAAATTGGTAAAGGTTGGATACTTAATTAAAATTATATAAACTATAGTATGAAACAGATAGAAATTACATTGCAAGAAATTTGGCAAGCAACTCGTCCAATCATACAGAAAAGTAAAAAACAATACACCAGAAAACCTAAACACAAAAAGCAGCAATTATGAAAAAGTTATTATTTTTAATTTATTTCCTTTCTCTAGGAAACTTATTCTCTCAAGTTAGTTCTTACACATTTGCATCATCAACAGGTACTTATACACCTATTGCGGGAGGTACTAATGCTGACAATTTCACAACTTGGACAAATACAGTCTTTTTTGATGACGGTGTATATGCTCCCCAGTCAATTGGGTTTAATTTTACATACGAAGGTAGTGTTTTTACAACATTTGGTATTAGTCAAAATGGTTTTATCATATTAGGTGCCCAACCTATAGGCACTAATTATACACCAATATCAGCTTCAGCAAATTCTATTTCTCCAATGGGAAATGATCTTATAGGACGTGGTAGTTTACGGGTTAGTACAACAAACGCAAATCCTACGGTAACCGTAACTTCGGGAGATATCAGTCAAATTTTAGTCGGTGATAAAGTTAGTGGTACAGGTATTCCTGGTGGTGCTACGGTATCATCTAAAACGGCAACTACAATTACTATGTCGGCCAATGCCACATCCACAGGAACTCTTCGTCATTTTAGATTTAGTAGAAATACTTTTGGTATTAGATACTTAACTTCAGGTACTGCACCTAATAGAACGTGTACAGTGCAATTTACAGGATTTCAAAGATATACCACATCAGGGTTTTTTGGTGAATTATATAATTTTCAAATAAAATTAAACGAAACAACAAATACTATCGTGTTTGTTTATAATATATTAGGTCCTGGTTTAGGGACTGGCAGTGCTACGGCAACAACATTTCAAGTGGGAATACGAGGAGCAACCGCATTTAATAACAGAACAACTACAACAAATTGGGCGTCAACTACCGCAGGAACATTAAATACTTCAACTGTAACACTTTCAAGTACGGCTAAGCCAGCATCGGGTTTGACATATACTTGGACGCCACCAGCTTGTGTCGCCCCATCATCATTATTAGTGTCTTATACATCGCCAACTTCAGCCAATTTATCTTGGGCAGCGTCACCATCCTTACCAACAAATGGGTATGAATGGGAAATTAGGACTTCTGGTGCAGGTGGTTCTGGAGCAACGGGTTTAACTGCTAGTGGAACAACAGCAGCGGGGATTGTAACGGCAACTACAAATGTACTAACTCAAAACACTGCCTATATCCTTTATGTAAGAAGCAATTGCGGGGGAACTTATAGTACTTGGAATGCGTCCGCTAGTTCAACATCACCAACACCACCACCAGCAAATGATTATTGTTCTGGAGTAGTGGACGTTCCTTGTGGTACTAGTTCATTAGCCGGTACAACGGTAGGAACAGTTGTTGAGGCGGCACCATTTTCATTATCATCTAATTATGGGGTTTGGTATACATTTGCGGGTGACGGACAATCAACAACAATTACATCGACAACAACATTTGATCACAGTTTATTGTTTATGTCCGGATCTTGTAGTGGATTAAGTTATATAACTAATATTGATAATTCAATATCAACCGAAACATACACATTTACAACCATAATAGGTGTTCAGTATTATATTTATGTTGCTCATTACTTAACAAGTAGTACTTCAACTGGAACTTTTACTATATCTAGAACTTGTACAGCACCTCCTGTACCACCAATCAATGATAACCCAAGTGGGGCAATTGATTTAACAATCGCAAACACCATTACATATGTAACATATACCAATGTAAATGCTACTAACACAACAACTGAATTAACACCTAGTTGTGCTGCGTATGTTGGGGAAGATGTGTGGTTTAAGGTTACACTTCCACAATATGTAACATCATTGGATTTTGACACCCAAACAGGCGTTATAACAGATGCAGGTATGTCAATTTATCGAGGCACACCTGGCGCATTAGTAGAAATACAATGCGATGATGATAGTTCCCCAAACGGTGCAATGTCATATATATCAAGAACAGATTTCAATCAATATGAAACAATTTATATTAGAATATGGGAATACAATGGAGGAACAGTAGGAACCTTTGGAATTTCAGTTACCTCGCCACAACCACTACCAGTAGAATTACTTTATTTTACTGCGGATAAAGAACCAACATATAATTTGGTACATTGGGCTACCGCATCCGAAAATAATTCATCACACTTTATCTTAGAACGTAGTACGGATGGTTCTGAATGGCGTACAATTGAAACAGTTCCGGCAGCAGGTAACTCCACTGAAAAACTTACATATACTATTATTGATGCAACGCATCCAGCAACATTGAATTATTACAGATTGCTTCAATATGATATTGATGGTCAAATTGCAACCTATGGTCCAATTGCCATCAACAACAACAAAACTAATAGAATCGTAAGAACCATTAATTTAATAGGGCAAGAAGTAGATGCAAACGCAACCGGGATTTGCATTGAAGTTTATGAAGACGGCACAATGATAAAAGTTTTACGATGACAAAGATACTTCCAAATTTGATTGCAATTGCAATTGCAATGATGTTTCCTTTCATAATCATTCAATTCGGTGACAAACAATCACTAAGTGCATATTGGACAACTTTGGCTCAACCTTTGTTTATTATAATGAATGCTGTCACATCATATTTTTTATTTTCTTCAGACCGTTGGCAAATGCCTGGATTGTTATTGTTATTGCTAACTGCATTTAGTGTTCCTAGTTGGTCAGTACTGCATAACATATTTGCATTTACATTTTTTATCACATCATTGTTTCCAATGCTAGCAGCACATAGGTTGCGTTGGTATTTGTTTCCATATTTCATAGGTGCTGCAGCAATGTATTTCAATTTGTTGATAGGCGAAATTATTTGCATTGAAACTCTTTGTGTGTATCATATGCATATGGTTTTATACAAACATTGGTTGCTTAAAAAACATAAAACATATTTAGAAAAGTTTGGATCTTAGCTCGGTATTTCATATAATATAGAAAATAAAGAGCTATGAAAAAAGAAAGAATTGGCGTAGTAATGTATGCGCCGGATGGAAATGCTTATATTTCCGATGTAGTAAGTGGTGATGATATTACCAATTTGTTTCGTCCAATAATGGTAAAACATGCAATAGAGCATGATGAATCATTAGTATTTGATACAGAAACTGGTCGAGCCAAACGAATACCTAAATCAAAAGAACAAGCAACTCCACAACCGCAAACTATGCCTAAACAAGAAATGGATCCGATACTGCAACTTATTCAAAATTCGCATAAGATCAAACCAGCTACATTAGAAATGTCTGACATCAAATGGAAATATTTGGTTCGCTCAGCAGTTAGAGGTAAAAACATAATGATGGTTGGACCTGCAGGTTGTGGTAAGACGCAAGCCGCAAAGGAACTGCCTAAGGCAACTAACCGTCCTTTCTTTTATTTTAATTTAGGTGCAACTCAAGATCCTAGAGCAACTCTTATAGGTAATACCCATTTCAAGGATGGTGAAACAAGTTTTGATGAATCAGCATTTGTCAAAGCAATTCAAACCGAGAATGCAGTTATATTGTTGGATGAGTTATCTAGAGCGCACCCTGAAGCATGGAACATCTTAATGACAGTGCTTGATGAAGGGCAACGGTATTTGCGTTTGGATGAGGATGTCGATTCACCAACCATTCAGGTGGCGGCTAATGTATCTTTTATTGCTACAGCAAACATTGGTACCGAGTATACATCAACCCGCGTATTGGATAGAGCATTAATGGATCGATTTGAAATCATTGAAGTTGATATTTTATCTTTATCTCAAGAAGAAGATTTATTAACAAAGCGATTTGGCGATAAGGTTTCTGGATCATTAATTCACGCAGTAGCAGACATTGCAGATGCAACCCGCAAAGAATGGAGATCGGAAGAAGGCAAGTTATCCACAATGATATCAACCCGTATGACAGTTAGGTTGTGTGAATTGTTAGCAGATGGGTTTTCATTGTCAGAAGCCGCGGAGGTATCTGTATTACCATTCTTTGATGCATCAGGTGGTGTAGACTCAGAAAGAACATTTGTTAAACAAATTATACAAAAGCATATTGCAACCGAATTTAAAGACATATTCAATACGGGACAAGACGATATGGAATCACCAGCGATACCATTTTAATTTTTCATAGCTCAAAGAGGGGGTAGTAACAATTGTTCTACCTCTTTTTTTACATTATTCGGTTGGATATTACTGAATAATTTCATATAATATATAAAAATAAAGAGATGAAAGATTCAAAAAAAATTAGCAAACCAATTTCAATTACTAGATACAGTGCATCTAGCTTTTGGTTAGACCGAGAATTTGATACAAACTTTAAACGTGAAGGCGCCGGTGTTGATCTAACTAAATTAGCAGCAGCACAACGAGCTATAGGTAATTTTGTTAATATTGTAACCGGCAAACAAATTCCAGTTATATTTCAAAGTTCTGATTCAAGCTATACCGATGGTGAGCGAGTTGTTATTGGAACTAAATTGGATGGTAAACATTTTGATCCTGCTGTCGGATTAGCTTTACATGAAGGCTCGCATATTGCGTTGACTGATTTCACATTGTTTAAACGAGCAGCTGGATATTTCCTATCTGCCACTTTATTTGGTGATATCGTAAAGCAAAACATAATTCCGGACAATGTAATGGACCGCCGGATTCCAGACAATCAAGATTATGCATTAATTAAAGATTTATTAAATTGGATTGAAGACCGGCGCATTGACTTTCATATTTACACAACCGCTCCTGGTTATCGAAATTATTATGAAGCAATGTATAATCAATACTTTAATGACAAAGTTATTGACAAAGCACTAATTGCAGGCGAAAAGTGTGATGAGCTTCGAGATGATTACATGTTTCATATTATTAATTTTACCAATGCTAATAGAAAATTAGATGCATTGACCGAGTTACGAAGCATATGGAACTTAATTGATATAAAAAATATCAGTAGATTGAAATCCACAACGGATGCATTGCTATTAGCGTGTCAAGTTTATAAAATTATTGATAAAGCAACCGCGGCTACTGAACAAGCAAAGAAAGATGCTGAAACAGCTGAAATGTTAAACAAATCTAATATGGGTGGTGATGACTCGGCTGACGATGACGAAGGCGAAGGTAATGACGGATATGGATCTGAAGAAAGTGACGACAACGATGAAACTGATAGCAATGGAGATTCTGATACTAATCCGGATGCATTAACGGATAAAGAGTTAGAAAAATTGCAAAAAGCAATTGACAAGCAACGTGAATTTATTAATGGCGATTCAAAGAAAACGGGTCGCATAACAAAAACACAAGCTGCAACCGTTAATGCATTGCGAGAATCAGCAACAGAAGTTAGAACAATTCCGGCAGATCCGGTTGCAGGTATTTTAGATAATTTAGAAACAATTGTTATTAAAAAATTAACGCCTGGAATTATATGTTCATTACCTCATTTGTTTGAATCTTATGCTAATGAGTTCATCACCGGTAAACGAAATTATGAACCAGATTCGTATGAATCGCGTAATATTGCAAGGAATGACGACGCAGTTACTAAAGGTATTATTTTAGGTAAACAATTAGGCCGCAAGTTGCAAGTACGTGATTCTGAAAGATCTCTTAAAACAACTCGTTTGCAAACTGGTAAAATTGATAAGCGTTTAATTTCACAATTAGGTTATGATAATGCAAATGTATTTCATAGAATTGTTACGGATAGATTCAAGAATTATTTTATTCATATTTCAATTGATGCATCTGGTTCAATGTCAGGTCGAAAGTTTAATAATGCAATTACTTCGGCAGTAGCCGTTGCACAAGCTGCATCAATGACAACCGGGATACGCGTACAAATATCTTTAAGAGGTACTCACAATCTAAGTACCGGGAAAGAAAAGGCCATTACAATGTATGTATATGATTCAGCCCACGATAAAATGAGTAAAATCAAATCATTGTTTAAATATTTGGATACATTTGGTTGTACCCCAGAAGGATTGGCATTTAAAAGTATTGAAAAGGATATCAAAACGGATGCAAAGGGCGATGAATGCATTTTTATTAATTATTCAGATGGCGACCCAAGTGGTGTTTCTGGCACTAGCAATAGATATGATGGTGTCAAGTATACTAAAAAAATTGTAAATGAATTTAAGGCAATGGGTATCAATGTTATTTCATATTTTATTTACGAAGGTTGCATATATGAAACCACTAGAACTCAGTTTAAAGAAATGTATGGACCTGATGCTCAATTCATTGACCCAACCAATATGAATCAAGTATCCCAGACAGTTAATCAAAAATTCTTGGAAATTGCAGAATAAATCATTAATATATTTATATAAAAGTTATAAAAAGGAAAACAAAAGTTATGTCAAAACAAATTGAATTCAATTCAGATGCCCGAGCCAAATTAAAGGCTGGTGTAGATGCATTAGCAAATGCAGTTAAAGTGACCTTAGGTCCAAAGGGAAGAAATGTAGTAATAGGTAAGCCATATGGTTCGCCGCATATTACTAAAGATGGAGTATCTGTTGCCAAACAAATTGAATTAAAAGATCCAATTGAAAATTTAGGTGCTCAAATGGTAAAGGAAGTTGCATCTAAGACTGCAGACAATGCAGGTGATGGAACAACCACAGCAACCGTATTAGCACAAGCGCTTGTCAATGCAGGACTTAAAGTAGTTGCAGCTGGATCAAATCCAATTGATTTGAAACGTGGAATGGACAAAGCAGTAGCAGTTGTTGTTGACGAGTTAAAGACATTGTCTCAAGAAGTTGGAAGTGATTCTGATAAAATCAAACAAGTAGGATCTATCTCTGCTAACAATGATGAAACCATTGGCGGCTTAATTGCTGAAGCAATGAAAGTTGTTGGCAAAGACGGAGTTATCACAGTAGAGGAGGCAAAGGGTACAGAGACTGAGATTAAGACTGTTGAAGGTATGCAATTCGATAGAGGTTATCTATCTCCCTACTTCGTAACTAATTCAGAAAAGTTAACTTGTGAAATGGATAATCCTTTAATTCTGATTGTGGATAAGAAAATATCTTCAATGAAAGAATTACTTCCTATCTTAGAACAAGTAGTTCAGACCGGACAAAGTCTTGTAATCATTGCAGAAGATGTTGATGGTGATGCTCTAGGAACTCTAGTAGTTAATCGCATCCGCGGTGCATTGAAAATTGTTGCAGTGAAGGCTCCTGGGTTTGGCGAGAAACGCAAAGAAATGATGGAAGACATTGCCGTGTTAACGGGTGGTGAAGTTATTTCAGATGAGCGTGGCACCAAATTGTCAGAAGCAACATTAGAATCATTAGGTTCATGTGAGAAAATTGAAATTACCAAAGATAAAACTACTATCATTGGTGGACAAGGTGAAGCAGCTGATATTCAATCACGCATTACCAATTTACGAGTATCAATTGAAAATACTACATCAGACTATGAGAAAGAAAAGCTTCAAGAGCGTTTGGCTAAATTAGCAGGAGGAGTAGCAGTATTATATATTGGTGCACCAACTGAAACGGAAATGAAAGAAAAGAAAGACCGTGTTGATGATGCATTATCTGCGACTAGAGCAGCCGTAGAAGAAGGCATTGTTCCAGGTGGGGGCGTTGCTTTGATTAGATGTCAAGCTTCATTAGACCGAGTAGAAACACGTAATTCAGATGAAAAAATAGGTGTAGATATTGTACGCAAAGCATTAGAGGCTCCATTATACCAAATTGTTAGCAATGCTGGTGGTAACGGTGATGTTGTAGTGCATTTCGTTAAAGAAGGCGTGGCTGCATATGGATACAATGCTCGTACCAATGAATATGGTGATATGTTAGAGATGGGTGTAATAGATCCAACCAAAGTAACCCGTACGGCAATTGAAAATGCAGTATCAATAGCATCCATGTTATTAATGACAGAATGTGTTATTGTGGATGAACCTAAAGAAGATGCAGAACCACAAATGCCAATGATGTAATGACATCTTTATATTATCATAACAACGAAGCATATCAAGTAAGAAGGAGCGTTTTGATTCATCATTTCGCTCCTACCTTAGACGATCAACCGAACATGGAGTATGTACAATTATATAGAAATTGGGTTGGAGCAGATCATGTATTGAGAACTCCAACGCATTTCCTTTTTTGTGAAACAGTGCAAAGCACAGAATTTGAAGAAATAGAATCATGACAGAACAAGAATTACAAGCATTAGGATTTGACCTAGATACATATGGTGATTTTGATGGAGAATGGCACTATTACTCATTGCAACTTGCATCCGGATTTGGATTTATATCGAATTCAAACGGCCAAGTAGGCGAAGATGGTCAATGGTATGTTGAGTTCTTTGATTCAGATCCACACATAAAATTTACAGAATTTGAAGAATTACAATCTCTTATCAATTTAATTAAATCAAGAATTATATAAATGAATCAGCTAGATATACACTATCAAGGGTTACTCCTAGATATCATGCACACTGGTACAGAAAAGGAAACGCGTAATAGCAAAACCGTATCTAAATTCGGATATCAAATCAGACACAAGATGAAAGAAGGATTTCCACTTCTTACAACCAAGAAAATGTATTGGAAAGGCATTGTAACAGAATTGTTATGGTTTTTAAGGGGTGATACAAACATCAAATACCTTGTTGATAATGATTGTCATATTTGGGATGGAGACGCTTATAAGCGATATAAAACAACAAATCCTGATTTGTTAGCAAATGATGAAATGTTTGAAACTCGTGATAAGCCTACAAAAACATATAGATTCTTTACACAAGAAGAATTCATCAACAAAATCAAAACAGATGATGAGTTTGCTAAGAAGTGGGGTGACTTAGGGCCTGTGTATGGTAAACAATGGCGAAATTGGAAATTTACAGATAAGTTTACAAATGGAGAACAAATAGCATATGTAAATGGAAAAATAGACCAAATCCAAAACCTCATTAACGACCTTAAAACAAATCCTGATAGTAGAAGACTAATAGTTACAGCTTGGAATCCTGCAGAATTAGATTCGATGACACTTCCACCATGTCATTATGGATTTCAAGTTTATACTAGAGAGTTGAGTGAACAAGAACGTAAAAACATTTACGACAAATCATCTTGGATTAAGGACGTTTTCCCAACAGACGGAAATGGATGGAACAAGTTACTCAATGATTATAACATACCAACCAGATCAATCTCTTTAATGTGGAATCAACGTTCAGTGGATGTGCCATTAGGTCTGCCTTTCAACGTTGCATCATATGGACTGCTTCTTGAATTGCTAGCTCAAATGACCAATATGGTTGCTGATGAATTGATTGGTAACTTAGGTGACTGTCATATCTATGAAAATCAATTAGCGGGTTGTAGAGAACAAATACCAAGAGAGCCATATGCATTACCTAAACTTCGTATTAACACAGAGTTTTGGGCTACGTCAGATGATGTTGTCGAATATACTTTAGATACCAAAATACTTTCAATGCTCATAGAAGATTTTCAAATTGAAGGGTATGAATCACATCCGGTAATAAAATTTCCATTATCTAATTAATATGAAAAACTTACTAACAATTGTAATTCCATGTAAAAACGAAAAAAATATCATACTAAAAACACTCGATCTTTTAAACTATCAAATTGATATCAGTGGAGTAAAAGTAGTTGTTTGCGATGCATCAACTGATGGTCTAACAAAATTAATTTTGATTGAAAGAGCAAAATCCAACTCAGATTTATTTGATCTAGATGTAATAGATGGCGGACTTCCGGCGCGCGCTAGAAATAATGGGTTTAAATTAGTAACTACTCCATATGTTTTATTTATGGATGCGGATGTATTTTTGTTAGATACTAAAACAATAAATCATGCTTTATTACTTGCGCAAAAAAGAAAATTAGATTTAACAACGGTTAAATTTAGAAGCGACAATGGAAAGTATAACTATGTGTATAGAATATTTAATGTTATTCAACGTATTTCAACGTGGATTACCCCATTTTGTTTAGGCGGATTCATGTTATTCAAAAGTGATACTTTTAAAAAACTAGGCGGGTTTGACGAAGAAATTAAAGTTGCTGAAGATTATCAATTATCTAAAAAAATTAAATCAAATAAATTTAACTGTATTAACAGTGTAGTATTTACTCCTCCTAGACGATTTGAAAATAAAGGATTAATATATATGATAAAATTAATGATAGGATCATTTTTTAACCATCGAAATAAAAAATGGTTTACAAAAGATAAAAATTATTGGACATGAAAATAAAAGCATTATTTATCTCAGATATACATTTAGGGAGTAAAGGAAGTAAAGCTTCTGAATTACTAGAAACATTAAAACAATATGAACCAGAATATCTCTTTATTGTAGGAGATTTTATTGATGGTTGGTTATTAAAAAAACGACATTATTGGACACAAGATTTTACAAATGTAATTCGTAAAATATTATCTTACTCTAAAAAAGGAACCCAAGTAATTTATATTACAGGAAACCATGATGATTTTTTACGACATTATTCTCCAATAGATTTAGGTAAAAATATTAAAATAGTAGATGAATATGTTTGGGATGGATATTATATTACACATGGTGATTTATATGATGGTATTGTTTCATTAAGGTGGTTAGGAATACTAGGATCTATAGGATATGAAATGGCTATCGGAATTGACCATTTTATGAAACGTTTAGGATACAAAAAATCTTTAAGTAAGTATCTTAAAAAGAAAGTAAAAAATGCTATAAAATTCATTACAGACTTTGAAAATCAATTAGTTTATCAAGCCGGTCAACGAGGTTGTAAAGGAGTTATTGCAGGCCATATACATACTCCGTCAGATAGACAAATAAAAGGTATACATTATTTAAACTGCGGAGATTGGATTGAAAATAATAGTTATATCATCAATAAAAATAATAAATTTATATTGAAAACTCATACTAAATATAATCATATAGATGATCAAAATAGCATGTCCTCGAGTATTAATAAACTAATTTCAGAAAAGTAATATTTATTTGTATATGCGATTAGTTATTTTCATATTATTATTTTGCGGTTACATTCATTCACAGTGTAATGGAATCCAATCATTCACGTTAACACCACCTCCCGTTGCAGGAACATATCTCCCGGGACAAACAGTAACTGCATGTTACACGATGACGGGATACACTCAAGCAGGAACAAATTGGATCGAAGGATTTGATTTAACACTAGGAGCTGGTTGGGCCACAGTCACACCACAAACAGCACCTGCTAACTGCGGAGGTAATGGTACCGGCGGACAATGGGTATGGAAGACTACAGTAACATCCACTACAACTCCTATTACCACAGTAGGACCTGGATACTTTTTTGATTTAACGGTAGATGGTAATCCGGGAAATGATTTCGGTGATGCTGGTTCTTGTGTGTGGACATTTTGTGTTACACTCACAGTGGCTAATGCATGTACACCTCAGAGTTTATTGCTACAAGTAACTCCTGGCTCAGATGGATTATGGGGAAGTTACACTAATACTAACTGTGACTTAGCAACACCATTCACAGTATTCAATGGAACAATTAACACCACGCCACCGGTATTAGGGGCAATACAACACAATTAAAAGGAAAACTATGAAACAGTTATTATTTATTGCCACAATGTTGATATCAAGTATTGCTTGGTCTCAATTAACAACAACTAACCCAGATACAGTCTGTTATCAAACTGCAGCATTATCTACTTACACAGTACCATCGGTAGGCGCAGGAACATATACTTGGACAGTGCCGGCTTGTGCCACCTTAACTGCAGGTCAAGGAACCAACTCAATACAAGTAAATTGGTCAGCGTGTCCCGCAGGCCTAATACCAAATGCAATCACAGTGTCCTATACAAGTGCCGCAGGTTGTCCAGCAACACCAGTAACACTCAATGTACTCATATATCAAGTTGTACCTGTTATAACACCAGTAGGACCTTTTTGTGCTAATGCACCATGTGTGACTTTGGCAGCAAATCCAACGGGTGGTGTATGGTCTGGCACGGGAGTATCCGGAAATCAATTTTGTCCCGGCATCACCAATGCATTGATAACATATACATATACACAAAGTGGTTGCACGTTCTCTGCCAATACGGGTGCAGTGATTAATCCAGTACCAGTATTATCCCCAATACAGCACAATTAATGAAGTTGCTTAGATACATAGCATTCTTGATGCCGTTTGTTGCAATCTCGCAGCAGACCTTAGAAATATGTGGCGATACGAAGACATTTAACTATTCTACGACCGCAGATATTGCTAGCACTATAGAATGGTATTGTGATGGGCAATATTATTATGGCAACGAAATTGCAATTACATGGGACACTCCAGGCACATACAATATCACAGCCACAGCTGTTGCAGATGGTTGTCCTAGTACTCCACAAACATACACAGTCGTTGTAACCGAATGTGATCCAATGGTATATTGGATTCCAAATACATTTACTCCTAATGGCGATGAATACAATACATTGTGGGGAGCAGTGATGAATGGTCCATTCGATGTCCAGGATTTTCATTTAGTAGTATTGAATCGTTGGGGCAACTTGATTTGGGAAAGTTGGGATGTAACAGGCCGTTGGAATGGAACTTATGCTGGACGAGTTGTGCCAGATGGAGTTTATACTTGGGTTATTGACTTCGGAATGCTAGAAACCGATGAAATAAAAATATTGCATGGTCATGTAACTATTATTAGATAATGGTTGGAATTTATTGATAAGTTTCATATGTTATAGAAAATAAAGGGTTATGAGAAAACAAATATTGCAATTCCTAGCAGATAAAATCATCAATGCATTGCAAACAGAACAAGACGAGTATGTATTCAATACTATAATCCATATGGGTTTATTATTAGATTTTTATGCAACAGAACGTGATATTTGGTTAAATTAAAAAGAGATGGAAATAATTAAAAAAGCGAATGGTAGTTATGAATTGATTAATTCAAGCAACCAAGAGATATTGTATACAGGTAGTTTAGAAGATTGCCAATTGGTAATGTATGCTGGTGAAGATGCTAGAATGCAAGAAGAGTTTATTTTAATGATGAGCTAACATGTTCCCATCGTCTAACGGTTAGGACATTAGGTTTTCATCCTGGAAAGTCGGGTTCGATTCTCCGTAGCAGTACTACATAGTGGGGTGGAGAAGATGGTATTCTCGGCGGGCTCATAACCCGAGGACGTTGGTTCGAATCCGGCCCCCGCTACAGCAGTTACTTTGACTCCGATAGTACAGTAACAGCCATTAGAATTTCGGAAAATTCATGAATGGCGGCGCAAGATAAGTTGTACTTGCAATGGTGGAGTGCCGAAGACAAAAGAAACGAAACGTAGGGGTGATCATGCGTTGGTTTACAAATCTCCACCCCCCAACCAGGGGTTTGACGTACGGGGAAACGTCCTAGTTCTGCAAAGGGTTCGAGTCCCTTCCTGGTTACGCAAAAAACATTGAATGGAGTTTCCTTGCCTAAGGGTGGGTTTTTGAAGTTCAGATATTTATTTTTGACAGTACCTACCACGCGTCTGGGCTGTGGCGACCACGATCGAGCGTACCATGGTAGGTCTTTTGCCCACCTGTGGGTAGAACCCGCAGGTTCAAGACCATATGGTCTTTCTCCGATATTGGGAAGTTGGGATGTTTGTATACAAACCACCATATAACCACTATCACCCCCTAGCAAGTGCCAAGGACGCTTGGAATACTACTAGGGGTTTTTTATTTTGGGGACAACGTAGGAGTTCTTTTGTATATTTAAATTAAAAATAAGAAATCATGGGAACATTTAAAAAACATTTATTACCGATACTACTAGTATCTATTTGGTTTATAATAGTAACTTCAATTGCAATCATATTTGGATAAAATGAAATTGGAAATAACATTAATTTCAGATACCCACGGAAAACATCGCTTATTACATAATGACTTATCAGGCGGCGACTTATTGATCCACGCAGGTGACTTTATGAATGGGGGATATGATATTCAAGAAGCAACAGATTTTCTAGAGTGGTTTGATAAAATAGACAACTACGAAAATAAAATATTCATTGCTGGCAATCATGATCGTGTATTTGAAAATACGCCACAGTGGGTTGAAAACAACTTACCCAATTATCCTACAATAGATTACCTACAAGATAACAGTTGGGTTGAATATGCGGATGGACACAACGGAGAATTCCCGCAAGACACGGTACGTGTATATGGAACGCCATGGCAACCTGAGTTTCATAATTGGGCATTCAATTTGCCACGTAACGGTGAAGCATTGCAAAATTGGTGGGATGCAATACCTGACAATACAGATATCCTAATCACACATGGCCCTCCCTTTGGACATTTAGATATTCCCGGAGGCCAAAACATCCGAGTAGGTTGTGAAATGCTACGCCATCGTGTAGACACCATACAGCCTAAGATACATGTATTTGGTCATATACATGGCGGCTGGGGACATTACTTTGATGGGCATACACATTTCTTCAATGCCTCAGTGTTAGATGAATCATATCGTTATACACAGCAACCATGGACCTTTGATTGGAATCATATAACAAATGAAATAACATGGTTAAAATTCAAATTATGAAATACATAATATACTTAGACGACGTCAGAACACCAATTGACAAAGATTGGATTATAGTTAGAAGCTATGATGAATTTGTTCAAAAAATTAATAAAATTGGTTTAGAAAACATTGAACTTATCTCATTGGACCATGATTTAGGTGATATTGCAATGGCTGAATGGCAGTATGGTGTTGTTAAAAACTATATCATTAACTACGATAATATTACAGAAAAAACAGGAATGGATTGTACTAAATGGTTAGTCAATCAGTGGTTAGATGGAAACCCAGTTTGTAAAGTAATGATACACTCAGCAAATGCTGTTGGCTCAGCAAATATGATGGGATATATCAATAACTACAAACATCTTCATCGTTTAATACAGGATTGTATTAGATGGGAAGTACCACATACAATATAACAAATGCAATAGAATGGCTCAAGTAATAGTATTAACATATGTATTCCTTATCATTGGAATTGCATATTGGCACCATAAAGATAGGAGAAAACGATGATTTGCAGGGAAGAATTTGATGCATATGATTTGGATAATGCAAATTAATTTCATATAATATAAAAAAAGAGTATGGCAAAAGTAACATTAGAATTTGATCCGGAGTACGATAGAGAAGATATGGAATCAGCAATCAATGGTTGGAAATGGAAAATGTTGGTATGGGATTTGGATCAGCATTTAAGATCTGAATTGAAATACAATGATGCTGTAACCGGTGAAGTCTTAGAGGCATTAGAAAAGCTAAGAGATCATCTCCACACATTGAAAACAGAAGCAGGATTAACTTTAGAATAAAATGGCAAATCGACTAACAAGAGAAGAAAAACACGCACAAGCCATAATTGATCTAATCAACGAAATGCTTAAAATAGCCGGACACACTGTTACCTTCGAAGACATTCAAAATCATGAAAATTGGTTTAATGAATATGAAATGACTGAAGTACAGCGTGATGAATGGAAACGTTGGGGCAAAACGTATTTGATGAAAAAATTAGGTATGTATGCTGTCCGTGCTGAAAAAGAAATGGCTTGGATGGGATTGATGTGGGGATTAAAAACAAAACAAAATGAGCAAGATAAAGCAAACTAAGATACCAGTTCAACTAGAAGACTTAGCTGAATTATTGACACAAAGTAAACCCAATTGGAAACTTGTTAGAGAACGAGATGGCTTAACAAAACATTCAGTAGATGTTATTTGGTTGGAATTTGGAGAAGATGGATTTTTTAAAGAAAAACATATAGAACCAGAAATAGGTAGATCTTTGTTAATGTCTCCTTTCAATCAATTTTTTACTTGGCAGACAACTTCAGTAACTGAGATTACAGAGCAAAGAGAAGACTACATCAAGTTTAAAACAGGCAATAGTACTTACGAATTATTCAAACTAGAAAATGTGGGATAACATAATACGTTGGTGGCATTATACTTGGATCCGGAATGCATACAGAAATTGCCGAGATGGCATAACAAATTTATGGAAATGGGCTCCGGTAATATGGCAAGACCGAGATTGGGATCATTATTACATATATGCAGTGATTATTCATAAATTAGAAAAACAAGCAACATACATTCAAAAAAATGGATTTCATGTAGAAGCCCAACGGGATGCTGAAAAAATGTTTTTATGTGCTAAACTAGCTCGTATGCTGCAACAAGAATTCTATATAGATGAATTTCGTGATATTGAAAAACATAATCGAGCTCGCAAATTATTATTTAAAATAATAAATGATAACATTGAAGGTTGGTGGGATTAGGATTTTACATGTAAATTACTTATAATAAAAGAAAATGAAAGACTTTAGATATTTAAAAACATTCGTGTCTCCTTTTAAAAGACCTAAATTAAAATTCTATTTGGGTAAAACGGCAATAGGAACTCCTTACTTCTACCCACGTAAATGGGTTAAAGCAACCCCAGCGTTAGCTCGAGAAGCTACATTACGTGAGATAAAACGCGTAGAAGATTTTAATGAGCGCAATGCAAAAAATGGAGCGACTCAAACAGTACCCGACTATGACACAGCATATGCTCGCGCAATGAGATGTACCTATCCAAAAAATAAACGTATTGGTATTGACTTTGTTGAATTGGGATGGAAAACAAAATGGACAAATAAAGATATTCGCTTTGAATGGGCTCCAATTTGGTCATTTGTATTTTTTGGATATCAAATAGCAATTATATGGAATGCACCTGAACAAGACCATTATTGGGAATCGTGGATGTACTATGAATATTATACTGATAAAACCAAATCCAAAACAGAGCGTATTGAGCAATGTAAAACAGAATTTCCGTGCACGTGGACATCACATAAGGATGTCGTTGAAGAAAGCATTGACTATTATAAAAAGATATTGAAAAAAGGATACTTGAAATGAAAAAATTATTATTGATTTTGCCGGTATTGGCTGCGTGTAAAGCATCTAAACCAGGTTGCGACTCTTATGGGATATTGAATCAAGCCGATACCGTATACTTAGAGCAAATACACAAACATTTCAAAACCGATACAACTTATAAGTGTGTATACTTTCCGGAGGAAACATTTATAATTACGTATCATGATACAAGCACACAAGTTCAAACAAAATAAAAAAAGGAAAATTATGGAAATTACATCATTCGTTTTAGGAATGCTTGCGATTGTTACGGTAGCAATGGTTGCTGTGATTGTTGTAGGTATTGTTAAGATACTGAAATTAACTAATCATGTTGATGAGTTTAGACGCCAACATATGCAGGAAGTAGACAGCATTTATAGACATATAAGTTTAAACCAACAAGGCCTTTGGAGGCAATTTGAAACGACAGGACGTGATGTCACTGAGGTTGAAAAAACCATAATGGCTCATGTTGATGCAAAACAACGGGAACTAGAACAATCATGTATTGATTTACGACAAATGGTCGAACATGAGTCTGCACATGGTCACCGTTATACGGACCACCGCATCGATAAACTTATTGATACCTATTTTGGTATGATGAAAGTTGAAAAAGAAGTTATTAAAGGTTAAATAAACATATTGAATTTGTGTGTAAAGGGCTTGGATAACAGGCTCTTTTTTGCTATTATATAGAAAATAAAGAGTTATGAAGAAAAGAAATGTTAGATTGATTGTGTTGCGCGCATTGAGGAAATTTGGCTTGTTATGTAAAAGGCCTGCCAAATCACCCTTTATCAAAGTTCAATCAGTTGCATACCCGGATGGCACTCGCACCATATTATCCGGAAAAGTTCATCGAGATGAGGTTGTTAATGATCATGATTTAGAATCAGCAATCCATGTATGGAAAGAATTAAAGAAGAAACCTAGAGCTCGTAAATCACCAATAAATAAAAAATAAAATGGATCCAAATCAAACACCAGAAAACGTAATAGAACAATTAGGATCCATTGACACGTACGAAGAACAAATGGAAGCGTTCTTGCAAGAATTATCTCTACGTAGTACTATGACTCCTACACAAAGGGAGATTGAATTAATGTCAATTGATGAATTAACTGCTGAGAATGAGTTGGTTCAACAAAAACGTAGCACTCGCAGTACCGCACAAAGAAAGTATATTGCAGAAAGATTTGAACGCGAACAAAACACCGATACCGATGAAAAAT
>Ga0247832_1003890_pt1 | contig 19605 bp, 18 predicted proteins | sample LaCruzMarch2015__10_FD_192407 | JGI IMG/M metagenome (GOLD analysis project Ga0247832, IMG submission 192407) | Freshwater microbial communities from meromictic Lake La Cruz, Castile-La Mancha, Spain - LaCruzMarch2015_4m | ecosystem: Environmental > Aquatic > Freshwater > Lake | place: Spain... | reverse complement strand
CATTCGTGCCAGATCCTGCGATGGCAAGGGCATGCGTGCCAGATCCTGCGATGGCAAGGGCCAGGAGTGCCCGAATTAAATTGCTGCGTTGGTGATTCATGGTGAAGCCTCAGTGGGGTTGCAAAGCATCGGTGCGCTCAAGAATCCAGGGCATCACATCCGATGCGAACAAAGAAACAGACCGTTTTGAAGCAGCAAATGGCAGGTCGCCAAAGGCGAAGCGCGTGAGCACAAAATTGATGCCAGAGACCTCGATTTGATGCAGCAACTGCTCGCGCACAGTTTCCGGCGTGCCTGCCAAGGCACGGCCTGCGCCCGCCAATTCGTCCCAAGTAGACGGAAAGTACGCACCGGGCTTGGTGCCGTGTTTCTCCCACAGGTACATGAAACTTTGATACCAACGTGCGTAAGCCTGACGCGCAAGATCATTGGCTTCTTTGTCTGTGGCAGCAATCACCATGTGCCGTGTGGTGCCCATCAAAGGCAACGAGTCAGCGCTGTGACCAGCAGCGGCCCACTCTTCACGGTAACGGTCTGTGATCACCCGCATGCGGTCCAGGGGGGCATTGCCCACTACATTGCAGCGGTTGGCCACGCACCAGCTGACGCCATTGGGGTCACCCACCCCGTACCACAAAGGCGGGTGTGGTGTTTGCAAAGGTGCCAAGGTCATGGGCACGTCTTTGTACTGGTAAAACTTGCCTTCGTGGGTCAATTCAGGCGAGGCCGCACGACCCGCCTTCAAAGCCTTGATCAGCACCTCATAGGACTCGAGGTAACGTTCATGGGCCTCGTCCGGGTTGACACCGTAATAACCCAGCTCATAAGGCGAGATGCCTCGGCCCACGCCCAATTGAAAACGGCCACCGCTCAAATGGTCGAGCATGCAGACTTCTTCGGCCAGACGCAAGGGGTGGTAAAGGGCCAAGGTGTAAACCAAGGGTCCAAACAGCAAACGCTTGGTTCTTTGGGCCACCGCAGAATGGAACACAGACGGCGAAGGTGACATGCCCAAAGGCGTGGCATGGTGTTCAGCCGTGAGGTAGACGTGAATGCCCACCCTGTCGTATTCCTCAATCAGTTGAAGTCGTTCTTCATAGAAATCCCTCAACAGCAGCCCACTGTTGTCAAGGTGGTCAAAAACGCCGCATTTCATAGAGACATCTCAGTCATGAGTCTGGGCAACATAGCGCAGCACTCTCATGAAACAGTATCCGTTATTCACGGCACACGGCGTCTCGTGGAAACCCTAGCCATGCCTTGAGATGAACCACACCGAGTCCGCGGCGTGACAGCACATCCGAAGCTTCTTTTTATGATGAAGTCCATGAATTACGCCCCTTCCGACCTTTTCGCTTTTGCCGACCAACTATTGCAAACCGCAGGCTTGCCACCGGACAAGGCCCAGGCCGTAGCCGACGTGTTGCTGGAAGGCGATTTGCTGGGCCACACCACGCACGGCCTGGCCTTGCTCGCCCCTTATCTGGCCGAACTGGAGTCGGGCAAGATGCGCAAAGAAGGCCAGCCGCTGGTGGTGTCGGACCACCCGGCCGCAGTGACCTGGGACGGCCAGCGCCTGCCGGGTCCTTGGCTGGTGTTGCAAGCCATCGAACTGGCCACACAACGTGCCCACACCCAAGGCACCTGCACGGTGGTCATCCGGCGCAGCCACCACATCGCTTGTCTGGCCGCTTACCACCAGCGCGTGACCGATCAGGGCTTCATGATGATGCTGCACTGCTCAGACCCCAACACCGCCAGCATCGCGCCCTTTGGCGGTCTCGACCCGGTGTTCACACCCAACCCGATGTCGGTAGGCATTCCCACGTCGGGCTTGCCGGTACTGATCGACGTGTCCACCTCGTCCACCACCAACGGCATGACCAACCGCCTGCACAAAGAGAGTGGCTTACTGCCCGCCGAGTGGGTGATGGATGGCCACGGTCAGCCCAGCCGCGACCCGGCGGTGCTCTTCAACGAGCCCAAGGGCACCATCTTGCCGCTGGGCGGCATGGACTCGGGCCACAAGGGCTACGGTCTGAGCTGGATGGTCGAAGCCTTGACCGGCGGGTTGTCAGGCCATGGCCGTGCCGACTCGCCTGAAGGCTGGGGCGCCACGGTGTATTTGCAGATCATCGACCCCCGCGCTTTCGCAGGACAAAGCGCCTTCAACACGCAGATGGACGAAGTGTCACGCCAATGCCATGCTGCGCGGCCCGCACAGCCCGACCGCTGGGTGCGCACACCAGGCGAGCGCGGCCTGAAGCTCAAGGCCGACAGCGCCAGTCAGGGCGTAGCGCTTTACCCCAACATCATGCCCATGTTGGTGCCTTGGGCCGAGAAGTTCAAAATCGCTGTGCCCGCTGCGGTTTGATCAACAAGAGGCAGATCGATCGCATTCCGAAAAAAACAACCCGGCACACGCCGGGTTTTTGGAACCATGAAAAGGTCTTGTTCAAGCCACAGGGGCAGGTTTGCGCAGAATGCGCAACAGCATCGGTGCAAACCACACCAAAGCCGTCACTATGGCCAGACACAGCGCGATGGGTCGGGCCACAAAAGCGGTCAAGTCACCGTTGGACTTGATCATTGAGGTGATGAAGTTCTCCTCCAACATGCCCCCCAACACCACGCCCAAAATGGCAGGCGCTGTCGGGAACTTGTTGGCTTCCAACACATACGCCAGGATACCGGCGACCAACATGACGCCCAGTTCAAACACCGCGTTGTTGATCGCAAACGTACCCACCACACAAAACAGAAGGATCATCGGCATCAGAATTTCACGCGGCACCTTGAGGATTCGCTTGGCCACCTTGATGCACAAAATGCCCAGGGGAATCATGATCAGGTTGGCCAAGATAAAGAGCAAGAAAACCGCATAAATGTTTTGCGGGTTGGTGGTAAACAAGGTCGGGCCGGGGTTCATGTTCTTCATGTAGAGCACGCCGATCACGATGGCCGTGATCGAGTCACCCGGAATACCAAAAACCAGTGCCGGAATCCACGCACCGGCCAAGGCGCTGTTGTTCGCCGAGCCGGATTCCACAATGCCTTCCACATGCCCGGTGCCAAATTTTTCGGGCTCTTTGGAAAACTTCTTGCTCATCGCATACGACATCCAGGCCGCGATATCGGCGCCTGCCCCCGGCAAAGCGCCCACAGCAGTGCCCAGCACACTGCCCCGCAAAATTTGTTTGGGGTATTTTTTGGCCAGGGCCCATTGGCCCTTGAGCACACCGCCCACTTCTTCCACCACCAATTCTGCAGGCGGGCTGGTGTCCACCACGTAGCGGATGATTTCGGAGATGGCAAACATGCCGATCATCATGGCGATCATGCCAATGCCACCCGTCATCTCGACGGTGCCAAATGTGAAGCGCGGAAAACCCGCCGGGTTACCCAAGCCCACACACGCCACCAGCAAGCCAAGGAACAACATCATCAACCCCTTGACCGGCGAACCGGTGGAGATGAAGACCGCGCAAGTCAAACCCAGCAGCACCAACCAGAAGTACTCGAACGAGCTGAAATTCAGCGCAAAGTCGGCCAAGGCAGGCGCCGCCACGATCAGCACCGCCGTGCCAAACAAGCCACCCACTGCCGAGAACACCAGGCCTGCACCCAGCGCTTTTTCGGCCTGGCCTTTGCGGGTCATGGCAAAGGCTTCGTCGGTGTAAGCCGCCGATGCCGGCGTGCCCGGAATGCGCAGCAAACAACCTGGGATGTCCCCGGAAAAAATCGCCATGGCCGTGGCTGTGACCATGGCCGCCACCGCTGGGATCGGCGGCATGAAGAAGGTCACGGGCACCAACAGCGCAGTGGCCATGGTGGCGGTCAGTCCCGGCACTGCCCCAACGAAAAGGCCATAAAAGGCGGCAAGCACCATCACCATCAAGGTGTAGGGCTCAAACACCATCGAAAAAGCTTGGCCAATGGCTGTCCACATGAAACTCGACTCCTCAGACTGTCATCGTCATTTGGGTGAAAAAGAGTAGGTCACTGCCCTTACCAAGCGAAGGGCGTCAAGATGCCCCACGGCAAGGGCACGCGCAGCAATTTGTAAAAAGCAAAGTGAACTACCACAGTGGCCACCAGCGCCCAAAAGACCGAACGGCCCCAAGCCACTTGCAATGATCTGAACAAGGTCACCAGCATCAAAAATGCGGTGATGAAAAATCCCAGCTCATCAGATAGCAAGATGTAAAACACCACCGAGCCCAGCAAGGCGACCAGCGCCTTGGTGTGCCGTGGCGAACGCACCCAGTCTTCCCACTCAATCCAAGGCCCCTCTGAGCGGGCACGCCAGCCTTGCCAGACCAGCAAGGCCCCGCCCACACACAGGCCCACCGCAATCAAGCCCGGAAACAAAGCAGGCCCGACCGGTTGACCGGGAATGTTGGGGTAAGCACGCACGGCCCAAAGCACCGCAGCGCCCAAGGCCATGAGCACAAAGCCCCAAATAGCGTCGTTGATTTTCATGCGCAGGCTTACTTGACCAGACCCACAGCCTTCATGGTCACGCCCATTTCGGCATCGGATTTGGCCATGAATTTGGCCATGTCATCAGGCCCGCCATAAATCACACCCAGGCCACGACTGGTCATGAAGTCGTTGTAATCCTTGCTGGCCACGGCCTTGCGCACGGCTTCGGCCAGCCTGGTTTGAATCGGCGCTGGCAAGCCTTTGGGGGCCAGCACGCCGCGCCAGGCCGCCATGGTCCAGTTGCTGCCTGTGGCCGATTTGAGGGTCGGCACATTGGGGTAGAGGGTGGATGGCTTGGCGTCCATGATGGCCAGGCTCTTGACCTTGCCTGCATCGATCAGCGAGCGGGCTTCGGGCAGGGACACCGGGGCCACTTCAACTCCCCCCGCCACCATATCTTGCAAGCCGGGCGCTGCGCCGTTGCTGGGCACCCAAGGCAATGCGGCAGGGTCGATTTTCTGGTCGAGCAACAAACCGGCAATGGCCAAATGCCAAATGCCGCCCTGGCCTGTACCCGAGGCTTTGAACTTGCCGGGGTTGGCCTTGATGGCAGCCAGCAACTCGTTCACGTTTTTGTAAGGCGAATCGGCACGAACCTGAATGCCGGCCGGGTCGGCATTGACCAGACCGATGGGGGTGTAGGAGGCCCCGGTCAGTTGGGTCAGACCTTGCCAGTGCATCATGCCGATTTCGACCGTGGCCAGACCAATGGTGTAGCCGTCAGCAGGTGCCGAAGCAATGGCCGCATGGCCCACCACGCCGCTGCCGCCGGTGCGGTTGACCACCGTGACGGGTTGACCCAAGTCTTTTTCGAGCAAACTGGCCACGATGCGGGCCACGGCATCGGTGCCGCCACCTGCGCCCCAAGGCACGATCATGGTGATGGGACGGACGGGATAATTTTGAGCGGCAGCAGGCACGGCAGCTGCCAAACAAGCCAAGCCAGCAACTGCGCTGGCAACCAAAGTACGGCGTGAGCGATTGAACATGGGTGTCTCCTTGTGATTTGAACAGCCGGGCCCACAGGGACCTGCTGATACCAAGATATACCGATTCGATCGTCATACCAATAGGGTCAACCATAGCCCCAGTAACTCTGGCGACTGTCGCGTGCACCCCTGATGCCGACCTCGTCAGTGACCAGCCCTTCAGTCCAGCTTGGCCCCCGCCACAAACCAGCGCCCGATCAAGGCCCGGTCTTCTTCGGTCAGGCCAGTGGCATTGCCCATGGGCATTTGCTTGGTCACCGCCACTTGCTGGTAGACGTTTTGTGAGTGCTGCTTGATCAACTCGGGGCTGTCCAGTCGCACGTTTTTCATTTGCAATTGCGCACCATGGCAGCTGATGCAATGCTGACCCACGAGGCTTTGCACCTGGGCAAAGCTCACCGGCTGGACAGGCACTGCAGAGACCTTGGGCGGCGCAGGCCGCAAGGCCACGATAACCCCCAATATCATCACCACGCCCACCGCTGCAAAGGGCCAGGGATTTGCAGCACGGCCCAGATGAAAGGCGTGGCGCTGCACAAAGAACTGGCGGATCAAAGCGCCAGCCAACATCATCACGAACAGCAGCACCCAGCGGTGTTCGTGTGTGTACAAAAAGCTGTAGTGGTTGCTGAGCATCGCAAAGATGACGGGCAATGTGAAATAAGTGTTGTGCACACTGCGCTGCTTGCCACGCTTGCCGTGGATGCCCAGGGAATTGGCGTCATAGGCTTCACCGGACGTCATGGCAGCTACCACCTTGCGCTGGCCGGGGATGATCCAGAAAAACACATTGGCGCTCATCACGGTAGCGATCATGGCCCCCACCAACAAGAAGGCAGCACGGCCTGCAAACAGCTCGTTGGCCAGCCAGGCACAAAACGCCACGACCACGAGCATCAAGCCCGCCACGATCAGCTCGCCATTTTTTCGGAAGCCGAACACGCGGCAAATGGTGTCGTAGACCAACCAAAACGCCACCAACAGACCCACAGCGGCCGAACCGGCCACCACAGGCGTCCAGTCCATCAGCGACTTGTCGATCAGGAAAGTGCCCGCGTTGTAGAGGTAGAGCACCGTGAACAGCGCAAAACCACTCAGCCAAGTGGAATAAGCTTCCCAATAAAACCAATGGAGCTTGGTGTGAATGATTTTGGGGGCGACCATGTACTTTTGCGGGTTGTAAAAACCGCCACCGTGCACCGCCCACATGGCGCCGCCCACTCCTTTTTCGAGCAGGTCGGCCGAGTTGGGTTTTTGCAGGTTGTTGTCCAGAAAGACAAAGTAAAACGAGGAGCCAATCCAGGCGATGGCGGTGATGACGTGCACCCATCGCAGCAACAAATTGGCCCATTCCAGCAGATACGTTTCCATGAAGGATCTCCACCCCCCTCACCACCGCGGGCCCTGTGAGCGGGTATTCGGTCGCGAACATGTTCCGGAGGGAACCTGCGCCGCTGCGACCAGTGCACCGAAGTGTATACAGTTTATGTTCAGGATTCCAGTCCCCCTCTGCCGTGGCGGCCTAGGGGAAACCAGCATCACGCCTTCAAAGGTTTTGCAAGAGTTGTGCCGCCACCGCCACAGCAATGACTTCGGGCTCTTTGCCTGTGATGCCCGGCACGCCAATAGGGCAGGTGATGCGGGCGATCTCTTCGGCCGTGAAACCCCGGTCCTCCAGGCGGTGCCGGAAGGTGGCCCATTTGGTGGCACTGCCGATCAGGCCGACAAAGGGCAAATCGTCCTGCGCCCGCAGGCGCTTGAGGCAAGCCACCACAATGTCCAGATCTTCGGCATGGCTGAAACTCATGATCAGCACCCGGCTTCCCGGGGCCAGATCGGCCACAGCAGCTTGCACCGGGTTGGAGTGCTCGCATTCCACCCCGTCGGGCACATCGGTCGGAAAAATCTCGTCGCGGCTGTCGATCCAGCGCACCGCAAAAGGCAAAGGCGCCAGGGCGTTCACAATTGCTCGTCCCACATGGCCACCGCCAAACAGCGCCAACGGGGTGCGTGACGGCATCAACACCGTGCGCAAGCGCGCCACGTCGCCTGCGTCCACACGCTCCAAAAGCAACTCCACCACCCCGCCGCAGCACTGCCCCAAACTGGGGCCAAGCACCTGACGAAAGTGAGTAGGCACCAACTCCCCAGCCAGTAGCCGTCGAGCCTGCGACAAAGCCTGAAATTCCAGATGTCCGCCACCAATCGTGCCTTCTTCGCCTCGGGCAAACACCAGCATGTGGGTGCCTGGCCCACGCGGCACCGAGCCCTGGGTGGCTTGCACACTCACCCGCACCGCTGCCTCTCCGGCCAAACGATCCAACGCCACCATCATCCAATTCACACGCACACCCCTTTGTCAAATGGCCACTCGCCAAGGCCCGTGTCCAATGCCACAATCACGCCCAAACACCGAGTATGCCAAGGAGAGGACCCGATCTATGCCAGAGGCACCCCAGCACCATCACCCGCAACATAACCCGCACCGCACCGTTTTGTCGCGCACCTTGCTGGCCCTGAGCGCCGTGGGCCTGGGCTGGCTGAGCGGCTGCAGCGCGCCCCCGACCGCCAAACCGACCCCACGGCCTTCCACCAGCCAGGTGCCAAGCACACCCGCCATACCTGCCATACCTTCCATCCCCGCCACACCTTCCATACCCGCCGCGACACAGCCGGCCACCGTGGCCCAACCCGCTGCGACTGCCGCAGCCCCCAGTCCGGTCAAATCGGCCGCACGCAACGCCAAGGATTACCGCAAGGACGCAGCCAACCACCTTTATGCTCGGCACAGCCAAAGCATTTACAAAGGCCGCCTGCCCCCCATGTTAGAGGCGGTGGGTGTGCTCAACGTCGACATCGACAGGCACGGCTCGGTCAAATCGGTGCAATGGATGCGTGCACCCCGGCATGTGCCGCAAGTGATGCAACAAATCGAACGCATGGTCAAAGCCGCAGCCCCATACCCCGTGCCCCAGCACATGAGCCAGGTCACCTACACCGATGTGTGGCTTTGGCACAAAAGCGGCAAGTTTCAGCTCGACACCCTGACTGAGGGTCAGGACTGATCAGAACTCTTGGGACCACTGAGGTCAGCCAAGCTCAGGCCCAAGACAAGCCTCAGGCCGGCGTTGTCTGCTCGTACGCCGCGCCAGGCAGCAAAGTCAAAATGAGCGTGGTGGCCACCGAAAAACCCGCCAGCAGCAAGAGCGAGCTGCCAAAGCCCATGGCCTTGACCACCGGCCCCAAGGCCCAGACCGACAAGGAGCTCACCGCGAACGACACGCCCAAACGCATGCCCGAGACGCGTGAACGCAGGCGGTCGTCTACATAGCGGGCGATCATGAAATCGGTGAAGGGAATCGCCCCGAAGATGAATACCATCACGCCAATCAGCGCCGCAAACAGCCACCACCCCTGTGCCTGCGAGGCCAGCACCAGCATGGGGATCTGCGCCATCACCATGAACATGAAAAAGTGTTTGAGCGGGAAACGGTTGATCAGGTGCCCCACCACCACCTGGGCCACCGAAGCCACGGCGTAAACCAAGGCCAGCAACAGGCCCAAGCTGGCAGGGTCTTCCATAACGCCCTTGAAGCGCTCGGTGATCAAAGGCCCATTGCCGTTGGTGGTGAAGTTGAACAACACGCTGCTGGTGACGGCCGCTGCCGTCATCACCACCAGTGCACGCGCCAACATCGGCGCGGGCAGGCTCACCTTGGCGCCGCCTTTGCGTTTGGCGGGCGATGTCAACTCTTGCGGACAAGCGCGGGCAAACACCCAGCCGCAGACCAAGGCCAACACACCCGGCACCACAAAGGCCGCACGCCAGCCCTGCCACTGAATCAGAAAACCCGTGAGCAAGGCCGCCACCGCCACGCCCAAGTTGCCCGCCAGGCCATTGAAACCAATCGTCGCCCCAGGATTGGACGAGCGTTCCAGCAACATCGGAATGCCCACAGGGTGGTAAATGGATGCAAACACGCCGATCAGCGTCAGGCTTATGGCCAGTTGCCAAGGCGTTTGGGTGAACGCCGTGAGGATGGACGCCGTACCAATGCCAAAAAAGAAGATCAGCATCATGCTGCGCCGGCCCCACAAATCGCCCAATCGCCCGGCTGGCAAAGAACCCAGACCGAACATGAAGAACGCTCCCGCGCCATAGGGCATGAGGTCTTGCCACTGGGACAGTCCCATGTCGGTCGCGATGGTGCTGACTGCCGCCGCAAAAATCAGCAAGAACAAATGGTCCAAGGCGTGCGCGATGTTGAGCAAGCCCCGCACCACGCGGGGGTGGTCAGCGTTTGGTTCGGGCACAGTGTCGGCAGAAGAGGTCAAGGTGGTCATGGTTGCTATTCGCTTTCGACTTGATGCTTTCAGATTTGGCATCTCGGCCTTTTTATCTCGTCGTCCCGGCCTTGAGGCGGGATCCAGAGCGCAAAGCCAAGGTTTGCAAAGGGCAGCGCGGTGCAATGGATCCCGGGTCTTCGCCCGGGATGACACGCATTTAGATGACTCTGATGTGTCTTTTTCATCGTGTCGAATCCATAATGTGCGCCCAAGGCCGATGGAACGGTGTCGCTTTGGTCACAGCGGGGGCGCATCAGGCTGCGCGTCACAAAGGTGCATTGGCCGGGGCTTTGCGGTCCCAAATGTGCGAACGCCAGTACACCGCCATGGCACCAGTCAACAGTAACCCCAGGGCCGAATACATGCCGGCAGTGGCGGCATAACCCCAGCGGTCAATCAGCGGGCCCGACAGCAGCAGGCCCAATGGCAAACCCCAGATGGCCAGCATGCGCATGCCCATAACACGGCCGCGGTAAGCGGGCTCTGTGGCGCGCAGCATCACGGCCGCCAGCGGCGTCATGCTCAAGCTTTGCGCCAGGCCGGCCAAGCACAGCAAGGCCATGCCCACACCCAGATGCGTGCTGAAGGCGAACAGCACATCCACCGCAAACCAAACCGCCCCGGCCAGCACCATGGTTTGCGCGGCGCGAAACGCAAATCGGTGCGAACTGAGCACCACCGAGCCCACCAGGCCACCAAAAGCAAAGCTGGCGCCCAGCCAGCCGAGACCCGTCTGGTCGGTCAGGTAAATGTTTTTGGCCACATAAGGCAGCAAGCCCAATGAGAAGGGAAAGGCCAACAGGTTGGCCAAAAACGCCAAGGCCATGGCGGCCATCAGCACCGGACGGGTCCACACATAGCCAAAGGCCAGCTGCAAGTCGCGCACAGGCGATAGGCGTGGGGCATCTATGACGGCAGTTTGTGCAGGCCCATCAGACACGCCACGAGACAGCACAAAGCTGAGCGAGTAAAGCGCGGTGATCAGCGCGTATGCCCAAGTCATGCCCAACCAGGCCACCACGCCCGCGCCCGCCAAGGCACCCGCAATGCGGGCAGAATCCGAGGTGATGCGGGAGATGCCCAGCGCCCCGAGCAAATGCCGGGGCGGCAAGGTCTGAGCGATCAAGGCGTTGCGCATCATCATGTCCGAGGGGCGCACCAGGCCTGCCAGAGCAGCTATGACCAGCACGATCACGGGCGTGAGGGCTTGCACCCAGGCCAGCAGCATGAAGGTGGCGGCCAGCGCCGCATACAGAGCACGCGACAAATACAGCATGCGGCGGTAACCCAGCCGATCACCCACCACGCCAAACATGGGGGAAACCAAAGAGCCCAAGTATTGCAAGGAGCCAAACACCACCAGCATCATCACCGAGCCCGACTCGACCAGGATGAACCAACCCAGCACGATGGTCTCCATCTCGAAAGCCCAGGACGTGGTCAGATCGGCAGGCCACTGGAAACGAAAACTCCGCACCAGGAACGGGTCGCGCCAGTGCATGGCGGGAGGGGATGGAGTGGCTGAAGAGGTCACTGTGGTGACCTTGTGCCCTGCTGCAAACTCTGCAAAATCTCAAACGGTTGTGGGCTGCGGGTCATGCTTGGGCAGAGCTCAGTCTTGCCCAGCGCGAGAAGGCTGATGGGAGGGTTCGGCGTTTTGAGATTGGGATTTCGCTGGCGCAGGTTCGGCCATGAAACACATCTTCTCGCCATCCCAGCGCTGGCCACACCAGCACTGGCCTTCGGCGTTGATGATGCAAGTGCCAGTGCCGCAGCACCGTGGATCGTCTGACATGGGCCTGCTCCTGTGGGCTATGGGGATCAAAATGACAGGATGCCTGAAACCATTTCAGGCATCCGGCTCAACGCATCACAACCCTGCAGTGGCCTTGGCTTTTTCGCAAGCCATCAAGATGCGCTCAGGCGTGGCTGGGGCGTCCAAATACACCACAGCCTTGTGATCGACGCTGGCGGCCACCGCATCACGCAGGGCGAAGAAAGTTGACAAGCCCAGCATCAACGGCGGCTCGCCCGTGGCCTTGCTGTTGAAAGGCGTGGGCTTCAAGTTGGCGTTGTCGAACAGCGTCACTTTAAAGTGCTCTGGAATGTCCCCCGCCACCGGAATTTTGTAAGTGCTGGGGCCATGCGTGAGCAGCTTGCCTTTTTTGTCCCAAATGCACTCTTCCATGGTGAGCCAGCCCATGCCTTGCACAAAAGCGCCTTCGATCTGGCCTTTGTCCAGAGCGGGGTTGATGCTGCGGCCCACGTCGTGCACGATGTCCACGGCTTTGAGCCACCACTCGCCGGTACGGGTGTCGATCTCCACTTCGCTCACGGCCGCGCCGTAGCAGTAGTAATAGAAAGCACGGCCATTCAAGGTTGCGAAGTCGTATTTGATTTCGGGCGTCATGTAAAAGCCCGTGACCGACAAGCCGACACGCTCCATATACGCTTGCTTGTTCACGTCGGCCCACTTGACCGACTTGCCCTCTGGATTCGAGCCATCGTGCAGCTCGTTGTTAGCAAAAGCCACGTCGTCAGCCTGGCAGCCCAGCATGCGGGCGGCCACAGGCTTTAAGCGCTCGCGCATTTGCATCGTCGCGTTCATGATGGCCGCGCCATTGATGTCGGCACCGCTCGATGCGGAGGTGGCTGACGCGTTGGGCACTTTTTGCGAGTCAGTCGCGGTGATCCGCACATGGTCCACGCTGATGCCCAAACCATCGGCACAGACTTGTGCCATCTTGGTGTTGAGGCCTTGGCCCATTTCGGTGCCGCCGTGGTTGCAGCTGACTGAGCCATCCATGTAAATCACCAACAGCGCGCCGCCTTGATTGAGGTGCGTGGCGGTGAAGCTGATGCCGAACTTCAGTGGCACCAATGACAAACCACGCTTGCGGGTTTTGCTCTTGGCGTTGAAGGCTTGAATCTGCGCGCGGCGCTCGGTGTATTTCGATTCCTGCTCCACCTGGTCGATCACCTGGTCGCCCACCCAGTCTTCGATGAGCTGGTTGTATTGGGTGGTCATGGTGTCGGGTGTGCCGCTGATGGCGGGGTCTTTGTAGAGGTTGAGCTTGCGCACTTGCAGTGGGTCTTTGCCCAAAGTCATGGCGATCTCGTCCATCACCGTCTCGATGCCGAACATGCCTTGTGGGCCGCCAAAGCCACGGAAAGCGGTGGCGCTTTGGGTGTTGGTTTTGCAGCGGTGGCTGACCAGCTTGAGCGCGGGCAGGTGGTAAGTGTTGTCGATGTGCAAGCAAGCACGATCATTCACAGGGCCCGAGTAATCGGTGCTGTAGCCGCAGCGCGACATGAGCGTGATGTTGGCGCCCAGTACGCGGCCGTTGTCGTCAAAGCCCACTTCATAGTCGATGCGGAAATCGTGGCGCTTGCCAGTGATGGTCATGTCGTCGTCGCGGTTGACGCGCAGCTTAACGGGCTTTTGCAGCTTGTGCGCAGCCAGCGCGGCGCTTTGGCTGAAAATGCTGGCATTACCCTCTTTGCCACCAAAGCCGCCACCCATTCGGCGGCAGATCACCTCCACATCGTTGGTGTGCAGGTTCAGGGCGTGCGCGGCTTCGCGCTGGTTGCCGTCAGGGTGCTGGGTTGACACGTAAAGCGTGAGCTGGCCGTCTTCTTTGGGCACCGCGTAAGTGATTTGGCCTTCAAGGTAAAACTGCTCTTGCTGGCCGGTGCGGGTCGTGCCCTTGATCTTGTGGGGCGCGTTGGCGATGGCTGCTGCTGCATCACCTCGGGTGATGCCCTTGGCCGGCATGATGAAGCTGCCCGCTTCCATGGCCTCTTCCACCGTCAAGATGGGCTTGAGTTCGTTCACCAGCACCTTGGCTTTGTGAGCGGCTTCGCGGGCATACAGCATGTCGCGCGCCACGACCACGGCCACGGCTTGGCCAATGAACTCGACCTTGCCAGCGGCGAGGAACGGATCGTCGTGCACGATGGGGCCGCAGTTGTTTTCGCCGGGAATGTCTTTGGCGGTGTAAACCGCCACCACGCCGTGCTCACGCAAGATGGCTGCGCGGTCAATGCCGTCGCCGATCAGCTCACCATGCGCCACAGGCGACAAGATGAGCGCGGCATACAAAGTGCCTGCGTGCTCGGGGATGTCGTCAATGTAGGTGGCCGAGCCTGTGACGTGCAGATGCGCGGACTCGTGCACCAGCTCTTTGCCCTGTTGGACACCTGAGACAGGCAGCAGGTTTTTGAGTGCGGTAGGAGCGTTCATTTTTTGCCTCTAGAGTGAGGGGGCAGAGCAAATTTGCTGCGCAAATATTGGTCTATCCCCAGGTTTTAAGATTGTTCTTCGATGAATTCCAAAGCCAAGTTGCGGGCCACCAAGGCACGGTAGGCCCATGTGGCACGCAAGCCGTCGCGGGCCGTAAAGCTGGTGGCAATCGCTGCATCCAGATCGGCCGCTGTCACCTCGGATGGCACGCGACCTTCCAGCACGGCCTCCAGCTTGAGCGCACGGCAGGGCGAAGGCGCCAAGCCGTTGTAGGCCAACTTCACACCCGACAACTTGCCGCCTTTCAGCGCATAGCTGATGGCAGCGCAGGTGGCCGAAATGTCTTGCTCAAAACGCTTACTGACCTTGTGCGCGCGGAACACCTGGCCGGCCACGGGCTTGGGCAATTCGACGGCTTCGATGAACTCTCCGGGCTCCATCACGTTTTTCTTCATGCCCGTGTAGAAGTTGTCCAGCAGCACCTTGCGGGTCTTTTCGCCCCGGCGCAGCACCAGGCTGGCACCCAGCGCCATCAGGCAAGGCATGGTGTCGCCAATCGGCGAGCCGTTGGCGATGTTGCCCGCCAGCGTGGCGGTGGACCGAATGGGGGGCGAACCAAAGCGCCGCAGCACCTCGGTGAAGTCGGGGTAGGCCTTGGCGACCAGCGCCTCGACTTGCGTCAGCGACACGGCTGCGCCAATGCGCCAGACCTGGTCGGTTTCTTTGACCTGACGCAGCTCGGCCACATTGCCCAAATACATGATGTGGTCAGGTCGGCTGAACTGCTTGTTCACCTGCAGGCCAATTTCGGTGCTGCCCGCCAGCAAAGTGGTGGTGGGGTTCTTCAACAAATAGTCGGCGACTTCGGTCAAGGTGGCGGGCGAGACAAACTCGTTGCCCTTCTTGGTGCGAACCACCGGCTGCACGATGATGTCGCCGTCCAGGCTCAAGGTGGGCACGCTGGATCGCTTGATTTCTTTAAGCAACGGCAGGTCGGCGCTGTCGTCCAACTTCAAAGCTACTTTTTTCTCGCAGGCCTTGGCAGCGGCATCGATGATGGGCGCGTAGCCGGTACAACGGCACAAGTTGCCGCTCAGGGCGTCGGTGATGTCTTGACGCGCGGGCGAGGTATTGGTTTGCACCATGTTCACCAAGCTCATCACGATGCCGGGCGTGCAAAAACCGCACTGCGAGCCGTGGCACTTGACCATTTCTTCTTGCACCGGGTGCATCGAACCATCGGCTTTTTTCAAGCTCTCCACCGTCTTGATGGATTTGCCATCGAGCGATGGCAGCAACTGAATACACGCATTGGTGGCCACATAGTCCACCCCTGTGCCAGCGGCGTTGAGTTCACCCACCATGACCACACAAGCGCCGCAATCGCCTTCGGCGCAGCCCTCTTTGGTCCCGGTGCGGTGCAGTTGCTCGCGCAGGTAATCCAGAACAGTGGTGGTGCGGCGCTTGCCTTGGGCTTCGACGATGCGGCCGTCGAGTACAAAGCGCACAGAGTTGGTGACTTGGGTCATGGTGCGGGGAGGGGTAAATAAACGGTAGGACCCCATTCTAAGTAAGCGGGGCTTGGGCTGGCGGGATTTTTTAAAACGCTCAGGGCTGGCGCCGCGCATCCATTTCCCGAATCAGCGCACGGGCTTCGTCCCCCTCTGGAATCGGCTGACCGCTGTCGCGCCACTGAACGGCCGACTTGAAGCCTTGGTCCTGCGCATGGCGGCGGAACCACATGCCTTCGGGGTTGTGGCGCGTGATGCCGTCGAAGACCGTTGCCATTTGCTGGCTCTGCTCCAGGCCCATGGCCAGCATCACCTGGTTGACCACCATCTTGTGCATGGCCAGGTGACTCGACGGCACACTGGCGATGCGGCTGGCCAATGCCATCGTGGCGGTTTCCAGCTCGCTCTGAGGCACCGCTTCGTTGGCCAAGCCCCACGCCGCGGCGGTGCGCCCATCGATCACATTGCCGGTAAACATCATCTGCTTGGCCCGCGTGGGCCCCAGGCGGTAGGTCCACATGGCCGTGGTGGGGCAGCCCCAGACGCGGGTGGGCATGTAGCCAATGCGGGCATCATCGGCCATGACCAGCAGGTCGCAGCACAGCGCGATGTCGCTGCCGCCAGCCACCGCCGCGCCATGCACCTTGGCAATGGTCGGTTTGGCACTGCGCCACAGGCTCATGAAGTCCTCTGTGTTGCGCTTCATATAGGCATAGTCGACCATCGGGTCCCATGGTGTGCGTTCCTGCTGACAGGGGTGGTCGATGTCACCTTCTCCGAAGATGCTCAGGTCATAGCCACCGCAAAAACCTTTGCCCGCGCCTTCGACCACGATGACATGGATCGCGGGATCGGCGTTCGCCCACTCCACAGCGGCGCGGATTTCCCGAGGCGTCTCTTCGTTGATGGCGTTCAGGCGCTCCGGCCGGTTGAGCAACAGGCGCGCAACGCGGGGGTTGGCCGGGTCGGGCTGGATACTCAGAGTCGAAAAATCGGGCATGCGGTCTCCTGGTTGCCAGGGTGATGCTAGATCGGTCGCGTCAAGGTGACAGCCGCCAGCGTGACAATAAATCGGGGCCATCAAACGGGGTCAGATCCCGATTTATTCGAAGCCCCATCCCCATTGGGGCAAGAAGCGGGCACTTTGGCCTCCACCCCGTTGCGGTGCACCCAAGGGGCCACCGCAGCGTTGACCCACAAACCCATTTTGGCGGTGCGTGCTGCTGCGTGTGCTGCTGAATAGGCTTGGCGTTGCCGAATGTCAATTTCGCATTGATAGGCCTCGTAATACCAAGCCGCACCCGACGTCACTTGATTCAGGTTGGCCTGGCTGCAATCGGACTTGAAGACAGTGCCCACCACCCTGCCGTAGGCGTCTTTTTGGGCATAAGTGACGGTGACGCTCTGGCCCAAGACCATGGCGGCCAAATGCGCCCGTGACGATGGGCCATAGGCTTGATCCAACTCAGGGGCGTCGATGCTGGCCAGTCGAATCGATTCGCCGCCCACTGTGATCGTGTCGCCGTCGTGCACCGATGTCACCTTGCCGGTGATGCGCTGCGTGCCAACGCTGACGGCGCAATGCGTGTTGCCCGATGCAGGCGCAAAACTCGCGCCGTCCCCGCCGCCGCATGCCGACAAAGCCATCGTAAAAATGAACATCAAAGACCTCAACATGACAGCAGCTTAGCCGAGTGAGTCCCGTGTGCAAAGCCAAAAATGGGAAAGAGACCCCAATTGAATGCCTCAAAAATGAACCGCTGCGCCAACCACTGGGGTGGGACTGACAAAGTGCCTACACTTTCGCCATGCAACACAATGACTTCACCCCTTGGTTTGTCTCACCCCAGAGCCAATGCAACCTTTCGGGCTTTGACACCGAGCCCCCCTCCAAAGGGCTGCCCTCGGGCAGCGCATTAGAGGAGCAGTTGGTCGAATTGGGGGAAAAGCTCAACAAACTGCAAAGCACTCTGCACGCAGCCAAAACCCGGGGCTTGCTCGTCGTGTTTCAGGGCATGGACACTGCGGGCAAGGACGGCGTGATCCGCAGCGTTTTCAGCCACGTCAGCCCCTTGGGCGTGCGAGCCGAAGCCTTTGGCGTGCCCACTGAGCTGGAAAGCCGCCATGACTTTTTGTGGCGCATCCACGCCAAAGCCCCAGCGCGCGGCGAAATGGTAATTTTCAACCGCAGCCACTACGAAGATGTGCTGGTCACCCGCGTTCGGGGCATGATTGACGAGGCAGCTTGCCAACAACGGTACGACAACATCCTGCACTTCGAGTCTTTGCTGCAAGACTCGGGCATCAGCGTATTGAAGTGCTATTTGCACATTTCCAAATCCGAGCAAAAGAAACGCCTGCAAGCCCGGCTGGACGACCCGCGCAAACATTGGAAACTGCAGCCTTCGGATTTTGCCGACCGTGAACTGTGGCCCCAATTCACCCAGGCCTACGAAGCGGCCCTGAGCGCCACCAGCACGCCAGAATCCCCGTGGTACGTGGTGCCCGCCGACAGCAAACCTTACCGGGACAGTTTCGTGGCCGGGCTGATCGTGCAAACCCTGGAAAACATGAAACTGAAGACCCCGAAACCCAGTTTTGACCTGTCCAAAGTCAAACTGACTTGAGTTCCCGTCTGCTCAACAGATCCGATGGGATCGCAAGACCGGGACATGCCCCGATAGCATTCAGGACCCGCGATACGTCGAATAACTCCATGGGCTGGCCAGCAGCGGCACATGGTAGTGCTGGTCTTCGTGGGCCACGCCGAAATCCAGGCTCACTTGGTTCAAAAAGTTAGGCTCTGCCAATTCCACGCCTCTGGCCTTGAAGTAGTCGCTCACATTGAACACCAAGCGGTAAGTGCCTTTGCGCAGACTGGCGTGGTCGTAGAGCATGCCGTCGGGATTGCGCCCGTCGTGGTTGAGGGTGAAGCTTTTGACCCAAGTGGCCTGATCGCCTTGCGTGGTGTACAGGGCCACCTGCATGCCCGCTGCAGGGCAGCCGTGCATCGTGTCCAGAACGTGTGTACTCAATCCCATGGTGTTGCTCGCTTGTCTTGAAGAGGGGTCAAAAGAGTGGTTTTGGCCAGGCTTTGAAAAGCCCTACAAACCGGTCGACTGAAGTGTATACAATTTTGCTTTTGGTGACTATGATTTGCGCCACCGACACAAAAACACCTGGGTTCATCCCCAAAGGGACCGCGAGACATGGAAACTTCCACCACGCACCACATCGTCGAATCGCTGACCCGCGCCATCGTGGAGCATCGGCTTTTGCCCGGTTCCAAGCTGGCCGAGCAAAAGCTGGCCGACCACTTTGGTGTGTCGCGCACGCTGGTGCGACAGGCGCTGTTCCAGTTGTCGCAAAACCGGTTGATCAAACTTGAGCCCGCACGCGGCGCTTTTGTGGCCGCCCCTTCGGTCGAAGAAGCGCAACAGGTGTTTGCGGTACGCCGCATGCTGGAGGCCGAGATGACCCGCGCCTTTGTGCAACAGGTCACGCCCGAACAAATCGTGGCGCTGAGAGAACACATCAAACAAGAGCGTGAAGCCGTGAAACAAGGCGACATCACCGGTCGCACCGAACTGCTGGGCGACTTTCATGTGCGCATGGCCGAGTTGATGCACAACGATGTGCTGGCCCAGGTGCTGGGCGAATTGATCTCGCGCTGCGCCCTGATCACGCTAATGTACCAGTCGCGCAACGAGGCCGAGCACTCGACCGACGAGCATGTGACCATCGTGGCCGCGCTGGAGGCGCAGGACTCGGAGTTGGCCGTGCGCCTGATGCACGAGCACCTTCTGCACGTCGAAGCCAGTTTGACCTTTGACCGCAAAGTCCCCACCCACGACATTTCCCTGGCCCTGGCCTGAACCTTTGAGCACCCGCAAGAGCACAGCATGAGCACCTACGACTCCACCCTCCCCTACCCACGCGACCTGATGGGCTACGGCCGCCATGTGCCGCACGCCCAATGGCCCGGTGGCGCCCGCGTGGCCGTGCAGTTTGTGCTGAACTACGAAGAAGG
>Ga0247832_1003889_pt1 | contig 19609 bp, 15 predicted proteins | sample LaCruzMarch2015__10_FD_192407 | JGI IMG/M metagenome (GOLD analysis project Ga0247832, IMG submission 192407) | Freshwater microbial communities from meromictic Lake La Cruz, Castile-La Mancha, Spain - LaCruzMarch2015_4m | ecosystem: Environmental > Aquatic > Freshwater > Lake | place: Spain... | reverse complement strand
TCGCTTGATGCATCCATTCCGCAGTTTTCGGCAAGGTGTGCGCGAACTGGATGTCGGCAAGCGACGTGGAAATGGCTTTGACCTCACCGCCGATTTTGGTGCCAGCATGAGGGTCGAACGTTTCCAGTTGGCTCGGCCCACCTTGCATCCACAGGATGATAAGGTTTTTCGCCAGCAATTTTTTCGCTTGCTTGGATTCGGAGGCACGAGCGAGTCGTTCCGCGAAATGCGTCAACGATCCTGCGGTCGCTAAACCAACGGTTGAGATGGCCGTCGATCTTAGGAATTGTCGGCGTCGGAAATCGACCAACGATTGGCATCCATACTCGCGTTCATTTAGTGATTCCATTGGAACTCCGTGCTATTGATGAGCGTCCAGAACAAACTGCCGACGGCTTTGGAGCGAGCGTCGCCACGCGTATCATGCAATCGGTCGCAAAATGCAGTTAGCTCAGCGCCCGATGGTTTTCGATTCAGGACGGACAGATATGCGGTCTCGATTGCAAGTTTGTCGTCACCTGCCAGCATTGCGATCCGGGAAGATGCATTCGCGATTGGATTGTTGTCGACATGTTCCGAAACGTAAGAGCCGTTCATCACCAGAAGTCGTTGGGGAATGGTGACGGTTTGCGGAGTGAATTCTTCGTCTCCGCGATCTCCATAAGCTTTTGTGAAATCGTTCACTCCGCCAAACAGTTCGAGTTTAGCGATAATGGAGCTGTTGCCATCGATCGCTTTGATACGAGCGGACTGATGAATCGAAGCGGCAACTTGTTCGGGTCGCAATTGAGTCAACGGAAACACCGCCCATGCAAGCTCATGCTTTTCTTCTACTTCAAGCTCGGACAATTTTGAGTCCGAAGCGGATTTAGCTTCGTAGCTCTCGGGAATTCGCGAATCACGTTGAAAGGCTTCGGTGCAAACGATTGTTTTGATCAACTGCTTCATGTCGAAGCCACTGGTGATGAACTGCTCGGCCAAGATTTCAAGGCCGGCTGGAAAGGGGCCAGACAGTGGAATACTATCGATGGGTTCTACCAGAGGCTTTCCAAACAACAGTGCCCATGTTCGATTCACGGTCGCTCGAGCGAAAGCTTTGTTTTCAGGATGAGTAATCCAGGCGGCTAATCGTTCCCGAGTCTCCCCAGTTTCCGGTAAGAGATCGCGGCGGTAAGGAACAGTCGGAGCGACCTCGGATTCCTCGTCCGCGTTCAGGTACTTGATTTTGTAATCGACATCTGAGTTTTTAATTCCAACGAAAGGGTTGTCCATTTTGGCGCTCGAAAAAAAAGCGGCCAATTGATGGAAGTCCGCCTGCTCGCCCGTTCGAGACGTGGAATCCGTCTCGGTGGTCGGCGTTGCATCCGCAATTTCGTCGGTGAAGTTGACTTTGCCCAAATAATCTTGGTGGCATTGCAGACAATCGATACGTTGAGCCAAGAAGGCTCGGGTCGTTCGGCCTGCCAACCGGATGGCGTCAGGGCGACCTTTATCCGATTCATCCATTGTTGCCGTTAAAAAGTTTACTTCGGGTGAATCGGTCCACGAACCCTTGGAAGCCAAGATTTCGCGCACCACTTGGTCGAAAGGTGTGTTCTTTTGAAATTGGTCGGCAAGCCATTCCAAGTACATACGTCTTCGAAAGACAAGGAAGGGGCCGTTGTTGGTTCCGACGGTTGCCCGGGTCCAGCGTTCCGCAAGATAATCTGCTGACCGGCGATCCTCTAAAAGATACTCCGTCCACCACGCAATTCGCTCGGATTCAGGCAACTGCTCCACTACTCGAATCTCTTCCAGGGACATTCCGTTTCCAACAAGCGCAAGGCTGATGCGTCGCGCAACCGTGAGCCAATCCGCTGGCGGTGCGACGGCCAGTTCTTGGCGTTCAATTTCGGCGAGCATAGCAGCATCGATTCGGGATGCTGTGGTTTGCACCGATTCTGGAACTTCAGAGGAGATCTCCTCGGTCGGTTTGGAAAGTCGGGCACGAGGTGAAGTTGCCCAAAACAAGCCGCCCAGCACGCCGAGGATCGCAACCATCGAAAGCGACCGGCGCAGAAACCGTTCGCGACGAGTTATCGGTAGGCTTCCTTCTGCACTGTGATGCCCCATTTGCGGTGGGGGCACAGGCGTGGGGCGTGCTGACATGACAGAGTCAGCGTCGGAGGTGGCTGAATTCAAAACTGGCGGTATTGAAGTTTCCATAGCTGGCTATTCGTACGAATCCGTTAAAGCTTGGGGAAGATCCGGCCGTATCTCACCTTTTCCAACTGATTTTTCAAAAAATTCTTTCGCACGTTTTTCATGGAGCTCATTTTTCGTAGGCGAGAGGGAGCAGAAAGCGGCTCGAGCTGCCAAGTCCGTTGGCCCTACATCGTTGAGGGTTAGATCGGCCAATGCAAGAGCGATCCCAAGCGGCAGCTTATCCCAAGCGTATTTTTCGTTCTTGCCATCGACGCGAATAATCAATTCCTTTTCCGTGGTCTCGACAATGGTGATCTTACGCTTACCGACATTCAGTACCTCGGTGGCTCGCAGCTTCTTTTTCGAGTCCTTCATGGAATTGATAAAAATTTCGTAGAGCTGCCCAAGCTGGTCCAGCCGAGATTGCTTGGCAATCATTTCGTCAGTCTTGGAAAGTGGAATAGCAATCTCCATTTGCTTATGGAATTTTTCGAAGTCGAGCTGGTCAATGGCAGCCCTAGCTTCCTTCATCACGCTGTTCCATTCCTTCCTAGATGCCATCGAAGGCATTTCAGTCATCGGTGCCGTTTCAGTCATCGGTGCCGTTTCAGTCATCGGTGCCGTTTCAGTTGTAGATGGTATTTCAGTCATCGGTGGCATAGACAGCGACGGAGCGGTTGTCTCGGGTGCGGCTGGTGGCATGGTCATCGCCGGGACTGCTGGTTCAGAGCCCATCCCAGTCTCCGTCCCTACGCTCATTCCCAAACCCAAGTTGGCATTGGCGGAGTCGTTCGAGTCCTGCGAGAGAGTTGGTAATCCTGAATGAATCGGCTCGTTCTTTTCGGTGTTTGGCTTTGTGTTTTGACGATCCGTAGCGGGATCAAGCACAGGGTCCGCGTTTTTGGCGATCGCCTTGAGACCGGATGTAACCGGATCGATGTTGGCTTTGGCTAGTTCTGCATTGCGGAGCACTTGCTGTCGATTCCACCAGAATTTTGCACCAGCGAACGCAAGGAAAAGAAAGGCGACCGCAAAGATACCCGTCAAATAAAGCCTGTTTTTGAATTTTCGAGCTCGTTGAAGCTGCTCGACACGAATCAATTCCCTGGACTTCGTTGGTTGCGAGCCGCTGGGATTCGAGCTGTGGCCTGGCAGAGCAGTCGACGGGGAAAGAGAGGGAGGAGCGACAGACCCGCGAGCCTGGGTTAAAAAATCGTCTTCCGCTATGGCGTTGGTTAACTGGGGAATGAAATGTTTCAGTTCCTTCCATCGTTCTTCGGGTTGGCCAAAGGAAAACAACTTTGGACTAGCATCTTGGGTATCCAAAGTTTCGGCAGGTTCGAAAGCACGAAATAAATCCGTAGTCCCCTGACTTGTTCGTGTTGTGGCTACCGTCAAAGCCAAGACGGATTGATCGTATTTGGCTCGCGAATTTTGGTCTAGCAAATCCGACTGAGCTTGTTTGAGTAAATTGGCAACCAGCAATGCTGATTCGGGATTCGACTTTCGATCGGACGCATTCCATCTTGCGGCTGCGGCCTTGAGGGCGTTCTTAATGTCCGTTGAGCTTGCGTCAGGTGAGATACCTAACAAATCGTAGTGATGAACGGGAGCTTGGTGAGTGGATATTCCCAAATGCCGTTCGATCGCTTCGTGAGTTCTCGTCGTTTCCATGGATGCATGTCCTGCTCGTGCCGAGTTAGGAAAATGGGTTTGTTGAATCGTTTTCTGCGATTTCGGATTGTCGGTACTGTTGCCATCGTGAAGCAAGCCCATGCAGGATGCTGATCCACATTGCAAACAGTAGCGGCGAACTGTAGCAAAACAGTAAAAAGAGCAGATGGGTCGTACGGTCGGGTTTATCTGATTTGGCGGTCTGAGGAAGGCCAAAAATGTCGTTGATGCCGTTGGAGATGAGAGGGACTCGCGAGGCAAGCGCGATCGCCAATGATGTTCCAGCAAAGACAACCATCGAAAACAGCAACATCCAAAGGCTGATGGTCACATTGGAGCCTTGTCTTGGAGCGAATGGGCCGGTGGATGGAAGTGGTTCGGACACGGATGGCTTTCTGATGCTTCCTGGGTGACGTTTTTAAACTGGACGAAAGAACGGACAAACAAATTGTAGTGCTTTCAGGCGTTCATCAGCCTACGCTTCCGAAAGAACCAGGTGAATTTGGTTGGTTGCCATGCATGGTAAACGGCTTGTTGCATTTCCGTAGAAACACACGATGCCTACTGCATTATACCCCGATCTATCGCGAACGAAGTTGGTTTGCATTCCCATTTTTGGAAGCTAGCCACGGTCTGCACCTTGATCCGCGGGCGCTAATTTTGAAGACGCGTCGGGTCACGAAAAGCCTGGGGAAATACAGACTAAAGTGACTGAAGTCGATCCATAGTGCGACACCAGAAGGAGCCAGCCGCATTTAGATTTCTTGGAAAAATGGATGTCGCCGCTAGCGTCTGCGGCTCAGGTCGAAGTTTCGTTCGGCGTTCAGCGACGGGGATGAAGACGTAATCCTTGTGGAAAAGGCTATCGGAGTTTGAGGCTCCGAGCGAGTTTCGCTACCTGAACGTTTCTACATTTGATATAAATTCTTTCGGCATGGTTGAAGAGTTTTTACGATTTCAGAACTGAACTGAATAGGAATGCATCCATGGGGCGACCCACCCTGTTTTTGTTGAAAGAGGACTTTCAAGATGGAGACGGACAACCCTATTTTTGTCCCGAATGTGCAACCATCAGTGGAGTCTTGGACTATTTTCCGAAAATTCGACACTCGATCGATATTCAATACGTCGATTTTGAGCGTCCGCGGCAGGCGATTGTTGAATTGGTTGGGGTACAGAATCAAGGATGTCCTATTTTGGTTCTAGACCGAGCTCCGCATATGGATGCCATCCGATTTCTGACCGGTCAGTACAATGGGCGTTACTTCGTTTCCGGCGCCAAAGCGATTGCTGTTTTCTGGGCCTGTTTGCACGGAATTTCTCGACCTCACTAGAAAGAATGCCGGCCATCGGTTTGTTTCTCATCTTGGCATCGCCACGGAATCCAGCAGTTACCCATGGAAATATCTAACCAGAAAGAAGAACCAGGCTTTCTTTTCGACATGAATCCGTCGATCGATGGCTTTGAAGAAATCCAAAGCGAGAAAGCGGATTTTTGCGATGATGTCGCGGACCTGGAACCAGAGGCCCCCGCGATTCGTGCTGTAGCTGCCCAGGATCGTCAAGCTTTTCTTCAACTTGCTTTAGTGAACGGGGTTGGACCTCGCACTTTGGCGGCTTTGCTAGCTCATTTTGGTTCTGCAACGGATGCCCTGGAGGCAACGCTCACGCAGCTTGGTAAAGTGCAGCGTGTTGGTCCCAAGTTGTCGAGCTTGATACGAGACGCGTCGAACAGTGATCTTGCCGCTAGGGTCGCACGGCATTGCCAGGAGCACGGTGTTCGTATCCTGATGGCTGGCGATTCTGATTTTCCGCGTTTGCTGACAGAGCTCGCTGACCCTCCTGTGCTTCTTTTTGTTAAAGGGGATTTTCAGCCCTCGGATCAGCTTTCCATCGGTATGGTTGGGACTCGGCACTGCACGCATTATGGCCGTACGATGGCAGAACGCCTCTCCAAAACGTTGGCTCGTTATGGGATCACCATCGTCAGTGGCTTGGCCAGAGGGATCGATGCGGTTTCGCACCAAGGAGCATTGGATGTTTCGGGGCGGACCATCGCGGTTTTGGGAAGCAGTGTCACCGATATCTATCCGCCTGAGCATGCAGAACTTGCCGAAAAAATTGTTGAACACGGGGTGCTTGTCAGTGAAACCCACCCTTTCGCGAAACCTAAGGCTGGTGTTTTTCCTCAGCGCAATCGGATTATCAGCGGTCTTAGCCTTGGTGTGATTGTCGTCGAAGCGGCAGAGCGGTCTGGGTCGTTGATAACGGCCAGGCATGCTGGGGATCAAGGTCGAGATTTGTTTGCAGTTCCTGGGCAAGCCAACTCGCGTATGTCCCGTGGATGCAACCAGCTGATTCGTGATGGTGCGATTCTCATTCAAGACGCCGAAGATGTCATTGAGCATCTTGGGCCATTGGTGGAGAGGGCCAAGCTGAGCGAGGAAAAGATCGTGCACCATCCTGTCGAATTGCAATTAAACGAAATCGAGCAGTGTGTGCTTCAAGCGATTGACAGCTCGCCCACCGATATCGACCAAGTGATCGTGAAGTCGAACCTTCCTGTTCCCCGTGTTTTAAGCACCTTAAGTGTCTTGGAAATGCGAGGACTTATCCAACGACCTTCCGGCCGCACGGTCGTTCGACGGGCGTAGACTGGCATTCCAAGCAGTCTGGCATTTCAAGTAGTACTGGCATTTTCTCTCGCAATCCAACTCATTATTCACATTGACCGCAAACATCAGCAAGCAACTGACATGACCACATTCGCTATCGTAGGTACGGGAGCTCTAGGGGGATTTTACGGCGGTTTACTGGCGAAGTCGGGCCAGGAGGTTCATTTTCTTTTGAACTCCGATCACGAGTTTGTGAAAGAAAATGGATTGCGAGTCGACAGCAAACTGGGAGATTTCCATTTGCCGCAGGTGCACGCTCATCCGAATGTGGCTACCATGCCAAAATGCGATGTGGTCATCCTTGCTTTGAAGAGCACACAGAATCATCTATTGCCCAGTTTGTTACCTCCCTTGATGCATGGGGAATCGATGGTCTTGGTGTTGCAAAACGGTTTGCATGTAGAGCAATCCGCGCGCGAGGCCGTGGGGCCCGGGAAGGTAGCTGGAGGATGTTGTTTTCTTTGCTCCAATAAAGTCGGGCCTGGGCACATCCGACACCTGGATTATGGCAAGATTCTGATGGGGCCATTCCAGGGGCTTGACGATCTGGAACCCGGTCCGTCGATGGTGAAGCTTGACGCTATTCGAGATTTGTTTCGTGCTACCGGCATCGAATGCGAAACAACCAGCTCGCTGACATGGGCTCGATGGCGCAAGCTGATGTGGAACATTCCCTTCAACGGGTTGTCGGTCATTCTCAATTCGAGCACCGACAAGATCATGAAGGATCCCGATGCGCGTGCCTTGGCGAAATCGATCATCCAGGAAGTGCGGCAAACGGCCTGCGATAGCGGTCATTTTATTGAGCCCACGTTCGTTGACTACATGATGGAGCATACGGACGAAATGGTACCGTACGATAGCAGTATGCGGCTAGATTTCTTGGCTGGGCGTGTGATCGAGGTCGAAGCGATTTATGGGAATGCGCTTCGAGCAGCCGAGCGTTGCCATTTGGAGCCGAAATTAATCCGGATGATGTACCAACAGCTTAAATTCTTGTCGAAAAAACAATGATGCTTGCGAATCGCTGGCATTTCGGCCCCTGATATTGCTGCCCAGACGCCCTGGCAGTGCTTCCGAGAAGGCTGCTTGTTTGTGGCGCAGTTGCGCTCTATGCTAAGTGGGCTAGTTGGCTGCTCTCAAGGCGGGATCAGGTGTATGGTTTCTTTCCTCTCTCCGGACGAATCATGACAAAAAAGTACTCAGTACATCGGCGTCAGTTCTTAAAAACATCGGTTGCAACCGGCGCTGCTGCGGCGATCGCGCCAACCATTATTCCTTCGTCTGCAATCGGCCGGGATGGTGCAACGCCTCCTAGCGAGCGAATTGTTGTAGGTGGAATTGGGATTGGGAATCGAGGTCTCTATGACCTGGGGTGCTTTCTCGAGCAAAAAGATGTGCAGTTCGCTGCGGTCTGCGATGTCAAGGAAACCAGACGCGTCTTAGTCAAGAAGCGAGTCGATGAGTTGTATGGCAATCAAAACTGCGATATGTTCCGCGACTATCGTGAGCTGCTAGACAAAAGTTACATCGATGCCGTGTTGATTGCGACCGGCCCGAATTGGCATTGCACCATGTCCATGTATGCAGCTAAAGCCGGCAAGGACATCTATTGTGAAAAGCCGTGCACGAAGAATATTGAACAAAGTTTGATCTTGGCGGATACCATCCGCAGGACCGCCCGTGTCTTTCAAGTAGGGACACAACGTCGGAATCTTCCTCATTTCGCATTCGCTTGTTATCTGGCTCGCACAGGTAAACTCGGAAAGCTAAAGCGAGTGTACGCTCACCCGGCCGGTATGCGAGCCTTCTCCAGTGGATGGTTGCCTGCAGAACCGGAGCCTGCGGTGGATGTTGTTGACTGGGACACTTATTTGGGCCCTGCTGCTTGGCGACCATACCATCCGACTTGGATGAACGGATTCGAGTTCGAAAAGGGAGGTGGACTTGTGGGTGGTGGAGTTCTGGAATGGGGGTCGCATTGTGTGGATTTATGCCAATGGGCGGTCGACGATTGTGCGCCTCCGGTCGAGTACAATCCGCCAGTGGACGGGGAAATTGTTGCCAAGTACGAGAGTGGCGTCGAACTGGTTTTCCGGGAAAAGAATTGGATTCCGCTAGGCTCTTGTCCTGTTCGCTTCGAAGGGGAAACGGGTTGGGTGGAGGCTGGCGACAGTGGCAAGATGGTGCTCAGTTCCCCAGCGCTGCTTGCAGGCAGAAAGGTCGAAGAGATTGGGGATTACCCGGCGACTTTCCATGTTCGTGATTTCTTGGATTGTGTCAAAACGCGAGGAAAGCCGAAGGGCAACGCCCAAGCTGCCTGCAACGCTCATATTGCATGCCACGCGGCCAACATTGCTTTGTTCCTGAATCGAAAAGTGAACTTCGACAATGCAACTCATTCTTTCATCGACGACGCTGAGGCAAATCGTTTGCGATCGGAAGCACTGCGAGAACCGTGGCGGTTGTAGCACTTGCTTTCACCCTTGGTCATCCTCTCTCTCACTTCGCAATCGGCTGGAATCCATACCCATGAAACTTATCAATACCTTTCGTTTCCCGAGCCTCGTTTTAGCATCGTTATTACTTTGTTCTTCTTGGTCGGTTGCTCAAGTCACAACCATCACCAGCGAACCCGAACTGATTTCTATTTTGCAATCGGATGGGGCCGCTGCGGATAAAGCGATGGCTTGCAAGCGTCTTGCTATTTACGGATCAGAAAAATGCGTCACGGATGTAGGTAAGCTGCTTCGGGACGACCAGCTTTCGTCTTGGGCAAGAATTACCTTGGAAGCGATCCCCGGAAAAGCGTCAAGTCAAGTGCTTCGCGATGCAGCTCTATCGGTTAAGGGACGGCTTTTAATCGGAGTGCTCAACTCGATTGGTGTTCGCCGGGACGTGGATTCCGTAGAAGTGCTCACCCAGTACGTTACTGATTCGGATGAAGGAGTTGCTTCCGCTGCCGCCGTTGCCTTGGGCCGCATCGGGAACGAGCCTTCCATGGAAGTGCTCAAGAAATCGATGGCGAAGGTTGGGGATGAAGTACGGTCCGCGGTTGCCGAAGGGTTAGTCTTGAGTGCCGAAGCAAGCATGCTGCAAGGAAAACTTGACTATGCCACGGAAATTTACGATAGCGTTCGAAGTGCCAAGGTTCCTCAGCAACGCATCGTTGAAGCAACCCGCGGTGCAATTCTGAGCCGGAAAACAGCTGGTATTCCGATACTGTTAGAAGAACTGCGAGCCCCCGAGTACTTTCGGTTCCAACTTGGACTGAGCGTTGCACGCGAGCTGGAAGGAAGCGAAGTCGATCAAGCCTTAGCCAGCGAACTTTCCAGAGCGCCGGCGGATCGAGCAGCTTTGATTCTTGTCGCCATGGCGGATAGACCTGCTACGGTCGATGTCCAGGCTATTATCAAGGCTATCTCGGCCGAAGCGAAACCTGTTCGATTGACAGCATTAAAATCCTTGGGGTTGGTTGGGGATGTCGAATGCGTGTTTCCCCTATTGAATGCTTGCAAAGGTGCAGACGCAGAACTAACGGACACCGTGGTTGAAGCGCTTTCGAAGATTTCGGATGCTAGAGTCGACAGTGAACTTGCGAAACGAATGGAGGGTGCCAATGGATCAGTGCTTGTTGTCCTGATTCGAGCTCTTGGTGCGCGCGGCGTGCCGGCAAGCGACGGGATGGTCAAGGCATTGAATGATGCGGACGGAGATGTTCGCAATGCCGCATTTGTGGCGCTCGGCGATACATTGCCAGCGAGCCGGTTGTCGGTACTGGTCAATCAGTTTTTATCTCCAAAATATGCTGCGGATCAGGATGTGGCTGCCATATCGTTAAAGACAGCGGCCATTCGTATGCCCGATCGTGAGGCGTGCGCGAACGAATTGGTGGCCGCTTTGACTCAGATAAAAAAAGCTGGTCTCAAGGCAAAGTTGATCGAAATCCTGGGCGCGGTGGGTGGGACCAAAGCGTTGGCTACGGTCGGCGAGGCTGCGCTGAGCAGCGAAGAAGCCTCCAAAGATTCCGCGACGAAGGTTCTGGGCAATTGGATGACCATCGATGCGGCTCCCATGTTGTATTCCTTGTCGGAGAAAATGCCCGATGATAAATATCGAGTGCGAGCGGTCAAAGCTTATCTTCGAATTGCTCGGCAGTTCGATATGCCTTTACCGCAACGTGTATCGATGGCGGAATCCGCAATGAAAATCGCTCGACAGCCCGAAGAAAAGAAGCTGGTGCTTGACGTTCTGAAACGTAACCCGAGTCTTGAAATGCTAGAGTTGGCCGTAATGTTTTCCGCGTCGGAGGATATTAATGCGGAGGCCGTTGCGGTTGCGAATGAGCTGGCTGGCAAAATCCCGAATCAGCCTGAAAAGGTAAAGGCGATTTTGGATAAACTCCCAAAATAGTTTTGGTTGGCTGACTTCTCATGAAAATCGCGTCCATCTTGATACACGATGGTCGCGAAGTCACCTAGAGCGCGTGCAGTCATTTCGCGGCTGCAAAAACTGGCGTGCACTTCAACTTAAGCTTCAACTTTAACTGAAACTCGTCCTCGGCCTCGGTGGCACGCGGCAAATCGGATACAATTCTTGGGCCGTGATTTTTGAAAATTTGTTCGCCGATGTCGACTGCCCAATCATGAGTTCAGTATCTGTTCAGCTTCCAACCGGTGATTTGCCGGCTGCGTCCTACCCTTTTTTTGCCAATCTTGCGAAGATCATTAACTCCGGTCAGGCTCGATCCGTTGTGGTATCGGGGAATATTTATGATCTTTATTTCGATGGCAAGCAGTATGTGCCTCTGCTTCCCTTTGTTCAGGCGAAAACGCAAATCGCGGGACTCATTCAAGTTGTTTACGAACTGAATGGGCCAGTGCGAGTTTCCGACGACGATCGCAACAAATTGCGAGAGGCGTGGGCAGCTTGGAAAAACGGCATATCGGTAGATGCGGTTCCGATGCGAGAAGTGCTGAATGATGGAAGCAAGTTTGATCTTCGGCGGCGCGAGTTTGATCAATACATGCGCGATGCGATTGGCAATGCTACGCAAGCTCTTGAGTTCCTTCGTCAATTGACCATTTGCTCGCGTACTTGTTTGAAGGAAAATTTGCTGATCATGATTGAGGGAGCGGACATGCTTCTCCCGGCGGGGGATGGAGATGTTGCACGCATGAACGACGCTCAAGTGCGGCGTGTCGCGATCGTCACTGATTGGTTTGGCGATCCGAGCTTCTTTGGTGGTAAGGATTCTGTGCTCCTTTTTGCAGAATCTCGCAGTTTGATTCATCCCAGAATTGCCAGGCTTCCTCAGGTCTTGTCGGTGGACGTTGCGGCCCCGGATTTAGCATCTCGCAAACACTTTATTCAGTGGCATGCAACCACGACTGGAAATCGCGGTATTGCACAGCCGATTGATACGGTAGCGGAAGCGACGGCCGGTTTAAGTCTGCATGCGATGCGGCAATTGTTGCTGGCAGCGGACTATTCGCAAAAACCAATTGATCGTCAAGACACCACCTATCAAGTCGAACAGTTCATTCAGTCGCAGTTGGGTGAAGACGTCATTGAGTTCAAGAAGCCAATTCAATCACTAAAGGACGTCATTGGATTTTCAAAACTCAAAGATTTCTTGCATACGTACCTGATCCCTAGAATGAAGTTGCCGGATGATCGGGCGTTGCCCGGTGCGGCGATTGCGGGTCCGATTGGCGGTGGCAAGACCTTTATTTTTGAGGCTGTCGCGGCGGAACTGGATCGGCCTGTTTTGGTTTTGAAGAACATCCGTAGTCAGTGGTTTGGCCAAACAGACGTTATCTTTGAGCGGCTGAAGCGAGTTCTCGAAGCGTTGGAACAAGTCGTGATCTTTGTGGACGAAGCGGACACTCAGTTTGGCGGTGTTGGCGAGGGGGCTCATGAAACAGAGCGTCGTTTGACGGGCAAGATTCAGGGGATGATGAGCGATCCCAAGTTAAGAGGCAAAGTGGTTTGGCTTCTGATGACAGCTCGAATTCATTTGTTGTCGCCAGACATTCGTCGGCCTGGTCGAGTCGGAGATTTGATTATTCCGATTCTCGATCCAATCGGTGAGGATCGCAAGGATTTTATTCGCTGGATGATTAAGCCGACTCAATTGGGGGACGATGCCTTGGTCGATTGGCTAGACCAGGAAGGGCTCGAGGAGGATTTTTCTTCGGCCGGGTATGCAGCACTTCGAAGCCAACTGAAAGCCATTCCACCCACCACGCAAGACGAGCTTAAGGCAACCATACGAGACTTTATGCAACCTGCCATTAAGCAGACACGCAGATATCAAACCTTGCAAGCGTTGGTCAACTGCACGCGTCGATCGCTTATGCCCGACCCGAACATTTCCGACCAAGACCGCGCCCAGATGGAAGAGGAAATCCGCCTGTTAGAAATGCAAGGCATTCGTTAAGACAATCTTTCAACGCTCGAGCGAGATGAATCGCTTGTCGCTTTCGTTCCAACTTTAAATCAGCCACTCACGAATCATGCTACATCAAAAACGATACTTATGCACTGCTTTTGCCCTTTTCTGCGGTCTTATCAATGCGGTTGCTAGCTTGCCAGCCCAGGAGCTCTTTAAAGATTTGGTTGGAAACGTTCGGGTTGGTAACGTCGAGAAAGCGAGCTCGGTTCAAGTTCCCTACATTCTGTGGGGTGGGGATGTTGCGACCTTTTTGGCCAACGGGGATTTGAAGACCAAATCCGGCTCCCTTTTTCAAACAGCAGGACTCGATGTTCAGCTAACACCTGGCGACGATTTCGTGGCGCAAGTTCGAAACTATATGGAAGGCAAAACGCCGTTCCTGCGAGGGACGATGCACATGCTCGGCTTAGCTGGCGAGGTGGTAGGTACGGACCCTCGAACGAAGCCGGTGGTAATCCTTCAGTTGTCTTGGAGCGCCGGGGACCACATTGTCGCAAGGAAAGGGATTCGCAGCTTGAATGATTTGAAAGGGAAAAAGATCGCTTGTCAGCAAGGCGGTCCACACGTTGGCCTGCTTTACGATTCTTTGACGGCGGCCAAGTTGACGAAGGCGGACGTGGAGATTGTGTGGACGAAAGACATTACGGGAGCCAATGGGCCAGCGGAAGCATTTCGAAACGATCCCTCGATGGACGCATGCTGTGTAATCACGCCTGACATGATGGGGCTAAGTACCGGGCTCAATCAAGAAGGAAGCGGAGCGGAGGGGACGGTGGCCGGTGCTCACGTGGTCAATAGCACTGCCCAAATGAGCCGTTCGATTGCGGACGTTTATGCAGTTCGTCGCGACTGGTATGATGCGAATCAGGACTGGATCAAGAAGTTTGTGGCCAATCAACTGAAAGCCACAGAACAATTGGTGGCAATGCGAAAAGGCTTTGAGGAAACGAAGAAACTAGCTAAAGATTACGAACAGGTCCTAACGATGTCACAGCGAATTTTCGGCAAGGAAACAATTCCGACCCTGGAAGAGGACGGGCATGGTCTCCTGCTCGACTGTTCCTTTGTCGGCTTAGCTGGCCAACTGGCTTTTTTCTTGGACGACAAAAACTTGAGTGGCTTCAACGCGAAGATGAGCGAGTCCGTCGACTTGGCCACGGGCTGGGGATATAGCGAAGGTCGCAATGGCTTTGGCCCTAACGATTTTAAAGAATCCGGTTACAGGCAAATCGCAAAAATGGCAGGAATCGAATATGCGATGCCAACCACCCGCGAGGCATTTACCAAAGATCCTTCTGCAGAAGGGACGGACATGTTCCTTGGAGAGAATCTGGATTCAAGCACCATTGTGAGCTTTACGATCAACTTTGAACCGGATCAAAAGGATTTTTCAGCGGACCGCTATGGTTCCGACTTTGCGAGAGCGCTTCGTGAGGCAAGCAAGTTCGGCAACGCACGAGTCATCATTCGGGGGCATTCGGATCCGACGCGAACGATTCTCGATTTGGTCAAAAGCGGTATGGAGAAAAAGGTAATCCAGCAGACCGGCACGCCTGGAAACTATCGATACTTCGTCAATGGAAAACCGCTGGACTTGAGTCGAACCAAAGAGGTAATCGAATTGATTAAGGGCGGGTCGTTCGGAGGGGGCAACCCAGACCCTAGTGTCACGATGCAAGCCGCATTGAGTCTATCTAAATCGCGAGCGGATGCAGTTTTTGCGGAACTCAAGCGTTATGCGAAAGATTCCGACATGAATCTTGATCTATCGCAAATTGTGCCAGTGGGGGCCGGTATTATGGAGCCAGTGATTCCAAAGCCACGGAATCTGGAAGAGGCCAAGGAAAACATGCGAGTGGAGTTTCGAATCGTGAAGGTCAACCCTGAATCGTTAGCTCCAAGCGATTTCAACTTTTAGGCTCACTGCGGTTGTTGGTTCACCTTCAGAAAGAAAAATTCGCATGAACAAGATCCTGTTAAACCGGTTCTCAGTGGCTGTTTTTTTAGCGGTGCTCTTGGGTTCTGCGGGTTTTTCTCCTCCAGTGCTTTCGCAAGAGAATGTTGTGATTGTGCTGGACAATTCGGGGTCGATGAATGACCGAATGAGCAACGGGAAGAGCCGTATGGAAACGGCCAAGAACGCGCTGGTCAAAGTTCTGAAGCAATTTGGCCCTGATACCAAGCTCGGTGTGTTGTTGCTCAACGGGGCTTACTCTCAAGAACGTTGGGCAATTCCTTTGGAACCGCTCTCGCCACCGCAAGCTATCCGAAAAGTAGAATCCTTGAACGCTAGCGGTGGTACGCCCTTGGGAGAAAGGATGAAAGATGGTGCGGATGCATTGCTTCAGTTACGTGAGAAACAAAAGTATGGTACCTATCGTTTGCTAATTGTGACCGATGGAGAAGCGAATGACTCACGGCTTCTAAATGCGTATCTTCCGGATGTCCTATCGCGAGGTCTGATTGTGGACGCGATTGGGGTAGATATGAAGCAGGACCATTCGCTGGCGAAGCACGTGCATAGTTACCGTCGCGCTGATGATGACGCAGCACTCGACAAAGCCTTGCAGGAAGTGTTTGCGGAGCGAGCGGACCCTAATCAACCAGGCAGCGATGACGAATATGCTTTGCTGGATGGTATCGAAAACGGAATGGTTGAAGAGGTTTTGATGGAGCTGTCCAAACCAAATAATGCACCCATACAAGAACGCGCATGGCCATCTTTTTGGGGTGAAACCCAACCTGTTGGTGCTGGTGCGATCCTTTCGGTATTTTCAGGATTGATGTGCTGTTTTGTCCCTTTTGCAATCCTATTCATCGTGATTCTGATCCTTTTTTCGAACTTGCAACGAAAAAACAAACGACGGTCGCGCTAAGAGCATCGCAGATTCCATTTGCCTCATGGATTTCGATTGATTCTCCGTTGACTTGGCAATCTGGGCGTCCGATAATCGGACCGTTGTTGCCAAGGTTTGCCAACCTCGATCGATCGCTCGGACTCTACGGAAGTTCCGTGGTATGGAGGAATGGTTGTCGTTTCTTGGTTTTTTATAGGGAGCTGTTTTCGCAAGGATGGTCCAGTCTGGTGGTTGGATTGTGTTTCTTGAGGGGTATGCTCACAGGTTTTTGAGTTGCGTGGTTTGGAATCATGTGTGTGATTTTCAGTTGCGTAACCCGTTGTAAGAGGGTTTGGTTCAGTGACGAATATTTATGTGGGGAATCTATCGTTTCGTGCTACGGAAGATGAGATTCGGCAAGCGTTTTCACGCTTTGGGCAAGTGAGTAAGGTTAGCATTATTGTCGACCGCGAAACCGGTCGCTCGCGAGGCTTCGCGTTTGTTGAAATGCCAAGTGCAGAAGAAGCTAAGGCTGCCGTAGAAGGATTGAATGAACAGGAGATCAGCGGACGAAGGATTTCCTGCAATGAAGCTCGACCTCGCGAAGAGCGTCCAGCTGGTGGCGGCGGTGGATATGGCGGCGGTGGATACGGCGGCGGTGGCGGTGGCTACGGCGGCGGTGGCGGTGGCTACGGCGGCGGTGGTGGCGGAAGGCGAGAACGCGGTGGTGACCGCGGAGGTGACCGAGGCGGCGATCGCGGTGGTGACGGCGGTGGATACGGCGGCGGCGGATACAGCGGCGGTGGCGGTGGCTACGGCGGCGGTGGCGGTGGTGGTGGTCGACGCGAGCGGTACTAAGCCAATCTGCTTATAGACGCACATCGAAGATCCAAGGGAAAGTCGAAAAGACCTTCCCTTTTTTTGTGCTTGGCTTGTTCAGGCAGTAGTTGGCAAATCGATGAACATTTCGTCTTCAGAAATTTGGCTTGGAACATCGATGCAGTTCGCAGAGTGTTTTGTGTTAACAATGCTACGGTTTCTACCGGCTCGCTTCGCCGCGTAAACCGCATCGTCAGTCCTTTTGAGTATTTCTACAGCTTCGTCCATTGGGTTACCAGTGGTCACTCCGATGCTGACGGTCACCTTGATGGTTCGATCATGAAAACAGATTTCTATTTTCTCGATTGCATGTCGAATCCTTTCCGCAGCAGCGGCTGCTGCTTTGACGTTGGTGCCTGGAAGTATCGCAATGAATTCTTCACCGCCGGTACGGCAAAGTACGTCCATATCTCGAAGCGTCTGGCGAATTTCGTTTGCAACAGATACCAGAACGCCATCGCCAGCATCATGTCCCCAAGTGTCGTTGACGCTCTTGAAGTTATCTATATCCAGCATTAGCACCGAAAACGGTGAATCCTGGCGCCGAAGCTGCGCGATTCGTTGCTTCATTTCGATATCAAGCCAACGACGGTTCCCCACTCCTGTTAATGGATCGGTGGTAGATTCTGCACGAAGCAAATGCATTTTTGCTTCTGCGCGGTTGCGTCGCAGTTCGGACAAGGCTAAACAAGACGCTAAACCGATGATACTAATAGCCCAAACATTCGGAATCCAAAGCCTATCAATGTTGCACAGTTGAGTTATCAGCAACATTGCGAAACTGCACCAAGATGCAACGGCGAGAGAATCAACGTGTGCCTGCCATCCTCTTGTTCGAAAATAACTGTTCATAGCGTTCTGAGTACGAATATGCGTGGATTTCTTTGGGTATATCATCACGGAATCTTAGGTTTTTATTCCTGGGTAGACTTTTAGACTGTTCCAAAACACGAAGAAAGTATGGACGTGTCTTTGGAATGTGACGATTTAATCGGTTGTAGCATTGACACGTCGCCCACGAAAGAAATTCTGTTTGGCCATTGCGACTCGATCTGATAGCTTCGTAGAAGCTCAAAAACAGAAGGGGATTGGCCGAAGATCAAGCACACAGGCAAAATAAGGGTAGCAAGCCAAATTCGCCAATCCCGAAATTTTCCAAACAAGATCTCGACGATGCCTGCAATAAGAATTGCGCATGCGATTGCAATGGTGACACCCACTGAGACGATCGCGAATAAATGAATATCCTGAACATAGGGCATGAATCGACCGCCAGCAGCGTTTGACGCACTAATGATCTGGCAAAGATACGCAAAGTCATTCGCTAGTGCTACGCAACACAAGAGCGTTGCGAATCGCCAGAGCCAACCGATTCGCGGACGAATCAACGCATAAACCGACCAAACAAAACCGGTTGCAATCATTCCTGCTGAGATCGCTAGTTCATTCATCGATCCAAGAACGGACGACATGCTGCTATTGAGGCATCTTGCCACCAAATCGAGCAAGGTAAGAGACGCGAATAGAGTAAATAGGACTCGTGCCGGATGCTCTAGAAAAAAGCTTCCTTTTGGACCCGTCAAGATAACCGGAAGTCCTAAGCCCAGAATGGTACCGGAGGACATAGCGACCAGAGTCAATGGGATGGAGTTGCTAAGACTATTTTGAAATCCTTGGATACATTGAAAAACGAATGTTGAAGTGGCAAGGCTGAACATCCAAAGGAAGATATGTCTGGTTCCGAATCGCTCCCACCCCGCAAGGGCCATGCGTTTCCAAGCCACGGAGTAGGGTTGATTGGAGTTCGGATCGTCAGCAATTGAATTAGGCAATCGATTGATTCTCGGCACAGAAGGCTGAATGAAAGGATACATGATTTTAAAAGGATCTCACTGAGCTGCAACACCTTGGCCAATCTTCTCCTCAGAGACACTGTCAAAAAGATGACCCGAAGGTTCTTAAAGTCTCGCGAAGCTCTGAAACCGTGGCTTGCAAACAAGTTGCCTTTGTCAATCAACGAAGATCCTAAGCTTAGCTCCAGCGGCGTCCAAGCCATTTTCAACAAGTGGAATCGCTTTCCTGCGAACTATTGAACAAGAATCGTGGGCAGATTGTTTACAATATGTTGAAACACGAGCGTTAACGTCTCTGAGTCTCCTTCCTCGACGTCATAGTATCTACCGTTACCAACACGAGCAACTTCTCTCATGACATCCTTGTTGGCACCAGTACCAAAGGAAATGGTGTGAATGGTCAATGGGTTGTTTGCGACAAGTTGCTTTGCCGCACTGATTGGATCGATCGTATTGGAGCTTTGGACTCCATCGGTCAAGACAACCATCGTCTTGGAAGCGACCGGCCGAGCCTTCAAAGTACTAAAGTTTTTACCCCTTCCGTCATCCCCAAGCCGATAGCCGTTCCACCATTGACATCTTGGGAATACAGATTGCTCATGATTGCTGAATAGTTTTCAGATAAAGACAAATCATTTCGTGCGTTGGAAGAGTAGGTGGTGACCGAAACTAGTTCTTCATTGGGTGTTTCGCTAAGCAGTCCAATGCTTGTGTCTAGACATACACAAAAACCTACCTGGTTAGAGACCTTTAAAAACTTAGGTTATAGATAATGTCCGAAGAAGAAAATTCAATTTATTTTCAGTAAACACAAATGAAGATTCTCTCGTTGGCCAGACAGCCGCATGGCTGAAGAACCAGCCCTTGCAATTCGACCCAAACAGCAAGCAATAGCCCAGCGAATCGAGACAATCGTTAAACTCCGTCCCATCGGCCTATCCGTGATCGGCGATTGCTCGGTTGGGCGAACTTTTTTACGGAATTCAAGTTTCTCGATCATTGTCATTCTAAATTGCAGTGTGGCGTTACACCTTGTGTTAATCCACCAAC